>Ga0256853_1000107_pt1 | contig 10342 bp, 6 predicted proteins | sample BONnt6_FD_181171 | JGI IMG/M metagenome (GOLD analysis project Ga0256853, IMG submission 181171) | Terrestrial sediment cell enrichment communities from Utah, United States - BONCAT_SYTO_Terrestrial_sediment - 6 | ecosystem: Environmental > Terrestrial > Deep subsurface > Rock core/Sediment... | reverse complement strand
CGCTGACACTGTCCGTCAAGTGCGAGAACTGGCGCATGTTCGACAAGGGGTCCGAGGACGCGGACGCCGAGTTCGAGAAGGTGCGCAAGAAGGCTCTCGAGCGCGACAACCACTCCTGCCGCTTCTGCGGCTTCCGGGCCATGAAGTGGCAGGAGGTCCACCACGCGAACGACGACCATGCCGACAACCGCATGGAGAACCTCGTCACCGCATGCCCGTTCTGCCACATGTGCCAGCACATCGGCCTCGCGGGGCGCAACGAGGAAGCCGTCCTCGTCTGGCTCCCTCAGATCTCGCAGGCGGACCTCCACCACATCGTCCGGACGGCCATGGTCGCCCAGAGGATGGCGGAGGTCATCAAGGCGGACATGCGTGCGCGGCCCGACCTCGTGAGGCAGTACCGCGAGGCCGCCGACGTCGCCAAGGCCGCGATGGCGGCGTTCAGGGCGCGCGAGGCGGAGGCCGAGAGGCTCCTCGGGACCAGCGACCCGCTGGAGATCGGCAACGCGATGCTGCTCCTGCCGGACGACGCCTACGCGCGCCGGGCGGACGCGCTCGCCGGCATCCGCCTCCTGCCGCTCGGGCGACGCATGAAGGACCGCGAGGACATCATGCTGAAGCACGTGGACAGTTGGACGGAGACGGGCGGGCCGTACTTCAACCTCAAGCCCAACACGTGGGTTGGGGTCCTTCGCTCCGTCCTCGGGTGAGCCGCCCGCGCTTGACGGTTGACGGCGCATGAATCCTTAATTCTCAGAGGGGTCTCCGCGGCGCATTGGGGACGCAGGGGGAGGCTGCGCGATGGAAAACGAGAGCATGGGGCCCTCCGAGGGCATGCGCCGCGCATCCGAGGGCGAGGGCGCGAACAAGAGGTTCGGGGTCGTCATCTTCGACGATGACAAGGACCCGGGCGCGGGCTGGGCTGCCGCCTACGGCGACAAGCAGGCGCGGCGCATCTCCGGACCCGACGACCTCGCCACGGGCACGATCTGGTGGACGAACATGACGTACGAGTGGTTCTTCCGGAAGACGGAGACCTGGCGTCGCTCGTGGCTGCGTCACGACAAGTACCTCGTCATATCCCACGTCGCCATGCTGAAGGAGTGGGGCTACGACCCGAAGGGCATCGGCGCCGACTTCGTGTGCGTGTTCGCCGCCAACCTGTTCAACCGCATCATGAACCTTGCCTACGGCCTGGTCCGCCAGTGCGAGCCGCGCATCCGCATGGACCAGGTGTTCGTCGGGCAGACCCTGCGGCATGACCTCCGCCGGGTCCTCCCCGAGCCGGAATACCCGAAGGGCGAGGCGGCCTCGATCATGAAGTCCGGCCAGGCGTTCGAGGAATACACCGTCACGGGCATGCGTCCCGTGAGGGATTCCAGGAGCATCATGCTGCGGCGTCCCCGGATGCTGTACGCGATGGAGATGCTCCAGACGCTCATCCCGGTCGGCCCCTTCGAGCACCTCACGGGCAGGGCCCTGCGGGCGAAGAGCGCCGACAAGGTCTCGTGGATCCGCGACTTGCAGGAACCCTGCATGGCGGAGGTGTCCGTCGAGAGGATGAATCCCGACATCGCCCCCGTCTACGGATTCGGCAACTCGACCGACAGGGACAAGCGGTCGAACAGGAACTGGGTGGCTCATCCCGAGTTCCTCGTCCTCCAGCGCCTTGCCGAGATCGACGTCAAGACGGCCTACGTCGGGCGGGAGTACGCCAGCCTGATGGTCGAGATCCCCGATCCCGTGAAGGAGTTCCTCACCGACTCCTTCAACGAGTACTCGTGGTCGGCGGGCATCATCGCCGAGACCATCTGGCGCGCCGCGACCCTCGCGGAGGAGAAGTCGAAGGTCGGGAGCCTGCGCGACGGGGAGGACAAGGCGGACACCTCCTGGCAGGGGGCGTGGGTCAAGGCATCCGACAAGGTCAGCATGTTCCTGACGTCGATCGAGCTGTCGAAGATGGGGTACACGGTCGTGTCCTACGGGCTTGGCTGGGTGCAGGTGAGCGTCCAGGAGGAGTCGCTGCGCGACCTCGTCAACGACGGGCTTTCGCTCGGGCTCATCCCCAACATGCTGGACATCGCGGAGGGCATGTTCGACCCGAACCGGCGCGTCCAGTGGGGCGGGGACAAGAAGAGCCACATGCTCGCGCAGTTCCAGGCAACCCGGCAGAGGGACCTGCTGTGGAACCTCGACCGCGTCCCGACCATCCACCCGAGCAAGCGCAAGTCATACATCGCCTCGCTGCACCAGAAGTCGAAGCAGGGCAAGATCTAGGGCTGCGGGCAGGGAGCCGCGGGACTGGCGATGAACCACAGGGAACTCTGCGCGCTGGCCGCCGCCTGGCTCCGGCGGCCCGCCAGCCGCTCCGGACCCGGCTGCCTCGTGGCCGTCTCGGAGACGGCGAACTGGATCAACCGCGAGATTCCCGACGCCATCGGATGGCGCCCTTACGGCCATGGGCGGTGCGGATCCGTGATCGTCGAGGTCAAGGTCAGCAGGTCAGACTTCCTCGCGGACGCGGGCAAGCCGCACCGCCGGGAGGCGGCCGCGGGGATGGGGGCCTATCGGTACTTCATGGCCCCCGAGGGACTCATCGGACCCGACGAGCTGCCGGATAGGTGGGGACTGGTGGAGGTCAACCGCCGCGGACAGCTCAAGGTGCGGGCCGGACACGTGCTGCTCGGGCACCGCGATGGGGATGCCTGGCGGCACGAGTGCAACGAGTACGCGGAAATCTGCACCCTCGCCCTCTGCCTCAACCGGGTCGGCGACCCGCAGAAGGTGCAGGACCGCCTGCGGGAGATGGGCAACATCGTCGCCCGCCTGTCGAAGCGGAACGAGGAGCTCGCCGCGCGCAACAAGTCCCTCGAACGGGAGGTCTTCGCGCTCAGGATCCCGCCGGACGGCAGCGATGCGGCCGAGGCGGCGCGCGGGCTCAGGGCGCGCGTTCCCCGCCGCGCCTGAGGGGAGCGCCCTCAGACCGCCTCCCTGAAGGATACCACCCCGTCGATGGCCTTGATCGCGTTCTCCTGCGAGACGCCGATGGCATAGCGTCCCTCGACCGGAATCTCGATCACCTGGCCGCCCGCGTCGGCGGTGATCACGATCTCGGCCGCGCCCTCCCCGTCGTCCTTGCGCATCGCCTCGAGGATCGACGTGATCTTCTGGACCTTGGAGACGAATGCGGCGTCCCGGATGCCGCCTTCCAGCGCCTCGTACTCGTCCTGGGACAGGGTGCCCTTCCGGACCTTCTCCTGGGCTTCCCTCAGGGCGCGCTGCTGCTCGAGGTCGAGATGCACCTCGGCAGGGTTCATGCCGATGATGAGCTTCCCCCTTTCCTGGGCGAGCAGCTCGTCGGCGTCGGTCACGCTCCGTCCCCAAATCGTCAGGTCGTCCCTCCCCTCCTGGAGCAGGAGGTCGCCGAGCACGATCACGGGACGGCGCGCGGTCTTCGCGTTCTCGAGGGTCGAGCGGATCTTCTCCACCTCGGCGGGGTCCGCGAAGAAATTGACGCTGAAGCGGTCGCTCTTCTCCGAGAAGGTGGCCCAGACGTAGATCTTGCCCTTCTTCGAGACCTTGCGCTCCACGTACTCGACCAGGCCCGCCAGGCGCTTGTTCTTCAGCTCGGCGCGCATGTTGTCGAGCATCCAGCGCCGCAGGGATGCCTTGCGCTTCACCTTCGCGTTCTTGAAGCGTGCCTCGTAGGTGTCGAGCGGATGGGCGCGGAAGTAGAAGCCCACGGCGTTGAACTCGCGGTCCGCGACGTTGCCCCATTCGGCCACGTCAGCGACCTCCTTCGGAACGCGCACCTCGAGCGTGCCGCCGAAGAGGTCGTCCTGCGCCCCGGCGTCCTTCTTTCCGCCCTTGGACAGGAAGCCGAGGACGTTGAGGGCGGAATAGCGTCCCTTAGGCGAGATGACATCGAAGGCCCCGGCCTCCGCCAGCTTCTCGATCTGGCCCTTGTTGAACTGCGTGCCCGCGCGGGTGTGGAAGTCCTCTAGGCTCTTGAACCTCCCGCCCTTCTCGCGCGCGCCGAGCAGGACCGTCAGGTCGCCCGATACGTTCTTGATGGCGGTCAGCCCGAAGCGCACGTGCAGGGACCCGTCGGCCTTGCGCTCGGGACGGAAGCGGGGGAAGGAGGAGTTCACGCACGGGGGAAGCATCTCGATCCCGAAGGTGTCCATGTCCTCCTTGATCTTCGACATGCGCTCCGGGGAGTCGGTCTCGTAGGTGAGCAGCGCGGCCAGGAACTGGGCGGGGTAATGCCGCTTCAGGTAGGCCGTGTGGTAGGCGATGAGGGCGTAGGCCGCGGCGTGCGACTTGTTGAAGCCGTAGCCGGCGAACTTGGCGATGAGGTCGAACAGCTCGCCCGCTGCCTCGGGAGTCGTGCCCCGCTCGGACGCGCCCTTCACGAACATCTCGCGCTGAGCGATCATCTCCGCCGGAATCTTCTTGCCCATGGCGCGGCGCAGCAGGTCGGCGCCGCCGAGCGAGTAGCCCGCGACCACCTGGGCAACCTGCATCACCTGCTCCTGGTAGACCATGATGCCAAACGTCTCCTCGAGGAACGGCTTCGTCCGCTCGACGGGTTCGGGGTAGTTCGGCGTGTCCTTGCCGTTCTTGCAGTCGACGTAATGGGGGATCATGTCCATCGGACCCGGGCGATAGAGCGCGCCCATGGCGATCAGGTCCTCGAAGCGATTGGGCTTCAGGAGCTGCATCCACTTCTTCATGCCGTCGGATTCGAACTGGAAGATGCCGTTCGTCAGTCCCTGAGCCAGCATCTCGTAGGTCGGGGCATCGTCGAACGGCAGCAGCGACAGGTCGATGTCCTCCCCCGTGGTCTCCCGGATGTGCTGCAAGGCCTCGCGGATCACGGAGAGGGTCTTCAGGCCGAGGAAGTCGAACTTCACGAGGCCCGTGGCCTCCGCGCCCTTCATGTTGAACTGGCAGACCGGCATCTTCTTGTCGGAGTCCCAGCCGACCGGGACGAGCTCGTGCAGCGGCTGCCCGCCGATGACGACGCCGGCCGCGTGCGACCCCTGGTTCCTGTAGAGGCCCTCGATCTTCAGGGCGTTCTCGAACAGCACGCGGTACTTGGATTCCGACTCGATGCGCGCCCTGAACTCGGGGTTGGACGCATCGTTGTACGAATCCATGAGCGGCTTCGGGTTCGGCCCCTCCATCGACATCAGCTTGGTGATCTGGTCGAGTTCGCCGAAGCCGTAGCCGCCGAACTCCTCGGAGCGGATCACGCGGCCGACGTCCTTCACCGCTGTCTTGGACTTGATCTCGCCGAACGTCGCGATGAGCGACACGTACTCGGTGCCGTACTTCTTCCGCACGTAGGCGATGACCTCCTCGCGCCTATCCTTGCAAAAATCGATATCAAAATCCGGCATCGACACGCGCTCCGGGTTGAGGAAGCGCTCGAACAGGAGGCCGAAGGGCAGCGGGTCCAGGTCGGTGATCTCGAGGGAGTAGGCGACGAGCGAACCCGCGCCGGAGCCGCGGCCGGGGCCGACGGGAATCCCGTTTGCCTTCGCCCACTTGATGAAGTCCGACACGATGAGGAAGTAGCCGGGGAACTTCATGCCCTCGATGATGCCCAGCTCGAAATCGAGCCGCTGGCGGTACTCATCGTGGCGCTCCCCGGGGATGCGGTTCTTGGCGAGCCGCATGTCGAGGCCGGCCTTCGCCTGGACCCTGAGTTCCTCGGCCTCCGTGCGCCCTCCCTCGGTCTGGAACGGCGGCAGGATCGGATTGCGTCCCTTGACCATGAAGGCGCAGCGCCGCGGCAGGGCCAGCGCGTTCTCGTAGGCCTCGGGCACGTCCGGGAAGAGTGCCTTCATCTCCTCGGCGCCGCGCAGGTGGTAACGGCGTCCCGAGGAGGGGACGATCCGCTCGTCCCGCACGGTCACGCCGCGCTTTCCCTCGACCGCCGCGAGGATTTCGTAGGTGTCGTGCTTGTCCTCGGTGGCGTACCAGACCTCGGTCGTGCCGATCACGGGCACGGTCGAGAGGACGCTGCCGTCGCGGGCCTCGATCCCGGGCGCCCCGAACGCCATGTCGAGGAGCTGGGCCTCGAGGTCGACCTCCTCCTGGCTTTCGTCGCCGAAGCGGCACAGCTCCACGTAGAGACGGTCGCAGAAGGAGTGGCGGAGCCATCCGAGCATGTCCTCCGCGTCCTCGCGGCGTCCCTCCTTCAGCAGGCGCCAGAGGACGCCGTCGCGGCCGCCCGTGAGGCAGATGACGCCGCCGAGATCGCCGTCGAGCGCCTCCACCGGGATGATGCCCTCGTTGCCGTCCGATCCCTCGCGGGGGGCGTGGGACAGGCTCAGGAGGTTGCAGACGTTGGCGTAGCCGCGCTCGTCCTGCGCGAGCAGGAGGACGCTCCCGAGCTTGTGCTTGCCGCCGATGGCGAACCATAGCTTCGTGCCGACGATGGGCTGGATGCCCGACGCGGAGGCGTGCTTCGAGAACTCGTACGCCCCGAACATGTTGCCCTCGTCCACCAGCGCGAGCGCAGGGATCCTCAGCGCGGCCGCACGCTTCACGAGGGCCTGGACCTTGCTGGCTCCCTTGGAGAGCGTGTAGTCGCTGTGCACGTGCAGGTGGACGAAGGATTCGGTCATCTCGGCGGCTATCCTCTCCGGGGATTCGAAGGATACGATCGTCACCCGAGGGTGTCGACAAGGATTCGTTCTTGACACGCCCCGCCTCGCCGCGTCAACAGATTGTGCGCGCAAGGAGTCACGCATGAACACGTTGGAAGGACTGGATCCGGAGCAGCTCGCGGCGGCGACCGCCCCCGACGGGGCCGTCAGGATCTCCGCCGGCGCCGGCACGGGGAAGACGACCACCCTCACCGCCAGGATCGGCCACCTCATCGTTTCCAGGGGGCTGCCGCCCGAGTCGATCACGGCCGTCACGTTCACGAGGAAGGCGGCGCTCGAGCTCAAGGAGCGCGTGGCCGCGAAGGTCGGCGACGGCGCCGCCGCGCTCCGCCTCGGCACCTTCCACTCGCTCTCCTGCCGCATCCTGCGGCGGCACGCCGAGTCCGCGGGCTTCCGCGACGGCAACTTCACCATCGTGGACGAGGACGACGCGCGGAAGCTGATGGCGGCGGCGTGCGAGGTTCCCGGGGCGTACGGCCCCTTCGCGCCCCCGCCGGGCGACGAGGCCGCCGTGGCCGCGGCCCGCAAGGAGTGGGAGGCGGGACTCAGGGACTTCGCCCGTGGAGCGCTCCGGCAGGTCGCGCTCTGGAAGGCCTGGGGCCTCACCGAGGCCGAGGCCGGCGACCCCTCGCGCCCGCGGCGCTCGGAGGAGGAGGAGCGGCATGCGGCCGCCTACGTGGCCTACCAGTACGAGCTGGAGTCCCGCAACATGGCCGATTTCGGCGACCTGATCCTGAAGGTCGTGCGCCTGCTCAAGGGCAACCCGCGCGTGCTCGAGGCCGAGTCCTCACGCATCCGCCACCTGCTGGTCGACGAGGCCCAGGATGCCAACCCCGTCCAGGTGGAGTGGGTCAGGCTGCTGTCGTCGTGGCACGGTTGCCTGACGGTCGTTGGAGACGAGGACCAGAGCATCTACGGTTTCCAGGGTGGCTACCCGGGCGCGATGAGGGACATGGTCGGCCCGACCGCCGCGTCGTTCGAGCTGCGGACCAACAGGCGGTGCACCGAGGAGATCCTGCGCCCCGCGAACCTCGCCGTGGACTACAACCGCAGGAGCGAGCCTAAGGCACTGAGGTCCGGGCGCAGCGGCCCCGAGGTGCGCTCGACCGCCCATGCCACCGAGGCGCAGGAGGCGGCCTGGGTGGCCGCCCGCGTGAGGGAGCTGGTCGACGGGGGTGCGGACCCGGGCCAGATCGCCATCCTGTTCCGCGCCTCGTGGACCATGCCGCCCTTCGAGGAAGCCCTCGCCCGCAAGGGCATAGGCGCGGCCGTGACGAGCGGCACCTCGCTGCTCGAGCGGGAGGAGGTCAAGGACATCCTCGCCTTCGTCCGCCTCGCGGTGAACCCCTACGACGACCTTGCCTTCCGCCGGATCGCCAACAAGCCCGTCCGCGGCCTCGGGCCTGCGGCGGTCGACGCCATATGCGCGATCGCCTCCGGGCGGGGCATACCGTACCACGAGGCGTGCCATGCCGCGGCGGACGCGCGTTCGGGCGCCAAGTTCCGCAAGGACGCCAAGGAGGGCGCGGCCGCCCTGGGGCGCGCGCTGTCGATGCTCGCCGAGGACGGCAAGTGGCTGCGTCCCGCATACGACGTCGTCGGCACGGCCGTGCGGGAGACGGGCTATCTCGAGTCCCTCGAGAAGCTCAAGGAAGGACGCGACGTCAAGGTCGGCTACGTGGAGACGATCCGCAGGCTGGCCGATCCGTTCGAGGACGCGGTGACGTTCCTCCAGGAGGTGGCGCTCCTGACGGACGTCGAATCGGACCGCGGGGGGCGCGTCCGCCTATCGACGATGCATGCCTCCAAGGGGCTGGAGTTTGACCACGTCTTCTGCCCCGGCTTCGACGACGGCATCATGCCGAGTTCCCGTGCGCTGGAGGAAGGACGCAGGGGCAAGGCGGGCGACCCGTGGAACGGCCCCCGCGGCGGCGGCGTGGAGGAGGAGCGTCGCCTTGCGCACGTCGCCTTCACCCGCGCCAGGAAGACGCTCGACGTCAGCTTCCCGTGGCGGCGGGGGATGCGCGCGCACGGCAAGGGCGGCGGTCCCTCGAGCCTCGTGGCCGAGTGCGAGCTGGAGTACGTCGATGCCGACCAGTCGTCCACCGCGGCGCTGGGGCGGAAGAAGTCGCCCAAGCGGCAGAACCGGATGGGCTACGACCGCTGACCGCGGAAGCGGGCGGCACGACTCCTAGGGCCGGGCCGGGGCTATGCTTATGACGAGTTTCGGCTCCGGTCCGCAGACCTTCTCGCGGGCGCTCCTCACGACCTGGCGGTCGTCCTCGAAGGCAATCCCGTTCAGCGCGTCCAGCACCGCCTTCTCCAGGTTGTCGCCGTCGCCGTCGGCGGACGACGTCGGCCAATGCCCCGCATCGCCCTTCAGCACGAACGTGATCCGGACCTCTACTGGGCAACGCATGGGCGGGCGCGACCTCATGGCGGTGCGCGCGGCCAGGGCGATCAGGTCCTCGTACTCCTTCGTCCCCTTGGGAGTGAACGTGCGGCTGAAGCCCTTCGCCAGCATCGAGCGGAAAGCCGCCAGGTTGCCCTTGGCGGACATGAAGGCGGCCTCGACCTGCCTCATGTCGGAGACCGTGCGGGGCCGTTCCTTCGGCCTCGGGTCGTACGGGAGCGGAACCTCGAACTCGAGGGGGGCATCGGGGTAGGCCACGCGCTCCAGCCGCGAGCGCCCCTTCGCCCTGCGGGCAGGCGCCGCCTCGTCCGCCACGCGGGCCCCGTTCGGCTTCGTGCCGAGACGCAGGCGCTTGAATTGGGCCTCGGTCATGTGGACCATGCGCTTCAGCCCCCCGCACGGGGGAGGACGGACTCCAGGTAGGAGCGCACGCCCTCGCTCACGCCAAAGGCCATTCCCGGGACGGCGCGCGCCGGACAGCCGGCCTCATCCCACGCCGCGAGCGCCCGCGCCTCCCGCTCGCGGAGGAGGAACACGGTCGGGCGTCCCTCGGCGATCCTCCGGCGCATGCCTGCCTCCACAACCTCCCTCGCAAGGGCGTGGCAGGCGGGAGACAGCCTAGCGGATGCGGCCACCAGGAAACCCGCCTCCGCGGCGGCCGGGGACACGTCCCCGCCGGACGCGATCGAGCCGCGCCACGCCGCCGAGCAGGCGGCGAGCCAGGCGGCGAGCGCGATCGCGGCGGAAATGGTCCTGCGGCTCGGTGACGGTATCAAGGATTCGTTCCCAATGGACAGATGCCTTCCGTTGCGGGTAAGGATTCAATCACCCCAAGTCAAGGCGGGCAATCCCCGCCGAGGAGTTTGCCATGGATTCGCACGATCTTGAACACGACCTCCCCGACGAGGCGGAGCGCGACGAGGCGCCGGAGCGCGTGATCGTCCTCGACACCGAGACGACCGGCCGCTCCCATGCCGACGGGGACCGCATCGTCGAGATCGGATGCGTGGAGGTGGTCGGCAACGTGATCACCGGCCGGACCTACCACGCGTACGTGAATCCGTGCGGACGCAAGGTCGACCCGGGGGCGCTCGAGGTGCACGGGCTCTCCGACGAATTCCTGGCTTCCCAGGCCAAGTTCCGCTCCCTCTACCGCGAGTTCTTCGCCTTCGTCGGGAACGCGCCCCTGGTGATCCACAACGCCGGGTTCGACATGGGCTTCATCAACATGGAGCGTCGGCTGCTGGGC
>Ga0256853_1000106_pt1 | contig 10436 bp, 11 predicted proteins | sample BONnt6_FD_181171 | JGI IMG/M metagenome (GOLD analysis project Ga0256853, IMG submission 181171) | Terrestrial sediment cell enrichment communities from Utah, United States - BONCAT_SYTO_Terrestrial_sediment - 6 | ecosystem: Environmental > Terrestrial > Deep subsurface > Rock core/Sediment... | reverse complement strand
AAGTGCAGGTGCGCCGCGTGCGGGCAGGGCCGGCTGTTCAACGGCTTCCTCACGCTGGCTCCCCGCTGCGAGGCGTGCGGCCTCGACTACTCCTTCGCCGATCCGGCCGATGGACCCGCTTTCTTCGTCATGATGACGATGGCCATTCCGGCGGCGGCATTCGGCGTGTGGATCGAACTGGCCTACGAGCCGTCCGCGTGGGTGCACCTGCTCACGACCTTGCCGTTCATGCTGCTGAGCTGCATTCCACCGATCCGCCCCTTCAAGGGCATGCTGGTCGCGAGCCAGTACTTCCACAAGGCCGAGGAGGGCCGCTTCGCCGTTCCCCGCGAAACCATGGCCTAGGGTGGATTGCTGCCCTCGGACCTGTCTCCGGTGTTCCGGTTTCAGACTTCGCGGTGAAGCGGCGGGGCACCTCCTTGACGCTCGCCAGCCCCGCTCCTCGGTGCCGCAGTTCAAGCCGTCGCACCTTGCGTCCTCCGGATGGTGACGACCGCGACCACGAGAACCGCCACGACCAGCAGCATCCCGGGCCAAACGAGGAAGGCCGTGGTGTGACTGTGGGGCAGAACGTCCCGGCCCTCGCCACCATAGCGACGTCGTCCATTTCAGGGTGCCTTCGCGTCCGCTGTGAGAGACAGGTCAGGGCTGGGACAGCGCCGCCGCCAGCCCCACGCCTGCGCCCTGCTTTTGCGCTCCTCGTCAGCGCGTTACCGCTTCACCTGCAACGGGAGCCTGCCCCTTTGCCGCATTGATGAAAACGGCCGCGATGACAGCCGCGAGAACAATCGCCACAGCTCCGAAGGTCAGTCCGGCGCTGTAGCCAGCGATAATGGCATCGCTGGCCTGACGCACAGCCTCAGCATCGGCAGCGCTGCGCGCCTCGTAGAGGGATGCCAGCGCATCGGGCCGCGAACGGGCCGTGACCGTGACGGAGATGGATGAGAGCACTGCCAGCCCAAAAGCGACGCCAATCTGCTGAGAGGCGTTGAGCAAGGCGGATGCGATCCCGGTCTCCTGCGCCCTCACGCCTTTGACCGCCGTCAGCGTGAGCGGAACAAACCCCATCGCAAAGCCGAACGCGAGAGCAAAGATCGCGGGCATGATGTGGGAGGCGTAAGCGGTCTCACGGCTGATGCCGGACAACCACAGAAGTGCGCCGGCCGCGATCACCATGCCAAGAGCGGCCACGACGCGGGGCCGGAAACGGGCAACGATCTTCGTTGTTACTCCTGCCCCGAGAACGATCCCGATGCCAAAGGGGAGCCAGGCCAGTCCTGTCCGGATCGGGCTGTATTCCATAATGTGCTGCATGTAGAGCGTCAGGAGGTAAAATGCTCCCATTGGCCCGAAGGCGAGCAGCAGCATCGACAGGTATGAACCAGCCCGGTTGCGATCCTTGAACAGCCACAAGGGCACCAGCGGGTTCGCGCGACGCGACTGGATCAAGGTGAACAGGGGCAGGAAGACGGCAGCGGCGACGAAGGACGCCACGGTCACACGGTCGGTCCAGCCATGCTCGCCACCTCGGGTGATCGCGTAGACCAGCGCCGTCATGCCGACAACGCTCGTCAGCGCTCCCAAGAGGTCAACATCGCCCTTGTGCAGTTCGGCCTCGACGAGCGCACGCGATCCCGCGAGGACAGCGACGCCTATCGGAACATTGATAAAGAACACCCAGCGCCAGCCGAACATTCCAGTCAGGATTCCGCCCAGCAGCAGCCCGGCGACGATCCCAAGGCCGGACATCGCGCCGTACACGGCCAAGGCATTGTTGCGGGGCTTGCCCTCGGGGAACGTCGTAGCGATCAGCGCCAGGGCATTTGGCGCCGTCAACGCAGCACCGACGCCCTGGAGACCGCGTGCGGCGATCAAGACGGTGCTGTCGTTCGCAAGACCGGCCAGCAACGAAGCGAGCGTGAAGATTGCCATGCCGATCTGGAGGACGCGGCGGCGACCGAAGATGTCGCCGAGCCGGCCACCGAAAAGCAGCAAGCCGCCAAACGCCAGAATGTAGGCATTGATCACCCAGGGCAGATTGGCAGCGCTGATGCTCAGTTCGTTCTGGATCGTCGGCAGGGCAATGTTTGCGATGGAGTCATCGAGCACCAGCATCAACTGTGCCGTCGCGATGACGATCAGGGACAGGCCGAGTCCGCGGCCACCCGGAGCCTCGGTCTGGCTGGCCTGCACGGGAGTGGCAGGGGGCATTGGGGAACTCCTGACAGTTCAAGGTCAAAGATCGAGCGTTCGCCTGCGGTGCCTGGCTCGTGCCGACCGGCAAGCCAAACGTAGCGAGCGCCCTTTCACTGGGGTTGAAGGAACCGTGCTCCTTCCAATGATGGCAAGGTCAAGCGCTGTTTCTCGCACGGCCGAAAAGGCCCGGTCTGGAAGGCGGACGGATCCTTCAGGCATCCCTCCCACCAAGACCCGAGGCAGGCCCTGGGCGCGGCTGCGCCCACGCTACATCCCATGGGCGGAACCACTTTGCAGGCCGAAGGCCGCGAACGCCATCCACACCGCCATGGCGACTATCATAAGGTTCTCGATTAGCGACACGAACCCGAGTGGGACGTTGCTCGACCCACCGACGCAGGCGCACTTCAGCTCGCGCTTGTCGAGGTAGACCGCCTTGAAGGTCACGGCGCTGACATACGGATGGTCAGAATGATAAACAGTCTCCCGAATGCGGTTGGTCCGGTTTGGGTCTTGGTTGTGTAAAAACGCTTTGGCAGAAGACTGGTAACAGCTTTCCATGCTCCAAAGCCCCTCAACATCATCAGTAAGTGCGAGCTGGTTGATGATCGGCGGTATGAAGGCTTCCGTCGCCTCTGAGCGAGCGTTGGGCGCCTCAAGGGCGTGCTGGCACGAGCAAAACCCGGCTCCTATGCCCTGAGGGCGGCCATCAGCGGCTGGATGCCCAGGATGTTCAGCACCCGGGTGAGATTGTAGGCCAGCACGTGCAGCGCCATCTCGCCCCTCACCTTCGGCAAGGTCTTCATCAGGAAGTGGGTGGCGCCCATGCGCAGCTTGATCGTGCCAAAGGGATGCTCAACCGTCTCCCGCCGCTGGCGCATGGCCCCGGGGTTCAGATCAAGGCGGCGCTGCACCGCCTCCAGCACATCCTCGTGCTCCCAGCGCGTGATCCGCCGCTGCGGCGCCGTGGTGCAGCGGCTCTTGAGCGGGCAGCCCTGACAAGCCATGGTCCAGTAGCGCCGCAGCGTCAGCCCGCGCTCGACGTTGCTGTAGTAGTACCTGAGCTTCTCGCCCGCCGGACAGCGATAGACGTCCTCCTCGGGCAGGTAGACGAAGTCCTGCTTGCCGAACCGGCCATCCGCTTTCGAGCCGGAGGTCATCGGCTTGGGCAAGGTAACGGTCACTCCTGCCTGGTCGCAGGCCAGGATCTCCTCACTGTCCCAGTAGCCGCGGTCAGCGACCGCTTCGAGCGTCTCCACCTCCAGAACAGCCTTGGCTTCCTTGCCCGTGGCAGCAAGTTGAGCCCGATCGCAGCCATCGTTGGTCACCTCATGCGCTACGATGAGATGGTGCTCGGTCTCGACCGCCACCTGCACGTTGTAGCCCACCACCCCGGAGCCGCGCCCGCTGGTCGCCATCGAGCGCGCATCCGGGTCGGTGAGTGAGATCTGCTGATCAGGAGAGGCCAGCATCTGCGCCTCCAACTCGGCCAGACGCTGCATCTCCTGCTCGAGCCTGGCGATCTTCTCTTTCAGCCGGGTCGTTCTGGCCGCCAGCGCTTCTGTTGGTTCATGCCGGTCGGCGGTATCGAGTTGCTGGAGATAACGTGCCACGCTCTCCTCGATCTGCGCCCGGCGCCGCTCCACCTTGGCCCGGGTGAAGTTCTTATCGCGGTTGTTGACCGCCTTGAACTTGGAGCCGTCGATGGCCACGCTGGCGGTGTTCAGAAGCCCCAGCTTGCGGCAGAGGGTGACGAACTGGGCGCAGACCTGACGGAGGGCCCGGCCATAATCCTTGCGGAAGTTGGCGATGGTTTTGTGGTCGGGAGCCAGGCGGCCGGTGGACCACATCAGCTCGACATTGCGGGCCGCCTCCCGCTCCAGACGTCGGCTCGACTGCACCCGATTGAGATAGCCGTAGATGTACAGCTTGAGCAGGATGGCGGGATGGTACGACGGGCGTCCTGTGGCTTCGGGTACGACACCGTCAAAGCCAAGCGCCCTCAGATCGAGCGCATCGACAAACGCATCGATGACACGCACTGGGTTGTTCTCATCAACCCAGTCGTCCAGGCTTTCCGGAAACAGGGTGGTCTGGCTGCGATCCACGCCTTCGACAAAGCGTCTCATCGGATCCCCCAAACATGGCTGGAAGATCATATCATCGTCCGCGTTTTTACACAGCCAGGGTCAAACTGAGCCGTTGGGCGTGGCCTTATGAATGTCAGCTTACCCTGCAACTACGGAAGTTCAGCTTTTGTCTGCCTCGTGCCATTAGCGGCCCTTGCGAGATGCCTTACTGATGTGAGCGTCAATCGGCTTGCACAATGCACGACTATTCGATAAGTCTCGACGAATGGAATCAGAGAACGTTATAGTCGCCCTTGCGGCTCTTGCCCAATCAACTCGGCTTGACGTGTTCCGGCTGCTGGTAAAGCACGAACCCGAAGGCCTTCCGGCGGGCGATGTCGCCCGCGAGCTCGCCGTCCCGCACAACACGATGTCCTCGCACCTCGGGATCCTATCCCGGGCGGGACTGGTCCATTCCGAACGCCGGAGCCGCTCGATCATCTACCGCGCCGACCTCGATCGACTCCGCGAGGTCGTGACCTTCCTGCTCAAGGACTGCTGCGGCGGCCATCCCGGCGTGTGCGCTCCCTTAATCGATGCCCTCGCCCCCTGTTGTTCCCCGAAGGAGACCCTCGATGGCTGACCGTCCCTACAACGTGCTGTTCCTGTGCACGGGCAACACTGCCCGATCCGTCTTGGCAGAAGGCATCCTGCGCAAGGATGGTGCCGGCCGCTTCAACGCCTTCTCCGCAGGCAGCCAGCCGAAGGGCACAGTTAATCCATTCGCCCTGAAGGTACTCGACAGCCTCGGCTACCCAACGGATGGGTTCCGCTCGAAGAACTGGGACGAGTTCGCACGGCCGGATGCGCCCGTGATGGACTTCATCTTCACTGTCTGTGACAGCGCCGCGGGCGAGACCTGTCCGGTCTGGCCGGGCCAACCTGCCTCGGCCCACTGGGGCATCGAGGATCCCGCAGCGATCCAAGGTCCGGATATCGAGAAGGAAAAGGCGTTCGTTCAGGCCTTCAAGTACCTGAAGAACCGGATCTCCGCCTTTCTGGCGCTGCCGATGGCCAGCCTCGACCAGATCGCCCTCACCAATCGCCTTGAGGAGATCGGACGCCTGGAGGGTGCGACGCGGACGACCATTCTTCCCTTCGACCGCCGCCAGGCCTGAGGCTCCCCATGGACGTCATCATCTATCACAACCCGGATTGCGGCACGTCCCGCAACACCCTGGCGATGATCCGCAACGCCGGGATCGAGCCGCACGTGATCGAGTACCTGAAGACGCCGCCATCTCGGCTCCTGCTGCGCCAGCTCATCGAACGCATGGGCGTTCTGGTTCGCGACGTCATCCGTGAGAAGGGCACGCCCTTTCACGAGCTCGGCCTCGACAACCCTGACCTGACGGATGACCAACTCCTCGGTGCCATGATGGCAGATCCGATCCTGATCAACCGTCCCATTGTCGTCTCCCCTAAGGGCGTGCGCCTGTGCCGTCCGTCCGAGGCCGTTCTCGATCTTCTGCCGCCGCAGCAAGGCGAATTCCGCAAGGAGGACGGCGGGATCGTCGTCGATGCCTCCGGGCGCCGCGCGGCCACCGCCTGAAGGATTCAGCATGTCCATCTTCGAACGCTACCTGACCCTCTGGGTCGCCCTGTGCATCGTGGCCGGCATTGCCCTCGGCCACGCCTTTCCCGGGTTCTTCCAGGCGGTCGGCGCGCTGGAGGTCGCCAAGGTCAACCTGCCCGTGGCGGCCCTGATCTGGCTGATGGTCATCCCGATGCTGATCAAGATCGACTTCGCCTCGCTGGGGCGGGTACGCGAGCATTGGCGCGGCATTGGCGTGACCCTGTTCATCAACTGGGGCGTGAAGCCGTTCTCGATGGCGGCGCTGGGCTGGCTCTTCATCGGCTACGTGTTCAGGCCCTACCTGCCCGCCGACCAGATCAACTCCTACATCGCAGGACTGATCATCCTGGCCGCAGCCCCCTGCACGGCGATGGTATTCGTGTGGAGCCACCTGACCAAGGGCGAGCCGCACTTCACCCTCTCCCAGGTGGCGCTCAACGACGTCATCATGGTCATCGCCTTCGCGCCTATCGTGGGCCTGTTGCTCGGGCTGTCCGCGATCACGGTGCCGTGGGACACGCTCCTCCTGTCGGTCGTGCTCTACATCGTCATCCCCGTGGTCTTGGCCCAGTTCCTGCGCGGACGGCTGCTGGCGAATGGTGGCGAGGCGTCCCTGACGGGTCTCCTTCGCATCTTGCAGCCGCTGTCGCTGGTGTCCCTGCTCGCCACCCTCGTCCTGTTGTTCGGCTTCCAGGGCGAGCAGATCCTAGCCCAGCCGCTGATCATCGCCATACTGGCGGTGCCGATCCTGATCCAGGTCTACTTCAATTCGGGACTGGCCTATCTGCTCAACCGGGTTGCGGGCGAACAGCACTGCGTCGCTGGCCCCTCGGCGTTGATCGGTGCCAGCAACTTCTTCGAGTTGGCCGTGGCCGCCGCCATCAGCCTGTTCGGGTTCAACTCGGGCGCGGCGCTGGCTACGGTCGTCGGCGTGCTGATCGAGGTGCCCGTGATGCTCTCGGTCGTCTGGATCGTGAACCGCAGCCAGGGCTGGTACGAGCGCGGTGTCGTGCAGCACAGGCTGCCCGCGGCCAGTCCCAAGCGGGGAGCCCAGCCCGGTGAGTGACCTCCCCAACATCGACTTCTCGGTCCTCGGCGTACCCGACCTCGGCAGGCTGGAGCCGGGGAAGCTGTCGACGCACCCTCCCCGCATCCTCCTGCTCTACGGCTCGTTGCGGGAACGCTCCTACAGCCGCTTCCTCACGCTCGAGGCCGAGCGCCTGCTCCGGCACTTCGGAGCCGAGACCCGCATGTTCGACCCGCATGGCCTGCCGCTGCCGGATGCCACCGCCAGCGACCATCCCAAGGTGCAGGAACTGCGCGAGCTGTCGCTCTGGTCCGAGGGCCAGGTCTGGTGCAGTCCCGAGCGTCACGGCGCCATGAGCGCGGTGATGAAGGCCCAGATCGACTGGATCCCGCTTGCGACGGGTTCGGTGCGACCGACACAGGGTCGGACGCTCGCCGTGATGCAGGTCTGCGGCGGATCGCAGTCCTTCAACGCCGTCAACCAACTGCGCGTGCTCGGGCGCTGGATGCGGATGGTGACGATCCCGAACCAATCCTCGGTTGCCAAGGCGTTCCAGGAATTCGACGAGGCCGGACGGATGAAGCCGTCCTCGTACTACGACCGCGTGGTGGACGTGATGGAGGAGCTGGTGAAGTTCACGCTGCTGACCCGCGAGCGTTCCGACTACCTCACCGACCGTTACAGCGAGCGCAAGGAGGCAGCGGAGAAGGAAGCCAAGCGCCTTGCCGCCGAGGCCATGAGGCACGAGGTCAAGGCGGCCGAGTAGACAATGGGGCGACAACGTGTGCCGCCCACTTGCACACTAAGAGCATGCGGCGCGACGTAACGGTTGCGGCTTGCCGATGCTCAAGATCCCGCTAGAGCGATGTGGGCTGAATGCAATTTGTTGCCGCTGTGTCACAGACCTGTGGGCAGATGCCTCTGACTAACCGAACGGGACTGGCACATGCGTAAGCTCATTCAAGAGGCACTTCTGCGCCACCTGCGCGAGCAAGGAGAGCCGACCGGCGCCCTCCTGATCACATTTCGCGATGGCGAGCCGCAGATGACCGGGCTCATCGACGAGGCTGACGAAACCTCTGAAGCGATCATCACCGCCGTCACGAGCGCCATCAGTGAACCGGTCGCTACTGACGAGAACGACGACACTATTGGTCCCTGCGCTGGACGAGCGTGACAGGCTCTGAAGCAGATCAGCCACTCGCCTGAAGGATCTTCAGGACCGCCAGAAAGGCTCAAGACCTGCGAGTTCCTGGTACTGCCCTTTTGCATCGGCCAGCAGGCCGTCGACGCGGGACATCTGCTCCTGATGGATTGCATCGGCGGTGGACGATGGCTCCATGTGGGCACCCACAGCGATGTCGTTGAGTTCCCCAAGCGTTTCCTGGAGCGCTTCAAGCGTACCCAAGGCAGCCCGCTTCTTCTTCTTCGCACCACCACCCTTGAACAGGCTCTCGAAGAACTCGGTTGCATAGCGAAGCTTCTTGATCTCGATCCGTACCTGGTGGCGCTCCTCCGCATCAAGCTCCACGAGGTTGCGGCCGCGCTTGATGATCTTCTTCCAGCGCCGGCCGAGTTCCTCCTCGGCCAGTGCTGTTATCGGTTGGTCACGCCGCTTGTGAGCGGGCTTGCTTCCATGGCGCAGCCAGTTTCCAGCCTCGATCCAGGCTGCCGTCCCCAGGACACCCTTGATGAAGCGCGGTGAGACGATGGTCTCCTGGACCATCTGGTAGGCTTCGTCACGCCGCTTCCGGTACTCCGCCAAGAGGTTCTGGTAGCCTTCATCACTGCTGTGTTCATCCTGTGCGGGTTCAAGGACCTTGGTGATGTAGACGTCCAGATCTCGTGCCTCACCCAGCACATTGGCCATCCACTTGAGCTCGGCCCTGATCGGTTCACGCTGCTCATCTTCGACAACAAACTTGAACAGGGTGATGGCAGCGCGAAGCCGCCGCAGGGCAACCCGCATCTGGTGGACGGCATCGGCCTCCGGCGCATGCCGGACGATCGCCTCATTGGCCATCAGGTGCTGAAGACAGGAGGCACCAACCCGCTGAAAGGCTTGTGCGCTGGTCATCTTGCGCTTGAGCACCACCGGGGGCGCTTTGACGCGCGTGGGCTGCTCCCCAGAGGCGGCCTCGAAGCCGCGCTCAGCCTTGGTCTTGAAGCTCAGGCGCAAAGGGGTTGCTGTTGAGAGCGTGAGGGCGAGCTGGAACAGATCGGCCGGCATGCCGTCCTTGAGCTCGAGTTCAAGCTCTCCAAAAGAAACCGTTTGCTCCTTTCCCTCAACCCTGCTGTCATCCGCTGCAACCTCGATGATCGAGCTCTCGAACGACACTGTATGAATAGTCCGTTCCGTCGTGACGCTGAAGACGGGCTGGATCGAGCTCTTATGTTCAAGGAGGGGTTGGAGGCCGGTTTGCTTCGCGAGCGTGTAATCAGGGCTGTCGCTGTCGACCTCGTGCTCCCATTCGTCCCGAGCCAAGGCGATGCCATCAGGTGAACGGGCGGCTTTGATCGTCTGGATACGCTGGTCGCCGTTGCGTCTGACCCGGAGCGAGATCCCGGCCTGCTGGAGGGCGTGATCCGGCGTGTCGAAGTAGGTCGAGTGAAGCGTCTGCGTCGTCGATCCATCCGACCGTTCGCCGAGGAGCGGATGGGCCAGCACCTTCTCCAGCTCGGAAGGCGCAACCTCCAGCTTGAGCTCGACTTCCTGGGGAGGGCTGGGCTTGGCCGGCATGGGGCGCCTCAGGTTCAATTCTTGAATTCGGAACGTCAGCCCGCCAGAGCGGTTCCACCACAAGCGTGAGTTCGACAAAGTCGGTGAGCTATGTTCTTGCAGAGGGTCATTCATCGCGTCCTAAAGCCATACCAGCAATTTGGAGCTCTGCCGTTCCGGTGGAGCCGCAACGGCTCGCTGGAGGTGATGCTGGTGACGACGCGCGGCCGCAAGCGCTGGATCATTCCCAAGGGCTGGCCCATCCCTGGCTTTCCGCCCCACGAGAGTGCGGCCCGCGAGGCCTTCGAAGAGGCAGGCCTGGTTGGGTACGCGGATCCAAAAGCCGTCGGTTCATTCCGGTACAACAAGCGCCTTGGCCCTGGACGCCAGGTCAGGTGCACCGTCGAGGTCTTCCCGCTCCACGTCGACCATCAAAGACCCCACTGGCTTGAGAAGGGGGAGCGGGAGACGCGGTGGCTGAGTGCCAAGAAGGCAGCAAGCCTGGTTTCCGAGCCGGAGCTCAGGAAGATCCTGCTCAGCTTTCATCCCAGCCGCCACTCCTCTGATGAAGCGGAGATCAGGGTTTCAGCGGGAGATCTGGATCGCGGCACAGACTGCTGATGCTCAAGCACTTTATTTGCAAGTCTCCAAGATGGGCAGAGCCCTACTCGGATAGCCTCGTTTCAGGAAAGGAAACCTGAGCAGATCTCAGCATCTCAGGCGTGGGGCCAATCCGGCTCAGAGAGAGTACAGGTCGAGAGCTCCACTGAAGCGGGTCCGGTACTGGTC
>Ga0256853_1000105_pt1 | contig 10458 bp, 7 predicted proteins | sample BONnt6_FD_181171 | JGI IMG/M metagenome (GOLD analysis project Ga0256853, IMG submission 181171) | Terrestrial sediment cell enrichment communities from Utah, United States - BONCAT_SYTO_Terrestrial_sediment - 6 | ecosystem: Environmental > Terrestrial > Deep subsurface > Rock core/Sediment... | reverse complement strand
CTATTGGACGCACTACGTGCTCGACGCGGGGCGTTTCGTGAAAGGCATCAGCACCACCGACGAACCCATGGGATGGGTGCCGGACGAGGACGTGATGCGGGAGCCGTGCCTCGTGATCGACCGCACGAAAATCGACCACGAGATCCATGCCATCTCCTCATCGGAGGCGTTTCACCTCACCAGGGAAATCCGGCGCCTCAAGCGCGCCAAGAAGGACATCGAACCCGCAATCAAGGGACGGTGGCGCATCCGCGAGATGTCGCGCTGGACGCCCGACGAGCACTTCATCGAGGGACCGATCACGTGGGACGCGGTCGTGGCCATCGGCTTCGAGGACGACGGGAAGCGGTCCACGAAGGCCATCGTCGAGAGCGCCCGCGGGATCGCCGCCGAACGGGGGCTGGCGGTCATCGACATGAGCGGCTGGAGGGTCGGCGATCCCGGCGTGATGGAGACCGACGAGATCGTCGAGGAGGCGATGAGCGCATCCGCGTATGTGGATCGGCGCCCGAAACCCTGAAGCTCGGTCTGTTCAACGATTTTGTCTCGCTCCATCATCGTCGGAGATGGCGGAGGGATCGATGGCAATTCTGGATCGGCTTTTCGGAAGCAAATCCGGCAAGGCGGGCAAGGGCGGGACGGGCGACTTGCCCCCGCCCCTCCCGTGGAGCGTGATCGTTGCCGACAACGGCGACGTCTGCGTGGCGATCGAGTCCTTCACTCCGCACGCCTCGGGCGTGTCCCTCGTCTTCAATCCCGAGTTCCACGATGAGGTCAGGGCGCTGGCGCCGATCAGGTTGCTGGCGACCCGTCCCGACGGGAGGGTCACGCTGCACTTGCTCGCCCCGATCTCGCCGGAGGCCGTCGAACGCGTGGTGAAGTCCCCTTCGGTGCTTGTCTGCGAGACGGGACGGATCGGTATCGAGAACCTGCATCATGCTCCCGTATTCATCGACGAGGTCGGCACTCCCCTCACCACGGATGGCCAGCCGCTGGAGCGGCGCGCACCGCGGGTCACCGCCGCGTCCTATGACGCTACGGTCCTCAAGGTATTGGATGAAGGCGACGCGTTGCACGGGTGGAAGGGCGTCGTGCAGCTCGAGATCGACGGCACCGTGGCCGCGGAGAAGTCCCTCCTCGCACTCTATCCGGCTCCGTGCCTGAAGGACGGGGACCGGGTCGAGGTCTACGGAACCCTCGAGCATCCGGAACTCGACGGCACCTTGCCGAGCATGGAATCCGACGCGGTGTATCCCGTCGGGGCGAGACTGACGAAATGCTCCTTCCCCACCCGCTATCAGGTAGCCGCGTCCGGTGGCTCAAGGGCGGTCAGGGAGGCCTCGTTGGATCTCGTCAGGGGTACCGTTGCCACCCTTGCCGCACTCGCCTGCGACACCTACGGATACGTCCAGGGAAGCCTGCGTCCCTACCTGCGCGACATCGGGCAACCCGTCGATCCCGTCGTGGCCGGGGCGAACGACCGCTTCGCCGAGCGGACCGTTGATCGATCCGCCGCCGCCATGCCCGTCCTGCATCCCGACCGTCCCCGGGCGACGTTCTGGAACCTGAGGGTTGGCCCCGGCGACCTGGTCCGCCTCTCGTTCGAGAAGGTGTCGAACAACCCACCCGCCGAGGCGAGCGTCCTCATCCATGAGGAGCCGCAGTTGGCGCGGCACGGGGTGGGTTCCCCTGTCGCGGTGTTGCTCCGCTATGAGGACGGTACCAAGCGTCGGCTGATCTTCACCGAGATGGGCGACGAGGTCGTCGATCACATTAGGCGGGCGTCCCAGGTAAGAGTCGTCGAGCTGCACGGGAAGGTCGAGGTCGCGTCCTACCCGGCCAACGTGCGCGTTCAGAAGTCGAGGGTGATCCATGCGGCAGCCTAGGAGCCAGGTGCGTCCGGCAGGTCACGGAACGCGCGACGCCGGGAAGCCAAGGCGGTCCGCGGTCGCGCAGTTTCAGGACGGGCGCCACGGGATCGAGCTCACCGCCAAGGGGCCGGAGACACTGAGGATCGTGGCCGACGGCCACCCTCATCCCGGGACCATCCGCCTCCTCGGGAAGCTCAACCCCTCCGACGTGGAGGCCTACCGCAAGCAGGTCGTCGCCGCAGTCGACGTTCCTTCGCTCCTGCTCGGCGGGAAGGCATCGGTTCTGGTCGACCCCCGCGCCGCATCCGGTGGGGAGCCGCCGACGGGTGAACGCCTCGGGCAGGCGAAGCCCTCGGGGAGGCGCGAGTCCCCGGCGGGGGAACGGGAGGACGCCCTGGGACTCCTGTCGGCGATGATCCTGGAGGATTCGCCCGCCGAGTTCACGGGCGGCATCGTCCCTCCCGGCACCTCCCTCGCCGGCACGATGTCCTTCCTCGGTTCGATGATGCCGGGGGGCGGGACGGTCGTTCCCCGCTCAGGCATCCGGCCCGACCTGGTCGACAGGTTCGTCACCCTGCGCGAGTGTGCCCATTGCCATCGCACTGCGTTCGGCATCCCCGCGAGGCCCGATGCCCCATCGGCACCTGACAGGGTGGGCGAGTCGTTCGCCGATGCCGTGGCCATCGCGGCGCTGGTTCTCGAGTCCGGAGACGCGAAGGAGCTGGAGGAGATCGAGCAGATCGTCCTGGCGCGGGAGGTCGCGAGCCTGTCGGGCACGAAGGCCCGCAATTCGGGGGCAGCCGCCCGCCGGGCCTTCCGTCTCGCCGTCGAGCGGATGGAGAAACACGGGAAGCCCGAGACCGTCACGATGCGGGGCATCATGCGGCAGGCGCGGCGACTGGCGTCCGAATGCACGCTCAAGTCGGGTCATGACCTCGACGCGATGCGTAAGGCCGTACTGGCCCGCGCCGGAGCGCTCGGGGAGCTTCCCGCCAAGGTTCTGGCCCGACGGATACGTGACGCAGCCGACGATCTCGAGGCGGCGCGGCGCGAGGGCAAGGCCGACGCCACCGCGAAGCTCAAGGAGCCGGGAAAGGCCTGCGCCGAACTCCGGGCCGCCGCGGACGCGATCGAGAGGGGGATGTGGACCACGGCCGATCTCTCCGAGCGCGGAAGGGGTAAGGAATACGGGGAGGCGTTGCGCAAGGATTTGCTGGAGACCCTGAAGGATCATCGCCGCAGGGGGATGCCCAACGCCCTTCTCAGGTTCCTGATCCTCAACGAGCATCGGCTCGGCTCAGATACCGCGATCTCTCGCATGCGGACCCGATCCGCCGCGGCGGCGGCGGGCAAGGCCAGGCAACTGCCCCGGCCCGACAGGCAGCCACTTGGCACCCGGTTCGTGGCGTTGAGGTCGGAGAGCATCGGACCCGTGACCAACCCGTGGAGACGGACCCTGCCCATGAACATCGAGGCGCTCGGCCGCCTGTCCCGGCAGGCCGCGAACATCGCGGCCGAGGCGGGCACGCATCCTGGCAGGGCTGAGATGCTTCAGGACCGCTTCGACGATGTGATGATCGAGCGGACGAACGTCATCGAGTCGATCATCCTGTCGGATGCAACCCTCGGCGCCCTCATGAAGCTCAAGGGGGACGATCAGGCGGCCCGCACGCTTGCCGAGGTGTTGAAGGAGCAGGTGGAGTGGGATGTCACGGGGGAATTCACCTATCTCGCCGATCTTTCGCAGGATGACCGGAAGGGGCTGACCGACCAGTTGGGGGCGGTTGCCAATGCGCTCGGGGAGGCCACGCCCCAAGGACGTGCGCCGATCAAGCGTATGCCTGCCGGGGTGACGGTGAACGAGCGCGGGTTCGCCGTAAACCGGAGTGAGGAGGGAAGAATCCATTGCGAGGACGACTGGGCCATCAAGGGTCCGAACGGGGAGCGGTTCGCCTACATCAAGGACCAGCGGGCAATGGTCGTCAGGCTCGTGCTCAAGGACGGCGCCAAGGCGACGACCCGGCTGATGACGAGGGACGAGGCCACGGCCTTCGTCGATGCCTACGGGGGCGAGATGAGGGACCCGACCGACGAGGACTTCAAGGCCATTCGAGGGGAATCGGCCGACGGCGATGCCCCCCTGCGCCTATGGCAGGGGTAGCGATCCTGGTATGGGATGCCGATGCAGGGAGAGACAGCGGTCGGCTCGGGAAGGCTCCCTTGGGCCAGGCGGCGACGGGCTGGCCCTTCGCGGGCATGTCTAGGTCGATCAGCATGACATCGCCCTTTTCCGTGGGTGCCGCTCAGCGGCGGGGCAGGGATGGGGCGTCAGCCTCGCCGTAGTCGTTGATCAACTCGGGTCCGCCTGCCCGCTGGACCGCGATCCTTTCCATCCACGAGAATTCGTTCGAGTCGTAATGGGCAGGCTCCAGGCCGATCAGGTACGTGCCCTCATCCGTCGCGACGGCAACGCCCGTCCACGGACGGAAGCGGTCACCCTTCTCGCCGCCGAGCTCGTTGACGATGACGCACTTGAGGTCGGATGGGACCGACATGGCGATGGTCTCGGCGATTGCCTTGCGCACCCCTGCGTTATGGATCGGGTACTTGGCCTTGCCGGGGTTCGCCGCGAGGTAGTCCCGTCGGACGTCCAGGATTGCTGACCGAAAGGCCTCGACGTCGAACACGAGGTTGCCGTCGGCGGCGACGTGCTCCGGCTGCGCCAGTCTGTAGCCGCTGCCGGACTTCGCGACCGAGGAGCCGTAGAAGGATGCGATCCCCGCAACGGGGGCATCGGCATCCACGAATTTGGTCCAGCCAGTCTCGTGCCGCCACCGTCCGAGATGCGCGCGCGCTTCGCGATGCAGGGCCTTGTCGGTGACGAAGAAGGTGCCGTGGTCGGCCTCGCCGCGGCCGGAGGCGACGAAGACGCCGAAAGGCTTCCCGTCGAGCGAAACCGAATAGACCGAGGAAGAGCGCGCGCCGCCGAGATCGACATGGAACGTGAGCTTGGTATCGACCATGAGCCTGCGGTCGCCGGCCTTCTCGGCTCCCGAATAATCGAGGTCGGAATACAGGTCCAAACCGAACGCCTTCTCCATCAGGTTCTGGTGGTGGTCATACCATCCTGTGCTCTCGATGGAGGGGAGTGCGTAGATGTCGTTCGGCCTGATGTCCATGGTCGGGTCCTTTCACCCGCGGAATCTAACGAGCGGGCGCGCAGGGAACCACGCCGCGTCACGCGACGGGATCTTCCTGGCGCGCCGGCCTGCTTACCTTCTGGTATGGGCGCATTTCCCGGGATTGCAGCCTGACGATCACCGAGCTGAGCCTGCTGGCTTCCGCGTAGCGGGTTTCCTCGTGGGGAGGCTCGCCGACGTCGCCGTTCACGAGCCTCTCGGCGGAACCGAGGGCGCGGCGCAGCGGTGTGGCGATCCAGTCAGCGAACAGGTACAGCAGGACCAGGGCGGCGAGCGCCCCTGCCCCAAGCGTCAGCCAGAAGGACCGTGCGATGGACTTCGCGTTCTCGAAGACGGTATCGGTCGGCGCGCGAACGATGATGCTCCACCCGAAGCTCGGCATGTCCTTGTACTGGACGGCGGGGACGACGACGGAAATGTAGTCCTTTCCATCGGGCCAGCGCTCCGTCAGGGCGACGGAGGTCTGCTGCCCGGCGGCAATGGCCGATCCGACCGAAAGGATGGTGTCCTGGATGTCCGCGGGACCCGACAGAACCTTGCGGTCACGTGACATGAGAATGAACTGCGCCCCGGGGAACCGAATGGATTCGAGGTTGTCCTTCAACCAGTACCAGTCGAAGTGCGCCCCCAGCACACCCGTAACGGTCCCGTCGGGCTTGCGGATCGGTGCCGAGAAATCAACGAACCGCCGTGCCTTGTCGGTCGCGGGGAGCAGCTTCTCGAGCAGCTTCGCATCGTGGACGTCCTCCGCCGCCGGACCCTTCAGCCCCTTGCGGAACCATGGCCGCTGGGACACGTCCTGACCTTCGAGCAAACCGCCCAATCCCGCCACGACCTTACCCTCGATATTTGCGGCGCCAATCCACGAGTAACGGGAGTCGAGACCGCCAAGGAAGGAGAATTCCCTGTGCATCCTTGCACCGTCCTCGATGTCGGCCTGGCGCGCCATGCTGTCCACGCCCTGCCAGAGTTGGTGCATTCGACGCCCGATCTGCTCCGAGGCCAGCTCGCCGACGGCCCTCAGGCGTGCGGTGCTCGAATTCTCAACCCGCTCCTGGAGTTCGCCAGTGAAGTGGACGCCCGCGACGAGGGCAGGCGCGATCATCAGCAGTGATCCGCCGAGAAAAATGATCGTCTTCAGTCCAAAACGCATGCTATCGCCCCCTTCCATCCATTCTATCGCGAAGCCAGCATCTGCATCCACGACCGGATCATCCCCGGGATGCTTCCGGATGCCGCGCCGGGCCTCGCCGCGCCGGTGTGGAGCTTTCGAAGGATTCGGTCGCGTTGCTCGTGCGTCGGGTTGAGGGAGAGCCTGTAACCATCGGCCTCCGCCCCCCTGATGGTGGTGTCGACGCCTCCCACCCCATCGATTTCGAGCGTTCCCGCAGCGCCGACCGCGAGGCCGGACGGACCGCGCACCCTTGCCTCGTCGATGCCGAGGTGATCGATCCAGGCGGCATCGACCCGGGTTCCCCATTCGGTGCCGACTGAGAGCGTGGCCCTCTCGGTTGCCTCGCGCTGGGGACGGTTCACGCGTGGGCGCTCGACGCATGCAAGCATGGCGACCGCCAGCACGACGAGGTTGTAGATCGTCCAGAACAGGATGATCCGAATCCCGTCGCCCGCGCGGGAGACGTGCTCGAAGCCGCTGTCGAACACGAGCGGCAGGACCATTCCGAGAAGCGTCAGGGCGAAAAGGATCGCGAATGGCTTCATGAGCGGCCACTGCACCACGGTCCTCGTCCGGTCGCCGCCCTTGGCGGTGACCCGGAACTTGTGCGGTCCCTTGGTGAACAGCCCCATGGCGACGGCGCGGACGACGGGCCATGCCGCCAGCAGTTGGGACACGTCGTTGAGGATGGGGATGATCATCCCCCGCGAAATCCAATTGAGCGTGACGAGGACGGCCACGTAGTAAGGCATGTAGTAGGACATGACGTCGGTGACGCTGGCGTTCACCACGATGGTCCCGAAGTACCAGTAGAGCAGCGGGCACGCGAGGCTGACGAGGCGGAACGGAAAGGTCGTGGTCCAGTACAGCAGCGAATCGAGCAGGCTCAGCCGCTGCAAGGGACGGAGGGCGCCCGAGGTGAACGGGTTGTAGACGTTCCGGATGATCTCCATCATCCCCAGGCACCAGCGGCCGCGCTGGACGACGTACTCATGGAGACCCTCGGGTGCCAGTCCCTCGGTCAGCGGCTCGTTGAGATAGACCGAGCGCCAGCCATGGCTGTCCAAGCGGATGGTCAGGAGGAAATCCTCGGTCACGCTCTCGGTCGGGAGGCCACCGATCTCCTTGAGCGCCTCCACCCGGACCATCGACGAGGTGCCGCAGCAGACCGCGATGCCCCATCCGTCACGGGCGGGTTCGATGTGGTCGAAGAAGAAGCGTTGCTCGTCAGGGTATGCCTTGGCGACGTAGAGGTTGTGCTGGACCGGATCGGGGTTGAAGAAGTGCTGCGGCGTCTGGACGAGTCCAACGCCGCGGTCGTGGAACAGGGCGAGTGCGCGGCTTACGAAGTTCCGGTGGGGCACGAAGTCGGCGTCGAGGACCGCGACGAAATCGGGGGCGTCCTCGTCCTTGAGCCGCTGCGAGAGCGTGTAGTTGATGTTGCCGGCCTTGGCATGGGCGTTGTCGGGCCGCGTGCGGTGCTCGGCCCCGTAGCGGGCGCAGACGTCATCGAGCCATTCACGCCTTCCGTCATCGAGTACGAAGACGCGGACATAGGGGTAGTCGAGTGCCTGGGCGCCGGCGAGCGTCCGTTCGAGGACCGCGGCCTCCTCGTTGTAGGTGGCGATGTAGAGGTCGACGCGCGGCGCGGGGGCGTCGCCCCACCACGCCAGGTTCTCGTCCGCCTCGCGGCTGCGCTCCTTCCTGCGGGTCAGGATCAGGTAGGCCGTCAGCGACGAGAGGAGCGCCGCGCCCTCGACGGTGACGAAGGCGATGCTTGCAATGGAATCGAGGGTAAGGCCGAAGGGCGGCAGGGTAGCCGTGACCCTCCAGAAAAGGTAGCGCAGGGCGAGGAACGCGGTGATGCCGAGAAGGAGGATCCGCACCGGGGCATTGTCCCGCCGGACGTAGGGCAGAAGCAGGAGGGCCAGCCCCGCGATGGCCATGACTCCCGCGAGGCTGGACAGGTATGAGCTGACCGTGAGCATCAGATGCCGAAGCGCGCGAGGTACTGCCGGAGGGAAGTCATCGGACCGCCCGAGAAGATGATCCGTCCCGTGCGCCCGACCGCGCAGGCGAGGTCCGGCTGGGTGGCGAGGCCCGGCACCTCGAGGGCCACGTCGAAGCGCGTGAGGTGCTCGTTGCTGGCGCCGATGGCGAGGTTCTCATAGAGACCCGAGGCGCCGGAGCCGCCGAGGCGGGTGATCGTGCCGTCGAACACCCTGTCGTCCCCCTGGAGGCGGAACTGCGCGGGCATTCCCACCTTGAGGGAGGCATTGACCGTCTCGCTGACGCTCGCGGTTACCATGACCTTCGAGCAGTCCACGAGGCGCACGAGGTCCTGACCCTTGTTGACATGCTCCCCGCTGGCCGAGAGGAAGTTCCAGACGATGCCGGGGCTTCCCGTCACCAGATCCGCCGAGGTCAGGTTGTTGATGCGTACGCGCTCCGCGCCGACATGGGCTTCCGCCTGCCTGAGGCGTTCGGCGACCGCGCCGGACTCCGTCGCCAGCTCGGCCAGGCGCAGGTCGAACTCGCGAATCCGTTGGATCGAGTGCGGCGCGTCGTTGTAGGAATCCCCGATGAAGACGCCGTTCCTCGCCGCGTTGAGTTCGGTCGTGAGGTAGGTCACGCGATGCCTCGCGCTGGCGAGGTCCTGGCGCGCCACCTCGAAGTCGGCCCTCGCCTTGTCGAGCATGATGACGGTCTGGAGACCGCGGTCGTTGAGGCCCGTCGTCCGGGCCAGGGCGCTCTCGGCCTCGCGCAGCCGTGCCTCGGCGGATGCCTGGGTTGCCTTCGCCTCCTCGTGGCGGGTCTCGATCTGCGTGATCCTTCCGGATTTGTAGTCGGCGGCCTGCGCCTGCATGGCGCCCCTCGCCTCAGCGACGGAAGCGATCTGGCGGGCGATACGGTCGCGGTCCACCTCGAGCGAGGCCCTCGTCCGCTCGAGGTCGATGAGCCTCGCGTTGTCGAAACGCTGGTCGACGATGCGGGCGACGACCTCCTCGGGCATGACCATGGAGCCGATGTTCGGCACGGAGAACTCCAGGGTGCCCTCAATGGGAGCGCGCAGGACCGACGTCCGCGCGTTGACGGTCGCGTCAGAGCTGGTTCCGGAGAGGTGCTCGCCGACGATGAAGTAGAGGCCTGTCCCGAGGAGGGCGGTGCCGAGGAGTGCTGGTACGATCTTCATGGCCCGTCCCAATCGATGAAGGATACAGGCATTCAGGGTGAACGAATTCCCGTATCGTAGGAAGTCAGGAACCGGCCCCGCTGAAGGATTCGTGATCTCCCCCGCCGAGGTTCCGGGAGGCCACGCGGTATTCGTTCAGGACGCGGGCCGCGTATGACCGGTCCGTCAGCCTCGCGTTCGTGAACATCCAGTTGAACTCCCGGGTCACGACCAGCTCGACGTAGGGTTCGAGGTAGGGCATCACGCTCCACTGCGCGTCCTCGTCCGTCTCCACCTCCGCCATGGCGAAGTAGATCGTCCCGCCCTCCTCCGGCCTCGCGGTCAGGAGGAAATCGACGTCCACGTGGTTGCCGTCATGGTCGGCCATGACGAAGCGCTGCTTGACGAGAGATGACACGGCGGCCGTCCTCGCCAGCTCGTAGTCGTCCTTCGAGACGCCCTCCCTCGGCTCGATCTCGAGGAGCCGTCCCCCGATCATCTGCTTGTAAGTAAAGGTGTACTCGGAGACGGGGGAGTTCGGGACGGAGGGATCGTACCTGATGTGGCGGAAGCGGGCGTTGTCGTTGAGGTAGAGCTGCTCGATAGTCCGCAGGCGGTACATCGCCGGGGAAAGGCTGGCGAAGAGGCGCTCCGCGTCCCTGAGGACGATCTTGTGCTCGTGTTCGACTGGCATCGCGGTTCCTCCGGATCAGGGTCTCGGACCGTCGTATCCTTGCCCGTCCGCGTTGTCCAGAGCGTCGGCGGGACGCGGCTGGCGCACCATATGGAGCGAGTCCTTTCCGTCCCGAAGGAACCGCCTGCGCCGCGGCCCGCCGCGGACGGCGACGAAGCCCTCGCGCTCGTACCAGGCCACGAGCCACTGCCGGAACTCCCGCGTGTTCTCGTCCGGCCTCGCGAACAGCTCTACCTCGACCCCTGCCCTGTCGGCGGCGGAGAGGACCCGCCTCATGGCCGCCGTGGCGCCGCCCGGCTCCCCGACCCGCGTCAGCAGGGAAATCCCAACCCCCTGGTCATTGGAGA
>Ga0256853_1000104_pt1 | contig 10464 bp, 8 predicted proteins | sample BONnt6_FD_181171 | JGI IMG/M metagenome (GOLD analysis project Ga0256853, IMG submission 181171) | Terrestrial sediment cell enrichment communities from Utah, United States - BONCAT_SYTO_Terrestrial_sediment - 6 | ecosystem: Environmental > Terrestrial > Deep subsurface > Rock core/Sediment... | reverse complement strand
CAACTATCACAAAGCGTTTGCTATTTTTCCCGTACTTTTGCAGAAATACATTTTATAATTTAACAGCAGTTATGGCAGAAGAAGCAGAGAAAGAGATGAGCACGTTTGAAGATTTTAAGCTCAACAAGCAATTGCTCCATGCCATCGAGGATGCCGGCTACCAAAAACCCACGCCCATCCAGCAGCAGGCCATCCCGCTTATTGCAGCAGGGCACGACATCCTGGGCATCGCCCAGACAGGTACAGGCAAAACCGCTGCCTTTCTGCTGCCCCTGCTCATGAAGGTAAAATATGCCCAGGGCCACCACCCGCGCGCCCTGATCATTGCCCCTACCCGCGAGCTGGTGATGCAGATAGAGGAAAACATCACGCTGCTGGCCAAGTACACCGATATCCGCCACACGGCCATTTACGGCGGCCTGGGGCCCAAAACACAGATCGAGCAGATCAACAAAGGCCTCGACATGCTGGTGGCCACACCCAAACGCCTGATGGAGCTGTACCTGCGTGGTGAACTGGTGCTCAAAGAACTCAAAACGCTGGTACTCGACGAGGCCGACAAGATGATGGACATGGGCTTTATGCCCCAGATCCGTCAGTTGCTGGAGGTGATCCCGCGCAAGCGCCAGAACCTGCTCTTCTCGGCCACCATGCCCGAAAAAGTGGTACAGCTGTCAGAAGAATTTTTGGAGTTCCCCACCCGCATCGAGATCACGCCGCAGGCCACGCCGGTAGAGACGGTGAGCCAGGTGCTATACCGCGTACCTAACCTGCGTACCAAGATCGAGTTACTCGAGCATCTGATCCGGGATACAGAAACCTTTGCGCGGGTGATCATCTTTACCCGCAGCAAGAAGAATGCAGAGAGCGTTTCCAGGTTTCTGGAGCACCGCAACTATGGCGAGGTGCGCGCCATCCACGGCAACAAAGGCCAGAACACGCGCATCAATTCCATGGAGGCCTTTAAAGGCGGAGAAGTGCGCTTCCTGGTGGCTACCGACGTGGCCGCCCGCGGCATCGACGTGAGCATGGTCAGCCATGTGATCAACTTCGATGTGCCACTCATTTACGAGGACTATGTACACCGCATCGGGCGCACCGGCCGGGCCGAAAACGAGGGGGCAGCCATCACTTTTGCCACTGAAGCCGAAATGTACCATGTGCGCAAGATCGAAAAGATCATCCGCATGCAGATCCCCGAGGCGCCCATGCCGGCCGAAGTGGCGCTATTCGATACGCCTTTCGACGAACAACAGGAAATGGCCATGGAAATAGACCGCCAGAAGCGGCGCGAAAATCCCGACTTCAAAGGAGCCTTCCACGAAAAGAAAGCTCACCCCAAAGCCAGGCCGAAAAAAAGCAAGGGAGATCCTAAAGCTTCCTTCTGGCAGAAGACCAAGAAGAAAGGCGGCAGAAAGAAATGAGATGAAAGCCTCACAGTGCTCTGATGACCTGTGAGGCCTTTCTGTGTGCGGAAGCTGCTGTTGTGCAGGGCAAGCCTACAAAAGCGTTTGGGCCACCTGCCCCAATTCGTAGACGATAAAGTTGAGGACGGCACTCCAGAAAAAAGAGCTCCAGAGCATGTGCAAGATGATGCGCTTGCGCGGGGCCCCAAATAACGCAGCCACAACAGTCCCAAAGATAGGCGTAAGCAAAATAGGCGTCAGAAAGGCGACCCCCGATACGCCAAAGCGCCGCCAGATTCGCACCACGCGGCGATTCTTTTTATTGAAAACAGGTTTGTTCCGCGCCCGCCGGCGCTGCGATACCCACCCGGCAAAGGCCCTGCCGACAACAGAAAAGATCACGACACTGGTCATCATGCCGGCAATCGTCAGCAACACGGTCTCTAGGTAAGACAAACCAAGCGACACGCCCGTCACCGGCCCGCCAAAGAACTTGACCATGCTGATTAAATAGACCGACAGATATTTGAGAATCTCCACTAACATATGCAAAACGATACCTTCTTTTTCCTGCCCCTCTCCCCGCAAGGCAGGATCAACACTTGCTGTATACGCAACTCCAGGCTTGCATAGGAGCAACAGCCGGCCCGCTTTTCAAGTTTGGCACTACACTTTCGGGCCAAAGGCCAGATCGCCGGCATCGCCCAGACCAGGCACGATGTAAGAGCGCTCGTTCAGGTGTTCGTCCAGTGCCCCCAGCCATACGATCGCTTCCGGGATCTCCTGCTGCACATAAGCCAGGCCCTCGGGCGCGGCAATCGCTGCCGCAATGTGTACCTGTTTGGGTTTGCCATGGCGCAGCATGCCTTTATAGGCTTTCACCAAAGACCTGCCCGTGGCCAGCATGGGGTCAGCCAGGATAAGCACCTTGTCGTGCAGATTGGTAGAGGCCAGGTACTCCATGTTGATCTCGAGGGCTGTATTTTCCGCCTCTACCCGGTAAGCGCCTACAAAAGTACTGTAAGCCCGATCGAAGTAATTGAGCAGGCCCTGGTACAGTGGCAAGCCGGCCCTAAGGATGGTAGCCAGCACAGGCTGCTCCGCCAGCAGCACGGTGTTGGTAGTAGCCAGCGGCGTCTGGATCGTAGTCGGGGCATAGGGCAGCTTTTTCGAAATCTCGTAAGCCAGCAGTTCACCCAGGCGTTCCAGGTTACGCCGGAAGCGCATGCTGTCGCCATGCACGGCTACATCGCGCAGTTCGGCTACAAAGTGATTGGCTAAAGAGGGAGTTTGGGTCAGGATGTGTAACTTACTTTCTTCCATTGGTGCCGGCGGCTGTGATCTTATCGGCTTAAAGATACGGAAGCGGGTGCGCTTACTCCAACCCCGGCCTGAAATTTACTCCCTTATGCCTCAGGACCGGGTACCAGACTGCAAGCTCCAGTACCCAATGACGCGCTCTGAGTGCGAGTAAATTCACATTGCTTCCAGCTCTTCAAACAGGAGCGGGAGCTTCTTCGATAAGCGGTTTTTCTTTTTAACGCTGCTAGCTCAGCACTTTCAGCACTTAGAAAAAGCTTCTTTTCCGGAACATAAAACGGCTCAACCGAGTACATCGGTTTTTCAGCGTATCGGCTTTTTCTTATCACATCTTGCATGAAAGCTCTATTTTGTAGCCTCACCCTTGCCCTCGGTGTTGGTTTCGCTGCCCTGGCCCAGGATGTTTATGTGCCTTATAACCGCGACAGCTACCACCTGATCGACCGCTACCAGATCAAATACGGCACGCAGGTACCCGAGCTGCAAACAGCCGTGCGCCCCGTCGGCCGCCAGGAGGTGGCCCGCCTGGCAGAAATTACCGCCCGCAACGCCCGCACCACCACCGATCAGTTTAATGCCTCTTACCTGCTCAGCGACAACTGGAACTACACCAACCTGGAAGACAACACCAGCCGGCGCCCTTTTCTCCGCTATCTCTACCGCAACCAAACAGACCTCTACCATGTCGAGAGCAAGGACTTTACGCTCCGTGTGAACCCCGTGCTGCACCTGGAGGCGGGCTATGATAACCAGTCCGATGGCTTGCGCTACGTAAACACCCGTGGCGTACAACTGGAGGGCTCGATCGATGATAAGTTTGGCTTTTACACCTACGTTGGCGAAAGCCAGGCACGCTTTCCGGCTTACGTAAACCAGCGCATCGGGCGCGATAACGTGGTGCCGGGCGAAGGCTGGTGGAAGCCTTTCAAGGGCGACGGCTATGATTTTCTGACGGCACGCGGCTATTTGAACTATGCCCTCTCGCGCCATGTAGAGATCCAGCTGGGCCACGACCGCCACTTTATCGGCGACGGCTACCGGTCCCTGGTTTATTCGGATTATGCCCCGGCAGCCTTCTTCCTCAAGCTCAATACCCGCGTGTGGCGGATTCACTACCTGAACCTGTTCCAGGAACTGACGGCTGAGTACCGCAGGCTGGCACTCGACGTCCTCTTCGACAAGAAATACATGGCCCTCCACCGCCTGGGCATCGACGTAACCGACAACCTGAACCTGGGCTTGTTTGAAACCGTGATCTTTGGCCGGCGCAAAGGCCGCTTCGAGCTGCAGTACCTCAACCCCATCATTTTTTACCGCAGCGTAGAGCAGATGATCGGCAGCGAAGACAATGTGGTGCTGGGCGCCGACTTCCGCTGGAACATCCGCAACCGCATGCAGCTCTACGGCCAGCTCATGCTCGACGAATTCCTGCTCAATGAAGTAAAAACCGGCAACGGCTGGTGGGCCAACAAGCAGGCCGGGCAACTGGGAGCCAAATTCATTGATGCTTTTGGCCTGCCCAACTTGGATTTGCAGGGAGAGTGCAACATCATCAGGCCCTACACCTACCAACACCTGGACAACTTCCGCAATTTTCAGCACTTCAATCAATCGCTCACCCACCCCACAGGAGCGAACCTCTACGAGTTTATCGGCATTGTCCGCTACCAGCCCCTTCCCCGCCTACACCTGACGGCAAAAGCCATCTCCACCACCTTCGGCCAGGACCAGGTTGCCGACGGCGATACCATCAATTGGGGAAATAACATCAACCTGCCTTATACCACCCGCCCTGCAGACTACGGCCACCGGATTGGCCAGGGCATCGAAACCCGGCAACTGCACCTGGACCTGACCACTACCTATCAGCTCCGGCACAACCTGTTTGTGGATGTAAGGGGTATCTGGCGCCGCAGCGATGCCGCCCTGGATGCACTCGACCGTACCACCTACTTCACCTCCCTGTCCCTGCGCTGGAACATCCCCCAACGCCTGCATGAATTTTAATTTTGAATGAGTGAGTGAGCCATTGAGCGTATGAGTGAATAGACCTTACAGCGTAAACACCTGTCCCGAAGTATTTCGAGAGCCCCTGCGAGCGTCTGAAAACTTGATAATGACCTCACAGTGTCTGCAAGACCTGTGAGCGTCTCGCGCATGCTAATGGAACCTTCTCCCTTCTCCAACCATTTAGCCATTTAACCATTCAACCAATAACATCTGCCACTAAATAAGTATCTTTGTCGCGGTGTTGGCACCTGATCCGGCTGACACCCTAACATATACTGAATCAACAGCTTAGTCACAGCCCTGAAGGGCGCGGCTCTTAGCCGGCTTCTCAACAAGGCCTGCAGGGCCCTCAAATACCATGAAGACGTACCTCCGCATTCTGCAGTTTGCCAAACCGTACAGCCGCTTTGTGCCGCTGTACTCCCTCTATACCATCCTGGGGATCATCTTTGGCCTCTTTAACTTCACCCTCATCATCCCCCTGCTCGATGTGCTGTTCGGTAAAATAGGGCCGGAAAGAGTAGCGGCGATGGTCGCAAACAAGCCCCACTTCAGCCTCAACATTGAGTTCTTCAAAGACTTTTTCAACTACCATTTCGGAAAGATTATCCTTTCCGAGGGGCGTGCAGGCGCCCTGCTCTTTGTCTGTGTGATGGTGGTGATATCGGTTTTTCTGGCCAACCTGTTCCGCTACCTGGCTTTCCGCATCGTGGGGGCCCTGCGCGCCCACGTGGTGCGCAACATGCGCCGTGCCGTTTACGAGCGTGTAACCGAGCTGCACCTGGGCTACCTGAGTAACGAACGCAAAGGCGACCTGATGACACGCCTGACCGTAGACATCCAGGAGGTGGAAAACTCGGTAGTAAGTACGCTGACGGTAGTCGTGCGCGAGCCGATCTCGATTATAGCCTTCTTTGTACTGCTCTTCAGCATGTCGGTAAAACTCACGCTGTTCACGCTCATCCTGCTGCCCCTGTCGGGTGGCATTATTGCCGGCATCTCCAAAAGGCTCAAGCGCAAGGCCCAGCAGGGGCAGGATTCGCTTGGCTTTATCCTCACCATCATCGACGAAACGCTCAGCGGCATGCGCGTGATCAAGGCCTTCAACGCCGAGCCTTTTATCCGCGAAAAATTTCACCAGCAAAACAACCGCTACGCACAGATCCAGCGCTCTATCGCCAACAAACGCGACCTGGCCTCGCCCTTGTCAGAGTTTATGGGTGTTACGGTGGTAGCTGGCCTGCTGCTCTATGGCGGTAACCTGGTACTTAACAAGCAGTCGGAGTTAGGGGCCAGTGAGTTTATTACTTATATCATCCTCTTCTCCCAGGTGCTGGTGCCGGCCAAGGCCATGTCCTCGGCTTTCAGCAATATCCAGCGGGGCCTGGTATCGGGCGACCGGGTGCTGCAGGTGATAGACACCCAGCCGGCTATCGTGAACAAACCCAACGCCAAAGTACTTCCCCGCTTTGAAGAGGCAATCGAATTCAGAGATGTGGCCTTCAGCTATGGCGACAAAACCGTACTGGAAGACATCAACTTCACTATTGAGAAAGGCAAAACGGTAGCGCTGGTAGGGCCGTCCGGCGGCGGTAAATCGACACTGGCCGACCTGCTGCCGCGCTTCTACGATCCTACGGCCGGCGGCATTTACATCGACGGCCACGACATCCGCGATTATACCATCGAGTCGGTGCGCGACAAAATGGGCGTGGTGACGCAGGAAGCCATCCTCTTTAACGACACCATCTTCAACAACATCGCCTTCAACAAGACCGATGCCTCCGAAGAAGAAGTGATCGCTGCCGCCAGAATCGCCAATGCCCACGAGTTTATCATGCAAACGCCGGAAGGCTACCAGACCATGATCGGCGACCGGGGCGGCAAACTGTCGGGCGGCCAACGCCAGCGCCTGAGCATTGCCCGGGCCATTCTCCAGAACCCGCCCATCCTGATTCTCGACGAGGCCACTTCGGCCCTGGACACCGAATCGGAGCGCCTGGTGCAGGAGGCCCTGACCAACCTGATGCGCAACCGCACTTCCATTGTGATTGCCCATCGCCTGAGCACCATCCAGCATGCCGACCAGATCCTTGTATTGCAGCAGGGCCGCATTATAGAGCGGGGCACGCACGAAGCGCTGCTGCTTACCTGCGGCCTCTATGCCCGCCTCACCCAGATGCAATTGACAGCGTAAAAGAGTATCGAGTCACGAGTTCCGAGTTTACAAAAGAAAGGAATACCTCGTGACTCAGAACTCGTGACTCCTTACCCCAATGCCATGCACGAAAAACGAAAAACGATACACGAACAACGATAACATGACTACCACCATACTGGCAGAGCTTGCGCAGGCGCAGCAGGTACTGAATGCCTTTCTCTCCGACCCAAAAAACATTGCCGCTATTGAACTAGCCGCTGACACCATGGTCACGGCTATTGAAGGGGGCGGCAAGGTCCTGAGCTGCGGCAATGGCGGCTCGATGTGCGATGCCATGCACTTTGCCGAAGAACTCACCGGCCGCTACCGCCAAAACCGCAAAGCCATTCCGGCCATCTCCATCTCCGATGCCAGCCACATGAGCTGCGTGGGCAACGACTATGGCTATGAATATGTGTTTTCGCGCTACCTCGAAGCCCTGGGCAATGAGAGCGATGTGCTGCTGGCCATCAGCACCAGCGGCAACTCAGGCAACGTGATCCGCGCCGCCGAAACGGCCAAAACCAAGGGTATGAAAGTAGTAGGCCTGACCGGCAAAGACGGCGGCAAGCTGGCTCCGCTTTGTGATGTAGAAATACGCGTGCCCCATTTCGGCTACGCCGACCGCGTGCAGGAAATCCACATTAAAGTCATCCACATCCTGATTTTGCTGCTCGAGCAGAAACTGGCCTAGGAGCAGAACCATACCTTGGAGGTTTTTAAAACCTCCAAGGTATGCCCTACGCTCACCAAAATAGAACTTATAGCAGCTAGTGTCGTTAGCCCAAAACAGCTTTGCTGCTTTCGTATCGCCTAAAAACCGACCATCTGTATGCTCGTCAAGACCTTTGGCAGCGCCGTGCAAGGCGTTAATGCGTATACCATCACCGTTGAGGTAAGCGTGAGTGCCGGCATGCGCTATTTTCTGGTGGGCCTGCCCGACAATGCCATCAAAGAAGGCGAGCAGCGCATCGAACTGGCCCTCAAGCAATGCGGCTACAGGATGCCCCGCCAAAAGGTGGTCATCAACATGGCCCCTGCCGACATTCGCAAAGAAGGTGCGGCCTACGACCTCACCATCGCCATGGGCCTGCTGGCCGCCTCCGAACAAATCTCCCCCGACAAAGTTTCGCAGTACATGATCATGGGCGAGCTTTCGCTCGATGGTTCGCTCTGTCCTATCAAAGGGGTGCTGCCCATTGCCATCCAGGCCCGCAAAGAAGGATTCAAAGGATTTATTCTCCCGGTGCAGAATGCCCAGGAGGCCGCCATTGTCAACAACCTGGATGTGATTGGTGTGCGCAATATCCTTGAAGCTATTGAGTTTCTGGACGGGCAGCGCCACATTGCCCCCCTGCAGGTCGATACACGCGACCTATTCCAAAGCCATGCCGACCAGTATGCAGCCGACTTTGCTGATGTGCAGGGCCAGGAAAACATCAAGCGTGCGCTGGAAATCGCCGCCGCCGGCGGCCATAACGTCATCATGATCGGCCCGCCCGGAGCAGGCAAGACCATGCTCGCCAAGCGCCTGCCTTCTATCTTGCCGCCCCTGTCGATGCACGAGGCGCTGGAAACGACCAAGATCCACTCGGTGGCCGGCAAGCTGGGCGAGACGGCCTCGCTGCTGACCACGCGTCCTTACCGTGCTCCACACCATACGATCTCGGACGTGGCCCTGGTAGGCGGGGGCAGCAATCCGCAGCCCGGCGAGATCTCGCTAGCCCACAACGGGGTGCTGTTCCTCGACGAATTGCCTGAATTCAAGCGCACGGTGCTGGAGGTGATGCGCCAGCCCCTGGAAGAGCGCCGCGTGACCATCTCCCGGGCCAAGACGACCATCGACTTCCCGGCCAATTTTATGCTCGTGGCCAGCATGAATCCCTGCCCTTGCGGCTACTACAACCACCCCGACAAGGATTGCGTGTGCGGACCGGGCGTGGTACAGCGCTACCTCAACAAGGTGAGCGGCCCCTTGCTGGACCGCATCGACCTGCACGTGGAAGTAACGCCCGTAACTTTCGATGAGATGACAGCCACCCGCAAGGCCGAAGCCAGCACCGCCGTGCGGGAGCGCGTGGTGCTGGCCCGCCAGCGGCAAAGCAGCCGCTTTGAAGAATTCGCCCACATCCATTCCAATGCCTTGATGCCGCCCCAGATGGTAAAAGATGTATGCCGCATCAACGAGGCCGGCAAAGCCCTTCTAAAGACCGCCATGGAACGCCTGGGCCTCTCGGCGCGGGCCTACGACCGCATCCTGAAAGTGAGCCGCACCATTGCCGACCTGGCCGGCATCGAAGAGATCAAAATTGAACATTTAGCAGAAGCTATCCAGTACCGCAGTTTGGACCGGGAAGGCTGGGCTGGATAACGTATGTTTATATAGCTATATCTGAAAAACTAATCAAAATCTTCTTTTTCGCCCCTGCTGCTCCCCCTGTTTTCCTTACTAATTTTATCCTCCTGTTCTACTCATTTCTACCTCCCCGCGACTAAATACCCCTTTGCGGATTTAGACATTTACCAGATCTACCCGTAAACAGGCACATCAGAGAGGAGCACTGACGCGCCTGTTTGTATGTATATATGTATGTATGAAAACTAAATCCTAAGGGCTATGAAGAAAACACTATTATTTTTCGCTTTTGCCTTAACTGTAGTCGCAGCACAGGCACAAATGCCCCGCTTGGGCATACGGGCCGGGGTCAACTATTCCGGATTTACCAATAAAGACGAGGCGGGCCTATCGGACAGACTGTGGCGCTTCCATGCCGGTATCACCTCCCAGTTCTTCCTTACTGAAGACGAGTTCTTTGCCATCAAACCGGAGGTGCTTTATTCGCAGAAAGGAGCCGAATCGGAAGATGATAACGCTTCTATCAAGATCAATTACATTGACGTACCGGTGCTGGCGCATATCAATGCAGGGCCTATTTATTTCGAAGGCGGGCCGCAGGTTGGGTTCCGTATAGGCGGTGAGACCGAGCAGAGCGGCATCACAAACGATGATCTGGATGACGTAAAACGCACCAGCCTGGGCTACGTTGCCGGTCTGGGCCTTTCGGCAACAACGTTTGGCCTGAATGTGGGCGTACGTTACCAGGGCGGTATTTCGCAATTACTTGACAATGACAATGCGCCTGAATTCAGAAACAGCGTATTCATGCTGACACTGGCCTATATGCTCCCGGCCAGATAGGGCAGATAAAAGCCTTGGTACAAAATACAACTATGAAAACCAAAGCCTGGCCTGATGCCGGGCTTTTTACATCATTTCGCTGCATCAGTTTTCCGCCGGACGTATTAACCAGAAACAGCAGCAAGTTCACTTGCCCTGAAATGGGCTTCACTAAGTATTAGGGCTTGCTATATCGCCTTTCGCTATATGCTGGCCCATTTATTGCTTTCTCCATATCAAAAGATTTATTAACCGTATAAGTCATATCCGGCACATACATTAACCAAATTACAATTATGAAAAAACTACTCTTTATTCTTGCCTGTACTTTTGCCACCCTTCCCTTTGCC
>Ga0256853_1000100_pt1 | contig 10824 bp, 5 predicted proteins | sample BONnt6_FD_181171 | JGI IMG/M metagenome (GOLD analysis project Ga0256853, IMG submission 181171) | Terrestrial sediment cell enrichment communities from Utah, United States - BONCAT_SYTO_Terrestrial_sediment - 6 | ecosystem: Environmental > Terrestrial > Deep subsurface > Rock core/Sediment... | reverse complement strand
GATCTGGAGACGGCGCTGGATGTACGAGGTTGATGCCTTCTTGTGCCTGAGCACGATGGAGACCGCCTGGTCGTAGACTTCACCGGAGCCGATCCCCATATCGCCTTCGTCGAACACGGGGGTTTCCTCCGGCTCGTCCTCGTCCTCGCCTTCCTCGGCGGTGACGGCATCGAGGTAGACGGGCTTTGCCTGCCGCTTGAGGTGTCCGACCACGCGCTCGACCTCCTCGTCCGACACGAAGGGGCCGTGCACGCGGGAAATGCGCCCGCCGCCCTGCATGTGCAGCATGTCGCCCTGGCCGAGGAGCTGTTCCGCTCCCGTCTCGCCCAGGATGGTGCGGCTGTCGATCTTCGAGGTGACCTGGAAGGAGATGCGGGTGGGGAAGTTCGCCTTGATGGTGCCGGTGATCACGTCCACGGAGGGACGCTGCGTCGCCAGGATCACGTGGATGCCGGCAGCTCTGGCCATCTGGGCGAGGCGCTGGATGGCGCCTTCGATCTCCTTGCCAGCCACCATCATCAGGTCGGCCATCTCGTCCACGATCACAACGATGTACGGCAGCGGCGTGAGGTCCATGACCTCTTCCGTGTAGGTCAGTTCCCCGGAGGCCTTGTCGAAGCCCGTCTGCACCGTGCGGGTGATGGTCTCGCCTCGCGCCTTGGCCTCGACGACACGGGCGTTGAAGCCGTCGATGTTGCGCACACCGAGCTTCGCCATCTTCTTGTAGCGCTCCTCCATCTCGCGCACGGCCCAGCGCAGGGCGATGATCGCCTTCTTCGGATCGGTGACGACGGGGGTGAGGAGGTGCGGGATGCCGTCATAGACGGACAGCTCCAGCATCTTGGGATCGACCATGATCAGGCGGCACTCCTCGGGGGTGAACCGATAGAGCAGCGACAGGATCATGGTGTTGATCGCCACCGACTTCCCCGATCCCGTTGTGCCTGCCACGAGGAGGTGGGGCATCTTGGCGAGATCGGCGATGACGGACTCGCCGCCGATGGTCTTGCCGAGGCACAGCGGCAGCTTGTGCTTCGAGGTCTCGAAGTCATCGGTCTCCAGAAGCTCGCGAAGGTACACGGTCTCGCGCACCTCGTTCGGCAGCTCGATGCCGATGGCATTGCGGCCAGGGATCACCGCGACGCGCGCCGAGATCGCGCTCATCGAGCGTGCGATGTCCTCGGTAAGGGCGATGACGCGGGACGACTTGATTCCGGGAGCAGGCTCGAACTCGTACAGGGTCACCACGGGACCGGGGTGGACGTGGATGACCTCGCCCTTCACGCCGAAGTCGCGGATGACCTTCTCCAGCTTGCCCGCGGTCTCCTCGAGGATGTCCTCGGTCAGCTCGGGTCCCTCCCGGCCCCGCGGCGTCGTGAGGAAGGCGATCTCCGGCTTCCTGTAGGACCATTCCGGCTGCTCCGCCCGTTCCGCCAGCGGTTCCCCGAAGGTGGAGGGTCCAGTCCGCGACAGGTCCAGGATGGTCGAGGATTGCAGGGCGACCATGGATGGCGCCGGAAGGGCCGGGAGTTCCATCGCCTCGGTCATGCTCTCCTTTGCCGTCGGAGGATTATCGACCGCGCTCGTCACCACCGCGGATTCCTCGGTCTCGGCATCGGCTTCAACCGCGACGGACTCATCCTCCTCCTCGGCAACGGCAATGCTCCCGACCGTTTCCATCAAGGCTGCGGGCTCGATCTCGACATCTCCCACGGCCTCCGCGGCCACGACCGGAGCGGCTTCCCCGGCCAATGCGGGGGCATCGGGAAGGACCGCGTCCGGGGGCGCAGCCGGAGCCTTCGCGATCGTCGGGACCAAGTCCTCATACAAAGCGAGGTATCCAAGGTCGATCTCCGCGGCGGGTTCGGGTTCGTCGAGGCTGACAACGGCCATCGCGGTCCCGACCACGGTTTCCGGCGAACCGACGACGATCTCCGGATCCTCTCCGATGACGGGATCGACAGTCATTTCGACGGACGTATGCTCGATCTCCCCTCGCTGCCCCTCTGTCACCTGCTGAAGCGTCGTTTCCTCGGCATGGTCCCCGACGGCCTCGGGCCGGACGTCCTCACTCACCGGGGCGGCAAGCACATCGATTTCGGCATCGTCGGCCGCGTCGGCAGCCGCGAGGGGTTGCCGGACATCCTCGGTCGGAAGGGACGTCGACGGGATCGGGGGTGAAATCCCCAGGCCCGCCACGAGGTACCCGATCCCGCTCCAACCGCGCGCCGCTGCCGGGAGGTTCAACGTAAATGACATGCCGATACCGCTCGAGGGTGCTTCCGGGGACCGGACCTCGGGCGCTGGCTCCGGCAGCCGGGTTTCCTCGGGCTTCGGGGCGCTCACCGGCAGGCGGGACATCTTCTCGATCATCAGGCGCGGGGAGACCTCCGGCACGGCGGCATCCTCCGCCAGGGCCGCTTCCCTGTTGGCCATGGCCGCGATCCTGTCGGACATGAGGACATGGGGAGCGACCTTCTCCCGCAGCTCGGCGATCTGCGCCCTGACGGCCGGCTCGGGATAGCCCTCCCCGACCTCCTCGATCACAGGGGTGACATGGGGATATCCGTCATCGACGGACTGCGTCCTGGCCTCTGGGGGTGTCGGTTCCGGGAAACCGTTGCGCGCGCGGATGACCCTGTCGGGTGTGCGGGTGGCCTTCACGCCCTCGCCCACGATGAAAGCCTGCCGCCAGGGGGGTTCGTCGGCTTCGGTTGCCGGGATATCCCCTTCCCTGCGCTGCGCGTCCCGCAGCCTGACGATGTTGCCGCTGTCGGAGGGGTAGCCCTCGTCCCCCTCGAGTGGCGGGGGAAACATGGGAGGCGTATTTCGGGAGGAATGCATGGTCTCGAACGCACGTTTGGACACCTGCCGGAGGATTCCGGCTTCGTTCCACTGTCGCCCGAAACGGTAAACGGACCGTTAGGTGGGGTGTCCCGACGGACAAGGGGGAGAGAACCCGCCGGGACACCCCGGGCCGTCAGGCGGCCTTGGCGGTGCGCTCCGCCAGGGATGCTTCCCAGGCCAGCGCGTGTTCGATGATCGTATCGAGGTGGTCGAACCGGGGCTTCCACCCGAGCATCCTTCGAATATTGCCCGAACCCGCGACCAGGGTGGCCGGATCGCCCGCGCGGCGCGGCACGAGCCGGGTCTCGAAGTCCAGGCCCGAGACGCGCTTCACCGCCTCGACCACCTCGAGGACCGAGTGGCCCCGCCCGTAGCCGCAGTTGAACACCTGGCTCTTGCCGCCCGAGCTGAGGTGGTCAAGGGCGAGCATGTGGGCCTCGGCGAGGTCGCTCACGTGGATGTAGTCGCGGAGGCAGGTGCCGTCCGGGGTCGGGTAGTCGTTGCCGAACAGGTCAATGTGGGTGCGCTCCCCGAGGGCGGCCTGGGTGGCGACCTTGATCAGGTGCGTGGCGCGCTTCGAGGACTGGCCGCTCCGGCACCGCGGATCGGCGCCCGCCACGTTGAAGTAGCGCAGGGCCACGTAGCGGAACGGATGGGCGGCGGAGACGTCCCGCAGCATCATCTCGGTCATCAGCTTCGACGTGCCGTAGGGCGACACGGGGCTGAGCGGCGTCGTCTCGACGATCGGGCTTTCGGTCGCGTCGCCGTAGACCGCGGCGGTCGACGAGAAGATGAACTTCTGGATGCCGTTGCGCACCGCTGCCGCGATGAGGGAACGGGATTTCACGGTGTTGTTGTTGTAGTAGCCCAACGGGTCCGTGACGGAGTCGGGGACCACGATCGATCCCGCGAAGTGCACGATGGCGCTGATGCCGTAGTCGTGGATGATCTCCGTCACGAGTCCTTCGTCGCCGATGTCGCCCTTCACGAAGTGGGCCTTCGGATGGACCTGCCACGGGAAGCCCGTGCTCAGGTTGTCAAGTACGACGACTTCCTGCCCTGCGTCCTTCAACGCGAGGACCATGTGGCTGCCGATGTATCCGGCGCCCCCGGTAACCAATACGGTCATTGAAATTCTCTTTGTGTTATTGTTGCGCCCGCAGTCGGGGCATTTGGTTCGCGGCTTGGCGCAATATGCCGGGAGCCGCACTGCGGCATCCCCCGTACCCAGAACACGGGGGATGCCGAGCGCACCCGCCGACGGATGGCTGTCTGCGGCGGGAAACGGGATGGTCCGGCGACCGTTAGGCGGCCTTGAGGGCCGGCTGGGCCGGGGGCTTTGCCATCACGTCGACCATCTTGGTGTCGACGTTGTTCTCGACAAGGAACTGGCGCATCTCGCGGTACATGAAGCGGTAGGCGCGGTTGAACTTGTCGAACAGGCTCTGGTCCCAGAACTCCTCGAGCGAGAACTTCCTGCCCGAGAAGACGTCGAAGTTCGGGATCTGGTAGGTCTCGGCGAACTCCACCGTGCGGCTGTCGTAGGTGAAGTAGACCGACGGCGTGCCGTTGGCGAGAGCCATCAGGTTGCCGTGCAGGCGATAGCCGAGGACCATGTCCTTCTGCTGGACGAGCGACTCGTAGTCGGCCACGACGTCGGAGTAGAACAGGCGCTCGCGATGCAGCTTCTCCATGGTCTCGTCGAGGTACCAGTCCCTGACCCACGGGTTGGCCTTGAGTTCGGCGATGCCTTCCTCGCGTTGCTCGGGCGTGCCGAACACGATCTTCTTCTCCTCGACCTCGCCCTGGGCCATGAGGACCACGTCGAAGCGGGCCGCGAGATCCTTCACCATCTCGCGGTGGAAGGTCAGGTACTGTTCGATGTCGCGGGCATAGGTGCCGGAGACCTCGCGGCGCAGGGTGACGCCGGCCGTCTTGATCTGCTCCAGGGGACGGAGCTTGATCTCGAGGTCCGGGTTGTTGCGCCGGAAGGCGGTCGGGCAGCCGACGATGCGCACGTTCTTGATGCCGAGATCCCACAGGACCTGAGCCGAGTACGCCCCGCGCACGCCGACGGAAGTGGTGGAATCGGCCATCAGCCGCAGCATGAGCTTCGACTGTTCCGAGAGTTCCAGCTTGCCCTTGACGGGTGCCTGCGCGCCGATGCCCCACGCGATCACGGGAATCTTGAGGCGCTTGAGAACCTCGGTCGCGTTCTCCCAGTTCATGTCCTGGTGGATGTAGTTCGAGCCGCGGAGGAAGACGTAGTCGTACTCGGAATTGATCCGGTCGATGTCATCCAGGTTCGGCCTCGCGATCTCGAGCATCTTGAGATGATCGTAGTTCAGGAGCTTGAGCGACGAGTCGAAGACGAAGGCGTCGCCGATGTTGTGGTAGTGGTTGATGTTGCCCTGGACGTCCCGGTAGTTGTACCAGCGGACGTTGTCGTGATCGTAGACCTCGCCCGACGGGCTGATGACCATAATGCGTTTCATGTGTTAATCCCCCAAGGATGCAATGTTCGTGTCGTACCGTCTCACGCGGAAAGCGCGACGGCGGGTGCGGACTTCGCCTTGGTCGCGGCGACGTCGCGGTAGAGATCGAGGTGCTGCCTGGCGCATTCCTCGTATGTGATCGGCGTCTTGATCCCCGCCCGCAGCCGATCCCAAAGGCCGGTGTCGGTGAGGGCCTCGGTCATGCGGTCCACGAGATCCTCCGATGAGCCGACGCGGAAATGCATCCCGTCCACCCCGTCGGTGATCTTCTCGGCCATGCCGCCGATGTTCGAGCAGATCATCGGGCGCCCGTGATAGAAGGCCTCCTGGATGACGATCGGCGAGTTCTCCCACCAGATCGACGGGATGATCGTCCAGTCGATGTTGCGCATCAGGCGCGGCATCTCGCTGTTCTGGTAGGCTCCGTAGAAGCGGACACGGTTGCCGGCCTTCTCCACGAGGGCCTCGATCTTCTCCTGGAACGGCTTCGGCTGGCGCTCGAGGTTGCCGCCGAAGATCATGAGCTGGGCATCGTCTCCCCAGACGCTCTCGGGAATCCGGGTGACGGCGTCGAGGAGGACGTCGACCCCCTTGAACTGCGTGATCTGCCCGAAGTAGGCGAACCGGGAGCGGCGACCCTTTTTCGGAACCTCGCGCGGCGGGGTCGGGGCGACGATGTCGAGTCCGTTCTCGATGACGATCATCTTCGAGGCATCGAGGCCCCAGTCGATGTAGCGGTCGGCGAGGAACTGGCTCGGCGAGACGAAGTAGTCGGCGACCTGCAAGAGGCCCCTGATGAAATGCTCGCGGCGCAGGAAGCGGGCGGGCGAGATTTCGGGGAAGCACGCGTTGCAGTCGTTGGGCGTGGCGCGGTTGCAGAGCTTGGTGCCGCCCGTCTTCACCATCTGGCCGTGATGGTTGCAGATCGACAGGAACTCGTGGAACGTGATCACGATCACGCAGTCCGGCAGCGTGCGGCGCACGGCATAGATCGTCTCGAGTCCGAGGCCGATGAAGTGGTGGAAGTGCACCACGTCCGGCTTCAGGTCGTTGAGCACGCGCATGAAGTCCCGCTCGATCTCCTCCGTGTTCCGGTTGGAGATCAGGAAGTGGTCGTACTCGTCGGCATGGTAGAGGAACTCGCCCTCCTTTTGCCGGAGGCTCATGAGGGCGGTGCCGCTGTGGCGCACGACGGGATGCCCGACGCGGGCGAGGAACCGGGAATCGGCCCCTCCGATCTTGTTGAGACCCTTGTGCAGGTTGTAGGCCGCGATCTCGCCGCCGCCGAGGGAGAAACTCGGGTGGCCGTGCGAGACCATCAGGACGCGAGGGGAATGCTTCTGGGGCATTTTCTTCGTCTTCTTATTTCATGTTGTTGATCAGGAGCGACCACTTGCGGTCGAAGCTCCAGCGGTCGATGCGTTGGGCGAGGCGCCTCCATGGGAGACCCGCCGACGCGTTGTCGTCTGCCGAGACCATCTCGACATCGGGCAGCCACACGGACGGCGTGCCGGCGAGGCGGAGCTTGAGGCACAGGTCGCGCCCCTTGTCGCTCGTGCCGAGGTAGGAGCGGGTGAACCCGCCAGCCGCCTCGATCGCCTTGCGCGAGACGATGCAGCACGTCGTCGTGCCGGCCATCACCTCGGAGGCCTCGGAGCCTCGGATGACGTCGCGGGGGTAGCCGATGTAGCGGTCGGCCAGTCCCTTGCCGCCTTCCTCGAGCCAGGTGCCCGCGAAGCAGATGGACTCGTCCTCGTAGACGATGGTCGGGCTGACCAGCGCCTTGCCGCCGCGCTTGCGATACGCGCGCTCCAGTCCCGAGAGCCATCCGGACTGACGCGGCAGCACGCCTGCCGACAGGAAAACGAGGGTCTCCGCCTTCGTCGCGTGGACGGCCGCCTCGAAGGAGTCGCAGGAATCCTGGACGCCCTCGGAGGCGATGAGGCGGATGCCGATCCCGTAGAAGCGCGCGAGGCGCTCCACCTCGGCCGCGATGGTCCCGAAGGCCTCGATCGGGGCCGAGATGATGACGGGCATGCCGCGCGCCTCCGGATCGAGGGCGAGCAGCGACAGGGTCACCCCGATCTCCTCCGCGTCGGCGCCCGCGCCGACCACGAGGGCCTTGGCGGCGGCCGAGTCGTCGAAGCCGAAGTCGCGCGTCTCCGCGATGCGGGGAGCCCGATGCTCGGTCGCCTGCATCATCGGACCGATGTGGCGCTCGATGGCGACGGCAGCCGCGGCCGTGCGCGGGTCCAGGGGCGAGACCAGCCGCTCGAGGGTGCGGCGGGACATGGCCCTGACCACCTGGAGCGGGTAGAAGGCGACGCTGTCGGGTTCGACCTCGAACTCGAAGTAGACCGGGGTGTCGCCCGCGGCGGACAATCCCGGCACGAAGGCGAGGAAGCCGTGGTCGTGGCGCTGCGGGTCGAGCCGTCCCGCGAAGAGCTCGTTGCTCTGGAAGGCGCCCGACACGTCCTGGCGCGGCAGGCGCGTCCAGTTGTTGTCGACGCGGACGGAGGCGTTCCCCGCGCGGAGCACCACCGAGTTGACGAGCCTCTCCGGGTCGAGCATCCAGCCGGCGACGAGCAGGCCGCCACCGGGTATCTCGACCGCCATGTCCATGCCGAGACGGACGGGCTGCTTCAGGTGCGAGACCGTGTCCCGCCCATCGAAGCGCTCGCCGGCACGGCGCAGGACGGACATCGTCTCCTGATTGGCATTCGCCCGCGGGATGCCGTCACGGATATGGGCCGGAACGTCCTTCATGGGGAGCAGGACCTTGCGGTCATAGACGTCCAGGGTTCGCCAGCCGGATTCGGTCCGGAAGAACACCTTCTGGAGCTTCTCGGGCGAAACGGACGCGCCCCCGGCGTTCAGGAGGGCAACGAAGCCCCTGCCGTTGCCGCCCAGGTCGCTGCGCTCGACGCCCGCGCTGCGGAGTTCGCCCGACACGAAGCCGTCATGGACGACGATGACCCGCGTCAGGTCGTCGGGAAGGCCACGCGCCCATCCCTGGAGGAAGACCTCGCCCGTGTCGAGCGATCCCATCACCTCGACCCAACCGTCGTTGACGGCCGAGGCAGTCAGGACGGCCAGGGCGGCATCGGAGCGCTTCTGGCTGCCGTTGCCCGTCGCGAGGGCCTGCACGAGGGCGTTGGAGACCTCGCCGAAGCCGTCGCCCGCATCCGCCATGACGACCTTCATCAGGTTCGTCAGGGAGATCGGCGGGCGCACGAGGGCATAGCGGGAAGGAAGCTCCTTGCGCATGACCAGCGAGCTGAGGCGGACCTTCGTCTGGAGCCGGATCGGGAGCACCGCGACGAAACCGATAGAGGCCTCGGCGGGCGCGTCCTTCCGCTTCCATGAGATGACGGTCGCGCTCATCACCATGGACGGATCGCCGTTCAGGAGGACGGGGATCAACTCCGGCATGGAGTCCGCCACGCCCGTCACGAGCGCGAGATCGTCGCCGATGGGCGTGACGAGGGCCTTCTCCCCGCAGAGGGGAATCCCGGCGCTCTCCTTTGCCTTTGCGGCCCCCGCCGCGGCATCGAGTTGGACCACTGTGCCGTGGTCTCTTTGTGTTGTGCTACGGACCATAGTCGTCATGCGCTCCAGTGGCGCAGAATTAGGAGGAGGGTTGCGATGGCGCTGACGGCGGATATGCCGCCGAACGCGATGAGAAGGGCGACCGCCCGCTTCATGGGTCGGTCCGCCGCGCTGGACAGGTCCTCGATCCGCCTGTCGAAGTCGGCCAGGGTCCTGTCGAAGCGGAGGTGGAATACCTCCACGTCGGAAATCTTGGCGGCGAGTTCCGCCTGCATGCCGCGGACGACCTCGAGGGCGGGCGCGATCCCGTTCTCCTGCGAGGTGATCTCCGCGACCTTGCCCGCGGTGTCCCGCATGGTCTCGGATGCCTCGCGCTGGAGGGCCTGGGAGCGTCTCTGGGCCTCGATCAGCAGCTCGAGGCGGTCGAGCACCTTGTTCAGCGGCGTGCTGATGGCGGCCTCGGCGGCCCTCTCGCTCTCCGTCGGCGCCTGGAGGATGACCTCCTCGTTCGTCGCGGGGGAGACCGCCACGACGGTGAGGCTGCCGGGAGCGGCCGCGGCATCCTCGGGGAGGTCGACCTCGTACGCGTGGCTGCCGTCGCCGATGCCGTTGCGGCGCAGGTCGACGCGGGCCATGTCGGCGGTCGCGGAGGCGACCATGCGCCCGTCCTTCAGCACGCGGATCAGGACGCGCTCGGCGGGACGCGCACGGTCCCAGACCCATCCGAAGAGCCTGCGTCCCTCGATGACATCCACCCTGCCCTGGATCTGGGCGGCGGGTTGCTTCCCCGCCGCCGTCTTGCCTGCCTGCGTCATGGTCATGCGGCCTTCCTGCCCTTGAATCCTTCGGTGGCGCCGCCCGCGAAGTAGGCGGCGAGGTGCCAGTCGGCGATCTCGGCCATCCCGGCAGGAGGCCGGATGCCCTCGACCAGGGATTCCCATAGGCCCGGCGTCTCGACGGCGCGGCGCATGGCGTTCGAGAGGGCCACCGGGTCGTCGGGGCGGACGTGGATGCCGTCGACGCCGTCCCTGACCGCCTCGGCCATCCCGCCGATGCCGCTGGCGATGACGGGACGGCGGTGGCGGAACGCCTCCTGGATGACCAGCGGGGCGTTCTCCCACCAGATGGAGGGAACGACGACCCAGTCGACCGCCGCGATCAGCGACGGGATCTCATCGCGCTGGTACTGCCCGAGTCCCACCACGTAGGGTTCCGTCTCGCCGAGAAGGGTCTCGACCTCCGAGACGAACTTCTCGGACTGGAAGGGCGCCCCGCCGTGGAGGCGCAGCTCGAAGTCCGCGATCCCGGCGGAGGCGACGCGCTGGGCCGCCTTCAGGAGGACGGGGATGCCCTTCCAGGGATTGAGGTTCCCGAAATAGCCGAAGACCGGGCGGCGTCCGTCCGCCGAGTGGCGGTGCGGGGCAGGCTCGACCGCCGGCCTGCCGTTGGGGACGACCTCGATGGATTCGGCGGGCAACCCCCACGACACGTAGCGGCCCTTGATGAACGCGCTCGGGGCGATGAAGAGGTCCACCTGCCCGAACGCCGTCCTGATGTACCGCTCCCTGAGGAGGAAGCGGTCGGCGGAAACCTCGGGGAAGCAGCCGTTGCAGCGGCTCGGGCTGGCCCGGTCGCAGCGCTCGCGCCCCTTCGTGCGCATCATCAGCCCGTCGTGCGGGCAGATGGCGTAGTAGTCGTGCAGGGTCATCACGATGCGGGCGTCCGGAAGGATTCGCCGCACGAGCGGGATGATCTCGACCCCGAGCAGGAGAACGTGGTGGATGTGCACGACGTCGGGACGGAACTCCTCGAGGAGGTTCGTCAGCTCGGGAATGACGCCGTAGAGGTCGATCTGGCTGAGGTTGAAGCGGTCGAAGTGCCCGCACCACATCACGACCTCGTCGGGAGCGTCGCTCACCGACTGGAAGAACGT
>Ga0256853_1000099_pt1 | contig 10893 bp, 9 predicted proteins | sample BONnt6_FD_181171 | JGI IMG/M metagenome (GOLD analysis project Ga0256853, IMG submission 181171) | Terrestrial sediment cell enrichment communities from Utah, United States - BONCAT_SYTO_Terrestrial_sediment - 6 | ecosystem: Environmental > Terrestrial > Deep subsurface > Rock core/Sediment... | reverse complement strand
ACCCGGCAGCGGTAAACGGGGGGTAAACGCTTTTGATCCGTTCCATGCTCATTGCGCATGACAGGGGCGACCATCTCCGGGTTTGTCTTGGGCGGGGCGCGCTGTAGATGATCCCTCCTCCGCCACCGCCTCCCTGTGGCGGGTTTCCTCCCTAAACTCGGCCACCCCAAAAGGTGGCCTTTTTTCTCGCTGCCTATGCGCGGCGCTCCTGCGCGTGGGCTGGCTCATCATTGAGGTTGCGTTATGTTTCTTTCGATCGTTCTTTCAGGTCTGTGTCGCTGGCTGCGTGCTCGTGAAACGGCACGGCAGTTAAGTGCCCTGTCTGACCATGAGTTGTCTGACATTGGCATTGCCCGGCACAACATCGCGCAAGTAGCACGCCAGGGCTGTTGAAGCCTAACCTGAGGGCCGCTGTAACGGATGAGCTTGGGTGAGGGACAAGGAAGGCAGTGCATCGGTGCCTGTCCTTGTTCCTCGGGCCAAGCGGCCACAGGGCTTGCCTAAAGCGGCTCGATGACGCCGCCGGGACTGATCTTTGGCAGCAACCATCATGCGAACGCCCCCTTGACGTGCCTGTCGCAATCGAAATGGAGTTGGACTGTGCTGATCTCCCCAACGTCACGTTTGTCCGATCAGCGGCAGATCTTCCGTACCTCGGCAATCGTCACAAGGCCGAGGACGCCTGACGATAATGGATTTGCAGCATAAGAAGTCTGACTAGAGCCTTGACCAGGGTGCCAATGTGCATAGGCCAGTCGGTCCATCTGAGGACGGTCCTGGGCGAGAGGGATTCGGCCGATGGCTGGCAGCATTTACAGTATGGTTTCCGAAAGCTCTGAGCGGTCATCGTCCTGGCGATTGGCGCAGCGATTACCGCTGCCATTCACAATATGCCTGAAGCAAACAACGCCGCATACACATGTCCAGATAGGATAGGTTCGCGCCGGTGCTTGGTCGAGTAGGAGCCGCCGCGGTATCGTCATCTCAGACTGACGGGAGAATCCAAGGCCTTGATCACCCCTCTCAATTCGGCCAAGCCTTTTAGACGCCCAATTGTCGTATAGCCTGGGTTGACTCGCCGGCTTAAAGAGAGATCATCAAGCATTCGGTGCCCGTGATCAGGGCGAAACGGGATTTTCTCGCTCTCTGTCCGCTGACGATCCTCCTTCAGCAGAGCATCAAGGACTGCAACCATATCAACATCGCCTTCCAGATGATCCGCTTCGTAGAAGCTTAGTCCATCCTGCTCCCGTCGCGTCGCCCTCAGATGAGCAAAGTGAATGCGCGATGCGAAGCGGCGGGCCATGGCAGGAAGATCGTTATCGGCCCGCACGCCGAGGCTGCCCGTGCAGAAGCACATGCCGTTTGCTTCAGAGGGCACAGCTGCGAACAAAGCTGCATAATCCTCGTCCGTCGAGACGACGCGAGGCAGACCAAATAGCGGTCGTGGCGGATCGTCCGGATGGAGCGTGAGCTTGACTGAGAGCCTCTCCGCGATGGGCGTGACCTGCTCCAAGAACTCGATCAGGTGCTTGCGCAGCTTCGCAGCACCGATGCCCTCATAGGTGGCAAGCCGATCGCGAAAAGCCTCTAAGCTCAAGGCATCTGTCGTGGATCCTGGCAGGCCCGCTGCGATGGTCTTCGTTAGCCGATCAACAGCAGTGTCGTCCAAGCCATCGACCACCGCCCGTGCCCGCGCTTTAGCCTCCTGATCGTAGGAGTTTTCGGCACCGGGACGTTTTAAGATATAAAGGTCAAAGGCGGCAAATGCATCATGGTCGAAGCGGAGGGCCGTCGCTCCCGCTGGAAGTGGCCAATCGAGATCTGTTCAAGTCCAGTCCACCACGGGCATGAAGTTGTAGCAGACGATCTTGAGACCGCCTTTGGCCGCTGCCTCAAGGCTTGCGATCCATGCCGCGATTGAATGTTTGGCATGGGCTCCATGCCGTTTGATGTCGTCGGCAACTGGAATGCTCTCGATCACCGACCACCTCAAAGGCGAACGTCCGGGTGGTGTGCTCTCGATTAGGTTGCGGTGACGCTCGACATCAGCGAGCGTCCACGCCTCACCCGGAGGAACATGATGGAGTGCGGATACGATATCCGTGGCTCCTGCCTGACGAACCGCATTCAGGGTTACCGGATCATCCGGGCCAAACCATCGCCAAGCCTGTCTCATGGATCATGTCCTTTCTGCTGCTCGAGAGCCGATGGAATCCTCTCTCAACCCTGGAACGCCGGTGTACCCTGAGTGATCCGTATGGATCCCTCCGCCGCTTCGATTCGGATCTGCCCTTTGATAGCGACCGGACGAACCGAGACCATGTCGAAGGCTGGACGGTGGGATCCAATGGAACCGAGGGACAGAATAACGTCATCGCCACTTCGCTGTAGTTGGAACCGAAGCTCTAGACGGCTGTCACCCTGCCAGTCCGATGTCTCCCCATCATCCTCGTAAAGGTACGCGTCGGCGACCTGCTGCGGAGCCCCAAAGATGATCAGCTCGCGCTGTGTGTCGGCGCTCGGGTTGATACCGTCAGTCTGCCGGGTTACGGGAATGATGGCACCGCACCGGACGAAGACGGGCAGATGACCGAGAGGTGCCGGGACGGTGATAGTCTGCCCTCCTTCGAAGTGGCGTCCGTCGTGGAAGTCGAACCAGCCACCCGCATGCTCCGGCAGGTATACCTGCCGGTCCGATGCCCCCTCCTCAAGAACCGGCGCCACCAGAATGTCCGGTCCCAGCATGAAGCTGTCCTGGACCTCAAGGGCCGAACGATCTTCAGGGAAACTATAGAGAAGCGGACGCACGATCGGCTCGTTCGAACGCGATGCCTGCCACATCTGCGTGTAGAGATAGGGCATCAGCCGGTAGCGCAGCTTGATGACGTCGCGAACCTGGGGAATGACGCCCTCGTGCATCCAGGGAAGGTTGACGACGCCGTTGTCCTTCCAGGAGTTCATCACCATGCGCGGCCAGAGTGCGCAGAACTCGACAAACCGGCAGAACAGCTCTGCGTTCGGGCTGGGGCCGTGGAAGCCGCCAACGTCATGCCCGATGTTGAACATACCGGACAAACTCATGTTGAGTCCTTGGGTCAGGTTGAACCGGAGGGTTTTCCAGGCGGTCTCGTTATCGCCCGACCAGGTCTGGGCATAGCGCCACAGGCCGGCCGTTCCGCCGCGCGTGATGGCATAGGGCCGTTTTCCGGGCGTGTAGGCCGCTTGCGCTTCGTAGGACAGTTTCGTCATGAGAAGTGGCTGCGCCGGTCGCGCCAGGACTTGCGGGAATGGACGTCCATCGCCGTCGCACACAGCATCCTCGTCCCAGATCTCGTATTCGTTGTTGTCATTCCAGACCGAGACGACGCCGTAGTCGAGTAGCGCGGTCTGGATCCCGTTCCTCCACCAGGCACGTCCATCAGGATTTGTGAAGTCGACATGGAAGCCCAGACCGTCCCAGAACTGCGCCACCGCCGGCTGGCCCGTTGCGCCATCTGTGACGAGAATTCCCTGCTCTATTGCTTCGTTGAGCCGAGGATGGTCATCCAGGAGGCAGGGCTTGAGATTGGTGACCGGCTGCATGCCGGCCTCCTTCAGCCGGCGCATGGTGCCTGCGGGATCAGGGAACTTGTCGCGGTTCCAGTTGAAGGCGTAACGGCGGTGGCCAATGGACGTGTAGCCGGAGCCGAAATGGAAGCTGTCGCAGGGAATCTGATGGCGACGGCACTTCTCAATGAAGTCCGTAATCCTCTCGTCGGCGTCAGGCGCATCGGCGATGGTCATTGACGTGGTGCCAAAGCCAAGCGACCACTTGGGCGCAAAAGCCTGCCCGCCGGTCAGCCAGGAAAAGCGCTGCACCACATCGGGCACGCTGGGTCCCGCAATCACGTAGAAATCGAGATCGCCGTCCTGCGCGCTGTAGGATCGGAACAGCCCATGATAGTTGTCAATTGTGCAGCCCAGATCCATCTCACCGATGGCAAGATTGTCATAGTAGACGCCATGCGCGCCCACTGGGCCGTCGACAATGCAGAAGGGAATCATCTTATAGAGCGGATCGCTCAGCTCTGCGTCGAAGCCGCATGGATCCACCGCGTCAATCTTGAACCGGCGGCCCGTGTGATCGAGTGGCCCTGCCTTGTCGCCCACGCCGTAGTGGCGTTCGTGCTCATGGCGCGCCATGATGTGCTGGAGCGCGCCAGTCTTGCGCGACAGGAAATAGGCTTGGGTCGGTCGATCCCGTAGGAATGGACGGTTTTCGCCAGTCCGGTGCCAGGCAATACCGAAGGGGGACAAGGTGACCACGGCTGTTAAGCCGGCGCCTTCGAGCAGGACATTGCCATCGTGCTCCGTGACGGAGGCGTCGGGGCAGGTAAACCCTTCTGTGGAGTCACGCAGGCGTCCCTCAAAAGAAGGCTCCAGCCCACCAGGCGCGATACTCCAGCCGCGGTCGAGGCGATAGGCGCCGTCGCGCTTCATGACGACGCGGCCGATGTCCTGCTCCAGGATGCCCACGCGCATTTCCGTGTTCCAGCCGAGGTCGAACACGGCCCAAATTCCGTCGCGGCCGCGATAGCGGCCCTCCGTCAGCGCTTTCATCGAAATTTTCTCCTCAGCAAAGTCAGCGAATGCGGACCGCGTTTCCGTCTGCATCGAAAAGGTGAAGCGCCTCGCGCTTCAGGCGCAGTCCAACCCTCTGGTTCCGGTCGTACTTGGCCTGTCCATCCTGGCGCACGGTCAACTCCGGCAGTCCGGGAGCCGATCCGTACAGGTAGGTTTCGCCGCCGAGCTGCTCCACCAGGTTAACCGTGATGATCAGATCCGCCTGGGTCTCGTCCACGACATCAATGTGCTCCGGGCGCGCGCCCAGCGTGATGCTGGCTCCCGAGCCAGCCTGACCGGTCGAAGGCAAAGGAATTGATCGCGTGTCGTTTCCAACGGTGACCTGCCCGGAGCCCACTACCCGCGCTGGGAGCAGGTTCATGCGGGGTGATCCGATAAACCCCGCCACGAACAGATTGGCCGGATGGTTGTAGACCTCGAGCGGCGTTCCGACCTGCTCAATGCGTCCGGCACGCAGCACCACGATGCGGTCGGCCAATGTCATGGCCTCCACCTGATCATGGGTCACATAGATCATGGTGCCGCCGATCTCCGCATGGAGAGCCGCAAGCTCCTTGCGGGTTGCGACGCGCAGTTCGGCATCGAGATTGGACAAGGGCTCGTCGAACAGGAAGATCTTGGGATCGCGTACGATGGCGCGGCCGATAGCAACGCGCTGGCGCTGCCCGCCCGAGAGCGCTTTCGGCTTGCGGTCGAGGTAATCGGTGAGCTGCAACATCTGGGCCGCCCGGCGGACCCGCTGATCGATCTCTGCTCGGCTTAGCGCCATGTTCTCCAAAGCAAAGGCCATGTTCTTGTAGACGCTCATGTGCGGGTAGAGCGCATAGGACTGAAACACCATCGCGAGCCCCCGGTCGGAGGCCGGAACGTTCGTGACGCTCTGCCCGTCGATCCTGATCTCGCCGCCGCTGACCTGCTCCAATCCGGCGATAATGCGGAGCAATGTGGACTTTCCACAACCCGACGGTCCGACGAACACGACGAACTCGCCATTCGCGATCTCTAGGTCGACGCCATGGAGGATGGCTGCTGCACCGTAGGACTTTTTGATGTCGATGAGCTTCAGCTCAGCCATGGTTCAACCACATCAGTTATTTCATCCCGGTATTGGCGATACCGGTGGTGATGAAGCGTTGCAGGAAGAAGAAGACAATCGCGACTGGAGTCAGGGTCATCACGGTCATCGCCAAGAGATACTGCCACTGTGTCTGCAGCTCACCCTGGAAAGCGTTGAGGCCGATCTGCAGCGTGTAGGACTCTGTCTTTGTCAGGACAGCGAGCGGCCATAGGAACTCGTTCCAGCGCCACATGATCGAGAAGATGGTCAGCACGGCAAGCGCCGGCAGGGTCAGGGGCATCACGATGCGCCAATAGATCTGCCACTCCGATGCCTTGTCCATGCGAGCAGCCTCGATGAGATCGCGCGGCAAGGTCAGCATGTACTGACGCAGGAGAAAGACGCCCGTTGGCGTCGCGGCGCCTGGAAGGATCACGGCCCAGAGCGAATTAACAAGCCCAAGCTTGGTCACCACTAAATAAACCGGCACCAGAATGATGGTGATCGGGATCATCAGCGTGCCGATCACCATCAGCATGGCGGCATTCTTGCCCTTGAACTCGTAGATCGAAAGGGCATAGGCGGCCATGGAGTTGATCAGGAGCGTGATGAGGGTGGCGACCACCGTCACGAAGACTGAATTTGCGAGGAACTGCGGGAAGGCGAAGCGCTCCAGCGGTTCGGTGTAGTTCTCCGTGGCGAGTGCGAATTGGCGCACGGGCACCCGCTTGTCGATGGGTACCCGGAGCTGCTGGCCCGGGTTCGCCGGATCGATCATCTGGGCTTGGATGCCGACGCGGCGGACCTGTGCGAGCTCCCGCGTGGTTCCGTCCTCTATAGTCACTGTAAAAAGAGGCAGCGGCTGCGGGTACCCGGGCACGGTTACTTCCTTCTGCGACATCGGCAGAAGCGAAGGTGGGAACTCGAGCAAGCTGGCCTGAGTCTTGAAGGAGGACAAAACCAGCCACAGAACCGGGCCGAACATCAGGAGCACACCAAGCAGCAGGTACGCGTAGGCTGCAATATCGGTCCAATGCCAACCTTTGGAATTGCGACGGGCAGTGACGAGATGAGCAATGTTCATGACGGCCTCACGAGGACTTGCGTTGCGTGAAGGCGAGCTGCGTCAGCGTCAGGGCGAAGAGCACGATGCCGAGCACAACCGAAGCCGCCGCCGCGAGACCGAAATTCTGAACCTGGTTCGAGAATGCTGTCTCGTAGATGTACTGCACCACCATGAGGGTGGATGTTCCCGGTCCACCTCCGGTCAGCACGAATACCTCATCGAAGGTCTGCACGGCGCGGATCAGGGACAGTACGATCACGACGATTAGGTTGGGCCAGAGCAGAGGCAGGGTGAGGCGCCAGAACACACGCCACCGGGGCGTCGCGTCCATCTCAGCGGCCTCGTAAATATCTGCCGGAATGGCTTGGAGCCCTGCCAGGAGGATGAGAGTGTAGAATCCCATATGGGCCCAGACCGATACGAAGATGGCCCAGAACATGGCCCAGCCGGGCTCGGCCAGAAAGAGGATCCTGTCACCGCCTAGACCGGTTATGGCGGCGTTCAAAAGCCCGTCGCGTTGCAAGATCCATTTCCAGATCAGCGCCACCACAACGGGAGACAATAGGACTGGGAAGAAATACACCGCGCGAAAGAAGCCGCGGCCGCGGATTTTCATATTGAGCACGATGGCGGTCAGGAGCGACAGCCCCACCATCGCAACAACCTGAAACAATGAGAAGAAGAGCGTATTGTAGACGCCGCGCCAGAAATGGTCCTCACGGCAGGTATTGGGGTCCACATAGGACCCGCACTCGAACAGATACGAATACTGGTCAGCCCCAACGTAGGGGCGCTCAGATGGAAACAGTGCAGGACCGCCGGTGACCGAATAGACGAAGTTGATGGCGATCGGCACGAACACGAACAAGCCGAAGAACACAAGGTTCGGCAGCAGGAAGACATAAGCCATCCGCCTCTCGCCAATGAGGCGCTGCAGGCCCGCCATGGGCCAATCGATCATCCGAGAGATCAGTTTCAGGGCAGGGATCGTCCCGCGCGATTGGGCGAGGCCACCTGCCGGTGCCGGCGATGTCTTTGACGTGAGGGTCATGGTGTCTTCAGCCAGAGAGAGAATGCCCCGGGCGGGATCACCCGGGGCAGATTTCGGGCTTACTTCTTGGTGCGCTCGGCAATCTGCTGCTGCACATCAGACTCGATGCGCTGGTAGGCCTCGTCCAGTGAGGCCTCTCCGGCGATGGCTTGGCCAAGCCGGCTGATCACCGCGTTGAAGATCACACGGTTGTGGACATAGCCCTGAAGCTTGTTGGCAACCGGAGAGAGCTGCGACACGCCCTCGTTGAAGACTTTCAGCGCTGCCTTGCCCTGGGGCGAGGCGCTCTTGTACTCAAGACCTTTCTTGGCGATGCCCAAGTGGCCCGGTACGAAGAGTGAGCGTTCATAGAATTCTGCCGCAACTTGCTCGCTGGCGAGATATTCCATGAGGAGAGCGACTTCTTTTGGATGCTGGGTGGTCTTGATGGCCACGAGCGCAGCGCCGCCAGGCATGCCGGAGCAGTTGGCGGGCCCGCAGGGCGTCGGGACCGCGACCCAGTCGAACGCGTCGCCGATCGTCTTGTCGAACTGCCCGATCTGCCAAGAGCCTGACTCGTACATCACGACCTGCGCGTTCTTGAACTCGTCATTGGCGCCACGATAGGCGGTGCCTGCCACTGAACCCCAGAGCTCCTTCGACATCACGCCATTCTTGTGCCAGTCGAAAACGAGCTGCGCTCCCCTCTTGAAGCCTTCGTCTATAGGGGCGGGCTCACCCTTCTCATTGAACACCTTCGCGCCCTGCGTGATTGCAAGGCTGAAGAACCGATGACCAGAACGGTCAATGGCAATTGGGAACGGCGCCTGTACCTTTGCAGCAACATCCTTCGTGGCTTTGGCCCACTCCTCCCAGGTCGCCTTTGGGCCGGGCATGGGTACATTGGCTTGCTCGAACAGGGTCTTGTTCACGAAAGGACCCGTCAAGGTGAGCTGGGTCATGAATCCGGGGATTGAGGTCGTGTCGCCGGGGACCCGCATCCACTCAAGGAAAGGCCCGAAGTTGGCTTCGAAATAAGCGGGATCCTTCAGATGAGGACGCAGATCCAGCATGTAGCGGGCCACGCCTCCAAGATCCGCGACACGCGCGAGGTCCGGTCCCTGCCCTGCCGCAAGCTGCACGGGCAGGTTCTCGTTGATGGCTTTGAATGGAACCTGATCGAGAACGACCTTGATGTCCTTGTTCTGCCCCTCAAAGCGGCGCAGGAGATCTGACATGACCTCACCTTCGTTGCCGTCCGAGTACCAGGTCATCCGCAGCGTAGTTTGAGCTTGAGCATTGCTTAATTCGAGGCTCGCCGCGAACAGGGCGCAGCCTAGGAGCATCGTTGTACCCTTCATTGTTTCCTCCGCTTTTGTATTCTCGTCGAACGTCGAGACTGGCTCAGATCTGTGGCCCCTCAGGGGGCATTAGATCCTATTGAAGGTATTCTCTGGCAGTCGGCGTTATCCCTCTCGAAGGAGGATTTCGCTGAAACTTGGATTGGGCGAGGCTCGGCTCCAACCGGTATCAAGGTGCGTATCCGTCAACTACTGCTTGCCGGCGGCTTGTCGGCCTTAACGCAAATACACGGTTGGCAACCCTGAAGCCGACTATGCAGACACTTTGGCAAACGTTTGCCTAAACCGTCTATGATCCTTTAGTCTAAGGGTCGTGGCGACAGCATCGGAGATCTCGACAGGACCACCGAAAGTGGTGAACAAGGTGGCATGAACAAGCAACGACCTATCGGGCGAGAACCAGTCTCACTAGCAACAGTCGCAGCTCAGGCCGGCGTGTCCATTGCTACTGTGTCACGCATTGTGAACGGCGAAACCCGTCGAGCATCTGCTGAGACTGTGGAGCGGGTTCAAAGCGTTGTGGCGGCTCTCGGCTATCGTCCGAACCACGTGGGTCGGACCTTACGCAGACGGGAAAGCCGCATCGTCGCAATGCTATCGCCTAACCTCGACAATCCAGCTATGGCAGCCATCGCGGCTTCGGTTGAGGCAGCTCTGCGCTCGGCAGGCTATGTGATGATACTGTGCGACACTCATGACCGAGCAGAACTTCAGGATGAATACCTGCACGTGATGCGAGCACAGGTCGTTCAGGGATACATCGTTGTTAATCCTGTGCGCAGCGAAGCACTGTCGGCCGCGGTTGTGCGGGGCGACCCCATTGTGTTCGTCGGGCGCCGGAACCCTGATGGAGGTGGCGCCTTCGTAGGAATTGATAATCGCCGTGCCGGAGGGGATGCGGCCGACCACCTTTGGGCACGAGGGATCAGAAATTTTGCAGTCATCCACCCTGCGCAAGGATCATCGGCGACGCGCGATCGTGTGAGCGGGTTCATCACACGTCTTGGGAAGCTTGGCCTTGTGGACGGAGCGATTCGGCAGGCTGAAGCACCGGGCCTGTCGCATCTGGAGGTTGGCTACGCCGCAACTAAGAGGCTCGTTAGCGGACACCCGTGGCCCCAGGGACTATTCTGTCCGAGCGATCTCATGGCCTATGGCGCCTACCGCCTTGCTTTGGAAACAGGCGTTCGGATCCCTGAAGATTGCAGGATCGTAGGCGTTGATGACAACAAGCTCAATGCTTGGATTGCGCCTTGGCTGACCTCCGTCCACATCCCGTATGCAGATTTTGGCACCAAGGTTGTGGATCAGTTGCAAGCCCTATGGGCTGGCGAGCAACCCTCCGAACAGCTTCTGCCGCACACACTTATCGTGCGCTAGTCGGACGCTCTTATATCGCGTTGCATAGCATGAAGGCCTCTTTGACGGATTGACCACCTCACCTCACTTTGCGCAAAGCCGGCTATGATGGTTGTTTCGCCCCGTGCCAAGACCAGACCCCAAGTGGCCTCCGCACCTTAGATGACATCCATTGCGCGGTGATGTCACGGTAACCTTTGGTCAGAGGCTTCTGCCCTACGAGTTGTGGCATGACCAAGCCCATCAGCTACAAGCGCCATCGATTCCCACCCCAGATCATCGCCCATGCGGTCTGGTTGTACTTTCGATTTCCTCTGAGCCTCCGGCTCGTCGAGGAGATGCTGCTCGAGCGCTCCCCGGCCGGATCGGTTGGGGGTCGGCGACCATTCACCAG
>Ga0256853_1000098_pt1 | contig 11065 bp, 10 predicted proteins | sample BONnt6_FD_181171 | JGI IMG/M metagenome (GOLD analysis project Ga0256853, IMG submission 181171) | Terrestrial sediment cell enrichment communities from Utah, United States - BONCAT_SYTO_Terrestrial_sediment - 6 | ecosystem: Environmental > Terrestrial > Deep subsurface > Rock core/Sediment... | reverse complement strand
CCTGACGTCGACCCTCGCGTCGTGCCCGCCGAGGTTCCACGCGCGCGCGGCGTTGGCGGCGGGCCAAATCTCGCCGGAGAAGGCAGCGCGGTGGCCCGCGAGTTCCAGCCCGAGCGACCAGCCGCCCGCGCCCGCATACAGATCGACGAAGTCCATGATGCCCCCGAGAAGAATTCGTCATGGAATCGTCCGTTCGAATCCTTTGCTTGTCCACCCGCGGACGGATCCGCCCTCCGCGTCCACCTCGTCAACAATTGACACGGGAGGGTGGCGGGCGTATTGTCAACTATTGTAGGCAGCACGGACGGGACGGCCGGGATACCCGCCGCCCCCGCTAGGAGACGTTGATGAAGCATGGCTTGAAGCAGCTTCCGCCGAGCCGGCGCGACAAGAAGCAGATAGTCGCCCACCTGGACCCGGTGCTTGTCGAGGCGGTGCATCGGCGCCGCAAGCGCGACGGCATTACCGTGCAGGAGATCATCGGCACGGCCGTCAACTCGGCGGTCAAGAAGTTCGGGCGGACGCCCTTCCTGGCGGTCCGCAGGGATCGGGTGGTCAAGCGGGAGAAGGCGCTGGCCCAGGTCCAGAAGTCCGAGAACGCCCCCCGGTGCAGGGCGGGGAAGAGGCGCGTGGCGGCCTGGTTCGACACGTCCTCCGTCGAGCGCGTCGCCGCCTTCTCGGCAGAGGTAGGCACCTCCATCGAGGATCTCGTCGAGATCGGCCTCAAGGAGATGCTCTGGGATCACGAGATCATCCAGGCCCGGGACGCCATGGAGTCCGAGGCCGCCCAGGCCGCCTGAGGCCCGCCCGTCAGTTCTGGCACATCTTGCTGAAGGCCATGTAGGCCTCGTGCGTGTCCATCGCGTCGTTCTCCCGCTGCACCTCGGCGGCGACGGCCTTCGCGGCGGACTCCACCGCCTCCGAGACGGCGCCGTTGACCCCTCTGGTCACCTCCTCGCTGGAGCTTCCCGTGATCGGCATGCGCCGGCGCACGAGCGCCGCGACCTCCCTTTCTATGGCTGCCCGCGCCCGCCACAGGCCTGCCTCGTGGATGTGCAGGTGGCGCAGCTCGTGCTCCATCGTCGCGCCGTATTTGCACGTGCCCTCCCGCAACTCCCTCGCGATGTAGATGCGGGGCGCGCTCGAGAAGCCATGGTCAACGGTGACGCTGATCGGATAGGCGCACCACGGCCCGGACCCCTGCCGCCTGATCTGCACGTTCGTCCTGATCGAAGTGGCGTAATCGACGGCCGTAACGCCGAGCGTAATGAACCCGGTCCCTGAAACGTGGGATCCGCCCATCATGGCGGTAAGGTCGTCGACCCCCTTGCTCCTGTCGTATACGGCCGCGGGGCGTGGGGAGTTGACAGTGACCGAGGGAACCGGAGCGCCGGCGCACGGGTTCGCCGCCGCGCCCCCGGCGGGGAGTCCGGCCGCGAGAGTGGCCAGGAATAGGGCGGCGCCTGTCCTCGATTTCATGCTCCCTCCATTCCGCAGGTTCGCCCGCTCCCTCCGTCGGCGCAAACGGGTTCAGCCCGTCTCGCTGCCCGTTCCCCGAGCCCTCAGCCCCTCGAACGCGGCCTTGAGCGGTCCGGACGATGCGTCCGGAACCCTGACCCTGACCGTAACGACGAGGTCCCCCGCGCCTTCCCCGGACGGCATGCCCTGCCCCTTCATGCGGAACTTGCGCCCCGGCTGCGTTCCGGCGGGAACGGCGAGGCGGAAGCTTCGGCCCGTCAGGCTGGGAACGGAAACGCTCGCCCCCAGCGCCGCGTCCCAAACCTCGACCTCGACCTCGGTTTCCAGGTTGCTGCCGGACACCTTGAAACGGGGATGCTCGGCGACCGCGATCACCACCTCGAGGTCTCCAACGATGTTCTCGTCGGGATCGTTCGCACCGCCGCGGACGACGAAGCTCGCCCCGTCCCTGCATCCCGGCGGCACCCTGACGACGGCGGGCGCGCTCTTGGAGGTGCCGTGCCCGTCGCAGGACTCGCACCTGATCCGCATCGCCTTGCCCGATCCGGCGCAATCGGGGCACTGGACCTTGACCCGGAGGATGCCCCTCTCGTGCCTGCCCGACACCCCGGTTCCCATGCACGTCGAGCAGAGGACGGGACGCTCCGTCGGCAGGAAGCCCTCGCCGGAGCACTCGCCGCACGGCCCGGAGCTGCCGGGTATCCTGACGCTCCCTCCCGTGAACGCCTCGGCGAGACCGATCCTCACGACCTTCCGGACGTCGCGGCGCGAAGGGGGCGCGAAGGGAGAGGGCGCCTGCGCCTGCGCCGCCGATCCCGAGAGTACGGCGTCGTACGCCTTCCGGATCCTGTCGAACCTTTCGGCGGCTTCCGGGTCGCCGGGATTCACGTCGGGGTGGTGGAGCTTGGCGAGGCGGCGGAAGGCGGCCTGCGCCTCCTCCTCCGTCGCGCTTGCCTGGATTCCGAGAATTTCATAAGGATTCATGCGAAAGCCTCCAGGGCGATGTTGACATGTATCCTTGGAGCGGGTCTATCTGCCGAACGAACCTGAGGGGAACGAATCCATGAAGTCCGTGCTGCTCGCCGCCGCGCTCGCCCTTTCCGCGGGAACCGCCCTCGCCCAGGAAGGCCCGGCCGCGGCGCCGGAGGTCGTCGTCACCCTTTCCCCCGAGGACCGGGAGGCGATCATCTCGGGGGTGGTCACCTACTTCAAGAGGAACCCGGAGGAACTCGTCCAGGCGATCATGTCGTGGCGCCAGCGGAGCGCCCCCGCCTACATCTCGGCGGACGACCCGACGTCGGGGAACCCGAAGGGCGACGTTACGGTTATCGAGTTTTCGGACCTCGGCTGCGGCGCGTGCCGCGAGGTGACGGGCCGGCTTGCGAGGGTTTCGGCCTCCGACGGCGGCGTGCGGCTCATCCACAAGGACTATCCGGTGAGCGGTCCCGAGGCGGTGGAGGCTTCCCTGCGCATCCTGGCGGCATCGCGATCGGGAGGCTCGCGCCAGAAGGCGCTGGACAGTCTCGCGTCCGCCGGAAGGATCGACGCGAAGGCGGTCGAGGACGCGGTGAGGGCGAGCGGTGCAAGCACGGTCGCGCCGGAAGCCCTCTCCTCCGCCCGCGACTCCCTTGAGAGGAGCAGGCAGCTTGCCGCGCGGATCGGCATCAAGGCCCTTCCCGCCATCGTCCTCCTGAGCGGCGACAAGGTGCAGGTGTTGACGGGCAACATGTCGGAGGCCGAGGTCGCGGGGGCGGTTGCGGCGATCAGGGAAGCGGCACGCAACCGCTGACGGGCTATCCCCTCACCACAACCCTGCGGGTGACGGCGCGCTTGCGCCCCGTATCCCTCGTATAGCCCCACAGGAGGAAGCCTGCGCCGCCGAGGATCAGGAGCGCCCCCGCGGTCACGCCCGAGACGTACGGGTCGGGGGTCCAGCGGAAGGCCGTGGCGGCGCCGATCGAGATCGCGCCCACGACGGACATGAGAAGCCCTAGGAGTGTTGCCACCTGGTTGGTCGACGCTCCGGCCGCTCCCATGGCTGCGATCAGCAGCAGCAGCAGCCCCCCGTCCACGTACCTCAGGTCGTGGAACCCGAGGATGTAGGCATCCCGCATGACCACGGCGGCGACCAGCGCCACGCATCCCGAACAGGCCTGCAAGATGCGGGGGCCGCTCCCCGGGGGATCGAGATTCAACATCGGCCTGATGATGACGAAGAGCATAAGCACGACACTCAGGGGGAGCGCGACGCCGCCAACCAGGGCCGCCATGCCCGAAGGCGCCGTCGGATCGGGCTGCCACGCCTCCGGCACGACGTACCGCGCCGCCGTCTCCCGAATCCCGACAACGGCGGTCATGAGACCCTTGAACCGCACGATCAGGGCCGGCGAACTGGGCGTGACGAGGTCCGCGACCAACAGGCATTCCGGCGACATCCTGATTTCCTGGTGTGCCACGATCGAGTGCCCGATCCCGGGGACGTCCTGCTCTCGGACGGTCCTCCAACCAACCGGGTCGTAGGGGAACACCGCATGCTCCGTCTGCCTGCCGGCTCCGGGCGGGGCAGCCTTGGCGCGCATTTCCAGGCCGGCGACGTATTCGCTCCTCGACATCCCCTCCAATGATTCGGGCGAACCAAGCGTGAAGATCGCCGCGATCCGCGGATCCTCCTTGTGCACGAGGCTGACCGACCCCGGGGACTGCCTCATCACCCTCATGTCCGAGGCGAAGTACGGCGAGGTGGCGATCACGTCGGGCACCTTCAACTGGCATGCGGCGAGCGCGGCCGCCGGCGTCAGGACGGAGGCGAGCATTGCTATCGCGAGCGCAAGCGTGCGCATTGGTTGGCTCCTTGGGCTTTGGTCCCCTCAAGAAAGGATATTCGCTTTTGGGGGGCAGTCGAGCGCCGACAAGGATTCAATCCTTTACCCTCTTGCCCGTCTGACGGTTAGCATGCCATGTTCCACGCCCGAACAAGGACTCGAGAGGCAGAACACGATGGCGCTCCTTAGGCCAGCAGGCAGGCGGTACGGCGATCGGCGGGAAACCGCCCAGCGTCAGGAGGTCGCTCCTCCCGCACCGCCGCGCCCGGCCCAGCCCTCCGCGGCGCGCGCCGGCGGAAGGCTCGCGCTCGGGGCCCTCGGACGCGATGTCCCGGACCCAGTCGACGCACCCGCCCATCGCTCCCCGCCCGCGGCTCCGGCGTCGGCTTCCGAGGACCTGCTCGAGGTAAAGGGGCGCATCACGCACCAGATCTACGTTAACGGGGACTTCGCCGTCTATGCGCTCGACACGCGCGAGGGCAACATCAAGATCAACGTGACGAGCGGCATCAAGGCCGCGAAGGGCGACAAGGTCATCGCGAAGGGGAGCTGGACCACCTACAAGGGCAAGCCCACCTTCAAGGCGGTCATGCTGATGCATGAGGTTCCGAAGGGCGCCAAGGGCATCGTCACGTGGATTCTCGGCACCAAGGCCGTGCCGGGCGTCGGCAAGGCGACCGTCGACAAGCTCGTCGAGCGGTTCGGCGACAGGCTCCCCGAGGTCATCGACAACCCCGACGCGCTCGCCGAGGCGATCCCGAGGGCAAAGGCCGAGTCGCTGGCGGATGCATGGCTCAACAACGCGAACCAGCCCGAGTTGATCGCCTTCCTCGGCCAGTTCGGGCTCGGGCAGATGACCATCGCCAAGATCGTGCGCCGCTACGGTGGTGCGTCGCGGAGGATCATCAACGACAATCCCTGGGCGCTCGCCGAGACGATCGACGGGGTCGGGTTCCAGACCGCGGACGAGATCGCCGCGAAGGCCGGTCATGCAAGGGATTCGGAGAAGCGTATCGCCGCGGGCCTCCGCTGCACCCTGGACCAGAGGACGTACCAGGACGGCCATTGCGGCCTGCCGAGGGCGGTCCTCGTCGAGAAGGCGGCCGCGCTGCTCGGCCTGTCCCGTACCCTGGTCGATGACCACGTGGATGCCATCGTCGACGGGCAGCTCGTGGTCCTGGACGATGTGACGGGGCACATCTTCCCTGGACGGCTGCTCAATGCCGAGCGCACGCTCTCGGAAAGGCTCGTCTCGATGATCGAGGAGGGGGACCGGATCGACCATGACCGTGCCCGGGCCGCCATAGAGTCCGCCATAGCCGAGATGGGGGTCCGTCGTGACGAGAACCAGGTGGCGGCGGGCATCATGGCCCTGACCAACCCCATCTCGATCATCACGGGCGGCCCCGGCACGGGCAAGTCAACCATCCAGAAGGCCGTCGTCCGCGCCCTGGAGGGACTCGGGCGCACCGTCGTCCTCGCGTCGCCCACCGGGAGGGCTGCCAAGCGCCTCGCCGAGGTCTCGGGCCGTCCGGCGAGCACCTGCCACAGGCTGCTGAGCTTCTCCTCCGAGAAGGGCGGGTTCGAGTACGATTCATCGAATCCCTTCGAGGAGGATCGCGTCATCGTCGACGAGGTGTCGATGGTGGACGTGATCCTCGGCTCCAGCTTCCTGGACGCCGTCAAGCCGAGCGGCGGCGTCACGCTGGTGGGCGACGTCGACCAGCTTCCGTCGGTGGGGGCCGGCCAGGTGCTCAGGGACCTGATCGAGAGCGGCGCGATCCCGGTGACGCGCCTGAAGACCGTCCACCGCCAGGCGGGCGACAGCGGCATCGTCGTGGCCGCCGCCCGCATCAACTCCGGCGAGCACCCCAAGCCCGACCCGCGCGAGGACCTGGACGGCTTCGTCTTCGAGTCGGTGGACGATCCCGACGTGCTCGCCCATCGCATCGTGAGCCTGATGAAGGATGAGTTGCCCGCCATGGGGTACGATCCCATCAAGGACGTGCAGGTGCTGGCCTCCATGAGGAAGGGCGATTACGGCATCGAGGCGCTCAACCATGCCATCAAGAGCGCGCTCAACCCGGCGGCCCCCGAGAGGTCCGTCGAGATCAGGGGCAGGGTCTTCAGCGTGGGGGATCGCGTCATGCACCTGCGCAACGACTACGCCAAGAAGGTCTACAACGGCGAGGTCGGCACGGTCGTATGGACCGGGACGCGCAAGGGGGAGGACGGCAAGGAGGAGCAGGCGCTCAAGGTGGATTATTCCGGCTATGCGGCGTTCTACGGTCCAAAGGACATCACCGACGTCGAGATGGCCTGGTGCTCCACCGTGCACAAGTCACAGGGCTGCGAGTTCCCCGTGGTCATCTTCGCCTGTCCGTACGCCCACAACCGGATGCTGACGAGGAACCTGCTGTACACGGCCGTGACGCGAGCCAAGGTCAAGTGCATCGTGATCGGGCAGGAGAGGGCACTCCGGCACGCCTACGAGACGGCGGACGTGAACCGCCGCTACACGGGACTGGCGGCACGGATCAGGCCACGGCCGGCGCAGCTCGGCCTCGGCTTCTGAACGGCGGGAGGTCGACCGCATTCCCCCGGACGCTTTCCGCCCCGGGTGGCAGTCTCGTGATCGGGGAGGCCGACATGAAGGACGCGAACGGATGCGGACGATAACCTACGCGATCGGGGACATCCACGGATGCCTCGACCAGATGCTGGAGGCCGCGGCTTGGGCCGAGGCGGACGCCGCGAGCCGCGGCGCGCAGGGTCTCGTCGTGTTCCTGGGCGACTACGTGGACAGGGGAACCGACGCTCCCGGCGTGATCGATGCGCTCATGGCGGGGCCGGTCGCCGGGCACATGCGCTGGCTCCCGCTGAGGGGGAACCATGACGACATGCTGGCCAAGGTCTGGGCCGACCCGTCGCACCATCTCGCGGGGCAGTGGTGGGAGCACGGGGGACAGCAGACGCTGATGAATTACGGCTGGAACCCGTTGGAGCATCCGATTCCCGCCCATCTCGGCGAGTGGATTCCCGAGAGGCACGCCCGGTTCCTGGCCGGCCTTCCCCTCTGCCACGAGGACGAGGACCGCATCTACGTGCACGCGGGCCTTCGCGGCGGCATCCCCCTCGCGGAGCAGGAGGAGAAGGACATGCTCTGGATCCGCAGCGAGTTCCTCAACTCCGATTGGGACTTCGGCAGGACCGTCGTGCACGGCCACACCCCGGGCAGGCGGAACCCCGCCGTGACGCCCACCCGCATCAACATGGACACCGGCTGCTTCGTGACGGGAATCCTGGCCTGCGGGGCGTTCGAGCCCGGCGTGCACGAGCCTAGGGTCCGGCTGACGGGACAGGGCCCCTACGAATCCTTCGTCCGCGGCCGCGAATTCTGTTGACAGCGTCCCCTCCCAAGGACCCAATACCGCGAAGCGCGGCACGAACTGTCCGGAGGAGGCGGCATGACGGCACATACAGTGACACCCCTGGTCGTTGCCGTCTCGGCGCGGTCCCTGTTCAACCTCGAGGAGTCCCATTCGATCTTCGAGCGCGACGGGATCGACGCCTACGTCAGGCACGTCCGCGCCAACGAGGACGAGGCGCTGCCCAAGGGCGCGGCGTTCCCCCTGGTCAAGGCGCTGCTGGACCTCAACGATCTCTCGCCCGAGGGCAGGGTGGTTGAGGTGATCGCGGTATCGAGCATCCATCCCGACGCGGGACTTCGCATCGTCAACTCCATCGACGCATACGGGCTCGGGATCAGGCGTGCCGCCTTCACGTCGGGATCGCCCGTCCTTCCCATCCTCCAGGCCTTCGACGTGGACCTGCTCCTCTCCAAGTCGATCGTCGACGTGCAGCAGGCCGTCGACTCCGGGATGGCGGCCGCGATCATGTACTCCCCGCCGGACGAGTCGGCCTCGCCCCTCGACGGGCAGATAAGGATAGCGTTCGACGGCGATGCCGTGATCTTCTCCGACGAATCGGAGCGCATCTACAAGGCCGAGGGACTCGATGCCTTCCTCGAGCACGAGGCCCGCAAGGCGCGCGAACCCATGGCGGAGGGTCCCTTCGCCAAGCTCCTCGGGACAATCCAGCGGATCCAGAAGTCCGCCCCGGCCGGCAGGAAGCCGTTCAGGCTGGCCCTCGTGACGGCCCGCGGCGGGAACGCCCGCGAGCGCGTCCTGCGCACCCTCCGGGCCTGGGACATCGAGATCGACGAGGTCTACTTCCTCAATGGCTACCGCAAGGACAGGATCCTCGCGGCGTTCCGCCCCCACATCTTCTTCGACGACCAGGACGCCCACGTCTCGCCGGCATCCAAGGTCGTCCCGTCCGGCAGGGTGCCGTGGAGGAACGAGGCCGCCTGATCAGCGCCCCAAGCGCATGCCGCCGCCGAGTCCCAGGCCACGACGCGGACGCGCCGGCGCTTCCGGCGGGGGAGCCGCAGCGGGTTCCGCTGCGGGCGCAGGCGCCTGTTCCTGGCGCGGGGGAGACTGGCGCTGCTGCGCGAGCGACGGGGAGCGCGTCGGCTCCGCCGCAGGCCTCGCGCCGTTCGCGGCCGGGGTCTCATCCTCAAGGACGTCACGGGAAGGAACCCTGCCGACGGGGGTCGGCCTCTCGGGCGCGGAACGCTGCTCGCGCAGGGCCATCGCGGCCTGCTGGGCGTCCTCCTGCCTGTATGCCGCCCTTGCCGATGCCTCGGGATCGAACCCCTGCGCCGCGGGGGAGGGGCGCACTGGTTCGGCGGATGGAGAGGGCGACGGGGCGACCTCCGGTTCGCGCTCCAACGCGATCTCGGGCTCCCCTCCGGAGGCGACCTGCGCTTCCGGCTGGTTTTCCGGGGCGGGGCCGCCCTCCTGCTTGGCCGGCGTCGCCGCATCGCCGAACGCGAGGTCATCGTCGTCCTCGTGCTCGTCGCCCTTGGCGAGGATGAAGTCGAGCGGCCTGTTGCAGGCGCGGGCCGCGTACTCGGCCAGCACCATGTAAGCCTCCTGGATCCTGCCTTCCGCCCTGAGCTTCTCGGCCTTGTCGAGGAAGAACTCGCCGTCCCTGCGTATCCTGGCGACCTCGAGGACCGGGCCGTCGAGGAGTTCGAAACTGGAAACGACGAAGGAACGCGAAAGGACGGGGCTTCCGTCCCCCCTCGTGACGGGCTTGCCGTCCCGGATGATCTGCTTGCCGTCCCTGTACTCACCCTTCACGTCGATCAGGAGGCGCCGCGTGGAGATTTCGACGCCGTTCGGCACGAGCTTGTCGAGCCCGGCCTGGAGCGCCGCCGCCTTCGCGTCGAAGGCCACGATGTTCTTGTGAAGCTTGCCTTCCCCGTCGATGCCGTTGAGGCGGACCCAGGTCTTCCCGTCCTTCTGTCCCGACAACGTGCGAGTTATCTCGATGATCATGATGAGGTCCCCCGAATTTTGGGACAGGCTGCGGGGCGGGCGAGCAAGGAACCAGCCCCGTTGCCATGGGGTGAGCCGATGCTGGCCTACGAGTCCTTGCCTGGGTTGGCGAGTTGGTGTTTGATTCCAAGGATTGCAAACCGGAAACTTCGACGGGGATCAGACATGAGGTCATTCGCGAGCGCCGCCGCGGCACGCGCCATTGCTACGGGTTCCCTGCTGGCCCTGTCGGCCATCTCCTCGCAGGCCGCCGCGGAGGGCGTCCATGGCCGCTGGGAGAGCCGTTCCACCGACGGCAAGTGCTGGGCTGCCAGCCAGCCCGTGGGGAGCACGGGCAACGCGGGCGGACGCGGCCCCGCCTACGTCTCCATCCAGAACCACCCCTCGGAGGGCGTTCGCGGATCGATCGCCGTCGTCTCGGGCAATCCCGATTCGGGCAAGGGCGAGGTCACGCTCGAGGTGGACGGGAGCAAGTTCGAGATGCTTCCCTACGGCGAAGCGGCCTTTGCCAGGAGCGGCGCGCCCGAGGCGTCGCTGATCGCCGCCATGCGCAAGGGCCGCGAGCTGAAGGTCACGTGGGCGCTGCCGTCCGGCGACACGGTCGTCGACACCTACAGCATGGAAGGATTCGCCTCCGCCAAGGCTGAGATCGACCAGAAGTGCCGCTGAGGCGGCGCGGGGCCGGGACCGGAAGGATCGGAAGGGCATGAGATCGGCATTCGCAATCTGCGCGGCGGCGCTCGTGTTCGTCGCGTCCGCGGGCGACGTGGAATCGCGCCCCGCACGGAAGTCGCCCAAGTGGCACAAGGTGCATCACAAGGCACAGAAGGCTCGGAAGGCGCGGAAGACGCAGCAGGCACGGAAACCTCAGGAGGAGCGGAAGTCGCAGGATGAGCCGAGCTGGCTGGTCTTGCCCCCGCAGCTTGAGACGAAGGCGCCGCCCCCGCACTGGACCAGCTTCTATTTCGGTGCCCATGGCGGGTTCGCCTGGGGGGACACGGACTTCCGCGCCGTCACCGGGTCTTCGCGGGAATCCTTCGGGAACATCTCGCCGCAAGGCTGGCTGGGCGGCTTCCAGGGGGGCTATGCCTACCAGTTCCGCAACAACGTCGTGCTGGGATTCGAGGCCGACGCCTCATACGCCTCCATCGACGGAGCCGCCACCAGGGCGGGCGGACACGTCGGTCTCGTCGACAGCCGGACGGAGTGGCTGGGCACGCTAAGGGGGCGGATCGGGTATGCCGTCGACAGGTTCCTCCCGTACGCGACGGGCGGACTGGCAGTGGCCGGAAACAGGTCCCATTCCGTCGGCCCGGGCGGGGAGGGGGGCGAAGACAACATGACGGCCACTGGCTGGGT
>Ga0256853_1000097_pt1 | contig 11129 bp, 8 predicted proteins | sample BONnt6_FD_181171 | JGI IMG/M metagenome (GOLD analysis project Ga0256853, IMG submission 181171) | Terrestrial sediment cell enrichment communities from Utah, United States - BONCAT_SYTO_Terrestrial_sediment - 6 | ecosystem: Environmental > Terrestrial > Deep subsurface > Rock core/Sediment... | reverse complement strand
GGGATGAGCATCACCTCCCAGAAAAAATAAAACAGGAAAAGGTCCAGTGTGAGGAAGACGCCCGTGATGCCGGCCAGCACCCACAAGAGGTTGAAGTGGAAAAAGCCCGACTTGGTGTTGATCTCGCGCCAGGAGATGAGCACGGCCAGCAAACCCAGGAAAAAGGTGAGCAGCAGCATGAGCAGGCTCAGCCCGTCGAGGGCCAGCACCACGCCCACGCCCCATTGCGGAATCCAGGGCAGCTCGAGGCGCAGCAGCCAGGGCCCGGTGCCCAGGGCCGCTTCCGGCATGGTAAGCCACAACCAGATGGCCAGCACCAGGTCGGCGCCCACGGCCAGTAGCGCAATCCAGCGGGGCAGCACGGGGTGCCACCTTTTCGAGAGCCAGGCCAGCAGCCCGCCGACCATCAGGATAAGAATCAGCCAGACCAGGATCATAGCAGTAAGCTTATGGTGAGAATCATGATGGCGCCCACCACAATGCCGGTCACATAGTTGCGCAGCACGCCATCCTGTGTTTGGGCCAGCATCACATGGAAACCTTCGGCCATGCGGGCAAGGCCGGTATAAAAGCCGTCAATTACATCGCGCTTGTTGAGGTTGGCCAGAAACACATAAGGCCGCACCACCAGGTTGTCGTAAAGGGCATCAAATCCCCAGCCGGCAAACCAGAAGCGGTGCAGTTTCATGGCCGCAGGCGAGCGCTCAAGGTTATGAAGCAGGGCCGGCTTTTTCAGGTAAAAAAGCCAGGCCAGGTAAATGCCGCCCAGCGATAGCAGGGCCGCCAGCAGCTGCACCATCCATTCGTAAGGAGTAAAGCCTGCCGCCACCTCCACGGCCGGAAGGATGGGCGCGAGGAAATCTGAGAAGAGCACCACATGCCCGAAGTTGTGCGGCAGCTCGATAAAGCCGCCCACCAGCGAGAGAATGGCCAGCACCACCAGCGGCACGGTCACCAGTTTGCCCGGCGGATGCCCGACCGGGGTTTTAGCTTCGCCATAAAAGGTGAGAAACACCATCCGGAAGGTATAAATAGCCGTGACGAAAGCCCCCAGCAAGCCGGCTGCATAGAGCCAGCTGTTGCCCTGCTCGCCGGTCAGGGCGTACCAGAGGATCTGGTCTTTGCTGTAGAAGCCGGCCGTGATGAGCGGCAGGGCTGCCAGCGAGGTTGCCCCGATCAAAAAAGTCCAGAACACGAGCGGCATTTTCCGGCGCAGCCCGCCCATTTGGCGCATGTCCTGCTGGTGGTGCAGGGCCAGGATAACGGCCCCGGCGCAGAGGAAGAGGAGCGCTTTGAAAAAAGCGTGGATCATGAAATGGAAAATACCTGCCGACCAGGCGCCCACGCCCAGGGCCAGAAACATGTAGCCGATCTGGCTGATGGTGGAATAAGCCAGCACGCGCTTGAGGTCGTACTGCGTGAGGGCCGAAAAGCCGGCCAGGAGCAGGGTCACCGCGCCCACCACGGCAACCGTAAACTGGGCAACCGGAGCCAGCGCAAAGAGCACGTGCATGCGGGCAATCAGGTACACGCCGGCAGTGACCATGGTGGCGGCATGGATAAGCGCGCTCACCGGCGTAGGGCCGGCCATGGCATCGGGTAGCCAGGTTTGCAGCGGCAGCTGCCCCGACTTGCCCACGGCCCCACCCAGCAAGAGGAAGGCAATGAGCACGGGCATGGCAGCGCCGCGCTCCCATATCTGGGTGGCTTCCGCAGAAAGGGTGGAAATGTGCAGCGTGCCCACATACTGGAAGAGCAGAAACAGCCCGATGGCCAGGGCCGTGTCGCCTACGCGCGTGATGATAAAAGCCTTGCGGGCAGCATAGCCGTTGGCGGGCTCTTTGTACCAAAAGCCGATGAGCAGGTAAGAGCAGAGGCCCACGCCTTCCCAGCCCAGGTAAAGCAGCAGCAGGTTGTCGGCCAGCACCAGCACCAGCATGGAACCCACAAACAAGTTCATGCAGGCAAAAAAGCGGGAGAAGTCGGCCTCTTCGGCCATGTAGGCGATGGAGTAAAGATGGATGAGAAAGCCTACAGAGGTGATCACGAAAATAAACACCATGGAGAGCGCGTCCAGGTGGAAGGCAACCGAAGGGCTGAAGCCCGCTACGCTGAACCAGGTCCATACCTGCTGGGAGTAATAATCCGGCCGCTCGGTCAGGAATTCAATGCCCAGCAAGATGGTTACCAAAGCCGAAAGGCCCACGCTGCCGGCACCGATCAGGGCCACGAGCGCACGGGAGAGCCGGGTGCCGAGCAGCACCAGCAGCAGGGCGCCTACAAAGGGCAGGGCGGGAATGAGCCAGAGTAGATTTTCCATAGTCTTATCCTTTCATAAAGTTGACGGCATCGCTGTCGAGGGTTTTGAGCTGGTAGTAGAGCTGCAGGATGAGGGCCAGCCCAACGGCCACTTCGGCGGCAGCCATCGTCAGAATGAAGATAAACATCACCTGGCCGTCGGGCTGCACCCAGCGCGTGCCGGCCACGATAAAGGCCAGGCCGGCGGCGTTGAGCATGATCTCCACCGAAATGAGCATGAAGATAATGTTGCGGCGGACCAGCAGCCCGACCAGCCCGAGCATAAACAGGATGCCGGCCAATAGCAGGGCGGCTTCGAGGGGAGCGGTACTCATGAGGCGGCCCTCCTTTCCAGGAAGCGGTGCACCACTTTCTTTTTCTGCCGGCCCAGGTGGTAGGCCCCCACAATGCCGGCCATAAGCAAGATACCGCACAGCTGCACGCCCAGCACGTAGGGGCCGAAGAGGGCCAGGCCTACGGCGCGGGCATCTACAGCCACCAGCTGCTGGGCACGCGGCGTATCGGCTACGGCCAGGATGTAGACCAGCTCGGCCAGCAGCACCAGCGAGAGCAGGGCCGGGCCTACCCAGGTAGCCGGTTGCAGCCATTCCTTTTCGCGTTGCACATCCTCGCCCGAGAGGTTGAGCATCATGATCACGAAGATGATAAGCACCACGATGGCCCCGGCATAAATGATCACTTCGAGGGCAGCCATAAAGGGAGCCCCGAGCGTGAAGAAAACCACGGCCACGGCCAGGAAGGAAACTACCAGGTAAAGCAGCGCGTGGATGAGGTTGTAGCGCGTGATGACCATGATGGTGGAGAGCACGGCCACGGCGGCGGCGATGTAAAAAGTCAGTTCCATAGGCTAGGGGAGTAAGCTTTTGATGTCTACCGGAGGCGCTTCGTTTTCGGCCTCGCCTTTTCCTTTGCCGCCGATGGCCATGCCGGCCACTTTGTAGTAGTTGTAGCCCGGGTACTTGCCCTGGCCGTCGATGAGCAGGTCCTTTTTTTCATAGACCAGGTTTTGCCGGTTGTACTCGCCCATCTCGAAATCGGGGATGAGCTGGATGGCATAAGTGGGGCAGGCCTCCTCGCAGTAGCCGCAGAAAATGCAGCGCGAGAAATTGATGCGGAAAAACTCGGGGTAGCGGCGGCCCGTCTCGTCCTGGGTGGCCTGCAGCGAGATGCAGTCCACGGGGCAGGCGGCGGCGCAGAGATAGCAGCCTACGCAGCGCTCGCCCATGTCCGGGTCGCGCGTGAGCACGATGCGGCCCCGCCAGCGCGTGGGCAGCCTGGGTTTTTCTTCCGGATAAAGGATGGTCTCCCGCTTATGAAAAGCATGCAGAAACGTAAGCCACATACTGCGCAACAAACTAAACATATCAGCTCCTTTCTTTTATAATTTGAAAATTTGAAGATGTGAAAATTTGAAAATGGGTGATATAGAGTGGCTGAGCTGATAGGTGGTTGGAAACCGTTAACACATTTCCAGTCCAGACGCTCACAGGTTTTGTAAACACTGTGAGGTCTTCTGCCCATTGCTACATTTTCACATTTCCAAATCCTCACATTTCCAAATCCTCACATTTCCAAATCTTCAAATTCACTCAATCACTCATTCAACCACAGCACCACGGCGGCGGTAACCAGCAGGTTTACCAGCGTGAGGGGCAGCAGGATCTTCCAGCCGTACTCCATCAGCTGATCGTAGCGGGGGCGCGGCAGCGAGGCCCGCAGCAGCACGAAAATCAACAGGAAAAAAAGCACCTTGAGGATAAACCACACGATAGGAGGCAGGAAACCCGGTCCCAGCCAGCCGCCAAAGTAAAGGGTGACGACCATGCAGGAGATCAGCGTGATGCCCAGGTACTCGCCGATGAAGAACATGCCGAATTTCATGCCCGAGTACTCGGAGTGGAAGCCGGCGACAAGCTCGCTTTCGGCCTCCGGGATGTCGAAAGGCAGGCGGTGCGTTTCGGCAATGCCGGCGATAAAGAAGATGACAAAGCCCAGGATCTGGGGGATAAAGAACCACAGGCCCCGCTGCGCTTCCACAATCTCGCCCAGGTTAAAGGAGCCGCTCAGCAGTACCACCCCCATCAGGGCCAGGCCCAGAAACACTTCGTAGGAAATCATCTGCGCCGCCCCGCGCATAGCCCCCAGCAGGCTGTACTTGTTGTTGGAGGCCCAGCCGCCCAGGATGATGCTGTAGGCCCCCATCGACGACATGGCCAGGAAAAACAGCACCCCGATGTTGAGGTCGGCCACCACGATGCCCGGGGCAAAAGGGATCACCACAAAGCTCAGCAACACGGTTACCAGCACAATGGTGGGGGCCAGCACAAACACGGGCTTGTCGGCAAAGGGCGGAATCCAGTCTTCCTTGAAAAAGAGCTTGAGCGAGTCGGCCAGTATGATCAGCAGGCCAAAGGGGCCGGCGCGGTTGGGGCCGTAGCGGTCCTGCCAGAGGGCCAGCATGCGGCGCTCAACCCAGATGAGGCCGGCGGCCACGTTGAGCAGCACCAGCAGCACGCCGGCAATGATCAGTAAGTAGTTTGCGGTTGTCTCTTCCATTGTATATCCCGGTTTAAGTTGGCCCAGGCAGGCAGTAAGGCAAAGGGAACACCAGGCAAACCTGCCGGCAGCCCGGCGGTGCCGCTGGGTAGGCTGGCGCTTGTTTTTACGGGCAGCTGGTAGACCTGCCCCTCGATGGTGAAGCTCAGGCGTTGCCCTTCGTCGAGCTTGAGGCGCAGGGCGTCGGCGCCGTTAAGCAGCAGGTAAGGCGCGGGGGCAAGGCCGGCTACCGGCGGGGAGTGCATACTCAGCTCCTCGGAGCCGAAAATGTGGTAGAGGGGCAGCATCAGCAAATGGCCCTCCAGGGGTTGGAAGTTCTCGGGCACGGCCGTAGCGTATTTGCCGCTGCCGGCCGGGTTTGGCTCCAGCAGGCGCATGCCCGGGTCGCCCCCCTTCAGGTGGCCGCCCACCTCCTGTTGGTACTTGTTGGTCGCCTGGTTTGAATTCCAGCCCGGCGCCCAGAAAAAGGGGATCATGGCAGCAGGGGGCTGCCCGCGGTAGCCTTCCATGGTGTAGGAAAGCGGCGAGTCGGGGTCCTGCAGCGGCTTGGGCTCGTTCACGTTCAGGTGGGCCAGCATGGCCGTGCGCCCGCTGAAGCGATGGGGCTCCCGCGGGATCTTCTGGCCGGCAATGCGGAAGTCGGAGGGAGGCGTGATGCGGGTGATCCCTCCGAGCTGGGGCATTTCCTGGGCCAGGGCCTGCTGGATGTCGTCGAAGCCGTGCCATTGGCTGATCTGGTCGTGGGCTACCAGCGTGGCCAGCTCGCCCAGCCAGCGCCAGCTTTCCTGGATGTCCTCCCCGGTAGGATACACCTGGTAAAAGCGCTGCGCCCGCCCTTCGTTGTTGACCAGCGTGCCGTCGGCCTCGCTGAAAGTACCGGCAGGCAACAGGATGCCGGCCTCTTCGGTGGTGGCATGGTGCAGGTGGTCGAGCACGATCACCTGGCGGCAGCTTTTGAGGAAGTTGGTGACAGCCCCTTCGCCGGCGCGGCGGTAAAGGTCATTTTCGAGGATGATGGCCGTGTCGGCATAGTCGTTGGCGATGGCCTCGAAGGCCGACTCGAGGCGGTGGCCGCCCAGCATGGCCAGGCCCATGCTGTTGCAGGCGGGCACTACCAGGCTGATGCCGGCTGCTTTTTCTTTGGCGATGAGGGCGGTGGCGATGTTGCCGGCGGCGCGCAGTACGCGCTCGCTGCCCGAGGAGGTGCCGGCAATGACCAGCGGGTTTTGGGCTTGTAGCAGGGCATCGGCAACCTGTTGGGCCAGCGCCTGTTCTGCTTCAGTCAGCCCTTTTACCTGCGGGGCCTCGGGGTGGATCAGGTAAGCTACGGCAAAGCCCAGGCGGGCAATGGCTTCGGGCGCCGCCGTGTAGGTCTGCGTAGCGACCTCGTCGAGCTTGGTAGCCGTAAAGGCGGCAATAAAGAGCGGACCTCTCTCTTCCTGCAGCAGCTCCCGCACCGCCGCATCCTGCCACATCGGGAACCTGGCTTTGGGCACCTCTTCGTGCATGGGCTGCTGCCTGACAGATTGCCGTACGGCCAGCGCCAGCATGGGCGCCGTGTTGGTCAGGTCTTCCCCCAGAATAAAGACGGCGTCGGCTTTTTCCACTTCCCGCAGGGAGGGAGTCCGTGCCGGGCCTTCGCGCAGGATTCTGAGCGCCAGCTCCGTCAGGTTGTGGTCTGTTTCCGATACGCCCTGGTAAAAGTTATCTTCTCCTACCAGCGTGCGCAGCGTGTAGTTCGACTCAAGCGAGGCCCGCGGCGAGCCGATGCCGATCACCCGCCCTTGCCGGATGGCGGCCGCCGCCGCTTTCAGGGCTGTGTATTTGTCGGTGGCTTCGGGCACCTGGCTGCGCACCAGCGGCTTGCGCACGCGCCCTGCGCTGTTCACAAATTCGTAGCCGAAGCGCCCGCGGTCGCAGAGGAAGTAGCCGTTCACCTCGCCGTTGTAGCGGTTGGTGATGTTGCGCAAGGTGCCGTAGCGCTCGCCGGCCGTAATGTTGCAGCCCAGGCTGCAGTGGTGGCAGACGGAAGGGGCCATGGTCAGGTCCCACTTGCGGGTGTAATGCTGCTTGAGGGTTTTGTCGGTAAACACGCCGGTGGGGCAGACTTCGGCCAGGTTGCCGGCAAACTCGCTTTCGAGCACGCCCTCTTCGTGGCGCCCGAAATAAAGGTGGTTATGGGCGGCGAACACGTCGAGGTCTTTGCCCCCGGCATAGTCTTTATAAAAGCGCACGCAGCGGTAGCACTGGATGCAGCGGTTCATTTCGTGGTTGAGGAAAGGGCCCAGGTACTGGTTCACATAGGTCCGTTTCTCGAAGCGGTATCGCCGGTAGTTGTGGCCCGTCATCACGGTCATGTCCTGCAGGTGGCAGGCACCGCCTTCGTCGCACACGGCGCAGTCGTGGGGGTGGTTGGTCATGAGCCAGCCGATGATGTGGGCGCGGAACTCTTTGGCTTCCAGGTCGGCAATCGAGAGGCGCAGGTTGTCGCGCACGGGCTCCATGCAGGACATCATCAGCTTGCCCTTGGTGTCGTTTTCGTCTTTGAAGATTTTGACGGCGCACTGGCGGCAGGCGCCCACCGAGCCCATGGCCGGGTGCCAGCAAAAATAGGGCAGGTCCAGGCCCAGCGAAAGGCAGACTTCGAGCAGGTTCTTGCCTGCGCTCACTTCGTAGGGTTTGTTGTCTATATAGATGGTTGCCATACTTTACTCCAGGGACAGTGGTGCTCGTAAATGTGTCGTTCAAAATCCTCTCTGAAATATTTCAGAGCGCTCTGCAGGGGCTCCATGGCGCCGGGCGCCAGCGCACAGAAGGTGTTGCCGGGCCCGAGGTACTTGGTGTGAAATTCCAGGGCATTGAGGTCTTCGGGGCGGCCTTCGCCCCGGTCGATAGCCAGCAGGATTTTCTCCACCCAGGGCAGGCCCTCACGGCAGGGGGTGCAGAAGCCGCAGGACTCCTGGGCAAAGAAGTGTTGCAGGTTGTGCACAAAGCCCACCGGGCAGGTCTGGTCGTCGAGGATGATCATCGTGCCCGTGCCCATGCGGCTGCCCACGGCCCCGATGGAGGCGTAATCCATGGGCGTGTCGAGGTGCTCGGCCACGAGGAAGTCGGTGGAGGCGCCGCCCGGCAATACGCCTTTGAAAAGATAGCCGTCCTGCATGCCGCCGGCGTGCTCTTCGAGCAGCTCGCGGATGGTCACGCCCATGGGCAGCTCCCAGCAGCCGGGCTTTTTCACGCGGCCGCTCACCCCGTAAAGCTTGGTGCCCGCATCCTGCCCCAGGCCCAGTTGCTGAAACCAGGCCGCTCCTTTGTTTACAATATGAGGCAGGCAGCAGAGCGTTTCGACATTGTTGACGATGGTGGGTTTGCCAAACAACCCGCTCACCTGCGGAAAAGGGGGCTTGGCCCTGGGGTTGGCGCGCTTGCCTTCGAGGGCGTTGAGCAGGGCCGTTTCTTCGCCGCACATGTAGCGGCCTACGCCCGTGTGCAGGTGCATTTCGAGCGAAAAGTCCGTGGCCATGACATTTTTGCCCAGGTAGCCGGCTGCGTAGGCCTCCTGTATGGCTTTGGTGATTTCGCGCGCCGCCAGCTTGTAGGCCCAGCGCAGGAACACGTAGGAAATATTGGCCTGGATGGCGTAGGCAGCCACGATCATGCCCTCGATGAGCTGGTGGGGATTGCCTTCCAGTAAGAGGCGGTCTTTAAAGGTGCCGGGCTCCATTTCATCGGCGTTGGCCACCAGGTATTTGGGCGTGGAGGCCTCCGGGCCCATGGGTACAAAACTCCATTTGAGGCCCGTGCTGAAACCGGCCCCGCCACGGCCGCGCAGGTTCGATTCTTTCACCAGCGCCTGCACTTCCTGGGGCGCCATTTCCTTAAGTACTTTGCGCACGGCCGCATAACCGCCCACCTTTTCATATTCTTTCAGGCTCAGGGGCGCACGGCCGGGGACAATGTGTTGGGTCAGGGGCTTTTCCATAGGGGCCCGCTTCGGTTTAGGTATACTTGCTCAAAATCTCATCCAGTTGTTCCACCGCCAGGTCACGGTACAGGTCGTTGTCAATCATCAGGGCAGGGGCATGGTCGCAGGTGCCCAGGCAGCAGTTGGGTAGCAGGGTAAAGCGGCCGTCTTCGGTGGTCTGGCCGTAGCTGATGCCCAGGGTTTGGGTGAGCGCGTCGCGGATGGCTTCGTAACCCATCACCCAGCAGGTAATGCTGTCGCAGACCAGGATCACGTGCCGGCCCACGGGCTTGCGGAAAATCAGGTTGTAGAAGGTAGCCACGCTGTCGAGCTCTGCCGGCGACATGTCGACAATCTCGGCCACGTCGCGGAGGCTCTCGTCGGAAATCCAGCCGCGGTGCTGCTGCACGATTTTCAGCGCTTCGATGCAGGCTGCCTTGCGGCTCGGCACCAGGCTGATTTCGTGCTCTATTTTCTGTTTTTCTTCCGTGGTCAACATTTGATCAGGATTTACAGGATTAAAGGATTCACAGGATTATTTAAGAGTTCTGAGTCACAGGTGAGTGAAAAATGTGCTAATGTGCTGGCACAACAATCAGCCATTTAACCATTTAGCCATTCCACAATTCACTCATTCACTCATTCACTCATTTCTCTACCTGTCAATATCGGCCAGCACATAGTCCATGGCACCCAGTATGGACAGCAGGTCGGCTACGGTGTAGCTTTTGCTGATGTAGGGCAGCATTTGCATGTGCGGGAAAGAGGGCGTGCGGATGCGCACCCGGTAGGGTGAAGTGTTGCCGTCGCTGGTCAGGTAATAACTGTTGGCGCCCTTGGTGGCTTCGATGCAGCTCATGGCTTCGCCCGGTGGGATCACAGGGCCCCAACTGACGCCGAGGAAGTGGGTGATGAGGGTTTCGATGTCATGCATCGTGTTTTTTTTGATCGGTGGCGTGGTGAGCGGGTGATCGGCTTTGTAAGGGCCTTCGGGCATGTTTTTGAGGCACTGCTCGATGATGCGCAGGCTTTGGCGCATTTCTTCCACGCGCACCAGGGCCCGGTCGTAGCAGTCGCCGTTGGCGGCAGTGGGCACTTCGAAGTCGAACATGTCGTAGCCCCCGTAAGGCCGTTTTTTGCGGAAATCCCAGTCAAATCCGCAGGCCCGCAGGTTGGGTCCCGTCACCCCCCATTCGATGGCTTCTTCCAGCGTGAAAATGCCGATGCCTACGGTGCGGGCTTTGAAGATGCTGTTTTTAAGTACGAGCCCGTCGTATTCTTTCAGGCGTTTGGGAAAGTAGTCAACAAATTGCTGCACCAGCGTTTCCCAGCCCTTGGGCAGGTCCTGGGCTACGCCGCCGATGCGGAACCAGTTGGGGTGCATGCGCCCGCCGCAGACAGCTTCCACGATATCAAAGATTTTCTCACGGTCGGTGAACATGTAAAAAACCGGGGAGAGCTGGCCCACGTCCTGGGCGAAGGTGCCATACCATACCAGGTGGCTGGCGATGCGGAAAAGCTCGCAGAGCATGATGCGAATCACCTTTACCCGGTCGGGCACCTGGATACCGGCCAGCTTTTCGACCGCCTGCAGGTAAGCCATATTGTTCATCACCCCGCCCAGGTAATCCACCCGGTCGGTATAAGGGATGTAGGTGTGCCAGGACTGGCGTTCGCCCATTTTCTCGGCCCCGCGGTGGTGAAAGCCAATGTCGGGAATGGCGTCTACAATGTCCTCGCCGTCGAGCTGGAGCACGATGCGCAGCACGCCGTGGGTGCCCGGGTGCTGGGGGCCGATGTTGAGGAACATAAAATCGCTGTTTTCGCTTTCCCGTTGCAGTCCCCACTCTTCGGGCTTGAACTGCAGGGCGGCCTGCTCCAGGTCCACCATGTCGTCGTAGAGTCGGAAGGGGCCCATCTCGGTAGCGCGCGCCGGGTGCTCTTTGCGCAGGGGGTGGCCCACCCAGGTGCGGGGCATGAGCAGGCGGTAGAGGTGGGGGTGCCCTTCGAAGCGGATGCCGAACATGTCGTATATTTCGCGCTCGTACCAGTTGGCGTTGGCCCACAGGCTGCTGATGCTGGGTACAGTCGGAAACTCATCGGCGAAGCCTACTTTCAGGCGGATAAAGCTGTTGCGGGCAAAAGAGAACAGGTGATAGACGAGCGTGAAAGCATAAGGGGTGTGGCCGTTATCGCGCTTGCGGGTGCGCTCGTCGATGGCCGTCAGGTCGTAGAGCAGGAGGAAGGGCTCGGAAATTTCTTTTTTGAGGTAGGTGAGTACCTCCAGGAT
>Ga0256853_1000096_pt1 | contig 11171 bp, 21 predicted proteins | sample BONnt6_FD_181171 | JGI IMG/M metagenome (GOLD analysis project Ga0256853, IMG submission 181171) | Terrestrial sediment cell enrichment communities from Utah, United States - BONCAT_SYTO_Terrestrial_sediment - 6 | ecosystem: Environmental > Terrestrial > Deep subsurface > Rock core/Sediment... | reverse complement strand
CCTCAAACCTGCTCGTCCCTCTTCCCCCTGATGATCGGAGAGTACTTCCACGCGCACATGAACGAGTGCACGAACCCCAGCGCCGCCATTCCAAGGAAGAACGGCACCCCCCACGTCCCGAACAGGAACACCAGATCGGCCTGGAGATCCTTCCAGTAGAGTCCGATCACGATGGCGAAGACGAGGATCGCCGCCGCGAGGGACAGGCGGTAGTACCACTTGGCGAAGGTCGCCCGGGCGGACTTGATGGACCGCCAGTAGGCGCGGAGTCGGGTCATCTGTCGGCTCCTGTCAGCGGCTCCTGCGTGCGGTCACTACGGTTAGCCAGAATCCACTTTTCGCCGTCACAGACGACGAGGTATCTCTCGTCGGCCAGTGCGATGGAATGCCTGATTGAGCAGGATTTCCCGACACCCACATCAGAGTTCGCTTGAGATTGGATCTCGGCCCTGGCTGGCTGCGCTTCGGTAATCTGCTTCATTTCGAGTCCGTGTTCTGTGCCGCTGGCCTCCGGAGTTGAGGTGGCCGTGTTTCCTCCGGCGACAACGTACCCGAGCGCGAACGCACACACGATCAGCACATTGCTTTTGAATGAAGACCTGATCTCCTTGAACATCGCTCCCTCCGATCAGTGGGCCATCCCCACACGGAGATGATGTAGTCAAAACTCTATCGGCGCAATGTCATTTGGAAGGAATCCTGTTTCCGAGAAAGGAGAACCCACCGCGAGGGTAGGTTCCTGGTCGTTCCGGGACGCTGGCGATCAGCGGCGGCGGCTCCGGACGTAGCGGACGGTCACGCGCCCTTCCGCTTGGCAACCTCGGCCCTGAACCAGTTCCGGGCTTCCTCCCAGGCGGCGACAAGGCCTTTCCTGCCGTATTCCCGTTCCAGCTTTCCGGCGTTCGCCACGCTCTTATCCAGTTCGCGTGAGATTTCCTCGAAAGACGGCCCCATCTCTGTCATCATCGCAAAGAAGGTCCAAGTCCTCTGAATGGTGCCCGCGTTGCTCACCACGTCCGCCTTGAGGGTGCTGTAGGTCAGCTTCTCCACCAGCGAGCCCTGCTCCATGATCCGCCTGCGCTCCGCGAGGATGCTATCAACCTCGTCAATGCGCCTGTTGGCCTCGTCAATGATAAACTGGAGATGCGCCCTCTTGGCGACCTTGGCCTCCGCGAAGCGCTTGCGCTCTGCCATCCTAGCCTCGAACCTGGCGGTCTCGGTGAGAAGTTGCGGGCCGATGTACATGGTGTGTCCCTCCTTTGCGTGGGCCAATCCCCACAAAGGAATGGTGTAGTCAAAAGTCTGTCGGCGCAATGTGAATCGGTTCTCCGGCTGGACAATTTGCAGGGAGCCGTGGCCCATTCCGGGATGCCGTCATGGTCAACAGACGGTTAACCAGGGCAGTATGGCTAACGGATTGTAAACATTGTTGTCGTGTACGCTGGCGGTAGCGATCTGAGGACTGGCTACGATGTGGTGGATGCTCGACGGCAATCCGGGAAGAGGCATCGGAAGCGTTCAAAAGGACGGCTGGTGGAGAGCCAGGCACCGCCTACGGGAACCCCAAGCTCTATCTCCCTCTCCCCTGTGAAGGGCCGAACAGGCCCGTAACACCATAGCGCGGTTAACCGCATTGGCGAACCTCGCATTGGGCGAGAAGGGTGGAACTTCCGATATTGTACAGGCAGGGCAAGTCTGCTACTGCATAACAACCACCAGCGAGAGCATTGCCGATGGCCGCAGCCGCCGAGACCCGCCTGATCGGATACGCCCGCGTCTCGACCGAGGAACAGGTCACGGACCCGCAGGAGGACGACCTGAAAGCGGCCGGATGCGTGGAGGTCCATCGGGAGAGCGCATCGGGCGCATCCCGGAACCGTCCCGTCCTCAAGGAACTGCTCCGCCGGATCGGTGCCGGCGAGACGCTGGTGGTCGTCCGCCTTGACCGCCTGGCACGCTCGGTCGCCCATCTGCTCGAGGTCATCGAGACCCTGGAGGCCAAGGGAGCCCATTTCAGGTCGTTGCGTGATCCGATCGACACCACGACACCGCAGGGAGTTTTCAGCCTCCAGGTGTTGGGTGCTGTCGCGCAGTTGGAACGGTCCCTAATCTCGGAGCGCACGAAGGCCGGGATCGCGGCGGCTCGGAAGCGCGGACGGCATCCGGGCAATCCCGGTCTGCGGGCCAGGGATCCGGCGACGATCCGAAGGATGGCGAACGCATGGAAGGAAGCCCACCTGGCGCAGGTCATCGAGACCGTCGATGAATGGCTCCCGACCGTTCGGCAGTTGCGCCCCCGTCACCGCTGGGACGATGTTGCCGCCGTGCTGCGGGGAAAGGGGCAGGAGTGGCAACCCGATGTTCTCCGCAAGACGGTCCAGCGGCTCGTCCGCGAGGGACTGGCCGAAGCGGAGCTCATGCAGCGGTCCCCAAGGCAACCGGACAGCGAGAGGCTGCTTTCAATGGTGGCCGGCATCGCCATCGCCAATCCCGGCATGTCGCTCCGGGACATTGCAAGGCAACTGGAACAGATGCGGGAGCGAACGCCCCGCGGCGGAACCAGTTGGTCGGCCTCCTCGGTGAAGTCGCTCCTCGATCGAGCCGCCAGCCTCGGGTACGAGGTGCCGAGCCGGAACCTCAAGGACTTCCTGCTGGAAAGCGCGGGAGCCGCCGGGGAGGACGATGACGTGTCCCTGACGGCCGCGATGCGGAAGGCGGGTACCCGATAAAAGTTGGCAGGTGCCAACAGGCTCACTTGCCCTTCCGCTTCTTCTTCACGAGTTCTTCCAGGATCGTGAGCTTCGGCGTGAGCGAAGGGATGACGGTCGCGCTCTTGGCGGCTTTCGCCAGGTAGTCGTCAACGCGTTCCTTCACGGCTTGGGCCTCGGGCGACGACGACAGGTAGATCTGCCTCCCCTCCCGGAGCAGGACCGAGTAGCCCTGCACGGCGGCAAGCTTGAGGGCGGCGGTGGTGTCGCCCCCAGCCTTCTTGATCTCCTTGAGGAGCGCGATCACCTCATCAGGGTCCACCAGGGAGTCCATCGAGAGCACGAGACGTGCCCCGGCGACCTGCGTAACGGCCTTGAGGGGAGCCAGTCGGTTCGCCCCGATCAGGCCGGCCTCCTGGACCATGACAAGGCTCTTGGCGTGCAACCGGAACTCGCCGCGCTGGAGCCGTGCGAGGAAGCGGGTGACGGTGCCCTCCGCGTCCAAGCCGGGATCGTTCCTCTTCGCAAGGGCACCTGCCGCATGGTAGGACGGCCCGATCAAGTGAACGTCGAAGCCCTTCTCCGTGGCGGCATTGAGGACGGCAAAGCCCTCGTCCGCAGGACCGAGCGCGTGGAAGGTCTCGCTGGAGTTGAAGACGGCATCAATCCGGCGCTTGGACTCGTCCGCCCACAGGGCTTCCATCCGCGCCTTTGCCTTCGCCTGTTCCTCGGCCTTCCGCTGGGCCTTGCGCTCTGCATTGTAGGCGATGGTGTCGGGAAACAGGCGGGGGAAGAGTTCGATGAAGGCTTCTCGGGTGGGCGTGTCGCTTGCATCCCAGGCCACGATCTGGCCCGTCAGGTAATGCTTATAGAGGAGTTCTTCCATCTCGGCCCTGGTGATCTCGTTCTCTTCCGTGATCTCCACATCGGCCATGCCGTGGACCACATCGATCGCGTCCGTCACCTCGTCAGAAAATTTCACGCGGAACCGCTCGATGGGATACTTGATCTCGCCGTAGTCGAACTCGTCGTCGTCGGTCGTGGGGCGATACTTGAGACGTGCTTCGTCCGTGTCGAACTTGCGGTAGATTTTGTCGCCTACCTCCGTGTCCCAAATGCCCCACGACACGATCCGGCCGAGAAGGATCCTGTCGTTGAATAGCTCGTTCGCCGCCTCATTGAAGGTGAGGTACAGGCCATGACAGTCGTCAACGCGGGACCTGAACGCCTCGATTTCCTCGTGGTACTTCGCCTTGAACGCTCTATCGGCCATACGCATCCGGTAGCCTCCTATCCCAGCAGACTTACAATCCCCGCCGCCTCCGTTCCTCGAGGATGGCTCTGTTGATGCCCGCAACCTCGGGATTGTCGGCAGCGACGACGAGCCGGCGACCGGGCGCGTGTCCCCTCAAGTACTCGTCAACAAGTCGTTCGGTGGCGTTCTCTTGACCCATCGACGTGACGATCTTGAACCCGTCTCGCTCAACCAGCTTGCAAAACTCGTCAATTGCGGAGCGGTCGTCGGTATTCATGATGTTGGCCTCCCTGGTTGCTCGTTGACAGGTGTCAGTTGCGTTACCGCGCCACCCGCTCCGCCTTGCGGTCAGTGGCCAGCTTCTGCTGCGGCATCTGCTTGTGATGGGGGAGCGCGGCCGGAGCGGCACCCTTGGGAAGCGGCGGGACGTTGTTCCGGGCCGATGGGAGCGCCCGCAGGTGAGGCGGCAGGGGCGCGGGTGACTTCGCGGGAACGGCAGCAGCCGCCCGCTTGAGATAGGCCGTGACAGCACATCCGGCGGTGACGAGTCCCAGTGCCAGGATCGGCATGACGGCAAAGCGGTCGCCCGAGGTCACGTAGACACCGAGCGCCGTGACGGCCGCAACGCCGCCGACCACGTAGGGCCACACCGTTCGCAGAACCTCCATGTCGATGCCCCCGCCCTGTTCCGGCGGCGCGACAGTGACCTGGTTGACGATCACGATCCTTGCGGCATCGGAGGAAGCGGCGATACCGCTCCGGACGAACCCCTCGCCCGGAGCCATCACCTCAACCGTCTCGAAGTCGCCCTGACGGGCCGCTACTGCGTTCCTCATGTCAACGATCTCCTGGTGGGTGCCGCCGTTCCGCTTCAAGGCATCGGTCCTTATCGGGCGATTGCCGGAGCCGAGAGTGCCGTCAGTTCCTGCGCGGACTGATGAGAGACCGCGAGAGCGTTTGCGGACGCGTACTCTTCCATCGTGGTGACGGGAACGGAAGGCCCGGTGACGTTCCGGGTGGCCCATGCGTATCCGAGGGCCGGCACGACCAGCGCGGCCACGATGAACCCGGCGCAGAGCATGGCGAGGGTCGTGGAAACGATGCCCCAGTAGGCATAGCCGTTGACGGCGTAGCCGCCGAAAATGTCGCCCAGATACTGGAGGCTGGGACCGACGATCTGCGTGAGACCTGCCGCGATGACGGCCAGGGCGATGGTCCCGACCGCTACGTCCTTCGCGCACACGCCGAGTCCGCCCTTCTGGACCGAGACCTTGTTCATCACGAGGACCTGATCGGCATCCCCGCCCACGTTGACAGACCCGTTCATCGAGAAATCGCTGTTCATGTCGTCGGTCCCCTTCCAATAATGATTGTTGCTACCACCATCAGCCTGTATGCGAAAACCTGTCGGCGCAACATGATTTCTGCCGCCTTCTGATGATTTCTCCGGTCGAGGCGGGTGTCCGTCCATCGTGACAGGAGCCGCGGCAAGGGAGGAAACGCCGTCAGGCCAGCAGGGCGACGAGGGTGATGGCGTTCCCGGCGACCGACAGCGCAAGGGCAACGGACAGGAGCCGCCCGAGGCGCTTCTGATGCCGGAGTTCGTTGCGCTGGCTGACGGCTTTCCGGAGCATTTCGAGCGCGGCATCGGAATGGACGGGTTCGATCCTCCTGCCGATGGCGAGTTCGAGCAGGGTAAGCTTCACGCTGTCGCAGTAGTACTTGCGGTACCAGTCCGAGTAGCTGGGATACCAGTCGCCATCGGCCCACCATTTGCCGCGATGAGGGAATGCCATAGCTCGTTCTCCCTCTCCCCTAGCGGAGCAGCATCCCGACCACGACCGCCAGCAACGCCACGTTGCCACCCATCGAGAACGCGAGGTACAGCGACTTCTTGCGGTTTTTCTCCTTCTCCTCCTGGATCCGGAAGAAGCCGGGTGGGAGCCCGAGGGCTTCCGCAATGTCGTTGTCGGTATGAGGCTTCCTCGGCTCCTCCCGGACGAACTGCCGAACGTAGTCCTCCCCGGCCAGCTCGTCGTCCTTATCGGGATCGGTCACGTCCGACCATTCGCCGTCGATCTCGGCAGTATCGGCTTCTGCGGGGACTGGTGCCGCCTGACGCTCGGCCACGCGCTTGCGCCAAGCCGCCAGCGTCCGTTCCGTGTCAGCAGGGCCACGCCAGTCCATCAGGAGGTCCCGGCCGGAGAGCTCGTCGTTGCTGACCATCTCCCAATAGGGCACTTCCTGCCCTTCCGGGTCGTAGAACATATAGACGTGGCTTAACTTGCCGTCCTCGTAGCAGATCGTCACCTTCCAGCCGTCATCGGCCGGGAAGTCGTGGTGCCCGTCTTCCATCTCGGCCGGCGCGTTGGTCGAGTGCGCGATCCGCAGAAGCTGCTCGAAGTCAAACATGGGTTCGGTCATGGTGTCCTCCAGATTGGCGATCTCAAAGTTGCAAGCGGAACGTCCTCGTCGTCGTAGCCCTCGTCCCTCGGTCAGCCCTCGCGTCCATGAATGAGGTCCTCCACCTCTCGAATGGCCTGGAGATCGGCCACCACCTGCGCCATCCGCTCTTCCGCAGACCAGCGCCTGGAGCGCATCGCCTCGAGGATTTCAGCAACGTCCGATCCCGCTTCCGAGATCAGGCCAGCAACCTGGCTCCACGCCTCATGTCGTGCCTTCTTGAGACGCAATGTGTCGGTCGTCTCGCACGGAAGGTAGGATCGTCCTCCCTTCTTGCGTGTCGCGGCCTTGTGCTTGCGGGCGATCCGCAGGAGTTCGGCTTCATCGTTAATAGGAGCAACCATCCTAAATGCCCTCCCTTCTGAATTGCGCGAGACGATGCAGCCAGCGCTCGACTACTTCCTCTGTCGTGTCGAGTCCTCTCCATTCCAGGAGGTATTGCCGCCCGGTGTCGTAGTCGGGGTCGATCCAGTCCCAAAAGTGGATCTCGGTCCCGTCAGGCCTGATGAAGTGCTGGATTTGGCCGATCCGCCCGTATCCGTAGTCAATTACGACCCGCCAGCCATCCTTGACCCAGAACGTCACGGTGGTCAGCGGCGTTGTTGCAAACTCCGGCAACACGTCCGGAGCATTGGTCGAGTGCGCGATCCACAGGAGTGTTTCGATCTCGTCCCGGGGAACGATGCCGTATTCGTTGTCGCCGTAGTCCTCGTCCATTACAGCCGCCCTCCCTGCTATCGCCCCTTGGCCTTCTGGTTCCGGCGTAGCGCCTTCTCCCGATGACTCTTCCTCGCCGCCTTGAGTGCCCGATCGAGGTCGATGACGGCTTTCTGCTTTCCTGCCGCATTCGCAGCCGCCAGGAAGTCGGTTAGGATGTTCTCGTCCCCGGTGTCGGCGGTAAGCCTCATGGCTTCCGTCAGTCCCGGAAGGCGGCTCTCGAACCTCGCGGCCACCTCAAGGGAAAGTGCCAGTTCCTCGTCGTCCGTCATCCGGTCGCTCTCCTGTTGCTGAAATCAGTCTGTATGCGAAACCTTGTCGGCGCAAACGGAAACGAACATGGTTGGCAAGGATTCGGACGGGCAAAAAGAAAGCCCGCACGAGGCGGGCTGACCGTGGGGACAGGGGAGCCGGAACGGCATCAATGCGCCGTCTCGGGTGCCTCGTTCCCTTTCCCCTCTGTCGGGAACGTGACCGATCCCTGCGGAACCGCGAAGCCGGGAATCGGCGCTTTCAGGTTCGCCAGGATTTCCTCGGGACGGGTATCGCCGTCCTCCTTGGCGATGCGGGCGCATACGTGAAGGGCCCCACGCAGTTCCTGCGGATCGTAGTGGGCCACACGTCCTCCGGTCTCGACCTGTTCCCACACGCGTTCACAGGCCGTCAGTCCGTCCTCGAAGCGGTGCTCCCTCATACCGTCCGCCATCATCCAGTAGGCGATTTCCAGCCGTGCGGCGGAAACGCCCGGGACGGACGGCGGCAGGATCAGGATGCTGAATGCGGTCGTCCCGATAGCGGAGATCGTGATGATGGACCACTTCGCCACCCCACCCAGGGTGATGCCCTGCCGGGGCTTGCGGTTGTCGTTGGCGACCTTCTTCCTGAAACCGATACGCATCCGATACCCTCCCCTGGTTGATTGTTGCCGTGTCTGCGGGTGTCACGGACGGATGCCGGCACACTCCGCTGTCTTGACGTTCTCCGGCTTGAGGCACGTTGCCCTCTTCGCCACCTGCGCCTGGTGCTGCTCGAGGGTGCCGTTCCTCTCGGCCAGCCGCTGGCAAGCGCCCCAGGTGGAGCCGCCGCCCTTGCCAGTCGTCAGCTTCCACACATCGTCGCAGGGGGAGCGTCCGTCCGGACCCGGCTCCGTCAGGTACGGATCGAATACGGCGTTCCATCCCTTGTTGACGGTGTTCAGCACCAGCGGGGACACCATGAAGATACCGAGGGCGAACAGGAGGAAGCCGCCCTGGAGGACGTTGCCGATCAGCTTGTTCCGCTTCTCTCTGCTCTCGCTGTCCATGATGCCCTCCCCTTGGTCGCGTTACCGCTTCTGCGTGAGCGTGGTCGCCACAAAGATCGGTTCGCCCTTGTCCGGTGCGGCCACAAGGATCTTGGCTGGGCCGTTACACAGCGGGTTGTCCCCGGTGATCGTGTTGGCGACGAGATCGACCACGAGCTCCGCCACCTGGTATCCGTCATCCCGGTAGAGCCGCAAGCCGTAGAAGTTGGGATCCATCTCACCCACATCGACAGCCGGCCGGAGCGAAGGATTCGCGGTCAGGGACGTGTCGCACTCGAAACCGAGCCCGTTCGTGAAGGCGATCTGGAGGCTGTTGCCTCCGGGGGAACGGACGGTTTCGGCCGAGGCGGGGACCGCCAGCATGAAATAGGAGGCGATGGCTCCGAAGCCGATCACGAGCCTGGTGACGCGACCTGCATCGGTGTTGGTGAACGTCTTGATCCTATTGAGCATCGATTCCTCCCTCACTTGCCGATGATGCCGAAGCGTCCGAAGCATTCCTGCCCGTCCGAGTTCTCCCCCGTCATGCAGTAGCGCCGCTTCTCGCGCTGGGCAGCGAACTGGGTGATCGTACCGTCCCGCTCGGCTTTCAGCTTGCAAGCACGGTAGGTGGTGGTGCCTTCTTCGACCAACCAGAGGTCGGCTCCGCACTGCCTCGCGCCTTGGGGGCCCTCCACGGTCGTCAGCAGGAGGTCGTCCATCTGTGCCTTACGAGCCTTCGGTCCAGTACCGAACAGGTCCGTTCCCAGCATTACGAACGGAATGGACAGTACCATCCCCATCATTGCGAGGCTTCCTACCACGCCCAAAGGTGACAGCCTGGTGGTTTCGCTTTTGGTGTCGATCTGCTCTGTCATCGGTCCCCCTGTCTTTTTCGTTTCCAGCCTAATCCCGATCACTGCCCGACGATGCCGTTGGGTCCGTAGCAGGTGTCCTTGGCGACATTGGCGGCGATCGAGCAGTACTGCTGCTTGGCGACCTGCGCCTGGTACTGGTCGATGGTGCCGTTCTTCTCGGCTACGCGCTTGCAAGTATGCCAAGTCTGGTAGGCGTAGCGGTCCTTGGGGTTCTCCCGCCACAGGTCGTCGCAACGGGAGCGTCCATTCGGTCCCGGCATTGATACGCTAGCCTCCATCTTCTCGTTAAGAGGCCTGAACGCCAACTCCACTGTCGATCGGATGACGGCTCCGTCCCAGAAGAATACATCCCCCATGATGACGAGACCGGGCAACACGATGAGCGCGTTGAGCACGAGGCCAACCAGTCCCGACCTGGAAACCTTCCCGCCCCCGGAGGGGCCACCGACGACAACAACCTCGCGTTCATCTTCTGCCGTGATCTTGGTACCCTTTACTCCAGTCATTGCCTTCTCCTGTGCAGTGGGGCCACTCCCCACAACAAGAGTCTGTAGGCAAAAGTCTGTCGGCGCAAATGAAATTGGATGCCAGAACGCAAGAGGCCCGCACGATGGCGGGCCTCTCACACCTCTGATTGTGCCGTCCGGTCAGCCGAAGGTGATTTCCTCGGTCTTGTCGTTCCAGTCGATGCCGAAACGTGCCAGCACGGTCACGATCACCGCTTTCACGAGGAGCCAAGCCCCGAGAAGCGTGAGCGAGACGAGGAACATGGCCGCCCCGCCGACGACCATCTCGACGGACAAGATGGATGCGGCGACGAGGATCACGGCCAGGACGGCGAAGGCAAGGGCGCAGACGCGCCTGTTGTTCGGTTGTTTCGATTGCTTCGCCATCGCCGCCTACCCTGTCTCGATGAAGGCACCCTATAGGCGTAAGGCCGTATGCACAAGCGGCAACTTGCCGCCGCAAGGACTCACCCGGGGACAACTCCCATCCCGGTTCCTTCTCCCTCTCCCCAAGAGAAGAGCCCGCACAGGGCGGGCTCTCGTCATCGCGGGATCCGATACCGCGGCTACTTGCGAGGCGCTTGCTGCTGGGGCTGCTTGCTCCGCTGCACCAGTTGCTCGATCGCCCTTGCCGCCGCCGCCTTGTCCTTCGACTGCTCGAAGTAGACGCGGAGGCAAGCATCGTAGCGGGCGCGTTCACGGCTCTTCTCGTCGGTGGGCTGCGTCCCGGACAGGAGCTCGTTGCACATCGCCCCGCCGCCGTCCCTGGACGCGAGGGCGGCTTGCCTGTAGCGGATGAACTCCGCCTCGTATGGGTCGGAGAACCCGGCCATGATCGCCTGGAACATCCCGACCGCGACGAGTCCGACGAGGATGAGCGTCATCAGGGACGTTGTACGCTGACGGCCTACGCCGCCGGCCAGTTCCTCGTCGCTGCCCCAAAGCCTTCTGTCACCGCCTGTCATCGCCACCTCCCCCATTCCTGTGCCGAAGCGCCGAACCCCCTCGTGTCCTACTTCTCCGCCGCGGTGACGGAGAACCGATCCACCGGAGGCCTGATCTCGCCGTACTTGACGTATTCCTGCTTTTCGCAAGCCAGCCGCAGGTCAATGTCGGCGTTGCGGACCTTTGCGATCACGCAGTAGGGAACCCCGAGATCGCCCTTCATCGAGGCGAGACCTGCCTGGTGCTGGTCGTAGAACATCTTGCGGAGGACCGGGAGCGCGACCGGGCTGGACAGGCAAGCGACGACGATCGTGCCCGTAAGGAAGACACCGACGATAGCCATCGCCTCCGTCATCTTCTGCCTGATGCTCTTCTCGTTCATCCGCGATCCCTCCCCTGGGTTGCACTGCCGTTACC
>Ga0256853_1000093_pt1 | contig 11363 bp, 8 predicted proteins | sample BONnt6_FD_181171 | JGI IMG/M metagenome (GOLD analysis project Ga0256853, IMG submission 181171) | Terrestrial sediment cell enrichment communities from Utah, United States - BONCAT_SYTO_Terrestrial_sediment - 6 | ecosystem: Environmental > Terrestrial > Deep subsurface > Rock core/Sediment... | reverse complement strand
ATCTCTACCAAATGGAACAGAGTAAAGGATAAAGGGTATAATACCAAATAGTTTAAAGTGCCTTCCATTCTATGTGGTTATTGTGTAGACTGCGTGAGGGATTGAGCGGTTGTCTGAGCTCCTTTGGCGAGGCACGAGCCAGAGAGCGAGCCGCGAAAGCCCGACGGCGCAGCCGGCACGCCCCAAAACAGCTAAATAACTCCTACTTTTAACTACACTATCTATCTCTACAAAATGGAATAAAGTAAATGATAAATGGTTTAACAACCACCCATTAGGACATATGATCATATAAGCATTTAACCATCGAACCATACATCAGATGCCTTCTTCCGACCTTTGCCCTGTCCGACTCGAAACCGAGCGCCTGTACCTGCATGAACTCCGTCCCGAGCACTACCTGAAAATCTTCGGTGAATGGAGCGATGCCGACATTATGGCTTATTTCGGGATGCAGACAGAGGAGGAACTGGAGGCCGAGCGAGATAAAGTAAACCAGGGAATCAGCACCTATTTCTTTACGTTCAGGCACTTCCGGCTCGTCAGCAAGGCCACCGGGGCTGTAATCGGCCGTTGCGACTTTCATACCTGGGCACCCAAACACCGCCGTGCCGAGGTTGGCTACCACCTGCTTCACAACAAGGACAGGGGCAAAAGCTACATGACAGAGGCCCTGCAGGCGGTGCTGGTGCATGGCTTTGAGCAGATGGACCTTTACCGTGTTGAGGCGCTGATTGCCACCTACAACGAACCATCGTTGCGCCTGGTAAAACACTTCGGTTTTACCCGCGAAGGCCTCAAGCGAGGGCACTACATGGTGAACGGCGTAAGTGAAGATTCTGTCTTATTTTCCCTTATTCGCCCCGAATATGAACAACTGAAAGCCGGTTGGCTCAAGTAAATTTTACAGTTCAAAGAAAAAACATCTGCGATCTTTCGTGTATCATGCGTCGGATTTCGTGTATCGCACAATGCTCACCTCAGAAAAGCAAAACACGAAGCACCCGCTAGAACCATTTAACCATTACACTTCATTGAAATACATCATCATCAACAAGCCCTACGAAGTACTGACCCAGTTTACCGACGAAGCCGGGCGTGCCACGCTTAAAGATTATGTGCCGGTTTCCAACATTTACCCTGTCGGCCGCCTCGACTACGACAGCGAAGGCCTGGTGCTGCTCACCGACGACAAGCACTTGCAGCACCGCCTCTCTGACCCCAAGTTTAAAGTAGAAAAAACCTACTGGGTGCAAGTCGAAGGCATCCCCACCGACGAAGCGCTAAACCGGCTGCGCCTGGGTGTGCGGATAAAGGAAATGAAAACGGCACCTGCTAAAGTGCGCCTGCTCGAGGAGGAGCCCCGGGTGTGGGAACGCTCCACGCCCATCCGTTTCCGCAAGAACGTGCCTACCTGCTGGCTGGAGATCAGAATTTCGCAGGGCATGAACCGGCAGGTGCGCCGCATGACCGCCGCCGTGGGCCACCCGACGCTGCGCCTCATCCGTCCGGCTATCGGGCCGCTTGGCCTGGGCCGGCTGCAGCCCGGCGAATACCGCGAACTGTCCACTACAGAAGTGGAACAGCTCAAAAGCATCGCCCCAAAAGGCAGCACCGGTTCAGGGCCCGGTAGCAGCAGTACCAGGGGCAAGCGCCCGGGCGGCCACAAAGGCGGCTTCGGCAAGCAGATAAACTAATCGGCCCTGCGCCACAAAACCACGTAAGCTATTAAAGTGCAATCAAGGTCTTTTACATGAAAACGACTGCTGCCCTCAAAGTGCTCCCCATTGCCCACACGCTCTACCTGCGGGAGGTACAGGTGGCTGATGCCGCCGCCATTTACCAGCTCATCGACTCCTCGCGGCAGTACCTGCGCCAATGGCTCCCTTTCGTAGACCATAGCCATGCGGTAGCCGATACCGAACAGTTTCTGCGTAGCGTTACCTCACCGGCCAACACCACCGAGAAGGTTTTTGTTATCCTCTATCACGAGCAAGTGGCCGGCATCATCGGCTTCAAGGGCATAGACCGGCTCAACAACAAGGTGGAGATTGGCTATTGGCTGGGCCAGGATTTTCAGGGAAAAGGGCTGATGTACCGCGCCTGCAGCACGCTGGTGGCTTATGCATTTGAGCAAATGCGCATGAACCGCATCCAGATCAACGTAGGGGTGGGCAATACGCGCAGCAGCAACATCCCCAAAAAGCTGGGCTTTAGGCTCGAGGGCATCCAGCGCGCCGGTGAACTGCTCAACGGCACCTATCATGACCTGGAAATGTACAGCCTGTTGCAAAAGGAATGGGAAGGCCTTAAAAACTCAGACCGGCACTAAGCGAGAAAGCCCTTCCCCTGCCTTCAGCTCCACTTGCATCGAACAAGGTGGATAGATAGTGATGATAGATCAGATCGATGTTGAGCACCCATAAGTCGTAACCAAGCCCTCCATTCAAGGCAAACTGTGAATTCCGGAGATCGCCCCGTCCTACAGCCAGGTTGTTGTCCTTCACGTCCAGCACGAAAGAATAGGAAGGCCCCACCATGGCCCGCAGCCTGGTGCCAAACCGCCCCTCCCTGCCGATGTAATGCCCCAGCATAACCGGCACCCGCAGGTAGCGCACTGCCAGGGCATCGCGCTCACCGAGCCTGGGCTGATCCACCGTAACGGCATGCAGCTTATAGTTCACAAACTCCAGCCCGGGCTGTAAATAAAGCCGGTCGCCAATGCGGCCGAAAATGCCCAGCTCATAGCCCAATCCGGTATCGTCGTCTACTATCTGCTCATCGCTTCCAAGCGTATAGAGATTGATGCCGGCTTTGGCGCCCAGCCTCAGCCTGGGCTCATTGTTTTGCGCCTGCACGGCCACAATTACAAGCAGCAAGCAAAAAAGTGTGTACATTGTTTTCATCGTCTTAGTACTTTTCGATCCAACATCATCAGCGTACAGCAGCACCTTGAAGCCCTGGCTTTGCTGTCCTTGTGCATTATTAACCTTCCATCCACAGGAAATGTTAACGTAATTTGACTTTCGGCTGCTTTCCACTAGCCAGAAGCCCTATCCCTTGAGTAAACAGGCTGCCACAAGCTGCATATAGGGAAGGCCGGCCAGAAGATGTTTATTGCACATCCCGGCAGCAAAATCATGTCCCATTGCAGGAACCGCTACCCTAAGTTAACCCCGAAAACCAACGACCAAAATCACCTACAGTTTATCTCATTTCTGTTCTGGAGGGTTTGTTTCCCTAGCTGTACTTAAAAACAGCGACACAGGCCGCATCTGCTCGTGCTTATCGGCGATGAGTTTGAGGATGGCCAGGAAAGGGATAAAGAGAATCATGCCCGAGGCACCCCAGAGGATGCCGCCTGCCACGATGGCCAGCAAGGTAAAAAGCATGTTTACCTGCAAGCGGTAGCTCACGGCCAGCGGAAAAATCAGGTTTGCCTCCAGGTACTGCACCAGCCCAAACACGGCCACCACCCCAATCGGGTACCACACCGAATCGTAGGTGATCCAGGCTACCGCCATGGGCAACAAGGCCCCGATCGTGATCCCGACATAGGGAATGAAGGTCAGCAGCGAAGCCACTATCCCAAAGAAAACGGCATGCGGTATGCCCAGCAACAGCAGCCCCAGGCTGTTGAGCACACCCACCACCAGGTAAACAATCATCATGCCTTTGATGAAATTATAGTACGTGGTGATGGTCTCGCGCAGGATCTGCCGGATATTATGGTGCGCCTGGCTTGGGAAAAGCGAAAACAAAGCCTGGCTTAACTGCTCGCGATTATAGAGAATAAGGGCCACGTAAAGCGGGATAAGGACCAGCAGCACCACCGATACAGCAGAGGTATAGAGCAACTCCTGCACCAGCGTAAAACCTGTAACTGCCGCATCGCGTGCCATTGCCTCTATCCAGTCGGCTTGCCGCGCCATGTCCAGGCCCAGGTGCTCTTCCACGTACAGGCGCAGGCTGGACCAGGCATGGAGCAGCTTTGCCTGCAGACGGGGCCACTCCTGCCCGAAGCGCAGCATTTGCCGTACAAGCAGGAAAACCAGTACTGCCGGCAGCAGGAGCAACAGCAACAGGCACAGCAGGATTGCCGCCCAGCGCGGCCATCCTTTCTTTTCCAGCCAACGGCAGACAGGATACAACACAAAACTGATGAGCAGGGCAAAGCTGAGCGGGATAAAGAGCGTACGCCCAAAATACAGCACCACCGACACCAGCACAATGTACTGCAGCCACTTCAGCCAGTTAATGTCGGTGCGCATAACCATATCTCCGGGTGGTTTCAACATATTCGTCCCAAAATCTTCTTTGCTCTGCCAGGCAGCCTCTGTCCTACCCTGAGCCGTACCCAGTCAGGAAGCGAGTAAAGGCTGTCAGTAATTTTGTCTCTACGGATATTTGAATAAATTTAGCGATCTGATATAAAAACACCCTATGCGAAAAGCTACCCTTGCCCTGCTGGCTCTGGCCTGCGGCCTGTCCACTGCTGTTAGTGCCCAAGACCTGGCCCACATCAGCCAGGAAGAAACCACGCGCCTTGTCAAAACCCTGAGCGACGACCAGATGCAGGGCCGTGCCGCCTTTACGCCGGGCATCGACCAGGCCGCTGCCTTTATCAGCCAGGAGTTCCGTCAGCTGGGCCTGGCGCCGCTGCCGGGCGAAGACGACCTGCTGCAGACCTTTAACGTATACCGCATCCGCCCCGTAGCTGCCGAAGTAAGTTTGGCGGGTAAAAAGCGCGACACCACATCGGCCTTCGCCCTTACCAATGCACCTGAAGTTAACTGGACACACCAACAGCCCCGGGAGCTCCACTATGTAGATGAGAAAGCCAATGCCCGCCAGGTATTTGCGCAGCTCAGCAAACAAGACAAGGAAATGCTCGTGCTGGTGCACCCCGCCCATGCCGACGTCTTCCGCGCCTATCAGCAATACTATGGCGCGGGCAGTGTGAAACAGCAGCTGGAAGAGAGCAAAACCAAAGTTTTTGTGCTTTCAGAAGACAGCAAGCCACGGCGCTACCACATCAGGCTGCAAAATAAAATAGAGCAATTGCCCCTGAGCAACGTAGCCGGCATGATCGCGGGCAAACGCCCGGATCAATTCGTCATCTTCTCGAGCCACTACGACCACATCGGCACCCGCACGGCCATTGATGGCGACACCATTGCCAACGGCGCCGACGACAATGCCTCCGGCACGGCGGCCGTGTTGCAACTGGCCAAGTACTACAAACAACAACCGCAGCCCGAGCGCACGCTCCTTTTTGTAGCCTTCACAGCAGAAGAGATAGGAGGCTATGGCTCCCAGTACTTCTCCAGGCAACTCAACCCCGACCAGATCGTGGCCATGTTCAACATCGAAATGGTAGGCAAACCTTCTAAATTCGGTCCCAACAGTGCCTATCTCACCGGCTTTGAGCGCTCCAGCCTCGGCAAGCTGATGCAACAGCAACTGCAAGGCAGCTCCTACAGCATCCATCCCGATCCTTACCCGGAGCAACGCCTGTTTTACCGCTCCGACAATGCCACCCTGGCCCGCCTGGGCGTGCCGGCCCATACCATCTCTTCGGTGCAGATAGACCAGGACACGACCTACCATACGGTAAAAGATGAATTGGCCATGCTCGACCTGCCCCACCTGACGCACATGATCCGGGCCATTGCCAAAGCCTCGCAGGCGGTAGTAAACGGCAGCCAGACCCCTACGCGGGTAGACAAAGCACTTGTTGAGTAAACAGCCACCTCCCTTCTTGCGGCGCCTCGTATATAAAAAAGAAGCTGTTTAGCGTTTATGTTTTGAAGGCGAAAAGGAGCGTTTTCGGGTTCTGACGAGGCTCATTTTGAAGCGCATAGCAGCGCTATGGGCTGAGAAATAGCCGAAGATAGGTTCCGGGAAACGTCCTTTGCAGCCCAAAAGATAAACGCTAAACAGCTTCAAAGTATGCGATGGCTTATGAATGCGTTGGGAATACTTATTGTGCTCTTGCTGCTAAGTGTTCCTGCTTTGGCACAGCCCCCCGATTTTTCGTGGGGGGCTCCCATCAAGCGCGACCCGATGCGTTTGCAGCACATGCACATGGTTGGGGTAGACAGCGACGGCTTTTTTACCACCTTTGCACAGAAAGGGCAGGTGACGCTCGAACACTATGATCCGCAAAGCCAGCGCCTCTGGACCACGGCCCTGCTGCCCAGGACGCCTGCCGGTGAACACGCCCGGTTTCATAGCGTGCAGATGTTCCAGGGCCGCCTTTACCTGATCTCGATCCACACGGAAAATAGTCAGACGCAGGTATATGCCCAGGAAATAAAACACAACGGCAATTACAGCCCTGACATCACGCCGCTGGCCAAGGGCAAGGTCGGCAGGCACCTCCACGTTACTGCTGCCGGCAGGGGCACGGCCCTGAATGTGGTGCTCTGCGGAGACAGCAGGCAAGCGATCACTTCCGCCCTGCTCAACAACAAGCTGCATCCCCGCTGGCAACAAACCCTTACTTCTGAAGGGCAGGTGCAACAGGTGCATGTAAAATCCGATGGCACCACCTTTCTGCTCACCCGCTCGCCGGCGGCAGCCCCTGCTACTGCAGCTTTTTACCTCCATCGGCTCGATGCCGGCACCGGCATCCGGCAAGAACTGCCTTTAGGAGATGCCGCCTTCCGTCCGCTGCAGGCCCAAATTGCCGAAACCGCTACAGGCGACATCCTTGTAACCGGTTACATGGTTCCGGCTTCCTCGGTAGCCAGCCAGAAACCCGAGCCTGTAGGCACCTTTTACTACCGCTTCGCCAAAGGCAGGCTGCGCAAGCCCACTGTTGCCTACACTCCCTTTCAGGCTGATTTCATCCACGCCTATAAACGCGCCAAGCCTGACTATGACTACAGCCAGCGCCTGCGCCACCTGCAGCTAAACCAGGTACTGCCCTTGGCCGATAAAGGCGCCATACTGGTTGGCGAAGTAGCCTACACCGAACAGCTGGCTCATGCTCCTTTCTTTCACAACAACGATGTGATCGTCATCCGCCTGCGCCACGACGGCAGCACCGCTTATGCCACCAGCGTAAATAAAACGCAGGGCAGCCACGACAGCCTGGCGCAGCTGCGCTCCTACTTTGTCACTTCGCTCCACGACACGCTCCAGCTCCTCTACCTCGATTTTGCCTATAAGTTCAGCACGGAAGATAAGCTCCTGACGGCCAACTCAAAAGCCATTACCCGAACGCCTGTGCTGGTTACCGTGCTGCCGGGTGGCAGGCAGATCAGGCGGCTGCTCAGCAACACCAGAGCAAGCCGGCAGCAGCCGTTCTACCTGCGCCCCAGCTCGGTTTACCCCCTCTCCCACAGAGAATTCATCATCCTCGGGATAGGGCCCGGGTACTACCGATACGGGCAGATGCGCTTTTAAATAAATGCGTGTGCAGTGCTTCGTATATTGTTTTTCGGATCAGGATTTACAGGATTAAAGGATGAACAGGATTTCATTTGAGTCACGAGTTCTGAGTTCCGAATTACGAGTTAAAAATCGTATATCGTTTTTCGTGTTTCGATCTATTCAGGACATTGCCTAACTTATCTGCCTTTTTTACTCGGACCTCGGAACGCAACAAGATCCTGTTCATCCCTTAATCCTGTAAATCCTGATACAGACAACTGCCACTGAACCTGTAAAGCCCCCGGCTTGTTGCAGCGGTATAAAAGCATGACAGCATACCATTTATTCCTTACATGATCCCATCTAATCTCTGTTACAACAAGGGCAAAAGCCTTACATTTGAGCAGCTAACCAAACTAATCTTACTTATAACCTAACCAACCCATGAACAAACGTACTTATCTGAGTATGTTCTTGGCTGCAGCGCTGGCGCTCCCTTATGGTGCGGCCCATGCCCAGGACAAAAAAGAAGACGCCAACAAATGGAAAGTGGACGCCGCCCACGGCGCCGAAAAAGAGGTCACCATCACCACCAACGAGGGCACCTGGATGAGCGTTGACGTGAGCCCGGATGGCAAAGAGATCGTCTTCGATATGCTCGGCGACATTTACCTGATGCCCATTTCCGGCGGCAAGGCCAGGCTGCTGCGCAGCGGCCGCCCTTACGAGGTGCAGCCCCGCTTTAGCCCCGATGGCAAGTTCATTTCCTTTACTTCCGACGCCGGTGGCGGCGATAACATCTGGGTGATGAAGCGCGACGGCTCGGATGCCCGCCAGATTACCAACGAAAACTTCCGCCTGCTCAACAATGCCGTCTGGACACCCGACGGCCAGTACCTCATTGCCCGCAAGCACTTTACCAACACCCGCTCGCTGGGCGCCGGCGAGATGTGGATGTACCACGTGTCGGGCGGCACGGGCGTGCAGCTGACCAAACGCAAAAACGACCAGCAGGATGCTGGCGAGCCTTTTGTTTCGCCTGACGGCAAGTATGTGTACTTTTCCGAAGACATGAGCGGGGGGACCACCTTCGAATACAACAAAGATCCCAACGGGCAGATCTACGTCATCCGCCGTGTAAACCGCAATACCGGGGCCATCGAGAACGTGGTGACCGGCAACGGGGGCGCGGCACGTCCGGTAATCTCGCACGACGGCAAGCACCTGGCTTTTGTGCGCCGCGTGCGGACCAAGTCGGTGCTGTTTGTGCACGATTTGAAAACGGGCGAGGAATGGCCCATTTACGACAAGCTCAACCACGACCAGCAGGAAGCCTGGGCCATTTTCGGCGTTTATCCGTCCTTCTCCTGGACACCTGACAACAAGCACATCGTATTCTGGGCCGATGGCAAGATCAACAAAGTGGATGTGGCTAGCCGCCAGGTAAGCAATATTCCGTTCGAGGCTACGGCTACGCACCACCTGGCAGCTGCCGTGCGCCACGACCACAGCAAGGCCGGTGTGTCGCCCAAGCAGTTCGAGGCCAAAGCCATCCGCCATGCCGTGACCTCACCCGACGGCAAAACGCTGGTGTTTAACGCGGCCGGTTACCTCTACAAAAAACAGCTGCCCAACGGCAAGCCCGAGCGCCTGACCAAAAACCAGGATTTTGAATTTTATCCGAGCTTTTCGCCCGACGGCAAAACGATCGTGTATGCCACCTGGAGCGACGATAACTTCAGCAACCTGTATGCGCTCGACATCACCCGCAAAAATGCCAAACCAACCAAGCTGACAAACGAAAAAGGCTTTTATGCCTGGCCCAAGTTCTCGCCCAACGGCAAGTACATTGTTTTCAGCAAAGAAGGCGGCAACAGCCACATGGGCTTTGCCCACGGCAAAGAAAAAGGCATTTACTACATGCCTGCCGGCGGCGGCAAAGCCATGCTGGTGCAGGAGAAAGGCGCTTCGCCCATGTTCAACGCTGCCTCGGACCGCATTTTCTTCACCACCTTCGAGGGCGAGAAGTATGCCTTTAAGAGCGTGAACCTACAAGGCAAAGAAGAACAAACGCACTATACTTCTACTTATACCGACCAGTTCTACCCGAGCCCGGACAACAAGTGGATTGCCTTTGTAGAGCTTTTCAATGGTTATGTAGCGCCATTCACGGCCAACGGTGCCGGCCTGGAGCTTAGCAAGGACACCAAGGCCGTGCCCGTAGCCCGCTTTACGCGCGATGCCGGTACCAGTATCCACTGGTCGGGCGACAGCAAAAAGATCAACTGGGTACTGGGCGATGAGTACTTCTCCAACGAGCTTAAAAACCGTTTCTCTTTTGTAGAAGGCGCTCCGGCAGAACTGCCTGCGATTGACACCACAGGCACCAAAATCGGCCTGCTGCTCAATACCGATATTCCGCAGGGCAAAGTGGCCTTCACCAACGCCCGCCTCATCACCATGAAAGGCGATGAGGTAATCGAAGGCGGCACCATTGTGGTGGACGGTAACCGCATTGTCGCCGTGGGCAAGAATGTGAGTGTACCGAAAGACGCCAAAGTGGTAGACGCGGCCGGTAAAACCATTATGCCCGGTCTGGTGGATGTACACGCGCACCTGGGTACCTTCCGCCTGGGCATGAGCCCGCAGAAACAGTGGTCTTACTATGCCAACCTGGCCTACGGGGTAACCTCCACGCACGACCCTTCTTCTACCACCGAAATGGTGTTCAGCCAGTCGGAAGCCGTAAAATCCGGCGCCATGGTAGGGCCGCGCATCTATTCTACCGGCACGATTCTTTATGGGGCCGACGGCAATTTCAAGGCCGTGATCAACAGCCTGGACGATGCCCGTTCGCATTTGCGCCGCATCAAGGCTGTGGGGGGCTTCTCGGTGAAAAGCTATAACCAGCCGCGCCGCGAGCAGCGCCAGCAGGTGATCCAGGCAGCCCGCGAGCTGGACATGAGCGTGTACCCGGAGGGCGGCTCTACCTTCTTCCACAACATGAGCATGATCCTCGACGGCCACTCGGGCGTAGAGCACAACATTCCGGTCTCGCCGCTCTACAAGGACGTGATCAACCTGTGGAAAGCTTCTGAAACAGGCTATACGCCGACGCTGATCGTAAACTACGGCGGCAACTCGGGCGAGTACTACTGGTACCAGAAAACGAACGTGTGGGAGAAAGATCGCCTCCTGAAGTTCACCCCCCGTTCCATAATCGACGGACGCGCCCGCCGCGTGACGCTGGTGCCCGACGAGGAATATGAGCAGGGCCATATCGCCACGTCCAGGGCCTGCAAAGTGCTTACCGACAATGGCGTGAAAGTGAACCTGGGCGCGCACGGCCAGCTACAAGGCCTGGGTGCCCACTGGGAATTGTGGATGCTGCAGCAAGGCGGCATGACCAACCACGAAGCGCTGCGCGCAGCTACCCTCAACGGGGCCGAGTACATTGGCATGGGCAAAGAGCTGGGCTCGCTCGAAGCCGGCAAGCTGGCCGACCTGATCGTGTTGGACCGGAACCCGCTGGAAAACATCCAGAACTCGGAACACGTGCGCTACACGATGGTGAACGGCCGCCTCTACGATGCCGCTACCATGGCTGAAGTGGGCAACTACGACCGCAAGCCGGGCAAATTCTGGTGGGAAAACGACAAGTACGCCACTGCTTTCGACTGGCACGAAGGCGCCGATACCCGCACCGAGGGCATCGCCGGCGAACACTGCACCTGCCGCCACTAAGCATTAGTGCCGCTTACCATACAACAGCCACCTCTCTCGGGGTGGCTGTTTTTGTTTTCCATAACCTAAACTGACTGGCTGCTGTGCATGGAGCCTTCTCCCCTTGAGAATGTGCCGAGATTACCAACAACACAAACCTTCAGGCTGGTTTTTAACTGTGCGCTGAAAGCTTATTCAGCTTATTTGTTGCTTTTCACAGATAAACCGAATAAACTTCCGTGTCTACTAAAGACAGATAC
>Ga0256853_1000092_pt1 | contig 11367 bp, 14 predicted proteins | sample BONnt6_FD_181171 | JGI IMG/M metagenome (GOLD analysis project Ga0256853, IMG submission 181171) | Terrestrial sediment cell enrichment communities from Utah, United States - BONCAT_SYTO_Terrestrial_sediment - 6 | ecosystem: Environmental > Terrestrial > Deep subsurface > Rock core/Sediment... | reverse complement strand
GCCGGGAGACGTTTTCTGTTATATTTGTGAAAGGCGCTCCAGGAATATGGCCGGTAAAGTCGATTTTAAGCCTGAAGCCTGTACCTTTGCAAGCGGTACAGGTGCAAAGCCTTTTGTAGCATGACGTTTGAAGAATATCTGATTAAGAAACGCATCCATGTCGCCGCTTTTGCGGCCGGCGACCCGGTGCGTTTTGCCGCCTGGCAGCAGATGTACGGGCAGATGCACCCCAATAGCTTCTATGTGGCCGTCAAGATGCAGCTCAATAATGTGCGCCTGCGCTATCACCTGGCCGAAGCGGATATACCGAAGCCGGAGCCGGGTGTGTCTGCCCCCGAAAAGCCTGCGCAAGCTGCTGTTCCACAGCAAACTTCAGCAGGAACAGGACAAAAGCCTGTGGTGAAGCGCCCGTTGATAGCCAAACCTGTAGCTGAAAACCAGGAAGAAAGTACAGCTGAAAAACCGGCTGCTACGGCAAAGCCGGTAATAAAACGGCCGGCAGCGTTGCAAAAGCCTACGGAGGAAAAAGACGCGATAGCCGGTGAACAAGGGGAGCCATCAGCCAGCACCGCGCCAACCTCTCCCCGGTCAAGACCGGTTATCGAGCGTCCTGCTGCTGTGCAGCAACCTGCGGCGGAAGCGCCGCAGGCAACAGAAAAGGAAATCGGCGAACCGGCAAATGCCGCTACAGCGCCTTCGGCAGCAAAGCCTGCCCGGCCAAGGCCCGTGATCAAACGGCCTGCAGCATTGCAGCAACCGGAAGAGAAGCGCGAAGAAAATAAGCAACAGCCGGCAGCGGTTGCCAGTCAGGCTGAGGCGACAACAGAATCTGCTCCTGAGGCCACGCCGGGAAAACCATTAAGACCAAGGCCGGTGATCAAGCGCCCTGTAGCCCTGCAAAAGCCGGAGGAAGAGAAAGCTCCTGAAGCTAACGCAGCGCAAGATGCACCGACAACAGCGCAGCCAACGGAAACACCTGCACCGGAAGCAGCTCCTGCACAAAGTCCTAAGCCGCCTAGGCCGCGCCCTGTCATCAAGCGACCGGCAGCTGCACCTCCTCGGGAAGGCGATGAGGCGAAGCCGACAGGACAGGAAGGTGCCGGCCCGGAAACAACGCCCCCGCAACCTGCGACTCCCCGGCCGCGGCCCATCATGCGCCGCCCGCCGCCAAAACCGGAGGAAGACAGTGAGGGGAGTTAAGAATTATCAATTACGAATTACGAATATGCCAATTGTTCGATGGTTATATGCTAAATAGTCGCTTGTTTGATTGTTGCTGGTTGTAGGTGGAGCGCTACAGCGCAAGCCTGCCTGCGCGCTTGTACATTTCCACATTTCCACATTTTCAAATTTTCAAATCAGCACATTAACGCATTAGCACATTTTCAATCCTGTTCATCCTATAATCCTGAAAATCCTGATCTGATATGTACGAAACCCTAAAACCAGACTTGGAACAGCAGCTGGCCGAAATCAAAGAAGCCGGCTTGTACAAAAAAGAACGCGTGATCACCACCCCGCAGGGGGCTGACATCGACACCACCGAGCAGCCGCACGTGCTCAACTTCTGCGCCAACAACTACCTGGGCCTGTCGGCGCATCCCAAAGTGATCGAGGCGGCCAAGCAGGCCATCGACACGCACGGCTACGGCATGAGCTCGGTGCGCTTTATCTGCGGCACGCAGGACATTCACAAAGAGCTGGAGCGCAAGATTTCCGAGTTCCTCGGCACCGAAGACACCATCCTGTATGCGGCAGCCTTTGATGCCAACGGCGGCGTGTTTGAGCCCCTGTTCGATGCCGACTCGGCCATCATCTCCGATGCCCTGAACCATGCCTCCATCATCGACGGTATCCGCCTGTGCAAAGCCCAGCGTTTCCGCTACGAGCACAACAACCTGGCTGACCTGGAAGCCAAGCTGCAGGAGGCGCAGGGTGCCAAGCACCGCATTATTGTAACCGATGGCGCCTTCTCGATGGACGGCACCGTGGCCCAGCTCGACAAAATCGTGGCGCTGGCCGAGCAGTACAAAGCCGTACTGATGGTAGATGACTCGCACTCCACCGGCTTTATGGGCAAGACCGGCCGTGGTACGCACGAGTACCATAACGTGATGGGCAAGGTCGACATCATTACCGGCACGCTGGGCAAAGCCCTGGGCGGCGCCATGGGCGGCTTTACTTCCGGCCGCAAAGAGATCATCGACATGCTGCGCCAACGCTCACGTCCTTACCTGTTTTCTAACTCGCTGGCACCTGCCATTGTGGGAGCCTCTATTGCCGTATTGGACACGCTGAGCGCCACTACCGAGCTGCGCGACAAGCTGGAGTGGAATACCCGGTATTTCCGTGAGCAGATCACCACTGCCGGCTTCGACATCAAACCAGGCGACCACCCGATTGTGCCGGTAATGCTTTATGATGCCCCGCTGGCGCAGGAGTTTGCCGCCCGCATGCTGGACAAAGGCATTTACGTGATCGGCTTCTACTACCCGGTAGTGCCCAAAGGGCAGGCGCGCATCCGCGTGCAGCTTTCTGCCGTGCACGACCGCGAGCACATCGACAAGGCCATTGCAGCCTTCACCGAAGTAGGCAAAGAGCTGGGCGTGATCCAGTAAACCGTAATTGTTTTAAAAGAGAAGAGCCGCTCCTGTGTGGGAGTGGCTCTATTTTTTATAACTTGTACGAAACTATGAAATAATATACGATGGGCAATAGCAAGATAAAAGCAGGTCAGTTGCTGATGGGGACGGTGCTGGCCTGGCTGGTGGTGTCGTTCCTGGCGTATGCAACGGCCGATTTGCGCGGAGAGGCAGACGTGGTATACACGCTGCTGCAGATCACGTTCTATTTTTCGCTGCTCTTGTCGGTAGAGGCCTACCTGAGCATGCTGCTCAACCCACAGTGGACACGCGTAAACCTGGGCATGATTGTGCTGCTGTGTGCACCAGCCTTGCTTTACCTGATGTGGTTTGTGAGCGAAAAGCTGTTTTAAACCCGCAAGATCAAGTAAAGTAGAACAAACCATTATGGAGTTGATCACGCAGCACCCGCTTATCTTCCTGCTCGTGACACTCAATTACCTGTTGGTGATCGTGTCGCTGCTGCACCTTATTTTTAAGTCCGACTATCCCGTGGGGTGGCGTCTGTGCTGGATGGTGGCGCTGTGGCTTGTGCCGGCACTGGGGCTGTTGGCCTACTGGATTGTCTGGAGCAGGAGAAGTGCTTGAGCTACACGCTTAAGGTTGTGTGGCTTTTTTGTGTTCATAAGTGCGCTTGCATAACGCTGGTCATAACACGGAGTTCGTGACTTGTAATGCTGCTATACAGCGCTGACGGATTTTTCTGAAGTAGCGGCGGCTGGCGTGGTGCGCTGGTCGGTGTCGAAAAGGAATTGATTGAGCTTCACGCGCAGGTCGGCCGACGAGAGGTTGCGGTAGACCTCGCCGTTGCGCACCAGGGCAATCTGACCGGTTTCTTCCGACACCACCAGCACCACGCTGTCGGTAATTTCGGTCAGGCCGATGGCGGCGCGGTGGCGCAGGCCCATGGAGGCGGGTATTTCCTGGTTTTCAGAAACAGGCAAAATGCAGCGGGCAGCTTTGATGCGGCCGTTGGCAATGATCACGGCCCCGTCGTGCAAGGGGCTGTTTTTGTTGAAGATCGACATGAGCAAACGCTTGGAGATCACCGCATCGATCAAATCGCCCGACTCGGCATAGTATTTCAGCTCCGAGCTTTTGGCAAAAACAATCAGGGCGCCGGTGTTCTTGCCGGCCAGCGACTTGGCAGCTTCGATAAAAGGCGTTAGGCTGAGCTTGTCGGTCTGCTCGCGGCGCCAGGGAAAGCTCCGGAAAAAGCGGTCGTTGTTGAAGGCTGTGGTTTTGCCGATCAGCAGCAAAAAACGCCGGATCTCGGGCTGGAAAAGGATGATGGCGGCCAGCACGCCCACGCCCATAAACTGACCCAGGATAATGCTGAGCAGCTCCATGCCGGCGGCGCGTACCACCAGGTAAAGCAGGTAAATCGAGAGCAGGCCCAGGAAGATCTTGAGCGCCACGCTCCCGGTCAGAAGTTTGTAGAGCTGGTAGAGCAGCGCTGTGACAAGCAGGATATCGACAATGTCGAGAAAGTTGATCTCCAGGAACCCTATCGTGAATAAAAACTGCAAGATATCTTTTCTTTAAAGTATTGTTTTCGTGTAAAGCTGCACGGTCTGCTTGGTTTCTTTTACGTCGTGCACCCGCAAAATGGCGGCGCCCTTCATCAGGGCAATGGTGTTGAGGGCGATAGTGCCGGGCAGGGCCTCGGCCTGCGTAAGGCCCAGGGTTTTGTATACCATGGATTTGCGCGAGAGCCCCGCCAAAACAGGCAAGTCCAGGATGCGCAACTCATCCAGGCGGCTGAGCAGTTCGAAATTATGGGCAACAGTTTTGGCAAAACCGAATCCGGGGTCCAGGATGATGTCCTTTACGCCGCGTTGTTGTAAAGCGGCTGCCTTGCCTTGCAGCTCGTCGAGCACCTCTACTACCACATCGTTATAATTGGCCAGCGAGGTCATGGTCTGGGGGGTGCCCCGCATGTGCATGAGCACATAAGGCACCTGCAGTTTGGCTACCGTGTCGAACATGGCCGCATCCAGCCGCCCGCCCGAAATATCGTTTACAATGGCAGCGCCTGCGCTTACGGCAGCTTCGGCCACAGCGGCCCGGAAGGTGTCGACCGACAGAGTGGCCTCCGGGAAAGCGGCATGCAGGGCCTCTACTACGGGAAGTACACGGTCGAGCTCTTCGCCGGTAGAGATATCCATGGCACCGGGTCTGCTGGAGTAACCGCCCACGTCCAGGATGTCAGCCCCGTCGGTCAGCATGGCGGCAGCTTGCTCGACAGCCTGCTGCACAGAGGAAAGGCGGCTGCCGGCATAAAACGAATCGGGTGTAAGGTTGAGGATGCCCATCACCAGCGGCGCCTCCAGCGAGAGGAGCTTTCCGCGGCAGTTGAGTGTGGATTTTTTTCTAAAAAGCGTATCTTTCGCTTCCAATATTGGCATCTTAAGTCAAGGTTTTTAAAATTAAAGCGAAAAAGTTGATTAGTCAAACACTGCAGGAATATAATCGGGTCGTACAGCGCTGCCAGGACACCTTCGTCAAGAAAACAAAAGATTACGGCACAGCCTGGCGCGTGCTGCGCCTGCCTTCCATCACCGACCAGATCTTTATCAAGGCGCAGCGCATCCGCTCTATCCAGGAGAAGGGCAAGCAACTGGTGGAAGACGACATCCGCGACGAGTTTGTCGGCATTATCAACTACTGTGTGATCGCGCTCATGCAGCTGCACCTGCCGGCCGATGCACCGCAAACTCTGCCTGCCGAAGAGGTGGCGCATCAATACACCCACCATATCGAGGAAAACATCAAACTGCTCACAGCCAAAAACCACGACTACGGCGAGGCCTGGCGCGACATGCGCGTAAGCTCAATTACCGATATTATTTTGATGAAGCTTTACCGCACCAAGCAGATCGAGGACAACCAAGGGCAGACCCTGATTTCGGAAGGCGTGGAAGCCAACTACCGCGACATGATCAACTATGCGGTGTTTGCCCTTATCAAGCTGGGCTTTGCCCAGGAAAATGTGCCGGCACAAGGCTAAGTGCCTGGATAAACGTGCTGCCTGTTCCTGAAGCTGTGCAGCCCCTTCGCTTTTGCTACCCTTGCGGGAATGATTTTAACGCCAGGTTGTTGTATACAGCGTAACTACAGACCTTCTCTATTTTAACTCATAAGACATACATGAAGTTCATTAGCAAATTCTGCTGGCTCTTTGTAGGCGTGCTCTTCATCTTCTCGGGGCTGATCAAAATCAATGATCCGGTAGGCACGGCCATCAAACTGGAGGAATATTTCGAAGTGTTCTCGCAGGACATGGCCCCGTTTTTTAAAACCTTGGAGCCTTTCTCACTATTCTTGTCCATCTTCCTGAGTGCGGCAGAGATTGTGCTGGGCGTGGCTTTGCTGGTGCGCTGGAAGCTGAAGGGCGTGCTGGTGGCGCTGCTACTGCTGATTGTAGGCTTTACTTTCCTGACCTTCTACTCGGCTTACTTTAACAAGGTAACCGATTGCGGCTGCTTTGGCGATGCCATTGTGCTCACCCCCTGGCAGTCGTTTACCAAAGATGTAGCGTTGCTGGCGATGATCCTGGTTTTGCTTTTTACGCAACGTTACCTGCCTCCCCTGACAAGGCCGCAAGTGGGCGCTACCGTTACCGCCTTGGCTGCCGTGCTGTCGGTAGGTATTGGCTGGTATGCCTACGAGCACCTGCCTTATATCGACTTTCGCGCCTACAAGGTAGGAAACAACATACCCGCACTTATGAAGCCCTCGGCGCCGCTGCGCTACAAATACATCATGGTGAAGGATGGCGCAGAGCAGGAGTTTGAAGAATATCCTGCCGACCAAAGCTATACCTTTAAGCAGATGGTAGCCATCAACCCGGAGGATGGGCCAAAGATCACCGACTTTAATATCTGGAACGATAGCGGGGATTTTACGCAGGAGGTGTTGCAGGGCAACAAGCTGCTCATTCTGGTGCAGGGCGTAGCCAAAGCCGACCAGGAGGATTTTGATCAAATCAACCAGCTGGTACAGGCAGCCGAGCAGCAGGGCATTACGCCCCTGGTGGTAACCAGCAGCAGCGGGCAGGAGTTCGAGGCTTTCCGTCATGAGGTAAACCTGGCTGCGCCTTATTTCTTTGGCGACGGCACCGTGCTTAAAACCATCATGCGCTCCAACCCTGGGATTGTGCTGTTGCAGGACGGCACCGTAAAAGGCAAGTGGCACCACAACGATACGCCCGGCATAGAAGAGGTGCAGGCGCTGCTATAAAGGTGTGGCATATGTCGTTTTTCGGATCAGGATTTTCAGGATGTTTGGATGAGCAGGATTGCCCAGGCGTTCTGCGTCACAAGTGCTGAGTAAGGGGGCCAGGTAAACAGAAAATCAACTTGCAACCATACACTCATTCACTCATTCATTCACTTTGCCTGTCTGTATGAAGAAGGGACTTATTTTTCTGGTAGGGATGATGGGCAGTGGCAAGACGACCCTGGGCCGGCAACTGGCCCGGCAGCTGGGCTGTGCTTTTGTGGATCTGGATGCCTACATCGAGCAAAGAGAGGGGAAAACGATCCCGCAACTTTTCGCCACGGAAGGGCAGCAAGGCTTTCGGATGCTGGAGCGGCAGGCGCTGGAGGCGCTGGTGCAGCAGTATACACAGGCGGTAGTGGCTACAGGTGGTGGCGCCCCCTGCTTTTTCGACAACATAGACCTGATTAACCAGCAGGGGCTGAGTGTTTTTTTGGATGTGCCGGTAGAGGAACTGGCAAAGCGGCTTCGGCGCGCCGGGGGACAGGAGCGGCCCTTGTTGCAAGGAAAAACAGGAGCAGCAGAGCTGACTGCCTTTTTGCAGGAGATCCTGGCGCAGCGGAGGCGCTTTTACGAGCGCGCCAAAGCCGGCATAACAGGTGTTGCGATTGATATAAATAGCTTGCTATATTTGGTCGAAAACCATTAGGAAAGCGGCGCGTTATTAAGTTAGGCTGCGCCAATGTGAGTTGCAGCACCTGAACCGCCGCCTTTTGCAGCTTTAAAAAGAACAGCACAACACAATAAAACTATGAAACCCAATCACAAAGGACGTGCGCAACTTTTTGAGAACCCGCTTCTGGAGAAACTCACCAGGACACACATTGCGCTGCCCATCTCTATCTTTCTTGTCATTGCCACAGGGCTGATCTACTATGGCATTACGCATAGCTTTATCAGCATCCTGGAAGCTTTCGGCTTCTTTCTGTTGGGCTGGTTTATCTTCACGCTCATCGAGTACCTGGCCCACCGTTACATCTTTCATATGGACACCAGTACGCCTACCAAGGCGCGCCTGCAGTATCTGTTCCATGGCAATCACCACGAATACCCGAAAGACAAAAAGCGCCTGGCGATGCCGCCTGTAGTCAGTATCCTGTACTCTTCTGCTTTCTTTTTTGTCTTTAAGCTCATCTTTGGGCAGTTTGTGTTCGGGGTGGTCGCCGGCCTGTTGTTTGGCTATGCCGTGTATTTGTTTGTGCATTATGCCGTGCATGCTTATGCGCCCCCAAAAAACTTTCTGAAGCAGCTCTGGATACACCACAGCATCCACCACTACAAAGATCCCAATGTAGCTTATGGCGTATCCTCGCCCCTGTGGGATTACATATTGGGTACGATGCCCAAGCGTGCCAAATAAAAGATTCGCCTAACAAAAAGAAAGGAGCCGAAGGGCTCCTTTCTTTTATCTCCTGATCTTTCTGAACAGCCAGGTGACCAGCAGCACGATGAGCACAATAATGATGAGGGCTGTCCACATGCCCGCTTCAAATATGTCGCCAATAAGTTCACAGCTGCTGAGCGTAAAGGTGAGCAGGATGAAAAATAGCAGGTAGTACGTTCTTATGTTTTTCATAGGTTTGGCCTTTTAAGTTTATGGCTGGTGCTACTGCTGGACGCCACGCATTCATCTGACCAGCCGAAACATGAATGCATGGACATGTTATAGGTACTGTGCCGGTCTGAAAAAAGTTGGAAGAGAAGAAAAGGCGCGGGCTGGAAAACAAAAAAGCCACTCGTTTGAGTGGCTTTTGCTCCCCCTCCTGGGCTTGAACCAGGGACCCCCTGATTAACAGTCAGGTGCTCTAACCAACTGAGCTAAGGAGGAATGTTTTATGTTCAGTAGCGGCTTATCCGCTGATTGATGGTGCAATATTACGGCGGTTTTGCTTACTGCGCAAGTGTGCTGCAAAAAAAACTTTTAATTAATTGGTAAGCTTCTGTATATCAGCTTGAAAAAATTAATTGCTGATGTGGAGTATGGCGCCTGATAGTGATGTCTGGTACTGCTTTAAGCCAAAAGAAGCCGGGCCTGCCATTACCGCTCCCTGGAAATTAAACTGCGAACCGCAGCACTTATCGACAATAAACAGGTTGGACGGGTCTGCTTCTACTTTGGCGCAGTCGGCGGTGGGGTCGTAGGGGCAGGCACGTTCGAAAGCCAGGTACACGGTGGGGCTTTGCCGCACGACCATAATCCCTTTGTAGCCGCCCGGAATGTAGGCGTAGCTGCCGTCCTGGGTCAGCTTGGTAACCACTAACTGCTCATTTACCGCTACATCGGGGATATTGGGGCTGACTACAGTATCGGAACAGGCGCTGCCCAGGCACAGGAGCACAAGCAGCACCGAATAGAATCTACGCATAGGTATAAAAGCCTTTACCCGATTTTCGGCCGTGATGGCCGGCATCCACTTTTTGCTGCTGAATACGGCTGGGTCTGAATTTGGCATCATAATGAAAAGCCTCGAACATGGAGGAGGTAACCGAATAATTCGTATCAACACCAATCAGGTCCATTAGTTCAAAAGGCCCCATTTTAAAGCCGCTGGCCCGCATCAGGCGGTCAATGTTTTCCACTCCCGCCACGCCCTCTTCGAGTAACTTTAGGGCTTCTACATAAAAATGACGGGCTACGCGGTTCACAATAAAGCCGGGCGCATCCTGGGCCATCACAGCGGTTTTGCCCAGTTTTTCGGCCAGCTGGCGAATTGTTTGGGCGATTAGAGGAGCCGTTGCAGCGCCTGAAATGACCTCTACCAGCTTCATGATGTGGGCCGGGTTAAAAAAGTGCATGCCCACTACGCGCTCCGGGTGCGGCACAGCGGCAGCCAGGCGGGTGATGGGGATAGAAGAAGTGTTGGAAGCCAGGATCGTATTGGAGGTATTGATGGCGGCCAGCTCCTTAAAAATACTTTGCTTTACCTCCAGCCGCTCCACCACGGCCTCGATGATCACATCGCAGCTCAGTTGCAGCGTTTCACCCGTGAAGTTCAGCCGGGCCAGGGTAGCCTGCTTCTCGGCCAGGGTGAGCTTGCCGCGTGTAATGCCCTGCTCCAGGGTTTGGGCAATGCCTGCCCGGGCTTTTTCGAGCACCTGGGCGTTGATATCAAACAGGATGGTGGTATAGCCCGCCTGGGCGCAGATCTGGGCAATGCCCTGCCCCATGGTGCCGGCGCCTACCACGCCTATTGTTTTGATTTCTTCCAGTTTCATGTTGCTACGTGCTGAGGCGGTTAATTGGCTTATTGGCGCAGTGGCTTGCTGGTTAAATGGCTGTTGTCGTGCAATCCCCTGCAGCCATTTATCCAGCAAGCGATTTAAATGACTCCTTCGAACTGGCGCAGGAAGCGCACATCGTTTTCGGTGAACAGGCGCAGGTCGCGGATCTGGTACTTGAGCATGGTGATGCGCTCGATGCCCATGCCGAAGGCAAAGCCGGAATACGTTTCGGGGTCGATGCCGCAGCTTTGCAGCACGGCAGGGTCTACCATGCCCGAGCCGCCGATCTCTACCCAGCCCGAACCTTTGCAGATGTTACAGCCTTCGCCTTTGCAGATAAAGCAGGAGATGTCGATTTCGGCGCTGGGCTCGGTGAAAGGGAAGAAAGAAGGGCGGAAGCGGATTTTAGTGTCCTGTCCGAACATTTCTTTGGCGAAATAATAGAGCGTTTCCTTCAGGTCTTTAAAGCTCACGCCTTTGTTTACATACAGGCCCTCTACTTGGTGGAATACCATATGGGCACGCGCCGAGATGGCTTCGTTGCGGTACACACGGCCCGGCATAATGCTGCGCAGGGGCGGCTGCTGATTTTCCATCAGGCGTACCTGTACGGTAGAGGTATGGGTGCGCAGCAGTTTGTCTTTGTCTTCGCTCACAAAGAAAGTGTCCTGCATTTCGCGGGCAGGGTGGTTTTCGGGGAAGTTAAGGGCCGAGAAGTTATGCCAGTCGTCTTCAATTTCAGGGCCTTCGGCCACGTTAAAGCCGATGCGCTCAAAGATGCGCACAATTTCCTGGCGCACCAGCGAGAGCGGGTGGCGCGTACCCAGCGTGTTGGGCACGGGTGGCAGGCTGAAATCGAAAGTGCTTTCGCCGGCAGTTGCTGCCGAGGCATTGTTTAGCTCTTCCTGGGCCTGATCGAAGCGCTCCTGGGCGCGGTTTTTCAGGGTGTTGAGCTCCTGGCCCACCTGGCGGCGCTGCTCGGGTGCTACCTGCTTCATGTCGTCGAACAGCGCGGCAATGCTGCCTTTGCGGCCAATGTAGGCAATACGGAACTGCTCCAGTTCGGCCGCATTCGTCAGCGAAGCGGCCTCTATTTCTTGTGCTACTCTTTGAATTTTCTCAACCATAGTATGCAAAGATAAACATTTGACAGTTATGAGTTATGAGTTATGAGTTATGAGTGCCGAGTTCCGAGTTGGAGGGTTGCTGGTTGTTGGTTGCC
>Ga0256853_1000091_pt1 | contig 11430 bp, 10 predicted proteins | sample BONnt6_FD_181171 | JGI IMG/M metagenome (GOLD analysis project Ga0256853, IMG submission 181171) | Terrestrial sediment cell enrichment communities from Utah, United States - BONCAT_SYTO_Terrestrial_sediment - 6 | ecosystem: Environmental > Terrestrial > Deep subsurface > Rock core/Sediment... | reverse complement strand
CCGTTACATTCGCCTCCTCTAATGTATGGCTGTCTTGATCTTGTACAAGCAATCCACCTTCTACCGACACAAGCTTTCTTTCAACTTTTACTTCTTCGTCAAAAGGAATCGTAAGGAGACGAAGATTCTTTTTGCTCGTTAGAACAGCTAATGCTTCGTCAGAGAACGATGGCGCAATGATGATTTCTAGGAAAATTTCATGAAGCTGTTCGGCAGTTTTTTTATCCACTTCACGATTCAAGGCAATAATTCCACCAAAAATGGAGACAGGGTCTGCAGCAAATGCTTTTGTGAACGCATCATTTACATCTGTGCCCGTTCCGACTCCACAAGGGTTCATATGCTTTACTGCAACAGCTGCTGGCTCGTTAAATTCCTTCACAATTTGAAGCGCTGCATCTGCATCATTGATATTGTTATACGACAATTCTTTTCCATGAAGCTGAGTCGCGTTAGCTACAGAAAAAACAGAGCCTAATGGCTTGCGATAAAAGGCAGCCTTTTGATGAGGATTTTCTCCATAACGAAGACTTTGCTTTAACTCATACGTAACCGTCATTTTTTCTGGGTTCTCTTCACCAGCAAGCTCTGTCATGTACTCAGAGATCATTGCATCATAGGCAGCCGTATGTCTGAACACTTTCGCCGCTAGCTTTCGACGAGTCGCCTTCTCCACTTCTCCCGAAGCTTTAAGCTCATTAAGCACAACTTCGTAATCAGTTGGATCCACAACAACGGTCACAAATTCGTGGTTCTTCGCTGATGCACGAAGCATGGTAGGTCCGCCGATATCAATATTCTCAATCGCTGCTTCCACCGTTACATCAGGCTTCTCAATCGTTTGTTGGAAAGGATAAAGATTCACACACACTAGTTGAATTGGCTCGATATGATGCTCAGCAAGCTGCTTTTGATGACTTTCATCTGAAAATTTAGCCAGCAATCCACCATGGATGTATGGATTTAATGTCTTAACTCGTCCTTCAAGGATTTCCGGAAATCCTGTTACATCACTTACGCTCATGACTGGAACTCCCGCTGCCTGAAGCGTGCTTTTTGTTCCCCCAGTAGAAATTAGTTCAAACCCTAACTCCGTTAATTGGCGGGCGAACTCAACCACTCCGCTTTTATCAGATACACTAATTAATGCTCGTTTTTTCACTTTCCGCTCTCCCTTCAACCTTTAAAAGCTGGCTTATAACTGCTGGATAGAGTATATGCTCAACTTCATGAATTTTTTTCTGTAGGCTTTCCTTCGTTTCATCTTCCTCGACAGTCACAGCTTGCTGAGCAATAATCGGTCCTGTATCCATTCCCGCATCTACGTAATGAACCGTCACACCGCTCACTTTCACTCGTGCCGCTAACGCTTGCCCGATTGCATCCTTCCCTGGAAAAGCCGGAAGCATCGACGGGTGAATATTTATAATTCTTCCTTCAAAATCCGTTAAAAGCGTTGAACCAATCAGTCTCATATAACCTGCAAGCACAACAAGATCAACCTGGTTTAGTTTGAGATGGGCAGAAATTTCTTGTTCGTAGTCTTCCTTTGATGAGTAATCTTTTGCACGAAACACGAATGTTGGGATCCCCGCTTCTTCCGCTCTCGTAATCGCATAAGCATTGGGTTGGTCACATACGAGTAGCATTACGTTTGCTTCCAGTTTTCCATCCTTAATCGCTTCAAGAATGGCAGCAAAATTACTTCCAGATCCTGACGCAAATACAGCAATGTTCTTCATAATTTCCTCCGTCTACCGAATGTGAATCCCAGCTTGGTTCGATACCGTCCCGACCCGGTAAGCCTTCTCCCCACATTCGTTAAAATGGTTGATTACATCCTCTGCAATCGCTTTGTCGACCGCAACGACCATGCCTGTACCCATATTAAAAATATTATACATTTCTTTTCGGTCAAGCTCGCCTAGCTTCTCAAGCAAATTAAAGATCTCTGGAACCTTCCAGCTTGATTCTTCAAGCTCTGCACCAAGCCCTTCAGGAAGCATCCGAGGAATGTTTTCAACAAACCCACCGCCAGTAATATGAGCCATTCCCTTAAGAGGAAACTTTTTTAACGCAGATAAAATGGACTTAACATATATTTTTGTTGGCTTAAGTAGCTCTTCCCCAAGCGTGCAATCAAGCTCTTCCATAAACTGATCCAATTCAAGGCCTGCTTGTTCAAGTAAAATCCTGCGTACAAGCGAGAAGCCATTGCTATGAAGTCCACTAGACGCAAGACCGATTAGTACGTCACCAGCTTGAATCGATGATCCGTTCACCAACGCTGACTTCTCACAAGCACCAACTGAAAACCCAGCGAGGTCATACTCCTCTTCACTATACATACCAGGCATTTCAGCTGTTTCTCCACCAACGAGCGCACAGCCAGCTTGTTCACAGCCATCGGCAATTCCTTTTACAATTGCTTCAATCTTGCTAGGCTCTGCTTTTCCGCATGCAATATAATCTAAAAAGTATAGCGGCTCTGCTCCTTGCACGACGATATCGTTCACACACATGGCCACTGCATCAATGCCAATCGTATCATGCTTATCGAGCATAAAAGCGAGCATCAGCTTTGTTCCGACACCATCTGTTCCAGAAACGAGCACAGGCTCCTTCAAGTTTAAGCTTGAAAGATCGAACATCCCACCAAAACCGCCTAGTCCTCCTAGCACTCCAGGACGAACGGTGCGCTCCACGTGCTTTTTCATCCGAGAGACAGCTTCGTATCCAGCTTCAATATCCACCCCAGCTTGTTTATAAGCATTTGCCATTATTAAAACCCTCCATAGAAAAGGGGTGTCCCATAAGGTGTCTGACACCACAAATTATCCATATTTAGTGACCATTTACGCGCTTGTAAAACTAAATATTGTATTTTGTGTGTCTGACACCTTTGCTTTTGGGACACCCTCATTATTTTATCGCTTCTAGTGTTTTTTCCATCGGATAAATCTCTGTTGGATACCTTCCTGTGAAGCAGGCTAAGCATTGTCCACATTGGTCCTCTTTAGGACTTTTCCCAATGGCTTCTAGCATTCCTTCGACACTTAAGAATGTAAGTGTGTCGGCACCAATCATTTCGCGAATTTCTTCAACTGTATGCCTTGAAGCAATTAATTCTTCACGAGTGGACGTATCGATTCCGTAAAAACATGGATTTTGGATGGGCGGGGAACTGATTACAACATGGACTTCCTTTGCCCCCGCTTCCTTTAGCATCGTTACGATTCTCCGGCTTGTCGTACCTCGAACAATCGAATCATCCACCATCACAACACGCTTGCCTTCAACGACTCCTCGAACAGGCGAAAGCTTCATCTTCACACCCTGCTCGCGCAATGATTGCGAAGGCTGAATGAATGTTCGGCCAACATAGCGATTTTTGATTAAACCAAGCTCGTAAGGAATACCCGATTCCTCAGCAAAGCCAATCGCTGCCGAAATACTTGAGTCAGGTACCCCTGTCACGACATCCGCTTCAATCGGAGCTTCCATCGCAAGTCTTTTTCCAAGCTGCTTTCGGGCTGTATGAACGTTGATTCCTTGAATATTGCTATCAGGTCTTGAAAAATAAACATATTCCATTGTACACATCGCTTGATTAGAGGCATGGGAATACATTTCCGAGTGTAATCCATCCTTATTAATTGTGATTAATTCACCTGGTAATACATCGCGAACGAATTCTGCACCTACAATATCAAATGCACAAGTTTCCGACGCAACCACATAAGCATCTCCCATTCGAGCAATGGATAGTGGTCTCATGCCATTTGGGTCTAAGGCAATCATTAGCTCTTCTTCGGTCATGATTAGGAAGGCATAAGCTCCCTTTAACATCGTTAAAGCCGTTTTGACTCGATCCTTAATAGCGGCAAAGCCACCGCGACGGATTAAATGAGCCAAAACCTCCGTATCTGAGCTTGTTTGGAAAATACTTCCCTGTCCCTCAAGCTGACTCTTTAATTGATGGGCATTGACGAGATTGCCGTTATGTGCAAGCGCAAGGCTTCCATTTTGCGAGTGGAACAGCAGCGGCTGTACGTTCTCATAGCCGCCACCTCCTGCTGTCGCATAACGAACATGACCAATCGCAGCCGTGCCAGTCATTTCCTCCATTGCCTTTGCTGTAAACACTTCAGCAACAAGACCTTCCCCTTTTAGGCCTTTGAGTCGATTCAGGTCAGAAACGACCATTCCTGTCCCTTCTTGACCGCGATGCTGAAGGCTATGCAAGCCGTAATACGTAATTTGCGCTGCATCTTGATGACCCCAAATACCGAAAATTCCACACTCTTCGTTTAACCCCTTTAGCTCAGCAAGCATGGGATAGCCCCTTTCCACGCCTTCTCTAGCGTAGCAACTGGTTGAGAAACAACCAATTTTTCACCGCAAGTTATTTTTAAATCAGATGTTTCCGTCACTTGGCCGATTAACGTTGCATCTACTAAGCTCTCAAACTGTGCTTGGTTTTCCTTTTTCACCGTTAATAGGAAGCGAGATTGTGATTCACTAAATAGTGCCGTTGTTGCATCCCCTTGTAACTCTACATCTGCCCCTAATGTTTTGCTTCCGATTAAGCTTTCAGCAAGTGCTACCGCTACTCCACCTTCAGACACGTCATGTGCGGATGCTACCACTCCTGCGTGAATCGCTGAAAGAACTTGCTTTTGAACCTTCTCTTCTACTTCTAGGTTCAGCTCAGGTGCTTTACCAAAAATATTATTGTGTGTCAGCTTTTGAAGCTCACTTCCACCAAATTCAGGCTTTGTTTCCCCTATTAAATAGATCAAGTCCCCAGCTTCTTTAAAGCTTTGTGTTGTAATATGATCGAGATCTTCCACTAATCCAACCATCCCAACTACCGGTGTTGGATAAACAGCTGTTCCACTTCTTTCATTGTACAACGAAACATTCCCACCGATTACTGGTGTTCTTAAAACGTTACATGCTTCACTCATGCCATCAACCGATTTTTCGATCTGCCAGAAAATTTCTGGCTTCTCTGGATTTCCAAAGTTTAAGCAGTCCGTGATTGCAAGTGGAACCCCACCAGAAGCAACAATATTACGTGCCGCTTCAGCAACTGCAATCTTTCCACCTGTTTGTGGATCCAGGTAAATGTAGCGAGAATTACAATCCGTTGTCATCGCTAATGCTTTTCTAGTTCCGCGAATACGAACCACTGCTGCATCACTACCTGGTGCTACAACTGTACTTGTACGAACCATATAATCGTATTGATCGTAAACCCACTCTTTACTTGCGATCGTCGCTTGTTTAAGAAGATTTACTAACGCCTCGTTATGATCAGTTACTGTCGGCACTTCGTTTTCCATTGCTTGGAACTCACGGAAGTACGCAGGCTCACTTGATGGCTTATGGTACACTGGTGCTTCCTCTGCAAGTGCATCCGCTGGAACATTTGCCACAACCTCACCGTTATGAACCAAGCGAAGCATTTTATCATCAGTAACGACTCCAATCGCTACCGCTTCCAAATCGTATTTAGTGAATAGGTCAACAATTTCTTGCTCACGGCCCTTTTCAACAACTATTAGCATACGCTCCTGTGATTCAGAAAGCATCATTTCGTAAGCTGTCATGCCTTTCTCACGTTGTGGGACAAGATCAAGATTCATTTCGATTCCTGAACCCGCTTTACTTGCCATTTCTGCTGAAGAGCTAGTAAGACCTGCAGCTCCCATATCTTGAATTCCAACAAGGGCATCGCATTTTACCAATTCAAGGCAAGCTTCTAAAAGCAGCTTCTCCATAAATGGATCGCCCACTTGAACCGCTGGACGCTTCTCATCTGATGCCTCTGTTAGTTCCTCTGAAGCAAATGTTGCACCATGGATTCCATCACGGCCGGTTTTTGCTCCTACGTACATAACCGTGTTCCCGACACCATGCGCTTGACCTTTTTTAATATCCTTATGATCGATTAAGCCAACACACATAGCGTTAACAAGTGGATTTCCTTCATAGCATGCATCAAACTGAATTTCTCCACCGACCGTTGGAATACCGATACAGTTTCCGTAGCCCGCGATTCCAGCAACCACTTCTTTAAATAAATATCGAACACGGCTTGATGCATCTAACTCACCGAAACGTAGAGAATTTAACAACGCAATTGGTCTTGCTCCCATGGAGAACACGTCACGGATGATTCCGCCTACTCCAGTAGCTGCTCCTTGGTAAGGCTCGATAGCAGATGGGTGGTTATGACTTTCAATCTTAAAAACTACCGCCTGCTCGTCTCCGATATCCACAATCCCTGCACCTTCCCCGGGACCTTGAAGAACATGGGCTCCTGATGTTGGGAACTTACGAAGAACCGGCTTTGAGTTCTTGTAGCTACAATGCTCTGACCACATAACAGAGAATAACCCTGTTTCTGTGTAGTTCGGCGTGCGGCCAAGAATATTTTCCACCATTTGAAATTCTTCGTCAGACAAGCCCATATGTGAATAGATTTTCTCTTGTTTAATTTGCTCCGGACTTGGCTCAAGCTTTAACAACATGTGAGTCCCTCCATTGTTTAACGATCGATTGGAATAGCTTAACTCCGTCTGCTCCACCTAAAAGCTCATCTACCGCTCTCTCTGGGTGTGGCATCATTCCTAGTACATTTCCTTGTTCGTTCATAATTCCAGCGATATCCTCTAAGCTACCGTTGGGATTGTTTGTATATGTGAAAACGATCTGCTTGTTTTCTTTTAATCTATTTAATGTTTCATCATCGCAATAGTAGTTTCCTTCGCCATGAGCGACAGGAATTTGAATCGTTTCACCGTGTTGATAAGCGTTCGTGTACATCGTTTCATTGTTTTCCACACGCAATTCAACTGGCTTACAGATGAACTTTAAGCTCTCGTTACGACGCATGGCTCCTGGCAGTAAACCTACTTCTAATAGTATTTGGAATCCGTTACACACGCCTAAAACCGGCTTACCCGCTTTTGCTGCCTTCACCACTTCTTTCATGACGTTGCTAAAGCGAGCAATCGCACCTGTTCGCAAGTAATCCCCATATGAGAATCCACCTGGTAACAAAATCGCATCAAACCCTTCTAAGCTTGTTGCGTCATGCCATACGTATTCCACTTCTTCCCCAAGTTCATCCTTAATCGCATGATACATATCGATGTCACAGTTTGAGCCAGGAAACACGATTACCGCAAACTTCACTGTGCAACACACTCCTCAATCTCGTAGCGATAGTCTTCAATAACCGTGTTAGCAAGGATTTTTTCACATAGTTCTTTCACTACTTCTTCTACATCACGGTCTGATTTTTCGACTGTTAATTCCATATATTTACCGATACGAACATCTGATACCGCCTGATAATTTAACGAATGTAGTGAATGAACAACGGCAGTTCCTTGTGGGTCTAGTACGCTTTCTCTTAATGTTACATACACTTTTACTTTATACATGCCTTAGGTCCTCCCAATTTTTCAAGTATGGTCTCATATGCATCCGTTAAACTTCCTAAATCACGGCGAAATACATCTTTATCAAGCTTTGCATTCGTAGCTTCATCCCATAAACGACAAGTGTCAGGGGATACTTCATCAGCTAGCAATAGCTGTCCAGCAGCATTTTTTCCAAACTCCAGTTTAAAATCAATTAGGCGAATACCTAGTTCCTTGAAAAAGCTTGATAAAGCTGTATTCACATTCAGTGCCATTTCCTTCAATTGCGCTGCCTCTTCAGGTGTGGCTAGCTTTAATTCATCCACATGAGCATCTGTTAGTAGCGGATCTCCTAATGCGTCATCCTTCAAGTAAAACTCTACTAATGGTTTGGTTAGCGCTTTGCCTTCTTCTACACCTAGACGCTTTGAAAAGCTTCCAGCAGCAACATTACGCACTACTACTTCAAGTGGAACAATCGAAACCTTCTGTACCAGTTGCTCTGTTGCAGAAAGGCGCTTAACGAAATGTGATTCTATTCCAGCTTCCTTCAGCTTTAAAAATAGCAAGCTAGTAATCTCGTTATTTAAACGTCCTTTCCCTTCAATCGTCGCTTTCTTCTCACCGTTAAAAGCTGTCGCTGAATCCTTGTATTCAATCCATACAAGCTGTTCATCGTCCGTTTTAAATACTCTTTTCGCCTTGCCTTCGTATAATAAGGATCCTTTTTCCATTAGTAATCGTACCTCCCGAATCGGAATATTGGCAATTTTTTAATTAGAAGCGCCACAGGGACGCTCCTTCTAAAGCTAATTTTTATAAACCTAATCTGTCAAAAATGGTATCCACATGCTTGATATGGTAGTTGTAATCGAAGCAGTCTTCAATTTCAGCAGGTGTAAGCTTAGATGTAATCAGTTCATCACTTTCGATTAAAGAACGGAACTGAACCTGCTTTTCCCACGCTTCCATTGCTCTAGGCTGAACCGTATCGTATGCCTTCTCACGTGTAAGCCCCTTATCGATAAGAGCAAGTAGGACACGCTGTGAATAAATAAGTCCAAGCGTACGATCCATGTTTCTCTTCATGTTCTCAGGGTAAACTGTTAAGTTTTTAATAATGTTTCCGAAGCGGTTAAGCATATAGTTTAATGCGATTGTTGCATCAGGAAGGATAACCCTTTCTGCAGATGAGTGCGAAATATCTCTTTCATGCCAAAGCGACACATTCTCGTAAGCAGTCATCATATATCCACGAATGACACGTGCAAGACCTGTCATATTTTCAGAGCCAATTGGGTTTCTTTTGTGCGGCATAGCCGAAGACCCTTTTTGACCTTTTGCGAAAAATTCTTCTACCTCACGCGTTTCACTCTTTTGTAATCCACGAACCTCTGTTGCGAATTTTTCAATCGATGTTGCGATTAAAGCTAGAGTGCTCATGTAATGCGCATGACGGTCACGCTGCAACGTTTGAGTAGAGATTGGAGCTGGCTTAATTCCAAGCTTTTCACAAACGTATTTTTCAACAAATGGATCAATGTTTGCGTACGTTCCTACCGCACCCGATATTTTCCCGTATTCAATTCCTTCAGCCGCTTGCTTAAAGCGGTCAAGGTTTCTTTTCATTTCTTCGTACCAAAGGGCAAGCTTTAATCCAAATGTTGTTGGTTCAGCATGTACACCGTGCGTACGTCCCATCATGACGGTGTGCTTATGCTCCTGCGCCTTATTTTTTAAAATCTCGATAAAGCTTTCCAAGTCTTTTAAAAGAATGTCATTGGCCTGCTTTAGCAAATATGATAACGCGGTATCAACAACATCGGTTGAAGTAAGGCCGTAATGTACCCATTTTCTCTCTTCTCCAAGAGTCTCGGATACGGCTCTTGTAAAAGCAACCACATCATGGCGTGTTTCCTCTTCGATTTCCTTAATACGGTCGATATCGAACCCAGCATTTTGGCGAATTTTTTCGACATCCTCTTTCGGAATGTCACCAAGCTCTACCCATGCCTCACATGCAAGAATCTCTACTTCGAGCCATGCCTTGAAACGGTTCTCCTCTGTCCAAATCGCTCCCATTTCTGGGCGTGTGTAACGATCAATCATGATTTATCCTCCGATCAATTCTTCTGTTTTACTCCAAATTCCACTGTCTTCAATCTCTGCTAATGCTTCTTCTACGGTTGGTCGAAGCAAGGTGATATGCCCCATTTTCCGCTTCACTTTCGGCTCTAGCTTGCCATATAGATGGATCTTCCAATCAGCTAAGTTATCCATTCTTTGAATAACCCCTTGTTGATGCTCTCCCAAAATATTTACCATGACTGCAGGTTTTAGAAGAGTTGTTTTTCCTAAAGGCAAGTTACATACCGCACGGACATGTTGTTCAAACTGTGACGTTTCACAAGCTTCTATTGTATAGTGTCCTGAGTTATGTGGCCTTGGTGCAAGCTCATTAACATAAAGCTCATCGTTATCTGCTAGAAACATCTCTACCGCTAGTGTGCCAACAAGCTCCAATCTAGATGCAAGCTGCTCGGCAAGTTCGATTGCCTTTTCTGCTGCATTTTCACTAATACGTGCTGGGACAATCGTCTCGTGTAAAATATTTTCTCTATGAATATTTTCTCCAATTGGAAACACTTCAGTCTGCCCATTCGCGCTTCTTACGACAATAACAGATACTTCTTTTTTAAACGGAATCCACTTTTCTAACACGCAAGGACCATTCTCGATTAGCTTTGCGGCATTCAATATGTCGTTATCATTTTTAATAACAAGCTGGCCCTTTCCGTCGTAACCACCCGTAGCTGTTTTTAACACAGTTGGAAATCCAAGCTTATTAATATTATCATAAATGTCTTGTACGGTTTCAATCACTGCATAAGGAGCTACCTTTACGCCAGCCTTCACTATCGCAGCCTTTTCAGCAATTCGATTTTGAGTGATTTCTAGCAATCTAGTTCCTTGTGGTACGTATGCATAATCATCAAGCCATTTTAAAGCTTCTGCATCAATATTTTCGAATTCGTAGGTGATCACATCACTCACACTCGCGAGTTGCTTAATTGCCTCAAGATCATCGTAGCTTGCAACAATGCAGATGTCCGATACCTGACCACAGGGTGAATCTTCCATAGGATCTAAAACAGCGACTCGGTACCCCTGTGCTTTAGCAGATAGGGCCATCATTCGCCCAAGCTGTCCACCACCGATAATTCCGATCGTTTGTCCAGGCAGTATCACACGATTAGACAAGTTCATCACTACTTTCCAAAACAGATTGTCTTGTCTTTTCTCTATTTTCTTGGAGCTTACTAGCAATGTCTTCATTAAATGCTCCTAGGATTTGTGCGGCAAGAAGTCCTGCATTCGTTGCCCCTGCTGTTCCAATTGCAACGGTAGCCACAGGCACTCCTCCAGGCATTTGGACAATGGATAGAAGAGAGTCTAGTCCGTTCAACGCTCTTGACTGAACGGGAACACCGATAACCGGAAGAGTTGTCTTTGCTGCTACCATGCCAGGAAGATGCGCTGCCCCTCCTGCTCCAGCAATGATGACCTTCACCCCCCGCTCACGAGCGGTTTCGGCATATTCAAACATTAAATCTGGTGTCCGATGTGCGGATACCACCTTTTTTTCATACGGTATATGTAAATCTTCTAGCACAGAACATGCCAGTTTCATCGTTTCCCAATCTGATTTGCTTCCCATAATCACACCAACTAAAGCACCCATTATACCCCTCCTTAGCTTTTCAAAATAAAAAGCCCACACAGACTCTTTTCCATGAGGAAAAAGAATCTGTCCGGGCTTTTAGCATACAAGTTGAAGAGACACGAAAAAGAGCCTCTTACTCCGGGCATATCAATTTTCCTCATAGTCCGATCATTTACGGTAATCGGGTAGAAACTTATGGGCCATATTCCCATTATTATACGAGGGCTATTTATTAATCACATGCTTATCTTACCAAGTTGTTATAAAATC
>Ga0256853_1000090_pt1 | contig 11498 bp, 7 predicted proteins | sample BONnt6_FD_181171 | JGI IMG/M metagenome (GOLD analysis project Ga0256853, IMG submission 181171) | Terrestrial sediment cell enrichment communities from Utah, United States - BONCAT_SYTO_Terrestrial_sediment - 6 | ecosystem: Environmental > Terrestrial > Deep subsurface > Rock core/Sediment... | reverse complement strand
CTGCTATACTAACGTGCCAGAAGGGTGAATGTTTACCATCCTTTTTAAGGGAAGCGGGTGTTTGCTATGCTTCACCCAGCCATGCGGCCCGCAGCGCTTTTTGCTGTGGCGTGGCATTGGGGTCTGGTTCAAGCACGTGCAGCTTCTGGCGCTCTATCGCTACAGCCTTTGCCTTGAGCTTTTTCTTTTTGATCCTGCCCTTGGCGTCTTCCCGGGCCACGGTAAAGGTAATCCGTTCCCCGGGCTTGTGCTGCTGCAGTTTTTCTCCGATGATCTCGCGCACATTCATGGGCGTAATCTCTGTGCCGTTCATTTCCAGCAGCAGGTCGCCGGGCCTGAAGCCCAGGGCGTGGCCAAAGGCATCCATGCCCGTGGTGTCGGCTACGATGATCTTATCGCGCTTCTGGTCGTAGCCGGGCACAAAGTCGCCATAGCTGATGGCAGTGGCGGCCACGGCCGGCTGGTAGCGGATACCTGCCTTTTCGAAAGTCTCCTGCAGGGGCAGCGGCTCGGATCCTTCCACATAGCGGGTAAAGAAGGTGCGTATCTCAGGGTCGGTCAGCTCGGTAATTTTGTCGAAGAGTTCTTCATCCTTGAAGGCTTTGTTTTTACCATAGGTTTTCGAGAGGTCGAGCATGAGGTTGCGCAAGCCGTATTTGCCGCCCGAAAGCTCGCGCAGCTTCACATCCAGCACCATCCCGATCAGGGCGCCTTTGTTGTAGACGTTGCCGTATTCTTTTTCATAGGTGTCGAGCACCTGGGCACTCATCCGGGTGAAGGGCAGCGTATCGTTATACTGGGTTTTGGCCGTAATGATGTACTCGCGCAGCTTATCGAGGTATTCTTCCACAGGTATCAAATCTTCATATACCTGCACGTGAGAGGCAAAGTACTCGGTTACCCCCTCGTAGAGCCACAGGTGTTTCGACATTTTCGGATTGATGTAATCGAAGTTGCCGATCTCCTCGGAATGGATGGTCAAGGGAGTGACAATGTGGAAGAACTCATGGGCGGCCACATCGCGCATGGTAGAGTTGAACTGCTCTGCGGGCATTTCGGGCAGGTAGTACACCGAAGAGTTGGAGTGCTCCAGGGCACCATAGGCCCCTGAACTGCCCACCCGCTCGGGCACATAAATCAAGAAAGCGTATTTATCTACCGGCAACGTGCCGCCCAGGTAGCTGCGCTGCGCCTCCAGAATATCTTTCACGTTGTTGGCAATGGGCTTGGACGTGACGCGGCCCGAAGGAGAGTAAACCGATACGAGCACTTCTGTTTCGCCCAGGTTGAGTACGGTCGTGTCGGGACGGTTGTACATCAGGGGCGAGTCGGCCAGTTCCATGTAATTGGGCACGCGGTAGGTATCGGCCGTGGCGGTGCTGGAAACGGCCTTCAGCGGAGTGGAGCCGTAAAAGCCCTCCGGTTTGGTTACGTTCAGCTCGTAGGGCAACTGCTTCATGTCGTCGAAGTAGCCGATAAAGCCAAAGGTGTTGAGCAGGAAGTTCTTGCCTTCTTCGATGTTGGTGCCGCCGGGCTCGAAGATGGCATCTTCTTTTTGGGCGGTGGCATCGAAGGTGTCGTTTACCCAATAGGTGATTTTATCGAGCGCAGTGGCGTTTTTAATGCGCCAGCGGTTGGCATCGAGCTGCTCTACCGGCAGGGGCTTCCCGGCCTTGTCATAGGCTGTGAAATCGGTTACAAACTTGCCGAAGTCCGAAATGTCGTAGGTGCCGGGCACAATCTTGGGCATGTTGTAAACGATCTCGTCCTGGCGGATGGGCGGCGCCTGCATGGTGACCTGCACCTTGTCGTCTTTCACCTGCCTGAGGTTGATGGTGAAGTTATAGGGTTGCTGCTGAGGGTTTTGCTGCCCTTGGGCAGAGCCGGTCAGGCGCAAGCACAAGCCCAGGCAGAGAAGGATAAGTGGTTTCTGTAGCGACATGTTATCGTTTTTGTGATTTGATAGACTTAGTGTACGGATACTTGTCTGTTTTGGCCTTGCCGGCGGCTGCGGGCCAGGTAGGCATCAACCGACACAGGCCCGGCTCCGTGAAAGAGAAAAAAGAAGCCTACCGCGATCAGCTGTGCGGCCGGGTAATACTGCGGAAAGGACTGCCCGAGGTGGGCAATCAGGATGGCCGCCGTAAAATTGAGAATCAACAGCAAGCCAACCCACCGGACGGCAGCGCCCAGCAAGAGCAGGATGCCGCAGCAGAACTGCACATATACCGACAGGTGCGCAGCCAACAGCGGGGAAGGCACGCCACGTACTTGCAGAAAATCCCGAAACTCAAGCATGCGCGCCCAACTGAAGATGTTGTCCTGCACCCCGTAGATAAGAAATACGCCGATCGCCAGGCGTATAAATAGCACCCCGTAGGCACTGTGATGTCGAAAAAAGGTAAAGAAGCCTGTATGCATGGCTACCGTCATTTAGCTATCTCGGGCAACAATCCCGGCACTTATGACGTGTGCTGCCGGGATATTTGTTGTCTTTACGCTAAAATAAGCTTTCGGCGCTTCTCAAATGCAGCTTATCGACCAGCGGACCTATTTTGTAGATGAACCTTAAGGCAGCGCATCCATGGCCATCCGATACTCATAAGCCGAATAAATGGTACGGGCAGTAAGTTGATAATCGGTCCGGGCGGCCGTGGCGTCTTTCGGGATACCGGGCGCGATGCCGCGCAGCACTTTGCTTTTGATCTGGTCTGAGTGGATCTGGCTTACTGCCGGCAGCAGCTCCTGGTACTGGGCCGGCGACAACCGGTGTTTGCCCAGGATATGGAAAATGGCTTCCTGCTTGTCGTGGTCGGAGGTCATACCCGAAATAAGTGAAAAGGCCGCTTTGTAGTGGCGCTGGTTAAATTGTTCGCTGCCGCTAAGCTGCTGCAGTACTTTGGCCTTCTCATGGCCAGGCATTTTGCCGGCTACGTGCATGGCTTTGTTTACTGTTGTCCTGCTCAGGTTAGGTGCCTGCAACAGAGAGAAGAGACTTTTGCGCAACTCGGCATCTGAGGAGATCCCTTGGGCCACCACCAGGTAGCTGTGGCTCAGCGCATCGTTTTCGAGCAGCGGGGCCGGTACTTTATCCAGCATGTAGCTGCGTTGCTCGTCTGAGGTAGCGTAGCGGTCCAGGTATTGGAGGGCCAGCGCGGCCTCTGCAGGCTTCAGGCCGGGCTGCAGCAAAAGGTGGTGTAGCATGTGCTGCTTGCCCTCGGCATATGCTATTTTATCGGCTTCGGCCAGCACGCCTTCAGTTCCCTGTTGCTGGTAGACCTGCTGCACACGTGCTTCCAGGCCGATACCTGACCGGGCAATCAGACCGGGCATGATCTGGCGCCGCCACTGTTCGCCTAATGGGCGATAGGAGTGGCCTTCTTCATTTTCGTAGTAGCTGATGATAAACCTGTCGCCGCTCGCATCACTCTCAAACACCAGGCGCTTCTTGTTTTTGCCTACAAGATAGGTGTAATGCACATAGCCCATCGGCGAGATGTCTTCTATGTCCTGCAGGTCTTCGGTCAGGGTAATGGCGCCTGCATAAGCGAGCCTTTCACTGCCGTGCCGGAAACTGTTGAGAAAAATCTGCTGGCCGGCAGCGCCTGTGCCCTTGGGTGATCTGTATTCGAGGCCCGGCACTGTGGCCGTGTCTGGTTGTGCCACAAGCATGACAGGCCCTGTGGTGCCGGCAAAACTGGCCGTGCCGGCTAGGGAGGCTGCCCATAAAAGAAAAGCTGCTTTATGCATATTTATGATGTGCTCAGATGCTTTGCGATGAAGAAGTATGCCTCAGCAGGGCTGCTTTGTGCAGCCCTGGCCGAAGCGCACTTCAAACAAACAATAAACACTTTAAACAAACAAATCAAAGTTCTATATGCTACCAGCAGGAAATCAAAAATCTGAAAACAGTTACTGCCTGGGCAGAAGGAATTTTAGCTGGAAAATACTTTAGCCTATTTTAGGCCGCATGTCTAGTCCCCATATGAGGTTATTATGGCGCATTGATGCCGGCGCAAACCACCTGCTACTGAGAGCGGATTGCCTTTGTCGGATCCAGCCGTGCGGCTTTCAGGGCCTGGAAACTCACCGTGAGCAGCGCAATGGTCATGGCGGCAATACCGGCCAGGGCGAAGATCCACCAGCTCAGCTCCGTGCGGAAGGCAAAGTCCTGGAGCCAGTGGTGCATGCCGTACCAGGCTAGTGGGCTGGCCAGGGCAATGGCGATGAGCACCAAGAGGGCAAAATCTCTGGAGAGCAGCAGTACGATGGCCCCGGTGGAGGAGCCCAGCACTTTGCGGATGCCGATCTCTTTGGTGCGCTGCTCGGCCGTAAAGGAGGCCAGCCCGAACAGGCCCAGGCAGGCAATGAAAATGGTAAGCGCGGCAAAATAGCCGAAGATGGTGAGCATCTTTTCCTCTGCCCGGTATTGCTTGTCGAAGTGTTCATCCATAAAGAAGTATTCCAGGGGATGCCTGGGGGCGAAGCTTTGCCACTGATTTTCTACAAAGGCAATGGTTTCAGTCAACTGCCCGGGCTTGAGGCGGGCCATCAGGTAGCCGGGCGACTGGGGCTGGAGCACGAGCGCCAGCGGTTCCACTTCGGTATGCAGCGACTTGACATGAAAGTCTTTTACCACCCCGATCACCTTGCCGTCGATGTCGATCATCTGGATGCGCTTGCCCAGGGGCTCATGCCAGCCCAGCCAACGGGCGGCCGCTTCGTTGATGAGCAGGGCGCCTCTCTCGTCGGTGCCCATGGCAGGGGAGAAGTTGCGTCCCGCTTTCAGCGCAATGCCCATCACTTCCAGAAAGTCATAATCGACAAACATCACGTTAATGGTTTTTTCCAGCAGGGCGCTGTCCTGCTCGGCCAGCATCATGAGCTTCGACAAAGATTCGGCCGGGATGTCCTGCGGGTTGGATACGGCCTGGATGGCGGGCCTGCTGAGCAGGCGCTGTTTGAAGGAGGGAAGCTGCTGGATGAGTGTGGAGTCGCCGGAAGGAATGTCGATGACCAGTACCTGGTTTTTGTTAAAGCCCAGGTCGCGATTTTTAAGGTAGTGCATCTGGCTGAAGACCACGATCGTGCCGATGATGAGGATGAGCGAAATGGTGAATTGGATCACCACCAGGGCCTTACGCAGCGATGCGCTGCCGCCTCTGGGAGCTTTTTCCGACTTGAGCACGTCGGTAGGCTTGAAGTGAGACAGGAAGAAGGCCGGGTAGCTTCCGGCCACTACGCCCACAAAAAGCACCACGGCCAGCAGCAGGAACATAAATTCCCACTGCAGGAAGAAGTTGGAAGTGAAGTTTTTGCCCGTGAGGGTATTAAAGGTAGGAATCAGGAGCTGCACCAGGGCCAGGGCCAGCAAAACGGCAATCAGCGTGAGCAGCACCGACTCGCCTAGAAACTGGCGGATGATCTGGCTGCGGTAGGCGCCTACCACTTTGCGCATGCCTACTTCCTTGGCCCGTTGGGCCGAGCGGGCCGTGGCCAGGTTCATGTAATTGATGCAGGCGATGAGCAGCAGAAACAGAGCCACAGCCCCGAAAATGTACACATAGGCAATGTTGCCGGCAGGGCTCAGGTCTGCTCCGAACACGGTGTCGAAATGGATGCTGCGCAGGGGCTGCACCACAAAGCGCATGCTGGCATTGAGCTCATTTTCCTTTATCCAGGGAGTCACATACTTGTTGGCAAAGGCATGGAGCTTCTGCTGGAAAGCTGGAATCTGCTCCTGGTTTTGCAGCAGCACATAGGTGTAGCGGTTCATGGCAAACCACTGGTTGGTTCTGGATTCTTCATCCAGGGTGGTGTCGTAGGTGCTCCTGGCCAAAAAGGCCCTTGCTTTGATGTGGGAGTGCCCCGGGTCGCGGTACACCCCGGTTACGGTGTAGGCATTGCGGCTGAAGCGCAGCACCTGGCCCAGGGCCTGTGCCGGTCCGCCGAAAAATTTATCTGCCATGGCCTCGCTGAGCACAATGGTGCGGGGCGCACGCAGGGCTGTGTTGGGATCACCTGCCAGAAAGGGGTAGTCGAAGATGCGGAAAAAGGAGCTGTCGGCAAAGAGGAGCTCGTCTTCGTTGAAGCTTTTGTCCTGGTACCAGATCGTTTGCTTGCCTGCACGCAGGAGCTGGGTTACCTGTTCAATATCGGGAAAATCGCGGCGCAGGGCAGGCTCCAAGGCCGCCGGCGAAAGGGCAAAGCGGTTGTGCTCCTGGCTCTCGAGCTTGATCTCACCGGCCAGGCGCACAATGCGGTCGGCTTTGGTAAAATGGCGTTCGTAGCTCAACTCATCCTGCACATACAAAAAGATGAGCATGCAGGAGGCCACGCCTACGGCCAGGCCGATAATATTGATGGCGGTGTAACCCTTGTGGCGCAGCAGGTTGCGAACTGCAATTTTAAAGTAATTCTGTAGCATGCCGCTTCACGTTGAGGTTCTCGGTCACGATCTGTCCGTCGAACAGGTTGACCACGCGGTGGGCGTATTCTGCATCGGAAGGAGAGTGCGTGACCATCACCACCGTGGTGCCGGCTTCGTTGAGTTCTGATAAAAGGGCCATTACCTCACGGCCATGCACTGAATCGAGGTTGCCAGTGGGCTCGTCGGCCAGGATCAGGCTGGGGCTCGAGACCGTAGCCCGGGCAATGGCGGCACGCTGCTGCTGTCCGCCCGAGAGTTGCTGGGGGAAGTGGTTGCGGCGGTGGGCAATGCCCATGCGTTCCATGGCCTGCTGCACTCTTTGCTCAGCTTCGGCTTTAGGAATGCCCAGGTAAGCCAGCGGCAGGGCAATGTTTTCGGCCACGGTTAACTCGTCGATCAGGTTGAAGCTCTGGAAAACAAAGCCCAGGTTTTGCTTGCGCAGCTTGGCGCGCTGGCGCTCGGACACGTTAGCTACTTCCTGGCCCAGAAACCTGAAACTGCCGGCAGAGGGGCTGTCGAGCATACCGAGTATGTTGAGCAGCGTGGACTTGCCGCAGCCCGAAGGGCCCATAATGGCGACAAACTCACCTTTGGCAATTTTTAGATCCACGCCTGCCAGGGCAGTAGTTTCTACCGTGTCGGTGATGTATTTCTTCTGCAGTTGCTGCGTTTCGATGATGAGTGCTTCCTGGTTCATGGTGAAATCAATTTAGGATTAAGTGGTTGGTTCTATTTTGTACTAATGGGTTTGCATAAAAATGGATCGCAAGTGTTAATCCTCCCTTTGCTGCGGGAGCTTTTGATGGCTGCATCAAATAAAACAAAACTACTGGTTGCCCGGCTATTTCAATTCCAGCCGGTCTATGTCGCCGTAGCTGTCGTAGGAAGACACCACCACCTGCTCGCCGGGCTGCAGGCCGTCGAGCACTTCGTAGTGGTTGGGGTTCTGGCGGCCCAGTTTGATGTTGCGCTTGGTAGCAAATTGCCCCGACTGGTCGACCACGAAGATCCAGTTGCCGCCGGTGCTCTGGTAAAAGCCCCCGCGTGGGATGAGCACCGCCTTGCCCCCGTCGTTGAGGTTGAGCTTGATCTGCAGGGTCTGGCCGCGGCGGATACCGGCCGGAGCCCCTTCAGCAAATTCCATGTCCACCTGGAACGTGTTGTTCTGCACTTCAGGAAACACTTTGGCCACTTTTACCGGGTAGGTCTTCCCGTTAAAATCGAAGGTGCCCTGCAGGCCGGGGTAAACCCGCGAAATGTAATGCTCGTCGATGTTGGCTTTTACCTTGTAGCCGTTCAAATCGTCGATCTGGCCGATGTTCTCGCCCGGCGATTTGGACTCGCCCACTTCAGCCTTGAGCGTGGAGAGCTGGCCGGTAATGGGAGCGATCACATAAAGGTTGTTGAGGGTGCGGCGGGCCATGTCGATGTTGGCCTGCATGCGCCGGATGGACATATCCAGCTGGCGCAGGCGGTCTTCCATCAGTTGGGCGTCCTGCTTTACCGAGCGGTCGGCCAGCATTTTACGCTTGCTCAGGTACTGGTATTCGTCTTTTGAGGCGTTGAACTCCTCCTGGGGAATTACCTTTTCGGCAATGAGCATTTTGTTGCGGCTGTACTTGCGCTCGGCCAGGGCCAGGCTGTACTCGATTTCGGCCAGCTCGTTCTGCCTGCGAATCAGGTCCTGCTTCATGGTGATTTCAGAGTTCTGCCGCTCGTTCATCAGGTCGTAGAGCTGGGTCTCGCGCGTCATAAAATCAATTTGCAACGTGGTGTTGGAGAGTTTGAGGATGGTATCGCCTTTTTCGACCATGCGGCCGTCGTCGGTGAAGATGTTTTCCACGCGCCCCCCTTCAATGATGTCGAGATAAAAGGTTTTGAGCGGATCTACCGAGCCGTCGATGGCGATAAACTCCTGGAACATGCCGCTTTGTACCCGGCCCAGGGTGATGCGCTCGCTGTCTACGTTGAGCTTGGAGCTGTGCTCGGCAAAGAGCAGGTTGTAGATGAGCAACACCCCTGCGGTGGCTGCCCCGGTAATAAGGGCGATCTTTTTGAGCGTGTTCGGCTTTTTTTCTATTACTCGGTCCATAGTGGCATTGGTGCAAATAACTGGTTTTTCGCTGCGTCCTGCCGGGACTTTGCCAACAAATATGCCATTTTATGGAAATGGCTGTTTGCGTGTGTCTTGTGCGGTTTTTCGGTGGGGTGGCGCAGTAGGAAGTGTCCGCTTTCGTACAGGTGATTGTCTGCTAGCGGACAGTGTGTGCTGGCCCGTCGGTTCAGGGCAGGGCTACGGGCTTGGGGCGCAGGGGCTATGGTGTGGCAAGTGGTCCGGAAAAGCCGTACTTTTACATACTTTTACCCTGTAAAGAAAGCTGCTGCACGATGGAAAAACTGGCTTGCAAGATCTTGATCGTAGACGACGAGGAGGATATCCTGGTGGCGGGCAGGCTGCTGCTCAAACAGCATTTTGCCACTGTCAAAACCACATCCGATCCTTCCCAGATTCCTGCGCTGCTGCAGGAGCATGGCTTCGAGGTGGTGCTGTTGGACATGAACTACAGCAAAGGAGCCACTTCCAGCAAAGAAGGTTTCCATTGGCTAAAGCAAATTCTGCAAACTGCCCCCGGCACGACGGTAATTTTGATGACGGCCTATGGCGATATAGAAATAGCCGTGCGCGCCTTAAAAGAAGGAGCGGCCGACTTTGTGCTCAAGCCCTGGCAAAACGACAAGTTGGTGGCCCTGCTCAAAACCGCCTGCCAAAGCAAGCTGGCCAAGACCCCGCAGCGCAATACCGCAGCACAGCAGATGGTTGCTGACAATGATGGCTTTATCGGCAGGTCGGCCGTGATGCAGCGCGTGTACCACACCATTGATAAAGTGGCCGGCACCGATGCCAACGTGTTGATTTTGGGAGAAAACGGAACGGGCAAGGAGGTGGCGGCCCGTGCCCTGCACGGCAAATCGCAGCGTGCCGATAGGGTATTTGAAAAGGTAGACCTGGGGGCGGTGAGCGAGACTTTGTTTGAGAGCGAACTCTTCGGACATGCCAAGGGGGCTTTCACCGATGCCAAAGAAGACCGCATGGGCAGGATAGAGGCCGCCAACGGGGGTACACTCTTTCTCGACGAAATCGGCAACCTGTCGCCGGCGCTGCAGGCCAAGCTGCTCACGGTGCTGCAAAGCCGCCAGGTGATCCGCATTGGCACCAACAAGCCCCGCCCCATCGACATCCGCCTCATTTGCGCCACCAACATGCCCCTTTACGAGATGGTGCGCGAGGGTACTTTCCGCCAGGACCTGCTCTACCGCATCAACACGGTCGAAATCAACCTGCCGCCCCTGCGCGAGCGGCGCGAAGATATCCGGCTGCTGGCCGAGCATTTCCTGCAACGCTACAGCCTGAAATACAAGCGCCCCGGCCTTGGCATGGGCGAAGCGACCTTGCAGCGCCTGGCCGCCTATTACTGGCCGGGCAATGTCCGCGAACTGGATCATGCCCTGGAGCGTGCCGTAATTCTTTCGGATGGAGATGAGCTGCAAGAAGACGATTTTTACTTTGCTCCCGGCCTGCAGGATAGCCCGCAGCCGCAGGTGGCGGACCCATTGGCAGAAAGCGACTACACACTCGAAGCCCTGGAAAAGCTGATGGTGCAGAAAGCCCTGGTCAAGCATGGCGGCAACATCACCCATGCAGCCAAAGAGCTGGGCATCACCCGTACCGCCCTCTACCGAAGAATAGAAAAACATGGGCTATAATGGTTTCCGGCTGAAGCTGCTTTTGCGGCTGGCCCTGCTGTTTGCTGTTATCCTAATCTTATTGTTTGTCGCTTACCGCACCGACTGGTATGTTGTGGTGGCCTGCCTTTTTCTGCTGCTTGTTTTCCAGGTGTATGAGCTGCTGCACACAATAGAGCGCACCAACCGCGACCTGAGCAGCTTCCTGGAGGCCATCCGCCATTCCGACTTCACGCAACGTTTTGCCATCAGCAAAGCCAATGCTTCGTACCGGGAGTTATACACTTCTTTTAATGCGATCACGGAGGCTTTTGAGCGGATAAAAACCGAAAAACAGGCCCACCACCTCTACCTGCAGGCCATTGTAGAGCACGTGGGCATCGGTTTGCTTTCTTTTGACGAAAGGGGAGAGGTAAACCTGGTCAACCAGGTAGCCAAAGAGCTGTTGCATGTGCCCCATCTGCGCACCATACGGGCCCTGGAGCGGGTGAGCGAGGAGTTGGTGCGGGTGTTGCAGCAGCTGGGCAACAACGAAAAAGCCCTGGTAACTATACAGGCCAGGGAAGAACAGTTGCTGTTGAACCTGCACGCCACCACTTTGCTGTCGCAGGGAAAGGAGCTTAAAATCGTGTCCTTGCAAAACATACAGCCGGAGCTGGAAGAGCAGGAGCTGCAAACCTGGCAAAAAGTAATTCGCGTGCTCACCCACGAAATCATGAATTCGGTAACCCCCGTTATTTCGCTCACTGCTACAGTGTCTGGCTTGCTGGAGCAGGAGGTAATGGCCAGGCAGGCGGTTGGGGAGCTGCCCGATGAAGAAACCTTGCAGGACATGCAGGCCGGCTTGCGCATTATTGAAAAGCGCAGCACCGGTATGCTGCACTTTGTTAAAAATTATCGCCGCCTCATGCGCCTGCCCGCTTCAGAACTGCGGCCTGTGAAAGTAAACGAGCTGCTGCGCAATGTGCGTACCTTGCTGCTGGCGGAGATGGAGGCACAGGAGGTGGAGCTGAAAATATATTTGCCCGAAGAGCAGGTAGAAATACTGGCCGATGCCGAACAAGTGGAGCAGGTGCTCATTAACCTGATTAAAAACGGGATGGAAGCCTGCAGCGGCACCTCAACACCATGCGTAGAAGTGCTGGCTTACCTGGATGAGGTGGACGGTAACAGGCTGCGGATAGATATTGTAGATAATGGTATAGGAATCGCGGCGGATGTGCTGGATAAGATTTTTATTCCTTTCTATACCACCAAAAAGCAGGGCTCGGGCATTGGCCTGAGCCTTTCGAAGCAGATCATGCGCCAGCACGGGGGCAGCATC
>Ga0256853_1000088_pt1 | contig 11559 bp, 11 predicted proteins | sample BONnt6_FD_181171 | JGI IMG/M metagenome (GOLD analysis project Ga0256853, IMG submission 181171) | Terrestrial sediment cell enrichment communities from Utah, United States - BONCAT_SYTO_Terrestrial_sediment - 6 | ecosystem: Environmental > Terrestrial > Deep subsurface > Rock core/Sediment... | reverse complement strand
GTCCCGACCCCACAGTGTATGTAAACATCACCTCCAAAATGGAGCCCGGGGATGCGCCGGCCGGCAGCGAAAACTGGTTTGTGATGGTAAACGTGCCCCACCACCAGGGGCAGAATTGGCCGCAACTGGTTGCCGTTACACGTGAAACGGTGCTGCAAAAGCTCAGCCGCAGCCTGGGTGTTGAGCTGGCTCCTCTGCTCGAAGCAGAGCAGGTGCTGGACCCGCTCATGATCGAGAGCCGTACGGCTTCTTTTGCCGGGGCCTTGTACGGCAGCAGTTCCAACAACCGGATGGCTGCTTTTCTGCGCCACCCCAATTTTAGTGCTGCGATAAAAGGGCTGTACTTCTGCGGGGGCAGCGTACACCCGGGCGGAGGCATCCCGCTTTGCCTGCTATCGGCCCGCATTGTGGGGGAGCTGGTGCCTGGCCCGGAGGGGGCAGAAAAAAGTAAACATCATGCCTGATATAACACAACACGAACCTGTGCCGGCCTCCCGGACCGGGCTGTACAAAAGATACCTGCTGCCGGTAGCTGTGACCGTGTTGTTTGTTTTTCATGCCGTTGGCTTCTGGGGGTTGGTGTATAGTGGCCGGGCCGCTTATTTCCAGGCGCTCACGCCCATGAACCTGCTGCTCACCAACGTGCTGCTGTTCAGCTTTCACAGGCGCTGGAACAGCCGTTTCCTGCTTTTTGCAGGAGTGGTCTTCGCTGTAGGTTTTGCTGCCGAGGTGGTGGGAGTACACACCGGGCTGTTGTTTGGCACTTACCGTTATGGCGCTGCACTGGGCCTGAAGCTGTGGGAGGTGCCCCTGCTCATCGGGCTCAACTGGCTGATGCTGGTGTATGCCACCGGGCATATAACAAATCTTACACGATGGGCCAAAGTGCCCAAAGCGCTACTGGGGGCGGTGCTGATGGTGTTGCTTGATTTTTTTATCGAACCGGTGGCCGTGCAGTACGACTTCTGGAGCTGGCAGGCTGACAACATTCCGCTTTCTAACTTCGTAGGGTGGTTTATTGTCGCTTTTGCCTTGCAGCTTTATTTTCAGAAGGGCGGTTTCTTTAAAAGCAACAGACTGGCACCTTACGTATACCTGGTACAGTTGCTTTTCTTCATTAGTATTTACCTTTCACTTTATGTATAGTTGTTGCCTGTAAGATTGGCTTTGTAAGCTGCATCAGCTATTTTGCCTGGCTTTTATTTAAAGGCTGCTCCAGCGAGGTTCGGTAAGAGCAGTCGTAACAGTTGATTTACTTTTACAGCAGATGATATTTCTCAACACGATACTGGGAGAAACACTTCAGATTTTTCGGAAAGAAGGGATCGAAGCAAATTCAGAAGAAGACCTTATCCGCAGGCTCGATATCCGCCGCACGACCTATAACGAACTGTTTACAGGCAAAAAGGATTTGGTCAGGCAAACGGTTTTGCATGATTTGGAGGAGCAGAAGCGGGAGCATGCGCGCCTGCTTGCACAAGCGTCGAATCCTGTGGAAGAAATCATGCTGCTGCTCCATGATGGGATTGATAAGCTGAGAAATACCAACCCGCTATATGTGACAGACCTGCAGCAGTATTACCCCGAAGCCTGGCAGCTAGCGCTGGATCACCTGCATACGTACTCCTACTACGAGGTATCGGGCATTATCAACAAAGGAGTGCTGCAGAACCTCTTCCGGCGGGATGTGAACCTGCAGTTGGTCACCAAGATTATCCTGGAGCAACTTTCCATGATCCTGAACCCGGCGGTTTTTCCTCCTGATCGGTATAGCCTGGGCGAAGTGTTCAGGAGCGTGTACCTGTATTATGTGCGGGGGATTTGCACAGAGCAGGGCGGTAAAATGGCCGAAGCGTATTTTGCCAGCGATAAGATATAAACATGTAAGAAGCGAAAGGCCCGGAAGTGAGCTCCCGGGCCTTTCGCTTTTCTATACTTTCAGTTTAGCTGATCGACACGCGTACCTTTTTGGTATACTCTCGCAACGACGTTTTAAAGTCATTGCCGTTGTCTTCCATATCGTTGAGGATCCAGACGGCAGCCAGCACGTGCGTTAACTGCTCGCCTTCGTCATCGCCCTCTATCTCGATGGCGGGTTGTTGTTCGTCTACAATGGCTTCCTCTGCCGCCATCAGCTCGCGCAGGGTATAGCTTTCGACCAATTTTTTAATGGCAGGTATCTTCATCTCCGTTTATACGTCTAGTTTATGGATCAATGCGCGTACGGCTTCCTCTTTGCTGGCAGCCACCGTATCTACCAGTTTGCCTGCCTTAAACACGGCAAAGAAAGGCAGGTTGGTAACTCCGGCCAGTTTACGGGCCTCCGGGCTGGTTTCGGCGTTCACATCCACAAAAGCAATGCTGGTGAACTGCTCATCATCAGACATACGTTTGAATTTAGGAGCAAACAGACGGCAGCTACCGCACCAGTCGGCATAATACTTTACAACTACTCTTGGGTTTGAAGTCAGCACTTGGGTAAAATCGTTGTCGGTTGCTTGGATAACAGCCATAGTATATAGAGTTTAGAATGTTTTGAACCTCTTTTTGTATGCCATAAACATACTGCGCTCAAAAGTAAATGTTTCAACCCAGAATATGTAGCTTTTTCTATGCCTGGTGCGCTGCTGCCTTATCCCGGCGTATTGCATATCAAGGAAACTATACCTGCTGCCGGCAAGGTTATAAGGGAGAACGGCCCAGGGGATTGAACATCTTTTTCGCCGAAATTGTATAAATGAAAAACACGGCAATATTAGTATCTTTGCAGCCTAAAACCAGACAAGCACCATGTTAGATAAGTTAGAAGCCATCAATCAGCGATTTGAAGAGGTAAGCCAGCTGCTGATTCAGCCTGATGTGGCCAGCGACATGAAGAAGTTCAAGGCGCTGAACAAGGAGTATAAAGACCTTGACAAGATTGTCAAAGAATATAAAAAGTACCTCAACATCCTGAGCAATATCGACAGCGCCAAACAGGTAATTGCTACCGAAAAGGACGAGGACTTCCGCCAGATGGCCAAAGACGAACTCGACGAGCTGCTGCCCCAGCGTGAGGAAATGGAAGAAGCGCTCAAGGAACTGCTTATCCCCAAAGATCCCAACGACAGCAAAGACATTATCCTGGAAATTCGCGCCGGTGCCGGGGGCGACGAAGCCTCTATTTTTGCCGGCGACCTGTACCGCATGTACAGCCGTTTTGCCGAAAAGCAGGGCTGGAAAATGGAACTGATGGATGCCACCGAAGGTACTTCGGGAGGGTACAAAGAGATTATTGTAGGCGTATCGGGCGAGGATGTGTACGGCAAGATGAAGTTCGAGTCGGGCGTGCACCGCGTGCAGCGCGTGCCGGCTACCGAAACCCAGGGCCGTATCCATACCTCGGTGGCCTCGGTGGTGGTACTGCCCGAAGTGGAAGAGTTTGACGTGGAGATCGACATGAACGACATCCGCAAAGACTTGTTCTGCTCCTCGGGTCCGGGTGGCCAGTCGGTAAACACTACCTATTCTGCCGTGCGCTTGACACACTTGCCAACCGGTATCGTGGCCCAGTGCCAGGACCAGAAGTCACAGCTGAAAAACTTCGATAAGGCCCTGACGGTACTTCGCTCCCGTATTTACGAGGTGGAGCTGGCCAAGAAACAGGAAGCCGAAGGCGCGCAGCGTAAGTCGATGGTAGGCGGCGGTGACCGTTCGGACAAGATCCGTACCTATAACTATCCGCAAGGACGGGTAACCGACCACCGCATCGGCTATACCGTGTACAACCTGCCCAACGTGATGGACGGCGGCATCGACGACTTTATTGAAGAGCTGCGCATTGCCGAAAATGCCGAAAGATTGAAAGAAGGCGCTGCAGCAGAGTAAGCTATAGTTAATGCCGCAACTTGATTTGGAGGAATGCAGTAAAGCCCATTTGCCGGAACTGCATTCCTTCTTTTTGTATATTGAAGCAGTTGTTGTAAATGGCTATATAGCTGGTGTCGTTTTTGGTGTATTGTTTATCATTCCTTGAAACACCAAACACGCCCACGGTACACGAATAAAATCCTGTTCATCCGCGCATCCTATAAATCCTGACCTGAAACACGACAACCGTGCGATACGCCTGTGCCATATTGCCCCTGCTGCTGTTGCTCTCGTTGTGGTCCTGTGAGCCGAAAGAGGAAGTGTTTACCTCTGACCCCGGCGCGGTGCTGGCCTTCTCGGCCGATACGGTGCTCTTCGATACGGTTTTTGTGAGCCGTGGCAGCGTTACCAAGCGCCTGAAGGTGTATAACCGCAACAAAAATGCAGTGCGTATCGGCGAGGTGCGACTTGCCGGGGCAGCGGCCTCTGCCTATCAGCTCACGGTAAACGGGGTGCAAAGCCCCCTGCGCAGCAACCTGGAGTTGCGTGGCGGCGACAGCCTTTATGTGCTGGTGCAGGTCAACATCAACCCTTCCGACCAGAAGCTCCCCTTTTTGGTGGCCGACTCTATTCTTTTCTTAACCAACGGCAGGCGCCAGCAGGTAAAACTGGTGGCCTATGGGCAAAATGCTTATTTCCACCGGAAAGAGACGATCGGCACCACTATCTGGGCCGGTGACAAACCGCACGTGTTGCTGGACTCGATACGGGTACAGGAAGGCGCCACGCTCACCATCCAACAGGGCGCCAGGATTTATGCTGTTAACAAAGCGGCCTTGCTGGTAGCGGGGCAGCTGCTGGTGGAGGGTACGCCAAAAGAGCGGGTCATTTTCTCCGGCTACAGGCGAGAGCCGGATTACCAACAAGCGCCGGGCCAGTGGGAAGGCATCCGTATTTTAAAACAGAGTGCGCATAACAGCTTCCGCTATGCCGACATCCGGAATGCTGTACATGGCCTGCATATCGAAAACCCGGGTAAGGGCACTACCCTGGTAGAAGGCTGCAAAGTGCAATATGCTTTTGCCGATGGCATTCTGGCCTTGAGCTCGGACGTGAAGCTGGTAAATACGCTCATTCATAACTGCGGGCAGCATGGTTTTGCCGGCCTGGGTGGCGGCACTTACGAGATCCTGTATTCAACCATTGCAAGCTATGGCAATGCCCTGCCGCGCAAGGCCCCGCTCCTGGCCATTGCCGATTTTATCCCGGCTACAGGGGTAAAAGAGCGGCCTACCAGCCTGCGTCTGCTCAACACGATTGTGTACTCGGAAAGCCATACCGGAGGCGATGAAGTCTATATCAGCCCTGAAGCCGCGACAAGCCAAGCAGAAAACAACCTGTTGCGTACAACTGCATACCAAGCGCTGTTTACTGCCAAAGGCAATAAGCTGAACATAGCGCCCAAGTTCAAAGCTCCAGCCAAGGCAGACTTCAGGCTGGATACGCTTTCGCCGGCCAGTGGGGCGGCCAAAATGCTGCCTGCCGTGCCGCTCGACCTGAATGGCAGCACCCGCAGCACTACCGCGCCCGATATGGGCGCTTACGAAAGAACAGTGGATTGAATTGTTGTTTGTTGAACGGTTATTGATTACTTAGGCAGCACCTCAAGTCAGTCGCTCATTCACTTACCCACTCATTTATAAAGCCATGTGGTTTCAGAAAGAGATACGTTTACCAGCCGTAAAGCGCGGTTTCCATTTGATCACCGATTTGCTGGTGGCACAGCTGCCGGAGCTGGAAAATATTAAGGTAGGGCTGGCGCATATTTTCATCAAGCACACCTCGGCCAGCCTTACCATAAACGAAGACGCAGATCCTACCGTGCGGCAGGACTTTGAAAGCCACTTCAATCACCTGGTGCCGGAAAATCAATCTTATTACCGCCATACCTCAGAGGGACCTGACGACATGCCGGCCCACCTAAAGGCGGCGATGCTGGGCAGCTCGGTTACCGTGCCCATCACGAATGGCGAGCTGAACCTGGGTACCTGGCAGGGAATTTACTTGTGCGAACACCGCAATCATGCCGGCAAGCGCACGGTGGTAGTTACGCTGCAGGGAGAGTAAACCGCTTCGCGAGTCCTGAGTCTCAAGTCACGAGTTCTGAGTTGAACTTGGGAATTTGAAGATGTGCTAAAAACAGCGTCTGGCGGTTGGGGTTACAGGAAGTGTCGAAAAGCGATATATAAAACGCGAATCAACTCGTGACTCGTGACTCATAACTCATAACTCATAACTCAGGACTCCCCATGCCTACTTCACCACACTTACTTTTCTGATGGCCGTGCCGTTGGTGCTTGTCAGGCGCAGGTAGTAGATGCCCGCCGGCAGGGCACGCACGTCCACCCGCAATACGCGGTCCCTGACTTCGGAGGTGAACACCACCTGCCCCAGGCTGTTGAGCAGCTGCACTTCCCGCACCAGGATGCGGGCCGGTTGCTCGATGGCAATAAAGTCTGAGGTGGGGCTCGGGTATACTGCCAGGTCGTTTACCGTTACGTGTACATATTCCTCTTTTACTGCTGTGCTGCTCAGAGAGCCATTCGAGGTGGTGAGCTTTACGGTAAATTTGCCCGGTTGCGGGTAGGTGACTACCGGGTGCTGGAGAGTGGAGGTGGCCGGTACGCCGCCTTCAAATTCCCACAGCCAGGAGGTTGGCCTGACGCCTTCCGAGGCATCTTTGTATTGCACCTGCTTGCCGGCCACGAGCAGGGTGTCGCCTTTTAGGGAGGTGGTAAAGTCGGACTTTAAGCTGCCCGAACAGGCCAGGGAGTTATACAGGGTGCTGCGCCTGGTGCTGAGGACTGCCTGCATGTAAGCGGCCTGGCCTCCCGTGAACAAATTCATGCAGGCATCGTCGCTGTAATCCATGTAGTTTTGGTACATATCGCCGTAAGGGCCATTGTCGCAGGAGAGGTGGAAGCCCGTTTTGCAACCCGTATTTTCTACAAACTGATTGGGCGTGTCGACAATATCGTCGGAGTCGGTGCAGGAGGCGCCTTGCCCCCAGATGTGCTTTAAGCCCAGCCAGTGGCCCACCTCGTGTGTGGCGGTGCGCCCCAGGTTGTATTTCCATTCAAATTTGTTGGCCGGAGGAGCGCCCACAGAAGCATAGTGCACGACTACGCCATCCGCTGCAGCCTCCGTATTAAAATGTGGAGCATAGCCCAGTAGGTTATTGCCCAGATTGCAGACCCAGATGTTAAGATATTCATCGCGATCCCAAATATCTATACCTCCCTGGCTGGAAAACTTCACCTCATCACCGATAGTGAAAGTGCTGCGGTAGGTTTGGGTGCGGGTAATGCCGGTAGTGGGTTCACCGTCGGGGGTGATGGTGGCCAGGCAAAATTCAATCCGGGTGTCGGCGGCGTAGGGCCGGAAGTAATCCGGTGTGTTGGTGGTATCGGCATTCTGGCGGCTAAAGTCAGCATTTAAGATAGCCAGCTGGGAAAGGATCTGCTCATCGGAGATATTTTCGCTAGGCGTATTGTAGACCACGTGGAAGACGACCGGAATGGTGATGGTGGTTGCCTGGCGCAGGTATTGGCCCTGCTGGCGGAGGGCCTGCTGTACGATCTGCTCCGTTTGGTATTGTTGCCGAGCGAAATCAGGATTACGCTGCTTAAGCTCCTCCAAATAGGCATCGGTGCCACAGGAACGGCCGGGTGAGGCCGGTTGCACAACAGTGTTTTGGGCAAAGCTGCTGAATGCCGGGCAAAGACTGCAAAAGATGAAGAGGAGAAAAATACGCATCGTGTCTTAGCGGCAAGGGTGATGAGCAAGCCTCGGAGGATAAGCAGTTTAGTGCTGCTAAGATACTGAAAATTAGCGTAAGAAAGCGCAAAAGTACTGCCTACAGACGGGCATCAATATAGTAGTGCAACGTATCGCCAATGATAAGCTTCTGCACGCCCTCTACGCTGTAAGCCGAGATATTGCCGGTAGCAGGGTCAGCCTCCAGCTGCACATTGCGGCGTGTAAAGAAAAGCCAGTTTTTATCCTGCAATTGGGCCTGTAGCTGATGTAGCTTTTGGCCGGGCGTCAGTATCAGCTGCAAGCGGCGCACCATCGATTCGGCATCGGGGCGCTTGTGGTAGGTGACGGCAATGCGGCCGTCGGGCAGCACCTGCTCCTGCCTGGTGTAATATTCGGCGAGCGCCGTCTTACTAAGGGCTGCCTGCTCAAATACAGCCAGCTCATCTTCCCAGTCTACCTGGCCTGTTTCGATGGTTTCGGTGGGCTGTTTGCCGGTCTGGACGGACTTGAGCAGCATGGGCTGCTCGGCCTGCAGGCGCTGCTTTTGTTGTTGCAGGTAAGCGGTCAGGTCGTAAGGCCCCGCCCCCCCTGCCGGAGCAGCAGGCGGTGCGGGGCGCTCGCAAGCGGCCATGGCCAGGGACAAGGCCAAGAATAAGGAGGAAGTGTACCCGGCCATGCGCTTATTTTTTATCGATGAGGGAAACTCCTGTCATTTCTGCTGGCTGCGCGATGCCCATCAGCTCGAGAATGGTAGGCGCCAGATCGCCCAGCTTGCCCGGATGCAATGTGCCTGTAAAGTGGTTGCTCAGCAGCACGCAGGGCACCAGGTTGGTGGTATGGGCTGTGTTGGGGGTGCCGTCTTCGTTAATCATGCAATCGGCATTGCCATGATCGGCAATGACGAGCACATCGTAGTCATTGGCCAGGGCCGTCGTAATTACCTTCTCGGCGCACTGGTCCACTACCTCGCAGGCTTTTACGGCTGCTTCGAACACGCCCGTATGCCCTACCATGTCGGGGTTGGCAAAGTTAAGGCAGATAAAGTCGGCACTTTTATTTTCCAGCTCAGGCACAATGACATCGCGGATGTCGTAGGCGCTCATCTCGGGCATCAGGTCGTAGGTGGCTACCTTGGGTGAGGGGCACAGCAGGCGGCTTTCGCCTTCGAACTGCGCTTCGCGCCCGCCGGAAAAGAAAAAGGTAACGTGGGGGTATTTTTCTGTTTCGGCGATGCGGATCTGCTTTTTGCCGGCTTTGGCGATCACCTCTCCCAGCGTATTGTTGAGGTTGTCTTTCTCGAATATGGCTTCTACCCCTTCAAATGTGTCGTCGTAATTGGTCATGGTGATGTAGCGCAGGCGGAGCCTGTGCATGTCCTGCTCCGGGAAGTCGCGTTGCGTGAGGGTCTGGGTGATCTCACGGCCGCGGTCGGTGCGGAAGTTAAAGCAGATGACCACATCGCCATCCTGGATGGTGGCCACAGGCTGCCCGGCATCATTGACCTGCACAATGGGTTTGATAAACTCATCGGTTACCCCCTCGTGGTAAGAGGCTTCCACCGACCGGAGGAGATCCTGCGAAGGGGTGCCTTTGCCTTTTACCAACAGGTCATAGGCCAGCTTTACGCGCTCCCAACGGTTGTCGCGGTCCATGGCGTAGTAGCGGCCCACTACAGAGGCGATGGTGCCGGTGGTGTACTGCAGGTGCTGCTGCAGTTGTTGGATGTATTTGACGCCTCCTTTTGGATCGGTGTCGCGGCCGTCGGTAAAGGCATGTACATATACTTGCTGCAGCTCCTGCTGGGAGGCTACAGTGCACAGGGCTTTCAGGTGATCGATATGGGAATGCACCCCGCCGTCGGAGAGCAAACCGATCAGGTGGACCGGCTTGTTGTTTTCCCTGGCATAGACAAAGGCCTTGGCCAGGGCCGGCATCGCGCCTAGCTGCTGCTCGGCAATAGCCTTGTTGATGCGCACCAGGTCCTGGTATACCACGCGCCCGGCGCCGATGTTCATGTGGCCTACCTCAGAGTTGCCCATTTGTCCTTGGGGCAAACCAACGGCCTCGCCCGAGGCCTGCAGCGTTGTGGCAGGATACTTTGCCAGCACGGCATCGATAAAGGGTGTTCGGGCTTTGGCAATCGCCGATACCGCCGGGTTTGTGGCAATTCCCCAGCCATCTAGAATCACTAAAAGTACCTTTTTGTCCATGTTGCAAATATAGGCATTATCTTGTAATGGCGGCCTTGGGGCGCCCCATGTGCCGGTGTTCCCGGCCGACTACTGCAAAGCCAGGGTAAAAATGCTCCTGCGGCAGAGCGGCGGTGTGCTAACCGGGGCTGGATGTAGTGGCAGCTGCACCGGCCATAGAAGCTGTTTCGCGTTTCCGTATTGGACACACGAACCAGAGCGCATTTTCAAATTTGGCCAAAGGCCTTAATTCCCGGCTTCATTTTCACTGCTTAACTTTTAACGTAAATCCTGCTATCTTAGCGTTTTTTCTGACGGTGCCTGCTTGGCATAGTTTTAGCTGCTGGAAGGGCGATATCACAAACATCATTTATGAAACAAGTTAAACAGATCGCAGCCTTATGTTCCCTCTTGCTGGTTGCGGTGTTTTTTACGAGAGGGCAGGCTGTGGCGCAGAACGATGTGATGAACAATGTTAAATCAGCCATCAAAATTGGTTCTTCCAAAGACCTGGCACGCAACTTCAGCAGCATGGTTGAGCTTACGTTAGACGGTGGCGAGGCCACCAGCTACAGCAACACGCAAGCTGAATTTGTGATGAAGAACTTCTTCGGCAAAAACCCGCCGCTGGATTTCTCTTACAGCCACCAGGGGGCCTCCGATAAAGGCCAGCGCTATGCCATTGGCACTTACAGCTCCAAGAGCGGCACCTATACGGTTTTGGTACGCATGAAGGAGTCCAACGGCAGGTCCCTGATCCAGTCGATGAACTTTATTAAAGATTAAGCAGATAATACAGAGATTTTTAGAAAGGCCCGGAATTTATACCGAGCCTTTTTTTATTTTTGCACCGTGAAAGCGACATACCTGACTGAAAATAAGATAAGCGAATTCATTTCGCGGGCGCTGGCCGAAGATATTGGCGACGGGGATCACTCTTCCCTGGCCGCTATACCGGCCACAGCCCAGAACCAGGCACGCCTGCTGGTTAAAGGAGAAGGTATATTGGCCGGTGTGGAGCTGGCCGGCTATATTTTCGGGGCGGTAGATCCGGACCTGCAGGTAGAGGTGCTGCTGGCCGACGGCAGCCAGGTAAAATATGGCGATGTGGCCCTGACCGTGAAAGGCAAGGCCCAGTCTATCCTGACAGCCGAGCGCCTGGTGCTCAACTGCATGCAGCGCATGAGCGGCATTGCCTCCTATACGCACCACCTGACCCAGCTCATTGCCGGTACGGGGGCCAAGCTGCTCGATACGCGCAAAACCACCCCCAACTTCCGCATCATGGAAAAATGGGCCGTGCTGATCGGTGGCGGCCATAATCACCGCTTCGGCCTTTTCGATATGATCATCCTCAAAGACAATCATATCGACTATGCCGGTGGTATCCGCCAAGCAATCACGGCCACGCAGCGTTACCTGCAGGAGGTGGGCAAGGACCTGAAAATTGAGGTGGAAACGCGCAATTTGGCAGAAGTGCAAGAAGCCTTGGCAACAGGCGGTATCCACCGCATTATGCTCGACAACATGAGCCCGGAGATGATGCGGGAGGCGGTCGCCCTGATAGGCGGCCGGTACGAGACCGAGGCATCGGGCGGCATTACGGAGGCAAGCATCCGTGCCGTAGCCGAATGCGGGGTAGACTATATTTCGGTAGGCGCCCTGACCCACTCGATCAAGAGCATGGACCTGAGCCTGAAGG
>Ga0256853_1000085_pt1 | contig 11819 bp, 18 predicted proteins | sample BONnt6_FD_181171 | JGI IMG/M metagenome (GOLD analysis project Ga0256853, IMG submission 181171) | Terrestrial sediment cell enrichment communities from Utah, United States - BONCAT_SYTO_Terrestrial_sediment - 6 | ecosystem: Environmental > Terrestrial > Deep subsurface > Rock core/Sediment... | reverse complement strand
AAGCTGTCGTTCCTCGCGAGGTGGCTCATCTCGTGGGCAAGGACAGCTTCCAGCTCGTCGTGCGACGCATCCTCAAGCAGGTCGGGAGAAACGCATATCTTACGGAAACGATGGAACTGAATGGCTCCCGCCCCGCCTGGGGAATCACGTTCGATCACCAAGAGGGGCGTCGGCATCGAGAATGCCCGCGAGAGGTTCTCGACTATCCTCCAGGCTTCGGAACTCCTGTCGTTCGTCAGGTCGGTTTCACGCATGGGATTGACGGGAGTTCGCCTGCCGATCCATCCGCTGATGACGTAGGCCGCAAGCGAGGCGAGAAGGACGACGGAGATCGCCAGGGCAGGCGCATTGGTGTCGGCCGAAGCCTCCCCGGGTTGTGTCGCGACGTGGGCGTTGAGCATTCCGATCAGGGGAAAGGATACGTACACGCTCAACACCGAGCAGAACGCGATCATGGCGGACCAGACGGCCATCTGGAGCTGCCTGAAGCGCGAACGCCTTTTCATGACCCGCCAGACCTGAGACACGGCACACCCCCTTGTGGAAGTGTGCCGTGGGAAATTCGGCGGTTCAAAGTGCCGACGAAGGAGCTGCTCTCGATACCTTTACGTTCTGCGGGACATAGGGGCGCGCGAAGCTGACCGCGGCGTCCTATGGCCGCCGGGCTTGTTCGCCGAGCTTTAGTTCGACGAAATCCTTCATGGCGGCAACGATTTCCTCCATGTCGGCGGATCCGCGGACGAGTATGGACACCGTCGCTCCGGTCGGCAGCTTGTTGAGATATATGCAGTCGTCCCTCGAAGTCAGGGACGCATCGCCCGTGTTCGCCTTGGGGTTGGCAGGGGTGCCGGCGCTCTCGGTCGTTTGGAGCCGTTCTGCCGGTTGTCTCCGATCCTCGTCCATGTCGGCGGCTGTCTCCACCGCAGGTTTGTCATCCTGCAAGCGCCCTTGCATGCCGGCCAGCTCCTCAATGCCTGGATCCTTGATGAACTCTAGGTTGTCCTTGTAGGCGGCAAGAGCTGCCTTCGCGGCCGCCGGGTTGAAGCCTTTGCGGACCAGCATGTTACGTAAGGGTTCATCCCCCGGGAGACTTCCCCTGAAGCGTTCGGAGAGTTCCCTGAACAGGGAGGGGGAATGAGCCGACAACCTCAGTGCCTCGGATCGTTCGTCCTCGCTCTCTGGGTAGAGGATTCTTTTCGCAGTCTCGCTGAGTTTTAGCTTGCCTTCCTCGTCCTCCAGTAGCCCATACCTGATCAAGGCCGCGATGACGCCACGCGACCTCCCGCTGAGCGACCTGTAGTCGAGAGCGCCTGCGATGTCCTCTCGCGTCGATGGACGCCCTCGAAGCACCTCGTACATCTTGGGAAGTCGCGAGACCGCGTCGCGCAGGCTGATTGCTGGATAATCAGGGCTGATTTTCCTGTTCGGTTCGGCAGCGAAAGGCATGGATTCCTCCTATGCGCAGTGATTGCTCAGGTATTTGATGGTACCTTGACGCCACTCAACTCGCCGTCTGCCCGGACTTTACCACGCTGGCCTCGCATTGTCCCTCGGGTCCTTCATTCCGTCCTCGCGGAAGCCTTCCGGTCCTTCCCTGCTGCGGGGACTGAGGCAAGGCTGCGGCGACAGGGGCGCCTCCTGCCCTTTAAGGGGTGGGTTACGCGCTTACATTCAGGCGGGACGCGTACTATCGTTTCCGATATCTCGAAACGAGGAAGCATCCCCATGCGCCTGACCCTCCGGATTGCTAACGTCACGAACCACGACCTCACCCTGGTTGCCCAGGCGCTGTGGGCGGATGGCATCGGCCGCGTCCTGACCCAGGACACCGACGCCATGTATCAGCCGAGCCTGCCGGACGTCGAATACATGGTTTCGCAATGGATCGATGGGGACGGCAACCTGACCATCGACTGCGATGGACCGGACGACCTCGATTGCCCGTCCGATGAACAGCCGTACTGCCCGCACGTCGATGTCGCGGTCAAAGCCATCGGAGACAGGGTTGCCGCGTATGGGGTCCGGCCAGGGCTTGTCACCGAGACGCCTAGCCTCGCGTGAGTGCCCTCGCCTATCGCAGCCCCTTCTGCTCCGGAGCGGACGGCATCAGTGGATTGTCCATCGCGGCAACGATCTCGATGGCGTCATCCGCGAAGAAGACGCATTGGGCGGGGATGTCCCACGAGATCAGGCCGTTCCCCTGGTCCACGATGCCCGAGTACCCCAGTGAACGCAGGATGTCGTTCCACGCGAAGCACACGGGACTGGCCTCGGGACTTTCGACCTCGACCCGATGGCTCTGCGCCAGCCAGTTCGTCAGAAGGTACATCGTCTTGAGAGCGCTCTGGCGAGGTCCGCCCCGCTGCATGACGTCGTACAGGCCGTGCTCCGCCTTCCGGCCGAACAATGCCTCAAGCCTCGCGTAGTCCCTATTGAACGCCTCCCTGTCGTAGGTGCCGACGTCGAGCAGGGTCGCGCGGGCCTCCTCCGTCGGGCGGAATACGAAAAGGTAGGGGGAGTCGCTGGCGAACAGGGGGCGCTCGTTGTCGGCGAGGACTACCTTGGCGGGATACCCGTATATCCCCGCGGGAGTGGTTGTCAGGCTGTAGTGCGGGTTCAGCGAACACCTAGGGATCGGGGCGAAGTGGACGAATGCAAAGTCGTCTCCCGCGTAGTCGGCGAGAGCCGACAGGATCGGGTCGTTTCCTTCGGCTTTGGTCATCAGATTCCCCGGTTCGCTACCGTATGTTGGATCGGCATCGTGAAAGCGACCGGGCGCGTGCCTCTCGGCGATGCACCGTATCGTGGCACTTGCGAACTCGTCGCGTATCCTCATACCGAAATCGGCACCGGAAGGCGAACGACATGAGCGACCGCATCATCGAACTCCTCAGCAAGTACGGTGAGAGGAAGTTCAAGGACGATTGGTGGCCCGGGAACGCGGAACCGCACATCGGGGAGGCCGGTGCCGAACTTGAGGAGCTTCTCGAGAACGGATACGAGGGCAGGGTCGACAGGGTCGTGAGTCTCCTCAACGCCTACGGGGAGGCCAAGTTTGGTGATGACTGGTGGCCCGGCAATGCCCGCCCGTGGATCGGCGACAAGCTGGGTGCTGAGTTGGAAACCTTGCTCGGCTGTGACACTCCCGAAGCGCAACTGGAGACAAATCTGTCCTCCTCGGTTGCTGCGGAGGACAGTAAAAGTACCGTTCGCGTGACCAAGTCGCTCGACATCCGTCATAAGATCATGCCCGCGCGGGGAGTAGAGGGAGAGTATCTTGGGCGGGACGAGCGCGGGGTTGCCGTAAGGGTCAGACTACCGTTCCCGACTGCCCGCGGAGGTACGGCACATCCTTTCGGCGGCTCCACCCATACCATCGTCTACCTCCCTCAGGATGCCATCGAGGTGGTCACGCCGGATGCGGAATTCCCCATGACCGAAGATGAACCAGTGATCCCTACCCCCACACTCGGCTAGCCGCAGGGCGATAACGGATCGAATGAGAGGAAGGGATCTCGCGATGGCAATGGATTTGGATGGGCAGCGGGAAAAGCTGGCAAAGGAAGCCTTCTCCAATCATGACTTCGGGATCTACACGGTCTCGGAAGTCAACGGCGACTGGAGTGGAAGCCGTGATGTCTGGGAGATCGCCTTCTGGGCTTCCAATCCGGACCCGAAGGGCGACAGCCTCAGCGGGTTCTTCTCCGTGGAGTTCGCTCCCGAGAGCGCGGAGATCGTTGGCACTCAGGCAGGTGTGGACGGAGAGCTCCTCACGCCGGGCACGGCACCGACGATTTGACTTCGTACGCCTCGCCCCGAGGCGCGGCCATATGTTTGCAACGGTAGGGCCAAGCCCAGCCAAGGAGATGCCAAATGGATTTGCCCCAGCACGACATCGACGTAGTCCTTCCTTCGGGAGCCAAGGCTTTGTGCAGGATGACCGCACGGGTTGACCTCTCGGAACAGACCGGACTCCTGAAAGCTGCCATTTTCCACGACTCCGGGACGGGTCAGGACATCGTGGCCGCCAAGCGGTTGGGGCAATGGGGTGTGCTGGAAACCGTCGAGGGGCGCCCTGCCATCGAGGTTGCGCGCGAGGTTCTGGAGTCGTCCAGCCTGCCAGCCATGGGACTCTGATCCACTCCAGGGATCGTACCGCAAGGGGAACGGGATGACACCGCAGCAACGCGCAGCCTTCAAGAAGCTCATCGAGCGGCACACGCGGGTAAACTCCTCCAGCAAGGAAGCGGCGCTCGCCTCCCTGCTGCGTGAGGAACTCCGCGAGAGAAGCAAGGCGAAGTCATGAGCTCGATCCTCCGCGTAGCCAAGTTCGTCAATTCACCTAGAGGGCTTATTCCCGCAGTCGGGGTGGAGGGGACATATCACGGTCGCAACGAGGATGGACTTCTCGTCGTCCGGTTTACGCCTCCCTTCCGCACGGCCATCGGCACGACGGCCCTCCCCGACGAGCGATATGACTACGTGGAAATCTACTTCCTGCCTGATGAGGTCGAGCTCGTTTCGGCCGATGCGGATTTCGACCATTCTGCCTTGGACATCAGGACCGTACCTCCGTTGAAGAGGATCGACCACAGGGAACGGGAAATGCTCGCCCTATGGATAAACCTCCATGGCGACGGACGCATCGGAACGGCAACGGAGCATAACCTCGAGGACTTCCCGCTGGACTATGCGCAGGACTGCCTGCGGACTGCCCTGCGGGATGAAAGGTTCGGCGCCGAGATGTTGCGAGGAGTGGCCGACATCCTAGCGAGGATTACGGATCCCGAGCCGGAGCCGAGAACGCCCCGCCTCGCTTAGGATGGACGTCCCTCAGGGCGGCGGAGGCCCGGACGTCGGGCGTGTCCCTTTCCAGACCGCGCCCTATGATGCGGGGGAAGCAGCAAGCGCGAGGAAACCAGCAATGTCGTATCTTCCGGAAGGGTGGACCGAGGCAACACCGGGTGGCATGGCCACGAGCCGCGACCCCGTCAAGGGCGGTATCGTCGACCGAGCCATCGTCTCCAAGGAATGGTTCGTCATCTTCGAACGCGAAGGCATGCCTGACTTGGACGGATTCTCGACGAGGGACGAGGCTTTCCGCGCCATGGAAGAGGCACTGGCACGGGTTGCGGAGGACGAGCCAACCTCCAAGGCGCCCGGTCTCTGACCCGGCAGACAGGAGAGCCTCGACATGATGACTCCTCGGGCATTGGCGGAAGTCCTGCTTCCGGTATCGGAGCGAGCCATCGGGAAAGGCAAGGGCGACGAAAACGCCGGCCTCCAGATGCTTGATGCCCGAGCACTCTGCCTCGGCATCAAATGGCTCTGCGACGGCACCTATGCCTGGCTGACCAACGAGGAGGAGGACACCCTATTACGCATGGTGGAGACGCTGCGGGAGGCGACGCTCCCCGATCCTTCGACCTCCACCCCCGAGGAGGAAGCGCTCGTCCTGCTCGACAGGTTCGAGACCATGAAGGTCGATGACAACTCGGAACTGACCCATCGTCAGGTCGAGGGTCTCTGCATCGCGATCGGGCAGCTCGTATCCGGGACGTATCCCTATCCGTTGAGTGCAGCGGCATGGGCAGAGCGAGACGGCACGCCCGCCGAGGCATCCCCCAATCCCTGAACCTTCGCGACTTCTGACCTGATGGCTCCTACAGGACTGAATCCCCAATAAAGGACTGACAAGCGCCTCAAACCTGGATAAGGGAGGGGCATGACCACACGCTCGGACCTGTTGGATAAGATAGCCGATCTGATCGCGGACTACCGCGAGGGGGAACTCGGCTTCCCCATGAATGTCGCCCACGTGGACAGGTGGGTCCGGCAGTTCGCATCGGATGTCCACGAGACGATCCTAGTTGAACTGAGCCACGTTCTCGAACGCACGTACATCGGTCGCGAAGAGATGCAGAAGGCTGTCATGGCCGTCGCGACCGACAGCTACCTGACAGGTGGGAACCATGCGCGTTTCTGGAGGAACGCTTTGGTAATGCCAATGCAGACCCGGGGGAGAAGCCAGCACGAGATGGTGGCTTTGGTGGACGAGGCCTTGAAGAGCGCGTGCGGAACGAGCCTATACGAGGAAGGTTCGGGGCCACCTGGGCCTTACGTCTATCTGGATGACTTTTCGTTCTCGGGGGAGACCATCGGGAACGATCTCGCCGGCTGGATTCGTTCGGACGCCCCTCAAGTGGCCGATATCGTGATCTACACGCTCGCCCGTCACCGCCGAGGGATGGCCAAGGCATTGAGGGACATCAACAGGGTTGCCGACTTCGTTAGAAAGGACATCCGAGTGACTTGGCTGTCGCGGGTCGAGTTCGAGGACCGTTTCCCGACGCCCTACAGTCCCGACGTCCTCCGGCCGACGGAACCTCCGGAGGAAGCGGTGACGGAGGCGTACATGGCTGGTCTCAGGCAACCGATGTACCGGAAGCCTGGGCAGACCGGAACGCTCGGTCTCTACTCGTCGGAGGAAGGGCGTTCCCTCCTCGAGCAGTATCTACTCGTGGCGGGCGCCCACGTTCTGCAACGTTGCCCCAAGCTGAACTACAGGAACATGCGCCCGCTGGGATACGACACCTGGGATTCCACGGGGTTCGGCTCCATGCTGGTGAGCTACAGGAACTGCCCCAACAATGCGCCCCTTGCTCTTTGGGCGGGAGACCCATGGTACCCCCTGTTCCCTCGTCGGACGACCTAAGCCCCAGGGCGGTGACTTGCAGGCCGTCGCCATACATTGGGCATCCGGACGACCCTATCGGGAAGAGGCGACATCATGAGCATTCAGGTCACGAACATCGAGTGGGACACCGACGGTGACGAGGTGGACCTTCCGACGGAGATGGTGGTCGACACCGCTGCGGAAGGCATCGACGATCCCGATACGGAACTCGCCGACTGGCTGTCCGACAAGTACGGCTTCTGCGTAAAGTCCGTCGCATTCGAGCTTGTCGCGGAACCAGCCCCGCGCTGATCGTCCGCGTCGTAGTCAACATAGAGCCGCCGAGAGATCGACGGCTCTTTCCTTATGATCCCATCACGGCTGCATGACGAGCGCCGAGCGCGCGGTCTCGTGTGCCTGCTCGAACTCGGGCGTTAGGACAGCGGAGCACCGCCCATCCTCGGGCCACTCCCAATGCACGGCCGGAACGGAGGCATACCTGATTTTGGGGATGGCGCGCGGGAACAGGGCAACCGAACGATGGCCGACGTTCCCGTGGTTGTCCGTCTGGCAGAAGTCATTGATGATGATGCCGTCGTAGCCTTCGGCCTCGGCATCGCGGAACAACGAGAACTTGTGGTAATCAACGTCCATGAGGTCTCCGTCCTGACCCGCTGCATAGTCGAAAAGCCTGAGGTCCGATACCCCGTCGACGACGAACAGGCGCCCCTCCTTCTTGAAGTCCTTCGGACGGAAGTACTGCTGGCCGTCTACATGCTCGATGCGCACCCATGCGGAGAAGTCCTTGCCCTCCTCCCACGGGTATCCCATCTCGACCAGATGGCGGACGATGTCGCCGTATGTTGGGTAGCCGGCGGGTATGCCCCACGAGTTGGTCCTGCCGATTGCATCGACTTCGATGTTGGTGGCCTCCGGATAGCCCAATTGGACTGCGAGGGCGTACAGGCCGTCGGGACGCGGAGGGTTGTAGTTGAGCTGCGGGCATACCTTGTCGTCCATGCTCCAGGCGTTCACCCGAAGGAGGGTCGAGCTGGATGCCGGAATATAGGTCTGGGCGACCGTCGGTGTGTACGCCAACCACAGGCATCCGTCATAGCTGGAGGCGTGAAGGGGGTCGTGCGATGTCCCGTCCATGCCGCGATACAGGAAGGCGGGGACGGCATCGCCCGGGGTGTCGAACTCGGCGAGACGTTCGAGGACACTGTCGTCGTACATGGTAGCTCCGTCTGGCATGACGCCGTGAATGCGCACTCCTACTGTCGCAGGGATCGGTGAAAGAAAGCATGCGTGCGACCTCCTGAGGTTGGCTAGGGATGGCCGCGGCGGCACGGCCATCCTGATTGCGCAATTACGCCCAGAGCAGGTCGATCCTGCCCGCCATCACCTGCTGGACCGAGGCCGACCTACCCGTCACGTGGTCCTTCACCGTCCCGTCCTGGAAGCGATACGTCCGGCGCTTGTCCGAGCGCTCACCGCTGCCGATCTGGGCGCCCCTGACGCCGTTCCGGTCGGATGCCGCCGCTCCCGTCTCCATGGCATCGAGAGCCGAGTGCAGCGCCTCCATGGCTTCACGCAGGCTGTTTTCCCGCTTTCGGGTCTGGGCCGTGCGAACGAGTCCCGTGGGACGGTGGCGAACTCGAGCAGAATTCATGTGACGGTTCCTGTGCTGTCCCCCAGCACCCGATCCCGAAAACCACTCAACTTCGAAATCCGACGGCTCACGCCGCGATGCCTCCGTCGTGCGTCCGGTATCGCCGAGGACCGCGACCGTCACCGTGGACGAGTGGACCCGCCCCCGCCGCTCGTTCGGCGGCACCCGCTGAACGCGGTGCCCTCCGGCCTCGGCCGAAAGCCTGTCGACCCCGACGCCGCTCACCTCGAGGGTGATGACGTTCCCCTGCCTGTCGGCGCCGGCAGAGGCGTGACACCTTCAGCCAAGCCCGGCGCAGGCCTTCTCGTAGGAGGCTGCGAGTTCCCTGGCGAACAGGCGTGCATCATCACCGCCCTCGCCTGCCCTGATCTCGATGGTTCTCTTCTGGTGTCCGTTTGACATGACGTGTCTCCTTGCTCTCTCGGTTGCGTTTGGGAGAGGCAGACGTCGTCACGGCGGTGGGGGTACGAGCAGGCGCGCGGGAGCGTGGCCCTTTCAGGAAGGGGTGCGGACCGGAGGGAGGATGGGTCTGCGAGTGCTCATGAGGAGATGAATGCCCCGGTGGCGGGACAAGGTCAAGCTCAGGAGCCGCTTGGATGGATTGGTTCGGTCCACTAGGATCGCGTACGCAGTACGGCGACGGGCCGAGGGGGGACGTGATCGATGCCGAAGTACAAGCCGCCGGAACTCGATGGCCACAAGGTCGCCTACAAGGATGAGCAATTCTGGGTGATCGAGCTCGAGGAAGGCCGTGATTACGATTGCATCAGCAAGGATATGGCCGATGTGGCCGTCTACGATGCCGCCGAGCAGTTGACGATCGCGTGGGCAACCAGGAAGGAAGACGGCGGGTTCGCGTGCGGGACCGCATGCGGCCAGATCGAAATCAAGTTCGAGGTCGACAGGATCGAGGATCTCGGCCGTGTGTCCGATGAGAGGTCCCGCTGGCTTGCGGACCAATGCTCGTGAGGGGGAAGACCTAACCGTCCCCGCTCTTACGGGCGGGGACGGTTAGCCTGTTTCTGCGTGTCGACCGCACGGCCTCACATCGTGAAGTCGTTGGCCTCTTCCGGCTGCTCGCCATCGCGCTTCAGGTCATGCACGTAGTCAGGCGTCGGACGTGCGTAGGCATAGGTGCCGTTGAAGTCCGAGAACACGAGCGCGTCCCAGCCGTCGCGGCGCCAGACGGCCGCCGGAGAGGTCTTGTACCCACGCAAGAGGCGGTGGGTGATCTCGCCGACTTCCTTCACCAGTTCGCCCTCCTGCCAGAAGCACATGAAGGCGGTGTAGGCCTCCTGGTCTCCCTTGGGCGGCTGGGCGCAGATGATGCGCTCCATCGGGTACTCGCCGATGTGCGGGGTAAGAAGCTCGCGGCCGATCGCCCTGATCGACTCCCAGAAGTAGGTCGGCATCGTCCGCAGTTCCCGGCAGACGGCCGGCTCGAACCCGGTGGACTGCCGCATGATCTGGTCGAGGGGGCGCAACTCGTGCGCCGGAACCGGAGGGTTCGTAGGGTCGACGATCTCCGGTAGGTTCTCGGGATGAACGCGGAGGTCGTCGTCCGTAAAGCCGTCACCGTGACCCGCCAGGCGGATGCGTGTCTCCGCGCCTGCCTCGTCCAGTTGCTGGCGGTAGGCGATGATCGCCTCCTGCGGGACCACGGGGTCCTTCGCGTCGCTGTCCACCATGTCGAACATGTGCGTGTTTGCGCGAACGGACAGGTCCTGGAGTTCGCCGGGGTCGGCGATCATGGCGCGGAGGTCCTTCAGGTCGGCGCGATGGCGCGAGACCATCTCGGGAGGGCGCGATCCCATCCGGTGAACCTGCTCGAGGATCGATACCGAGGCAGGACACAGGACGTAGCCTTCCTCGCAGACGCGGCAGTGCTCCTCGCGGACCTCACCCCACGGGCGGGGCGCTTCCTCACCCTCGACCCATGCCTGAAAGCCCTTGCGGACGATACGCACCGGAGCACCGAGGCGCTCCTCGTAAGGCCCGATCTGCTTGTGCCCCCAATCCGCGTCCTCCTCCTCGTCCTCGGAGGTGTCGTCGTAGTTGTAGCCCTCGCGCATCTCCACCCACTCGGGCTTGAAGGTCTTCCCGTTGGCTTCCATGTGGAAGGCCAGGCTGTCGGGACGGGCGGTGACGAGGCTCTCGATTTCCTCGGCGAACCGCTCCCGCGCGATGTCCTCGTCAACCCCGAGGACCACGTGCGTCCTGTCGTTGTAGAAGGTACCCCTCCACGTGATGCCGGAGCCCTCGACCTGCGACCGGACCACGTCGAGCAGGGGAACGCCTTCGAGGAAGAACCGCATGCCGTCCTCGGTGTCCTCGCGGGTCAGCTCGTAGCCCTGGATCACCACCTTGTCGCCGGAGTAGTCCGTATACGCCTTATCGAGGACAGCCTCGTAGGGGATATAGGCCTTGAAGAGCGGGGCCTGTGCGAATTCCTCGGCGGTCGGGCGGTTCATGCGGTGCTCCCTTGGCGTCGTGCGCTGGCCGAAGTCTGCGGGCGGCGCACGAATGTGAGAAACCCTGCGTAGACGATCCGCCCGAGTCCTACAAGGCCTGCTGAAGACCCCGTAACAAGGATTCAGAGGGAGGGAAGCGACGGTCCCTGCTCGGCGACCCGCTCGCGCCACCTCTTCAGGGACACGTATGCCTCGAGATTGCTCTTGCCCATGGTGGCGTCGTAGCTCGACCTCCTGAGCCAATCGGGGCTGTCGCCGGCGGCGTCAGTCACCTGGGAGGCGATTTCCTCGGCCGCGGCCGCCTTGTCGAAGTTCTCGATGAGGAAGATGTCGCCGCGGGCCTCGCGGTCACGCAGCCCCTCGAGGTCGGCCGCATCCACCGCCGCGGCGGGAACCGATACATAGGTCGGCTCCCAGGCGCGGGCGTTGATCCGCTCGAGCTCCGAGCGCAGCAGGTCGAGGTGCGTGTCGACGGCTTCCTGGGAAGCGCCCTTCCCCGAGAACTCGGGGCCATGGTGGTTCCACTTCCCGTTTATCGGGTTGCACCCCGCAACGGGGGCGCCGAGGCGCGGGCGGGCGAACTGGGTGGCCGTCCAGTCGTTGAAGACCGTAACGTTGAGGCGTCCGCCGTCGGTCATCAGGATGTACTGCGCGAACGGGGGAACCTCATCCTTGGCGGGCACGTACTTCACGAGCCGTCCGCCAAGGGATTCGATGATCTTGCAGGCGCCCGCGTGGTAGCGGTCCCGGAGCGCCTGTTCCTTCTTTGTCACCTTGCGCATGCCTGCCTCCCTCGATGATCCCCTATGGAGAGCACGGGGCGCCGCCATGCACAATGGAACTCACGCCGCGAGTTCCTGCGCGTAGAAGGCTTGGTTGCCGCTGGAATCCGACGGCAGCGGGATGCCCCTGAGGGCGACCACGCGCGCCATGCACGAGTCCTTGTCGTCGCGCCCGAGGTTCCCTGCCGCCGACTTGATCTGGTCCAGGACCTCCCTGC
>Ga0256853_1000083_pt1 | contig 11953 bp, 10 predicted proteins | sample BONnt6_FD_181171 | JGI IMG/M metagenome (GOLD analysis project Ga0256853, IMG submission 181171) | Terrestrial sediment cell enrichment communities from Utah, United States - BONCAT_SYTO_Terrestrial_sediment - 6 | ecosystem: Environmental > Terrestrial > Deep subsurface > Rock core/Sediment... | reverse complement strand
CCTTCTTAAAACATGCAGAAGCCAGAGCGAGACCAATTTGGCTGAGAAGCAATACATAGATGCGTTTTGGCAACTCGGCTGCCCGCTCGCAAACGATGATTATGTGGAGCGAAATGCGCTTGGATCAGTGTATAATCTGAGTGTACTGGAGATGTTGGATGAAGACGCAAAGACAAATGGATCATGCTCTGCAAAAGTGGTCGTACAAAAGCAGCACCTATACCTTGAGATTACACTCTCTACATCGATACAATCTGACAAACTTGCGGAAATGTGCGGCGGCATCGAGGCTCTTTTTGCCTTTCGAAGAGACTACCCATTGAGGTTTCCGACTCAGCGAAGGACTAGATTTGATCAGGACACGCGGAGGTACTACAGCTTATACCATTGGAAGCGCCACTGTTATATAGACCCATCGTTGCTATCCGGCGACCTGACGCTATCCAAGCTTCCAGATTGGATCAGTTCGCTGGAATCTAAGCGGATCCGCAAACTAATTCATATGCCCGACGATGATATCCGCAGGTTTGTAAGAGGAAGCATCGGCACCAAACGCACCAAGGCTTAAATACAAGCTGCCTCAAGGCTTGCCGCTCGGGTTTTGTCGTCTTGGATTGTCGTGGTTTGGGTAGGCTGGATCGCCGTTGGGAGATGCAGAGCATTTGCCAACACGATCGAGCAGCCGCTCATAGACGCTGCCGCCGACCTGAAGGATGCGACGGACAACTCCGTCGATAATGATCTGTACACTCGGCCGGAAGCCCTGATCCTCAAGTGGCGAAGGTATCCTCCTTGGACCAGTCATGGTCCTTTGCCCGATAGCTACCGTTACCGTGCACTGAGCTCCCCATCCCTCACCAAAGAGGGGTGTTAGGGCCGGGGTTCTCGGCAGACGACGCCCGCTCCTCCGTCGCAAGGATCACCTCGGGAAACTCGGGGAACGGAACCTCATCGAAGCCCTCCTCCCCTGCGAGGAGCGACATCCTCTCCCGGTGCAGCGGGAGTTCCATCCCCATCTTCCTCCGCTGCTTGTCACGGTCCGACGTCGCCCGTAGCCACTCCGATGTGGCATCGACAAGGTCAGCCGAGCAATCCGAAAGCCTGGCACGTGCGAACGCGCCTGGGTGGGATGCCAGGAAACGCCGTACGGCCTCAACGAGGATGCGGTTCCCGGCTTCCTGCGAGCAGCCGGCGTACTTCGCGTTCGCTACGGTTCCGTTGCGGCTGACGATGATGTCGGTGCCGCGGAACGAGCGCACCGCTGCCGACCCCGCCAAGTCGCTCCTCCGTTGCGTCGGCTTGACGACGATCTCCTCCTCGTTAGGCTGCGGGATAAGCAGGACGACGCCCAAGGTCGTGTCGCACGGATACTCCCGCAGCACCGCCAAATCCTCAGGCTCCTTGCGGGCAAGCCTTCTCCGCTCGGCGTCCGGCAACTCCGCCTTAATCCCCTCCAGCTCCTCGACGAGGTCCGCCCGCCTTGCCTCCGCCTCGACCGCCTTCTCCTCAGCGCCAATGAGGCCGGCGACCCTGATGGCGAGATTCGTCCTCATGCCCTTGAGCAGGTCCATCGTGAACAGCCTGCGGTTCTCCCTCAGCAGGACTGCGGCGATCTCATTGAGGACAGACGGGGTGCCGTAGCGGGTATCGGCGACCCAAGGGCCGCCCCGGTCCTCCCCGTCGATGAGGGCCTCGGTGGCAAAATCCAGGTTAAGGCTCAGGTTTCCATCTGAAGCGGTCCCATAAGGGCGCGAGTACAGCGAGCTTTCGCGACGCAGGGCGAGGTTCCTGTCCGCAATATCGACCTTGATCTCGAAGTTCTGCCATGCGGGGCGGTCCTCGCCTCCGATCTCGACCCTGACCAGGAAGCCGTCGATGTCCGACCACTTCAGGACAGCACGCCATGCTTCCCCGTCGGCAGTGATCCCCTCGTACCGGGAGATGACGCATCCAGGCACGTCCTCTTTGGCCCGTTGGCAGTCGAGATCGGTGCGGAAGTCCCGGCGGGACAGGTACTTCGGAGGCTCGCTATGCTCCCATCGGGCCCATGTCGCCGCAAGGGCTTTCCAGGTCGTTGTAAGGTCTTCGTCAGCCATGACCATCTCCCGAACCAGGCACCCCGTGCGGCAGAATCTTGCACTCCCCTGCTCTTGTCCAGCCTAGACGAGGATGCCGGTGCCGGGTCGTCGGGCTGCCCCCTGTCCGATGTCGCTGATAGCCGACACTGCCGCTCTCCCCGGGAGCCTCCTGCCGGCGATTGCCGTGAATGAATCCCTAGCCGCCCAATGGTCATGAGGCCGCTGCGATCGGAAGGAGTCACGAGGACTCCGACTGGCAGGGCGATTGACGGGAGGGGATGCCATGACGGCGTACACGACTTACGGACCGACAGGGGATGCCTACCTCGACGGGGTCATGAGCGGGTACAAGTGGGCGGTCGACAACCTCACCTACAGCTTCCCCACGGACGTGTCGTTCTACGGCCATGGCTATCCGCTCCCTGACGGCTTCAGCCCCCTGAGCGGCGCGCAGCAGGCGGCCGTCGCCTCAATCCTCGGCATGTTCTCCTCGGTGGCCAACCTCGGCTTCACCCAGGTCGAGGAGACGGCGTCGCAGCACGGAGACCTGCGCTTCGCCCAGTACAGCGGGAACAGCACCGCGTGGGCCTACTACCCTTCGTCTGCTCCTGAGGGCGGTGACTCCTGGTACAACAGCCACTCGGGCTCATACGCGAACCCGGTCAGGGGCAACTACGCCTTCATCACCTTCATGCACGAGATCGGGCACGCGCTGGGACTCGAGCACCCGCACGAGGGCGACATGCCCCTCGACAGGGATTCGATGGAATACACGGTGATGAGTTATCGCTCATTCGCTGGATCCACGGCACTCCGCTACTCCAATGACCAGTGGGGCTATGCGCAGTCGCTGATGATGAACGACATCGCGGCCCTCCAGCACATGTACGGGGCGAACTTCTCGGCCCAGGCCGGGCACACGACCTACAGGTGGAACCCCGAGACCGGGGAGATGTCCGTCGACGGTGCCGGGCAAGGTGCCCCGGTCTGGAACCGCGTCTTCCAGACGGTCTGGGACGGCGGCGGGAACGACACCTACGACTTCTCGAGCTACCACGCCGATCTCAAGGTGGACCTTCGGCCGGGCGAGTGGACGAAGACATCGCCCGAACAGCTCGCCGTCCTTGGATGGGAGGCCGACGGCTACAGGCGCGCACCCGGAAACGTCGCCAATGCCCTCCTCCACAACGGCGACCTGCGCTCGCTGATCGAGAACGCCGTCGGTGGCAAGGGCGACGACGTCCTCACGGGCAACCAGGCCGACAACCGACTGCAAGGCGGGGCGGGCGAGGATACGCTGTCGGGCGGCTCCGGGCAGGACACCCTCGAGGGCGGCAGCGGGGACGACACCGCCAGGTTCTCGGGAGCACGCTCGCAGTACCAGGTGACCGCACGGGCCGACGGGTCGCTCGAGGTTGTGGACCTTCGCTCGGGCGCGCCCGACGGGCGCGACGTCCTCAAAGGCATCGAGTTCCTCCGGTTCGAGGATCGCAGGTATTCGGCGGTCGAGCTCGGTGCCACGGTTCCCCTCCCCGACGGGCCTGTCGGCAAGACCATCACGGGCACGGCCGGAGACGACGTGATCAAGACCTCCTCGGGCAAGGCCACCCTGCGGACCACCAACAAGGCCGACAAGATCAACGCCCGCGCCGGCGATGACACCATCTCGGCCTCGGGCGGCGACGACGTGATCGACGGAGGCTCCGGCATCGACAAGGTCAACGGCGGTGCCGGGGACGACCTCATCCGCATTCGCGGTTCCGAGGCGCTCCGGGACGTGATCCTCGGTGGCGACACTGGGGAGGACTTCGGCGACACCCTCGAGCTGATGTCCTCGAAGGTGTCGCTGACGGGATTCAGCGCCTACTGGAACGAGATCGAACACCTGAAGGGCAACAAGGGCGCCATCCTCGGGACCGAGGGCGCGAACAGATTCGACCTGCGTGAGCTCAAGGGCGTCTACGACCTTCGATACGTCGACGGGCGCGGGGGCGACGACACCCTCTACGGTTCGAGCTTCGGCGACGATCTCAGGGGAGGATCAGGCAACGACCGCATTGCCGGGGGTTCCGGCAGCGACGTCCTCTCGGGCGGGGCCGGGAACGATAGGTTCGTGTTCAGGGCGGACGGGACAGGAGCTGCCAGGGACCGCGTCCTTGGCTTCGGGGACAAGGCGAGGAACGAGGACGTCATCGACCTTTCCTCCGTCTTCCGGATTTCTAAGGGAGCCTTCGCGGCGTGGAAGGCGGAGCACGTCTCCCAGGTGGGGAAGGATGCCGTCGTCTCCTTCGGAGACGACCAGATCGTCCTCGTGGGCGTCAGGGCATCGAAACTCGGATACGGCGACTTCGACCTGATGGCTTGAGCGGACCAGCGGCGGGAGGTTCGCGGCGGGCGAATGATGCCCTGTCCCTTCCCGGCAGCAAGCCTTCCCGTGCAGTTGCGTCTGCCCTAAGTATCCGGTGGCCCTGCATTCAGGTCCGCCGCTCTTTGACTTCGTAGGCTCAGCGCGAGGGTGTTCCGAGGAGGGCAAACTCCGTGCCAATCGCGAATTGGTTTCCTTCCCTCGTGGGAGGGTGATCCTCACTCGATATTCCACCGAGTGTTTAGGGCTGTGTATCCTCCACGAGCAGGAGGGTGATCCGAGCTCAGGATAATCGTCTCGCAGTGTATTGATGCCTCCTTCCCATGCGGGAGGGTGTACCTCGGTTGTCGTAACGATCATCCCGGTCGACTTCATGTCCTTCCCCAGCGGGAGGATGTTCCCGAACTCTAGTGCTGCGAAACGGAGAAACAGTCGCGTTCCTCCCTCTGGGGAGGGTGATCCGTAGTCCTTGAGACGAGTTTTCGGGATGCCGTTGCCTCCTCCATCTCGGGAGGGTGATCCGTACGCCGAGACTGTCTAAGGAGACCCAGTGTCGCCACCCTCCTGTGCGGGAGGGTGCACCTGTCTTGGCTATAGTGTACCGAGCGTCGAATATGCTTCCTCCCATCGTGGGAGGGTGTCCCCAGAGCGTCTATTGCCGCCACCATGAGATGTTGGCTTCCTCCGTTATCAGGAGGGTGATCTCTACAAGACCGCCGATGTGATCTTCGATGACAGAGTTCCTCCCGATGCGGAGGGTGTCCCGGTGTGCATCGATGTTTACGAAACGATCGAAGCTCCTCCCTTCGTGAGAGGGTGTGCCGAAGGCCTTCGGAGGGCCGTGCACCACCGCCGACTTTCCTCCCTTCGTGGGGGGCGCCTTGTGGAAGGCTGCTGCGTCCCGTAGTTTCCTTCCACAACAGGAGATCCCCGGCATGAGCGATCCCAACGACGACGTCCCCTCCCGCTACTCGGCCTTCCTTGCGGAACTCACCGAGATCAGCCGGAAGCACGGCATCGCCGTCCAAGCTGTTGGCGGTCTCTACATCGCGGCAGACCCGTCCGACTACGCCGATATCACCTACGTCGCTGACCACACGAGCGGCGACCTCCTGCCCGACTGGGACAGGCTCGAGGCGTCCGTCGGCATGAAGGCCTGAAGGCTTCGGGAGTCCCTTGTGCCCCTCCTGGGGGATACTTAATCAAGGAACCTCGGATTTAACGAGTCCTTGGGCTGGGCTCGACACTTTCTGCTGTCTCCAGTAGGAATGGCGGGACCGAGGAGACCCCATGTCCAGCACCGACTTCCCCTACCCCGAGCCGTGGCACCCGACCTACATCTTCTTCGACGGCCCTCTCGGTGAGAGGTTCGCGGCCCTGTCGAGGGTGCTGTCCGAGGCCGGGCACTACAGGTCCGGCGGGGACCACAGCAGGGATGTCCGCATGCTACAGGACATCGCCTCCGCCCACGAGGTCGGCCTCCGCAGGATCAAGATGTTCACCGTCCCTGAGAGGTGGGCCATCGAGAAGCTCGTATCCGTCGAGGACACGCCTCGCGGACCGAAGACGGTCCTCCGCCGCCCGCGGGTGGACATGGACATCGGCTTCACCTCGAAGGGGAACCTCGCCGTCGACTGGCGGCCCCGCTATGTCGAGGACGATGACTCCGAGTACGGCGACTTCCGGATTACGGAATACGAGACCCGCAAGGAGCCGTTTCAGCGACCGTTCTTCGAGGCGTTCTACCTTCCCGGTCTCTACGAATACGCGGATGCCATCAAGCGCGCCTCGTCCCGTTCCAGGCAGGGCATCATGACCGAGATCGCCCGTCTCGCCGTAGATTGCGCGAGGGATATCTACAAGGAGGCCTCCTCCGCGTGCGACGTCCGTCTGGACGGCAGGCTTGAGGAGGTCATCAACCCTGACACCCGTTTTCTGGAGGGATTTCGTTACACCACCTTGGCCGTCATCAAGCGCGAAGCCGAGGAGAAGAAGCAGCAGGAGATCGCCGAACGGTTGGCCGCCATCCGTCAGGCGCTTGACGAGTTCAAGGCCGGGGCCGGGATGTCAGCCCAGTGGTTCTGCCAGTACGTCGAGCACCGCCGCGAGGAAGGAGCGACATACGGGGCCATTGCGGAGGAACTCGAGGATTCACGCAGATCCATCCGTTTCGCGAAAGGATCGACCCTATCGCTCTACCGCGACCTGTCCGGCAAGCTCACCCGGATCAATCCTGACTGGCGTGCCGAAGGGCTTGGCGCTCCTGCCATCCCGCCGAAGAAGCCTGCCGTGAAGGCCTCCCCAATTCCCACTGCCGCTCCAATCAAGACAGCGGTAGCCACGGAGTCCATCAAGGCGAAGGTAGCCGGCCGGATCACCGCGCAGCGAGAGAGCCGACCTGCCCCGGCAGGGCAGCCCCGGGAGGTTCCGGTCCCTGATTACTCCCGGCTCCGCCGCTATGCGAACGGGTCGGCGGTCCTTGGCGAACTCGGGTTCAGTTCGGTCGACGATCTCGTAGCTGCGGTCAACGAGCGCCGGGCCGATATGGGACGCCTTCCAATCACGCAAGGCGACTTTCCGGCCAACAAGGCAACCTTCGACAAGCTCGTGAGGGAGTTCGGAACCTACTCGGAGGCCGCCAGGCCCAATGGACCCTAGCGGCCCACGAGGCCGATCCGTTTCAGGTGAACCGGGCCGGAAGGAGGTGACAGCCTTTCCGCCGGCCGGGCACGGACGTCCAATCCTATAAGGCCACTCACGGCCATAAGGATTGGATTCCATGGACGGCAGGACACCCGCCGAAACCGCCGTTCCGGCGCGGCCGTCAGCCGACCGCACGTTCCTCGGCATCGCCCTGATGCTCGCGGCCACCACCCTCTTCTCGCTCAGCAACGTCGCAGCGAAGTCGATCTCCGAGACCCTGCCCGGCCTCCAGATCGCCTGGATGGTCCACCTCGTGTTCTGCGTGACGGTCCTGCCCGCGATCCTTGTCCGGCGCGGCACCGCCGCCTTCCGAACCGCGCGGCCGGGCCTCCACCTGCTTCGGGCTCTCGCGGCCAACCTCTCAGGGATGCTCGTCATCCTCGGTCTGGCCCACCTTCCCGTGGCCGAAAGCACGGCCATCAACTTCGCCTCCCCGCTCTTCATAACGGCCTTGTCGATACCGCTGCTCGGCGAGGTGGTCGGGAAGCACCGATGGGCAGCCACCATCGCGGGCTTCCTCGGGGTGGTGATCGTCGCCCGGCCCGGAACGGACGCCTTCCAGCTCGCTGCCCTGCTGCCCCTGTCCTCGGCGCTGGCGTGGTCGGTTGCCGTGGTCTCGACCCGCAGGATGGACGGGGAGCGCACCGACACGATGCTCGCCTGGTACGCCGCGGTCGGCTTCGTCCTGCTGACCGCCGCCCTGCCCTTCTCCTGGCAGGCACCGTCCGCTTCCGAGGTCGGCTATGCCACCCTCTCCGGCGCGTTCGCCGCCGCAGGGAGCTGCATCATCGTGCTGGCGTACCAGAAGGCACAGGCATCGGTGCTCGCGCCCTTCTCATATTCCCAGATCCTGTCGGCCGGCATCCTCGGCTACATCGCCTTCGGCACGGTTCCGGGGGCTTGGACTTTCGTGGGCGGGGCCGTCATTGCCGCAAGCGGGCTGTATGTCGCCTATCGTGAGCGCCTCACGTCGGGTGGACATCCATGAGCACGACCAGGCAAGAGCTCGCGAGGGTGATCGAGCGCGTCCTTGTCGTGCTGGTCTCCCGGACGGCGATAGTGCTTTCGCTCGCGATCACGGGTGCGCTCTGCATCTATTGCGAGTTCTTCAGGCCGGATCGGTTTCCCGGACCTGACAAAGACTACCTTCTGGAGTTCACGTACGGCGCATACCTCGGTGTGGGTTTCGGAATGTTCATCCTCCAGATTGCGGCCGGACTTAGCGAGGAAAAGCCCGTCCAGTCTGCCGTGCTATTTGTGCTGGCGTTCCATTTGCCGCTCATGGCGGGCAGCGCGGCGGCGGCATACCTATACCTGGCAATCTAGGTTTCGACTGTCTCTCCCCGCATTGCCGCCCTCTGCGGGATGAAGCAAGTGGCGGATCTCAAGCCGGGTCATTAAGGTGTCCCCAAACGGGAGGTCTCCGTGAGGACGCTGCAAGACTACGAGATGATGGTCGAGGAAGCCCGGTCGCGCGGACCCGACGACGACTACGAGAGGCAGCTCGCGGCTGAGAACGCGCTTGCCCTCGCCTCCATGGAGGACTTCCCCGACACCTTCGGGGAGCACACGGACTGGTTCACGTGGGCCACGAGGGCGACCACGGACGAGAGGCTGGATTCCACCCTGGAGCACCTGCGCGGGCTGCTCGGAGCCACGCCTCGCATCTGATCGGGTCTTCAGTCCTCCTGGGAAGGGAGCCCCCCAAGCACACACGTCCGCAGTGTCCCCGGTGTCGGGGGTCGAGCGGTTCCTGTCCAAGGCGGCGAGGCAGGCGTGTTCCCGGGGAACCTGCCTCGACTTACAGAGGTGTCGGCACCGAGGAGCAGACGCTCTCCCGGTACGCCGACACCGCCTCCCCGATATGCTCGAGCGCTGCCGGATCGCTCTCGACGGCCGCCACGAACTGGCTGGCTGCCTCCGCCGGCATGAACTTCTGGAGCTCGTACCAGAGTATCGATCCCGGTGTCCGCCCCTGGATGGCTTCCGGATTGACGGGGGCGAACGGTGCCTCCTCCGTTGGCTTGTAGAAGCCTCCGAACTCGCTGAGGAGCTCGGTGATCATCTTGGCACCCAGCTCCCCGTTCATGGCGAGAACCGTCTTCTTGCCGGGAACGAGGTCGTTCTCGAACTCGGCCTCGTACCGGAACGTCCCCATGGCCTTCCGTACCGGGTCGTCCCAGTCGCCCATGTGGAAATCCAGGACGGTCATGTTGCCGACCTTGTTGACGTAGGCGTGCCGGAACTCGTTATGCCTTTCCAGGCACTTCACCAGCCGCTTCGGGTCGATCCATCTGGGGATGATCCCGAGCTTCCGCTCCGGCATCGGATACAGGTCGATGCTCAACGTCTGTCTCATGCGTCATTCCTCGATCAGGGCTTCGGTGCCGACGGCGCGTTGATGTGGCCGTGCTCGATGAACTCGCCGAGCACCTTCATCATGGCCGGGGCTTCGTCCTCCTTGAAGATGGTGACCATGGAGTTCCGGAATTCCGGCGCCAGGCCGAGCGAGGCGAAGTCGACCCCGCTCAGCGCCCTGCCGAAGGCCTCGTAGTCGTCCCTCACCCAAATCTGGCGATAGAGCGGGCTGGCGGTGATCGCGATCCTGGACTTGTCCTCGAACCGGATCACGAGGCTGGCCTCGAGGCTGTCCGGCTGGTGCCCGACGTCATGCGGCTCCGCGACGGCACCGCGGGCGTTCAGGGACTCGTCGAGACTGGCCTCCGCGTAGTTCCTGATGATGAAGTCGAGGGTCGGGGAGTTCGGCCACTTCCTCCCCCTCGGCACGTTGCCCATGAGATCGGGGAGCTTGTTGGCATCATATGCCTTGCGGGGAGCGTTGTAGTCGGCCTTCGCGGCGGGCTTCTCGATCTCCCGGCAGCGCCCGGCCTTCGCCATGAGATCGCATAGGTCGGCATCACTCTGACGGATGCCGTATGACTTCTCGAAGAGGTGCTTCGGGAGCTTGAACTTGCCCTCCTCTACCGTCCCGTCTGCGCGTACCACGAAGGTGCCGCCCAGGAGGGCATGGACCTGGTCACCCGGATTGATGGTCGTCGGCTCGTAGACGGTGTCGATGGCGCGGGAGCTGCCGATGTAGGTGTTGGACGCCGAGTGGCCGATGGCCCTGAACCAGCGGATCGCCTCGTCGAACTCGTAGTACTTGTTCCCCCACGACATGATGCGGCTCCCTCGGCACGTCCCAGTTGCCGTGAGGGTGCGGCGGGGGCGGGAAAGGAACCAATCCTTGGGGTGCCCTGAAGGCGAAACGGAGGATCAAGTCCATGCAGGACAGCCAGTCCTCGTGATTGCCTTGGGATTGAGTCCTTGAGAATACGACTTTGCTGTTGACCGCTCCCGGGAATTGTTGCACATGGCGGGTAGAACATTGAAGGAAGTGTGTTCGCATGTTGAACTCGAAGCTGAAGATCGCCTTCTCGGCTGCCGCCCTCCTCGCCTGCGCCGCAGCCACGTCCGTCGCCGTCGCCCAGGAGTACACCCCGGGAGAGGTGATGTCGCCGTCCGACGTCGAGACCGGGGGCGGCACCGTGGACATCATCGGCATCCGCCCCGGCATGAAGTGCTCAGATGCGCAGGCGATCGCGACCAAGGAGTTCGGCGAGGACAACGTCAAGGCCGAGCAGACCAACTTCAAGCTCGGCTTCAAGGGCGTCTCGGTTTGGACCCCGGCCTTCACGAACGTGTTCCGCGCCAACCGCCGTGACGATGCGTCGGCCGAGGACATGACGGTGCACTGCACCGGCCTCGCCAGCGGCAACCAGGTCGTCTCCATCGAGCGGACCGTCTACTTGGGTGAAAGCCCGCTCAATGCCCCAAGCATCGAGGACGCCAAGAAGAGCCTGATTGCCAAGTACGGACCGGCGACCGGAGCGCAGGGCAAGGCGATGAGCTTCATGGCGGACGCCTCCCTCTACTGGGTGTACCGCAACGGCGAGAAGGCGACCTGTGACATCGAGCGTTCCGACGCGCGGCGCTGCTACGTCCTCTCGGCTGGCTACATGTACGATGCCAGCGGACTCGAAGGCTTCATGAACACGCCCAAGGAAGAGATGGGCATCTTCGTGAAGGCCGAGATCATGGGCTTCCGCGATGACAAGTCGAAGACCCACAGGTTCGAGGTCGAGGTCGTAGACGTGCCTCGCCGCAAGATGGCCGCGAAGGTGGACATCGACTCCCTCAAGGCCGAAGCCGGCCGTGTCCACGCAGAGTCGTCCAAGGCCGGAGCGATGCCGAAGCTCTGAGGCGTCCGAACCCGCTCACATGCAAAGGGAGGCCCTGCGGCCTCCCTTTCTCTTTTCGGGCAACGTTGCCGATCACTTCGCCTTGGCTGCCTCCAGCGGCAGGGCGTCCGAGATCAGCTTGCGCACCCGGTCCCGCATGGCCGGGGCATCGGCATCGTCGAGGCTGACCATCTTCCACTCCAGAAGGATGCGCTCGGGACGAAGAACCTGGATTTCGCACTCCCTGCCGCCGACCGAGTCGATGCAGAGGACCGAGGCCTTCTCCGCGAAGGCGAGACCCGTCTTGACCCCGTAGCCACGCAGGCCCGGCTTTGCCTCCTCGTCCTTCACCGCCGTCATGTCGAGACAGGCGACGTCCGGATGGGGCTTGATGCCCTCGCAGGCCTGATGCCTGACGTCGACGTCGCGTTCGTCGGGATCGGCCAGCCGCGTCGCGGACAGGATCGTCTCCTCGGCCCGTCCAGCCCGCGAGACGGGCCTCGTCGAGAACAGGGTGATCTCCCTGTCCTCGGCCGCATCCTTCCGCACGGCATCGACCCCGGCCT
>Ga0256853_1000082_pt1 | contig 11979 bp, 12 predicted proteins | sample BONnt6_FD_181171 | JGI IMG/M metagenome (GOLD analysis project Ga0256853, IMG submission 181171) | Terrestrial sediment cell enrichment communities from Utah, United States - BONCAT_SYTO_Terrestrial_sediment - 6 | ecosystem: Environmental > Terrestrial > Deep subsurface > Rock core/Sediment... | reverse complement strand
GAGTTATGAACTTTGCGCAACATCAGTTAAGAGTTTAAAGTTAAGCGTTTGTCACACTTTTAACTTATAACTCTTAACTCCTAACTCTCAAAACTTCACCGTAAGGCCCACTCCAGGGCGGCCGTTGGGTAGTACCGTAGGACTTACGGCCGTGTTCAGCCCCTTATCTTTAAATAGCTTGTCGTGGAGCCAATAAACGGTATTTACCGACAGGATACCCACGCCGGCACCGGCCAGCACGTCGGCCATCCAGTGCTCGTTATTCATCACGCGCAGCACGCCCGTAGCACCGGCAATGGCGTAGCTGCCCACGCTGATCCAGGGGCTTTTGTGGCGGAACTCCTTATCTACCACAGTCGCAATCGTAAAGGCATAGGCCGTGTGGCCCGAGGGGAAGGCATGGTTGTCGGCATTCGGACGGTCGATGTTGGTCAGCTTCTTGGTTGGCCATACCAGGGCCGAGGTAAGAGCTCCGGAAGCTAACAATAGTCCTGTCTGGCGGACAATGTCGTGGCGGTTTTGGGAAGAGAAGGCGTTGAAGCCATACATGTAGGCTACCGGCAGGAAGAACAGGTAATCGTCTACCTTGGTGCTGAAGTTGGGCGCACTTTTATTGCGGGCATCACGGGCGTCGTGGCTGCTGAAAAAGCCGTTCCCCTGGATGGTATAAATCCCGGCCCCGATGAGGGCTGCGGCCGGGATTACAGCCCGCTTCAGAAAGCGTTTGTTTTCTCCTTCACGCGTCTGCGCCTCTACGAAAGGATTTTTCTGACCGGGTACGAGTGTGTCGCCGGGCATGCCGGTAAGCGTTTCCGGTACTTGTAGCGTTTGTGCGGCTCCTATAGGAAGCGTACTGCTTACGCTATCCACCGCAGCCGATACCGTAGGCGTGGCGCTTGTTAATGTCTGCTGCTGTACCTGCGCTGCTACAGGACCTGCCAGCAGGCTTATCCACAGCAGGTGAGCCGTCAGGATCTTCGGGATTCTCAATGCGTGTTTTATTTTGTGTGAGTGTATTTTTATAAAAGACAAACTCTTGAAGCATGAAAATAGTGCCTGAGTAGCTGCACTTTCTAAAGCTGTTAGCGGTCGAGCTCGCCCAGCACGATATCTACCGAGCCGACAATGGCAATCAGGTCGGCCACCATACAGCCTTTAGCGATCTCGTGCAGCACCGATAGGTTGGAGAAGCAGGGAGAGCGGCCATGGCAACGGAAGGGCACATCGCTGCGGTCGGTGGTGCGGAAAAAGTAACCCAGCTCGCCGCGCGGCGTCTCACCCCGGAAGTAAAGTTCCTGTGTGCCGGTCATGCGCATCTTTTTGGGGCAGGCCGCCTGCGGGTCGAAGTCAGGCGTACGCTTAAGGTCACCCGTAAGGCGCTCCAGGCACTGGCGTATAATTTTTATTGATTCGCGGCATTCCAGGGCCCGCACGTAATTGCGGTCCCAGCAGTCGCCGGTGGTGCCCACCAGCCCCTGGCCAATGGGGATGTCAAACTCCAGCTCAGGGTAGACCGAGTAACCGTCTACCCGGCGCAGGTCATGCCTGAGGCCCGAGCCGCGCAGCATGGGCCCCGAGCAGCCGTAGTTGATGGCTACATCCAGGGGCAGGATACCCACGTTGGCCGTGCGGGCGATAAAGATCTTGTTTTCCAGCAGGATGGTGTCCAACTCGTCGAGCTTGGGCTGCAGGTAGTCAATAAACTCCTGGCAGCGCTCCTCAAAGCCGATGGGCAGGTCGTAATACAGGCCGCCCACCCAGATGTAGTTGTAGAGCATGCGTGCCCCGGACACCCATTCGAGCAGGCGCTGGATGTGCTCGCGGTCGCGCAAGAGCCAGAGGAAAGGTGTAAAGGCGCCAATGTCGATGGCATAGGTGCCGATAGCCACAAAGTGCGAGGCAATGCGGTTGAGCTCGGCTACCAACACCCGGATGTACTCTACGCGCCTGGGAATTTGCCCGGTGATGCCCAGCAGCTTTTCCACGCCCATGCACCACACATGCTCCGAATTCATAGCAGCCAGGTAGTCCATGCGGTCTACGTAGGGGATGGTCTGGTTGTAGGCCATGTGTTCGGCGTGCTTCTCAAAGCAGCGGTGCAGGTAACCGATGTGCGGTGCCACCTCGGTGATGATTTCGCCGTCGGTGATGACCTCCAGGCGCAACACGCCGTGGGTGGAGGGGTGCTGCGGGCCCATGTTTACGATCATCTCGCCGACCTGCAGCGTATCGGCGCTGAACTTGTTGGGCTCAGACTGCAGCAGGTAGTTTTGATATAATGTAGTGCTCAAGGTCGATTGAATGAATGAGAGGATGAGTGAATGTTCGTATGTCGTTTTCGTGTTTGGTGTTTCGAGGCACAATACACGAAAACGACACACGAGTTATTCCGGTTTTTCGCGCTTGTCCGAAAAGGGCGTGGGCGTGGTGGTCAGCTCCCGGAGCTCACCCTTAAAGCCGTTGAACTCATTGTGCCGGTCGAAAGGCACTTTGATGCCGTGGTAATAGTTCTGCAACTGGTAATCCTTGCGCAAGGGGTGGCCCTCCCAGTCGGCAGCGCAGAGGATGCGGCGCATGTCGGGATGATCTTTGAAATAAATGCCCAGCAGGTCAAACACTTCGCGCTCGTGCCAGTCGGCCGTGCGCCAGATGTGGCTCACGGTAGGTACCTGCGGCATGAGCTGCTCCGGCGTGGTATTGCGGGGCACCTGCACCTTGAGCATCAGGTGGTGGTCGTAAGGGATGGAGTAGAGGTTATAGGCTACCTCCATGGTGCCCGCCTCCGGCCCGTTGTCGAGGCCGGTCAGGCAGGAGAGGAAGTCGAAATAGGTCTGCGCATTGTCGTGCAGCGCCAGGCATATGTCGGGCAGGCGCTCGGTGGCGAGCACCAGATAAGGCTGCTGGTTGTCTGTACGGGTGGCCAGGATGCTTTCTTCTCCAAACTGCGCCACGATAAAATCTCTTAGTTCCTCAAAAAGCATACTTGTTAAATTGAATGAATGAGCGAATGAGTGATATCGGGTTGTTCACTTCGGGACAAGTGCGCACGCTGCGAGACTGTCTCATTTCGAAACACCAAACACGAAAAACGATGCGCAGCTCTTGGCACATTAACTAACTTGATTTCGTTTCGCCATGATCTCTTGCACGGCTCTGGGGGCACGGATGCTTTCCTTGCGGATGATTTCCTGCAGCTGCAGGAAGCCCCCGATCAGCGCTTCGGGCCGGGGCGGGCAGCCCGGCACGTACACATCTACCGGAATGATGCGGTCCACGCCTTTCACCACATGGTAGCCATGCTCCCAGTAGGGGCCGCCGCAGTTGGAGCAGGAGCCCATCGAGATCACGTAACGGGGCTCGGGCATTTGCTCGTAGAGGCGGCGCACGCGGTCGGCCATTTTAAAGGTAACCGTGCCGGCCACAATCATCACGTCCGACTGGCGGGGCGAAGCCCGGGGGATGATGCCGAAGCGGTCCAGGTCGTAGCCCGAGGCGTAGGCGCCCATCATCTCGATGGCGCAGCAAGCCAGGCCAAAGCCCATGGGAAAGAGCGAGGTCAGGCGCGCCCAGTTGAGCAGATCGTCGAGCTTGGTGATCACCACCCCGCCTTCTCCGGTTTTATCCTGAGGTATGTTCAAGGTCAATTACGAATTAAGCATTACGAATGCATCAGCCGGCATGTGTTAGCTGTTATGCGTTTTTTTAACTTCATAGCGGCGCGCGTTTACCCGCTGGTACACATCCAGCGGGATGCGGGAGCGGCTCTTGGGCACCACCGGGTCCGGCTTAATCCAGTCGAGGTGGCCCTTGGCCCAGGCATAGGCCAGGCCCAGCACCAGCACGCCGATAAAGACAAACATTTCTAACAGCGAAAACCATCCCCAGATTCCGTCCGTGGCCTCGATTAATTCTTTACGGCCAAACACCGTAGCCCAGGGAAAGAGGAAAGCCAGCTCCACATCGAAGATGATGAAGATGAGCGCCACTACGTAGAAACGCGGGTTAAACTGTATCCAGGAGTTGCCAATGGGTTCTTCGCCCGATTCGTAAGTTGCCAGTTTTTCGGGGTTGGGCCGGTGCGGGCGCAGCAGCTTGCTGGTCAGCAGGCCGATCACCACGAAGATAGCGCCCCCGATCAGAAAGAGCAGGATGGTGCCGAAGTCCGAAGTATAAGTTTCTGCCATTCTTGCAGTTGTTTGTGCAAAATTACAACAAAATTTTTGCCCACGGCAGTTCTGTATGAGTGAATGAGCGATTGCGTGGAGGAGTGAATGGCTAATGTCGTGTTTCGTTTTCGATCGATTTCTCCCTCTCCTGTTTTTAGGAGCTGCGATTAGGACACAAGTGTAATATGCTCCTCTTTAGCTTTATGCTACTTCAAGTTTTTAACTTGGAGTAGACATGGAGCAAGCTTTCAGCTTGCGAAGCAACACGAGGCTGTGTCAAACAAGCTGAAAGCTTGAAGCAGGACCAAAAAGATGTGTCCTAATGGTAGGTTTTTAGGAGAGGGCCGGGGTGAGGTCATTCACATTTCCAAATCTTCAAATTCAACCAACATTTTCCAGTGTGGGACTGTAGGAAATAAAACAATAGTTTCGACTGTAAAAACCTGTTATTCCTATGCTAACCGGACGCGTAAATGCACCAGAAATCAACACCGAGCATGGCTGGCTCAACACCGACCGGGCCTGGTCGATCAAAGACTTCAGGGGCAAGATTGTCTTGCTCGATTTCTGGACTTTAGGCTGTATCAATTGCCAGCACATTGTGCCGGACCTCCGGCGCCTGGAAGAGGAGTATGCCGATGTGCTGGTGGTGATCGGGGTACACTCGGGTAAGTTCGATGCCGAAAAGCGCCAGAAGACCATCGCGCAGGCCATCCGCAAGTTTGGTATCGAACACCCGGTGGTAAACGATGCCGATTACAAGGTCTGGAACGAGTATGGCGTGCGGGCCTGGCCCACAGTGGTGCTCATCGACCCGCAAGGGAAAGTGATCGGGCAGCATGCCGGCGAGCGGGTGTATGATGCGGTGCGCCCTTACATCCAGAAACTAAAAGAAGAACACAAAGATGCGCTGCAGCGGGAGCCCATCCGATTCCACGTGGAGCAGCCTGCCGATGCGCCGCTGTACTTCCCCTCCAAACTCACGAGCGACAGCGAAGGCAATATCTATCTCTCCGACAGCGGGCACAACCGCATTCTGAAGCTAAACCGGCAGGGGCAAATCCTGGAAGTGATCGGCAGCGGCGAGCAGGGCTTTTATAACGGCGGCTACGCCGACAGCACCTTCTATGAGCCACACGGACTGGCCCTGCTGGGCGACACCCTCTATGTGGCCGATGCCAAGAACAACGCCATCCGCAAAGTGGACCTGCGTAACCGCAAGGTGCGCACGGCAGCAGGCACCGGCGCGCTGGAGTACTACTTTACGCAGGACAGGCTAAAGGAACCCGTCAACCCCAACAGCCCCTGGGACCTGCTCCTCTACGGCGAGAGCCTGTTTGTGGCCAGCGCGGGCAATCACCAGATCCTGCGCATGGACCCGGCCACCGAAAAGGTATACCGATTTGCCGGTAACGGGCGCGAGGCGCTGGCCGACGGTCCGCTGCACGAGGCCGCCTTTAACCAGCCCAGCGGACTGTCGCACAACGAACATGTCTTGTATGTGGCCGACGCCGAAGCGAGCGCCATCCGCACCGTAAACCTGAAAACGGGCATGGTGCTTACCCCGCTGGGCCGGGGGCTTTTTGATTTCGGCGATGTGGACGGGGACGTGCAGGATGCACTGCTGCAACATTGCGTAGGGGTGGAGGTGATTGATACGAGCGTATACATCGCCGATACCTACAACGGTAAAATTAAAGTGCTCGACTTGTCGCGTGGCCGCGTGAGTACCCTCACCGATGGGCTAAGCGAGCCGAACGACGTACATTTTCTGGCCGGCCAGTTGTGGGTAACGAGTACCAACAGCCATCAGCTTTTTAAAGTAGACCCGACCACAGGGGAGAAAGAAGAAGTGAAAGTCGAGTTCTGAGTTCCGAGTCACGGGTTCTGAGTTCGGAATTTTGAATGAGTGAGTGAGTGGAGGAGTGAATGGTTTAACGGCTAAATGGTTGATTGCTGTCCCTGCACATTAACGCATTAGCACATTCTCTCATTGAAGCTGTTTAGCGTTTATCTTTTGGGCTGCAAAGGACGTTTCCCGGAACCTGCCCCCGACCTACGTCGGGATGTTCCACTTCGGCTATTTCTCAGCCCATAGCGCTGCTATGCGCTTCAAAATGAGCCTCGTCAGAACCCGAAAACGCTCCTTTTCGCCTTCAAAACATAAACGCTAAACAGCTTCATTTTCAAATTTTCACATCTCCAAATTTCCAAATTAATACATGCCAACTCGGAACTCGTGACTCAGAACTCAAAGAGCATCCTGATTCAGACAAACAACTCAGTCGCGTAGCTCCGGTTGCCTGGCAAGCTGCGTGCGCAGGTGGCGGAAGTGCTTGAGCGTAAACTGAAAGATGGGGCTGGTGATGAGAGTATAAAAGAAAGAGGCAACGAAAGCCGGACCACCCAGGGCATAGCCGATGGCCAGCACCAGGCACTCTACCAGGATGCGGGCACGGCTAACGGAGAGTTTCGTTTTTTCGGCAACAGAAAGCATAAAGCCATCGCGCGGCCCGGCACCAATGCCGCCTGCCACATAGAGGCCACCGGCAATGCCGGCGATGATCATGGTGCACAACAGGTTCAGGTAATCAAGTGGCGTATGAGTGGCTTTCGGCAGAAAGTTGAGCCAAAGGAAAAGGTCGGTAAAGGGGCCAATGAGCAGGGCGTTGAGAAAAGTACCGATGCTGATGTACTTGCGGTTAAGGCTCCACGAAAGACCGACAAACAGCAGGCCTACCAGCGTGCTCCAGGTACCGATGCTAAAGCCGAATTTCTCGAACAGGGCCACATTAAGCACCTCCCAGGGGTGCAGGCCCAGGTACTTTACCTGCACGGCAATGGCATTGGCCAGGCCGAAGAGCATCAGCCCGGTAAAGAAAAAGCCATAATTGATCACCTTCTCGCGCATTGCCTACTAACGTGCTCCTGCTTAATATTTGTTCAAACAACAATTGGCCTGCAAGTAAGCAAATTATTGGCTAAACGCTAAGAGGTTCTGGGTGACGCGTCACGCGTTCTGCGTGAAAAGGCTGATCGAGCAGCTTTATGTACTATAGCTGCTTAAGCGGCGGCTTGGGTGGTGAGCAGTTGCTTTACGCGCAGGGCCTGCTGGATATGGCGCTCCTGATGGATCACCACGAAGGCCAGTGTTTCGCCGATGCGCAGCTTCAGCAGCTTGAAGAACTCTATCGGAATTGCTTTCTTGTCCAGGTTGGTGCTTCGGGCACTTTGCAGGAGTTGGAGGAGCTGGGCCAGGTGGCGGAGGAACTCGTCTACCGTGCTGCGGTTGAGCCGGCTGTTGTTGGGGTTCATGTGCTTTACCGTCCTGTGCTTTTTCGTGTTCTGCGGACGCACCATCTCCATCGACTTTTTGCCCAGCCAGCTGTAGTGGATCTGTTGTGTAGCAGGGCCGCCGGCATGGCGGGCGATAGCTTGGGCCAGGGCCGGGTTATAGTAGCGGCTGTAGCGGTTCAGGTGTTCGAGGCATTCGAGTATGCTCCAGCTGTCGGGGGCGGGTTTAAAATTGAGGGCCTCGAGATCCAAGGAGGCAAATTCGGCAGTAATGGTATCGTTTTGTGTTTGGGCGGCTTGCGCAAGCTGTTCTATTGTATTCATGGCGGTCATCATTTTATACCTCACAAAGGTAGCTCCTGCTTTGTGCCGAATCCTTGACCAGGATCAAGATTTACACTTTTAACCGGCTCAGCGTTTCGGGCGACATGCGCAGGTAGGAGGCGATGTACTTCTTGGGGATGTGCTGAAACAGGTGCGGACTGCGCTGCAGTACGCGTTGCAGGCGCTGCTCGGGCTCGGGCAGCAGCAGGTCCACCTCCCGCTCGATCTTACCGACCAGCGCTTTTTCCAATTCCTCGTACCAGAAGCGTTTGATGTTGGGCCGCGCCTCCATCAGCTGCATCAAATCGGCCTTGCTGATGCCCAGCAGCTCACTTTTTTTCAGCGCCTGGATGCAGTAGGCCGAGGGCTTGCCTTCCACAAAGGACGGAAAAGAAACCACCAGCGTGTTGGGGTAGGCAAAGCCCACGCAAATTTCCTCGTCGGGAAGCGGGTAGTAGATGCGCAGCGCCCCGCTGGTTACCAGATACAGCCCCTGCTCCACCTGTCCTTGCCGGATCAGGAAATCGTAGCGGCTGAGCTGTACCTGCTTTTTCCAGAGTGGCACAAAGGCGGCAATATCTTCCGGGTTGAAGTAAGGAATTTGCTGGAGGAGGGCTTGGAGCATGTGGGGTGTGTTTCGTGTGTCGGTATGAATTACAGGAGGAACTTCCTTACCGCCGCTGCTCAAAAGTCTCAAATCCTTTCAAATCCTCTTTCTCCTCTACTTTCACTTTCTCTACGCGGGCATGGCGCGGCCCCACCTGAGCCCAGGCTTCCAAGGCTTGCAAGGCCTGTGCGTCTCCTTCGGCTTCGAGGTATACCGTGCCGTCGGCCTGGTTCTGTACAAAACCCGTGAGGCCCAACTCCCGGGCTTTCTCTTGCGTGCTGGCCCTGAAAAATACACCCTGCACTTTGCCATGCACGCGCATGGCCACGCGTTTTTTGTTTTTATCCATCGCCACTACTTTTATCCTGTAGAAACGGCTGCTAAAGCCGGGAATTAAACTAACAATAGTTTTGCAACAAAGAACAATTCGCGTGGCAACATTTGTTTAGAAGACACATGTGGCTGCATTGCAAAATTGTAGCTATCTTGGTCGCCCCTGGCGCCTGAGGCGTCGGTTTAGAAGAGGAGAAAGCGTTATGTCATTATTATTCACTGATTTTAAAAGCTGGGAAAAGCACTGCGCTGAAACAGGCGAGCCGCTCTACCTGCCTGTACTTGCTTACGAAATAGAACAGAAAGGCCGTTCTGAGGAGTTTATCTGGGAAAATATTGCCAAAGCCTACGGGGTGATGAAAGACGCCGTACAAACCGGCTTGACCGAGGACATGCGTTCGCGCTCGGGCATGGTAAACAACAGCGCCAAAAAGGTGGCCAAATCGCCGGTCACGGTGCTTTCGCCGCAGTTCCAGATGCTTGTGTCGCGGGCGCTGGGAGCCAAAGAGGTGAACTCCTGCATGGGCCGTGTGGTGGCCGCGCCAACAGCCGGCGCCTCGGGTATTTTGCCCGGCACGCTCACCACCCTGCAGGAGCTGCATGGCCTGGAGGACCGGAAGATCCACGAAGGGCTGTTGGTGGCTGCCGGTATTGCGCTCATCATTGAGCAGAACGCTTCGCTGGCAGGCGCCGTGGGTGGTTGCCAGGCCGAAACGGGCAGTGCGGCTGCCATGGCTGCCGGGGCGATCGTCTACTGCTTGGGCGGCGATGTGCAACAGGTGTTTAACGCTGTAGCCATTACCATCCAGTGCATGCTGGGCCTGGTGTGCGATCCGGTGGCCGGATTGGTAGAGGTGCCCTGCATTGTGCGCAACGCCAGCGCGGCAGCCATTGCCTTTTCTTCGGCCCAGCTGGCCATTGCCGGCGTAGATCCCGTAATTCCGGTAGACCAGTGCGTGGCAGCCCTGGGCGAGGTAGGTGAAAGCATGGAGCGCAAGTACAAGGAAACGGCCGAAGGAGGCCTGGCCAATACGCTCAAAGCCCGCGAGATCGAGAACTTTGTGCTGGTGCAGGATGTGGAAATCCTACCTGACGAAGACGAGGCCTGACAATAAAATTTAAGGTTAAAAAGCAAAGAGGTAGAAGGCAAGCATGCTTTCTACCTCTTTGCTTTAGTAAGGCTAAACCTCCAAGGTTTTCAAAGCCTTGGAGGTTTATTTGCTATTTCTTTCCTTCCACAACTGATGGAAGGATTTGGGGGCTACTTTTACCGGCTCGCGGCGTTTGCTCCAGGTATCTTTCATCACCTGCTTCAGCACAAAGTTTTTGATGCCGGCCGGGGCCAGGTTCATCAGCCGGCGGCTTTTCATGGCCTTGAGCCAGAGGTTAAAGGCTGTTTTTTCCTGCTTATCGGCCAGGCCCTCGTCCACGCTCTGTTTGCGGTTGAGCAAGAGCAGGTTGTGGATGTTGATCTTAACCGGGCATACCGAGGTGCAGGCCCCGCACAGGGAGCTGGCAAAGCTCAAGTGCTTGTTTTCGGCCATGCCGCTGTAATGGGGCGTGATCACAGAGCCGATCGGCCCACTGTAGGTGCTTTCGTAGGTATGCCCGCCGATATTCTTGTATACCGGGCACACGTTCAGGCAGGCCCCGCAACGGATGCAATTGAGGGCCTCCCGCTTTTCGGGTAAGGCCAGCAGGTCGGTGCGCCCGTTATCGAGCAGGATCACGTACATTTCCTCCGGGCCGTCGTGCTCTTTGGGCTGACGCGGTCCTGTGAGGATGGTGTTGTAGATGGTGACGTTCTGGCCCGTACCGCTGGTGCTGAGCAAGGGCCAGAAAAGATCCAGGTCCATGATCGAAGGGATGATCTTCTCGATGCCCACCACAGCAATATGCGTTTTGGGGAAGGTGGTTGAAAGGCGGGCGTTGCCTTCGTTTTCGGTTACGGCTATGCCGCCCACATCGGCAATAAGAAAGTTGGCCCCGGTGATGCCCACCTCGGCCGCCGTATATTTGTCGCGCAGCAAGCGGCGGGCCACGCCTACCAGTTCTTCGGCATTGTCGGTCTGGGGGATGCCCAATTTATTTACAAACAGCTCGGCAATGTCCTTTTTGGACATGTGCATGGCGGGCGTTACGATGTGATAAGGACGCTGCCCGGCCAGCTGTACAATGTACTCGCCCAGGTCGGTTTCCACTACCTCAATGCCGTTCTTCTCCAGGAAATCGTTCAGGTGGATCTCTTCGGTAATCATCGACTTGGACTTTACCACCGAGCGGGCCCGCTTGCGGCGCATGATCTCGCCGATTTCGCGGAGGGCTTCCTGCGCATCGCGTGCCCAGATTACCTTGCCGCCACGCGCCGTAAAGTTGGCCTCAAACTCCATCAGGTACTTGTCCAGGTTGTTGATGGTGTTGGTCTTGATATAAGAGCCCCGTTCCCGGGCCAGTTCATGGTCGGTATACTGGGTAAGGCCGCGTGCTACGGCAGCGTTATACTTGCCGATATTAAACTTGATGGTGGCGCGGTGGCCCTGGTCAAATGCTTTTGTTTCTGCATCGAGCAGAAACTGTTTCAGTTTACTCATACTGTTCTCCCCCGGCATAAAGTTAAGAGTTAAAAGTTAAGAGTTAAGAACAATGGGGTAGTGCTTTGCTTTGTGTCAAACAATACAAAAGCACGCGTCGAGGCGATGAAATCTGCTTCAACTCATCATTCATAACTCATAACTCTTGACTCTTAACTCTTAACTTCTAACTCACTTCTTGTTGCTGTCTACCACAATGCGGTTGTCGCGGTTGGCCAGCTCCCAGGTTACATGGAAGGCCAAGCGGGCTACTTTTTCGGCGCTGTCGAAAAGCATCTTGTCTACCTCGTCAGATGGCTGGTGGTAGTCGGCGTGTACCCCGTTGAAGTAAAATACGACCGGGATACCGTGTTTGGCAAAGTTGTAGTGGTCGGAGCGGTAATAGAAGCGGTTCGGATCGTTCTCGTCGTTATAGGTATAATCAAGCTTCAGGTTCACGTACTTCTGGTTTACCTCTTCATTGATCCGGTGCAGTTCCGAAGAAAGCTTGTCGGCCCCGATCACGTAGATGTAGTTGCTGTCGTTGCGTTTTTCGTATTGATAGTCCATGCGGCCGATCATGTCGATGTTGACGTTAGCCACGGTGTTTTCGAGCGGAAAGACGGGGTTTTCGGAGTAGTACGCAGAGCCCAGCAGGCCTTTCTCTTCGGCAGTTACGGTCATA
>Ga0256853_1000081_pt1 | contig 12083 bp, 22 predicted proteins | sample BONnt6_FD_181171 | JGI IMG/M metagenome (GOLD analysis project Ga0256853, IMG submission 181171) | Terrestrial sediment cell enrichment communities from Utah, United States - BONCAT_SYTO_Terrestrial_sediment - 6 | ecosystem: Environmental > Terrestrial > Deep subsurface > Rock core/Sediment... | reverse complement strand
TAAAAAGTTTAAAGCTCATGACGAGCAAAACGTTGCAAAAATCGGTGATGTTGTTCGTATCATGGAAACTCGCCCACTATCTGCAACGAAACGCTTCCGTCTTGTAGAAGTAGTAGAAAAAGCAGTTATTATTTAATTTTTGATCGGAAATAGCTACATCCCGAAGGGAGGTTACACACATGATTCAACAAGAAACACGTTTAAAAGTTGCTGACAATTCAGGTGCTCGTGAAGTACTTACTATTAAAGTTCTTGGTGGCTCTGGCCGCAAAACTGCTAATATCGGTGACGTTATCGTTTGTACAGTGAAACAAGCAACACCTGGTGGCGTTGTTAAAAAAGGTGACGTTGTTAAAGCGGTAGTTGTTAGAACAAAAAGTGGCGTTCGTCGTACAGACGGTTCATACATTCGTTTCGATGAGAACGCTTGTGTAATTATCCGTGACGACAAGAGTCCACGCGGAACGCGTATCTTCGGACCTGTTGCTCGTGAACTTCGCGACAGCAACTTCATGAAGATCGTATCACTAGCTCCAGAAGTACTATAATCTCAAAACTATATGCCTTTAAGGAGGTGCGAACAGATGCATGTGAAAAAAGGTGACAAAGTTATGGTCATCTCTGGTAAGGATAAAGGCAAAACAGGTGTAATTTTAGCTGCTTACCCTAAACAAAGCCGTGTGCTAGTTGAAGGAGTAAACATCGTTAAAAAGCACTCTAAGCCATCCCAAGTGAATCCACAAGGTGGAATCATCAACCAAGAGGCACCTATTCATGTATCAAACGTCATGCCTATCGATCCTAAAACTGGTACACCAACCCGTGTAGGTTTCAAGGAAGTTGATGGCAATAAAGTACGTGTTGCAAAAAAATCCGGTGAAGTTCTAGATAAATAAGTCTAAAAGAAGGGAGGTACAAGAATGAACCGCCTAAAAGAAAAATATGTAAAAGAAATTACTCCTGCTCTTGTGAGCAAGTTTAACTATAAATCAGTTATGCAAGTACCGAAGCTTGATAAAATCGTTATTAACATGGGTGTCGGTGATGCAGTACAAAACGCAAAAGCATTAGATAACGCGGTAGAAGAGCTTGCAACAATTACTGGTCAAAAGCCTGTAGTTACTCGCGCTAAGAAATCTATCGCTGGCTTCCGTCTACGTGAAGGTATGCCAATCGGTGCGAAGGTTACTCTACGTGGAGAGCGTATGTACGAATTCTTCGACAAGTTAGTTTCTGTATCTCTTCCACGTGTGCGTGACTTCCGCGGTATTTCGAAAAAGTCTTTTGACGGACGCGGAAACTACACACTAGGTGTAAAAGAACAGTTAATCTTCCCTGAAATTGATTACGATAAAGTAAGCAAAGTTCGTGGTATGGATATTGTTATCGTTACTACAGCTAATACTGATGAAGAAGCTCGTGAACTGTTAACTCAATTTGGAATGCCATTCCAAAAGTAATCGGTAAATAAAGGGAGGCGAAAACGTGGCTAAAAAGTCAATGATTGCGAAACAAAAGCGCACGCCTAAATTCCCGGTTCAAGAATATACACGCTGCGAACGTTGCGGACGTCCACATTCTGTATACCGTAAATTTAAGCTTTGCCGTATTTGTTTCCGTGAATTAGCATACAAAGGACAAATTCCTGGTGTGAAAAAAGCTAGCTGGTAAAACTAGAGTTTGGGAAGGAGGTAAAAAACAATGGTCATGACAGATCCAATTGCAGATTTGCTAACTCGCATCCGTAATGCGAATATGGTTCGTCACGAAAAATTAGAAGTTCCTGCTTCTAATATGAAGAAAGAAATCGCTGAAATCCTTAAGCGTGAAGGCTTCGTACGTGACGTTGAATATATCGAGGATAACAAGCAAGGAATCATCCGTATCTTCTTAAAGTACGGTTCAAACAACGAGCGCGTTATCACAGGTCTAAAACGTATAAGCAAACCTGGTCTTCGTGTTTATGCAAAGGCTACAGAGGTTCCACGCGTACTTAATGGACTTGGAATCGCACTAGTATCTACTTCTCAAGGCGTTCTTACAGACAAAGAAGCTCGCGCAAAGCAAGTAGGCGGAGAAGTATTAGCATACGTTTGGTAAAAGAGTTTCTTAAAGAATGGAGGTGCACTAAATGTCTCGCGTAGGTAAAAAGCCAGTTGAAATTCCATCAGGTGTAACAGTTACAGTCGATGGAAGCAACGTAACAGTAAAAGGTCCTAAAGGTGAACTAAGTCGTTCATTTAATCCAGATATCGAAATTAAAGTAGAAGAGAACGTGATCAACGTTTCACGTCCTTCTGATGCAAAGGAGCACCGCGCATTGCACGGTACTACTCGCGCATTACTTTCAAATATGGTTGAAGGTGTATCTAAAGGGTTCGAAAGAACACTTGAATTAATCGGGGTTGGATACCGTGCTCAAAAGCAAGGTACAAAGCTTGTATTAAACGTTGGATACTCTCATCCAGTTGAAATCGAGCCAGAAACAGGTCTAGAAATCGAAGTACCTTCTAATACACGTGTAATCGTAAAAGGTACAAACAAGGAGCGCGTTGGCGCACTTGCTGCTAACATTCGTGACGTTCGTCCTCCAGAGCCTTACAAAGGTAAAGGAATCCGTTATGAAGGCGAATTCGTTCGTCGTAAAGAAGGTAAAACAGGTAAGTAATGCCCTAAGGGGTAAACGAAAGGAGTGACCAAAATGATTACGAAGGCTGACAAAAATGCAACGCGTAAGAAAAGACACGCACGTGTGCGTTCAAAGCTTAGCGGTACTGCAGCTCGTCCTCGTCTAAATGTGTTCCGTTCAAGCAAGCACATTTATGCACAACTAATTGACGATGTAAGTGGAGTAACTTTAGCGAGTGCTTCAACTTTAGATAAAGAAATCGGTCTTGAATCTACTGGTAACGTTGATGCAGCGGTTAAGGTCGGAGAATTAGTTGCAAAGCGTGCTGTAGAAAAAGGCGTTAAAGCTGTTGTTTTCGATCGTGGAGGATACTTATATCATGGACGCGTGAAAGCACTAGCAGATGCTGCTCGTGAAAACGGCTTAGAATTTTAATAGACAAAGGAGGGACACAAAAAGATGCGTCGTATTGATCCAAACAAACTTGAACTTGAAGAACGCGTAGTAACAGTTAACCGTGTTGCGAAAGTTGTTAAAGGTGGACGTCGTTTCCGTTTCTCTGCTCTTGTAGTAGTAGGCGATAAAAACGGCCACGTTGGCTTTGGTACTGGTAAAGCACAAGAAGTACCAGATGCAATTCGTAAAGCAATTGAAGATGCTAAGAAAAATCTAATCGAGGTACCTATGGTTGGTACAACGATTCCACACCAAGTCATCGGTCACTTTGGTGCTGGTGAAATCCTTCTAAAGCCTGCTTCTGAAGGTACTGGGGTTATCGCTGGTGGTCCAGTTCGTGCGGTTCTAGAATTAGCAGGTGTTGCTGACATCCTGTCAAAATCTCTAGGAACGAACACACCAATTAATATGGTTCGTGCAACTTTAGACGGTTTAAAACAACTAAAACGTGCTGAAGACGTAGCTAAATTGCGTGGTAAATCAGTAGAAGAACTGTTAGGTTAAGGGAGGGAAATATAATGGCTAATAAACTAGAAATTACCCTCACTCGCAGTGTGATTGGTCGTCCACAAGATCAAAGAGAGACTGTTAAAGCACTAGGTTTACGTAAAATGCACCAAACAGTTGAGCAACAAGACAATGCTGCTATTCGTGGCATGATCACTAAAGTTGCCCACCTTGTAACGGTAGTAGAGAAATAAGACAATTTTTCTTTGAATAAGGAGGTGCCAATATGAAACTTCATGAATTAAAACCTGCAGAAGGTTCTCGTCGTGAGCGTAAGCGTCTAGGACGTGGAATCGGTTCTGGACAAGGTAAAACTGCTGGTAAAGGTCATAAAGGTCAAAACGCTCGTTCTGGTGGCGGCGTACGTCCAGGCTTTGAGGGTGGTCAAACACCTTTATTCCAACGTTTACCAAAACGTGGATTTACCAACATTAACCGTAAAGAGTATGCAATCGTTAATCTTGATGCTCTTAACCGTTTTGAAGACGGAACAGAAGTTACTCCAGAACTTCTAATTGAAACAGGTGTTGTAAGCAGCGAAAAAGCAGGAATTAAGATTCTTGCTAAAGGCAATGTTGAGAAAAAGCTTACTGTAAAAGCTCATAAATTCTCCTCTGCTGCAAAGGAAGCTATTGAAGCTGCCGGCGGTCAAACAGAGGTGATTTAATGTTTCAGACAATCTCCAATTTTATGCGCGTGGGTGATATAAGACGAAAAATCATATTCACCCTTTTAATGTTGATTGTATTTAGAATCGGGACATTTATACCTGTTCCTCATGTCAATACCGATATTTTAAAAGCACAGGATCAACTAAGTGTATTTGGAGTTTTGAATACATTTGGCGGGGGAGCGCTTAGTAACTTCTCCATTCTTGCGATGGGTATCATGCCATATATTACGGCATCTATTATCATCCAGCTTTTACAGATGGATGTGGTGCCGAAATTTACGGAATGGTCAAAACAAGGGGATGTGGGTCGCCGTAAGTTAGCTCAATTTACCCGCTATTTTACGATTGTTCTTGGATTTATCCAAGCATTCGGAATGTCATACGGATTTAATAATCTTGCTGGTGGATTATTAATAGAAAAACCTGGTGTCAGCACATATCTTTTAATTGCAACTGTGTTAACTGCGGGTACTGCTTTCCTTTTATGGTTAGGGGAACAGATCACTTCTAAAGGTGTCGGAAATGGTATTTCAATTATCATCTTTGCTGGTATTGTTGCTAGTATTCCGAATACAGTAAACCAAATTTACGCACAGCAATTTGAAGATGCTGGGGACCAGCTATTCTTACGTATCGTAACAGTACTGCTAATTTTATTAGCTGTTATTGCTATCATTGTTGGAACCATTTTCATCCAACAAGCTTTACGTAAAATCCCAATCCAATATGCAAAGAAAATGGTAGCTGGTCGCGCACCAGCAGGACAGTCCACACATTTACCGCTAAAAGTAAATGCTGCTGGAGTTATCCCTGTTATCTTCGCCGTTTCATTTATTATTACTCCAAGAACGATTGCTCAGTTCTTTGAACAAAATAGTGTAACGATTTGGATTGAACGAATTTTTGATTATACTCATCCAATTGGAATGGTGATTTATTGTGCGCTTATTATCGCCTTCACTTATTTCTATGCTTTCATTCAAGTGAATCCAGAACAAGTAGCTGAAAACTTGAAAAAGCAAGGTGGTTATATTCCAGGAATTCGTCCAGGAAAAAGCACTCAGGAATATTTAACGCGCGTATTATACCGCTTAACATTTGTTGGTGCGCTCTTCTTAGCTGCTATTGCTATCTTGCCTGTCTTTTTCGTGAATTTTGCCGGGTTACCGCAATCTGCACAAATTGGTGGAACAAGCTTACTTATCGTAATAGGGGTTGCTCTAGAAACGATGAAGCAGCTTGAAGCACAGCTTGTTAAGCGTCACTATAAAGGTTTTATAAAATAATTCGGATTTGGGGACAGATGTTCCCAAACGCCGTTTTAGAGACTGAGGGGGGAAATCAGAGTGAATCTAGTTTTGATGGGGCTACCGGGTGCTGGTAAAGGCACACAAGCTGAGAAAATCGTTGAAAAGTATTCTATCCCTCATATCTCGACAGGAGATATGTTCCGAGCAGCGATGAAGGAAGGCACAGAGCTAGGCAAACAAGCCAAGTCTTTCATGGATCAAGGTGCACTTGTTCCTGATGAAGTAACAATTGGTATTGTTCGTGAAAGATTAAGTAAAGATGATTGTCTAAAAGGGTTTTTACTTGATGGATTTCCTAGAACTGTCGCTCAAGCAGAAGCGCTAGAGAATATTCTTACTGAACTTAACAAGAAGATTGATTTTTGTTTAAATATTGATGTTGATCACGGGATTTTGATGGAACGTCTAACGGGTCGTCGTATTTGTAAAGATTGTGGAGCTACTTACCATTTGGTTTTCAATCCTCCTGCAAAGGATGGTACATGTGACCGATGTGGTGGAGAGCTGTATCAACGTGCAGATGACAATGAAGAAACAGTTCATAACCGTCTAGAAGTTAATATTCAACAATCTGAGCCATTGCTACATTTCTATGAGTCAAAGGGCTATTTGAAAAATATCAATGGACAACAGGATATTAATCAAGTATTCAAAGATATTGACAGCCTTCTCGGGAGCTTGCGTAAATGATCATTTGCAAAACTCCACGTGAGATTGAAATTATGCGTGAAGCTGGTCGCATCGTTGCATTAACACATCAGGAATTAAAAAAACATATTGCTCCCGGAATAACGACAAAAGAGCTGGATATGATCGCGGAATCATTTATTCGTAAATGCGATGCGGTACCATCTTTTAAAGGCTATAACGGTTTTACAGGTAGCATTTGCGCTTCTGTTAACAATGAGCTTGTGCACGGAATCCCTGGAAATCGTGTTTTGAACAATGGTGATATTATAAGCATTGATATCGGTGCTAAATACAATGGCTATCACGGAGACTCCGCTTGGACTTATGCTGTTGGAAACATTGATGAGGAATCACAACGTCTACTGGACGTAACAGAGGAATCATTGTATATGGGTCTAAAAGAGGCAAAACCAGGTGACCGTCTGTCGAACATCTCCCATGCGATTCAAACTTATGTGGAAGCTAATGGGTTTTCAATTGTACGCGAGTATGTAGGCCATGGAATAGGGCAAGACTTACATGAGGATCCACAAATTCCTCATTACGGTCCACCTAATAAAGGTCCACGATTAAAACCAGGGATGGTATTAGCAGTTGAGCCGATGGTGAATGCAGGAAGTCGTTATGTTAAGACATTAGCAGACGATTGGACCGTCGTTACAGTTGATGGCAAAATGTGTGCGCACTTTGAGCATACAGTTGCAATTACTGAAACAGGCTTTGAAATTCTTACAAAAGCTTAACTTGTGAAAACCTTTGGTGATGTCAAGCTTTTAGTAATATTTTTTATTATTAAAATTGGGCAAAACCTAATCAGTATGCTATAATTAGAAGGTTGCTAGAAAATTGTAGTGTATATACCGGTCGTGTTGCATTGGAAAGCTACGAAATTCTTTCAGTAAGTATTTAATGGATCATGTAACTGATGAGTGGAAGGGAGACTAGTTCAATGGCGAAAGATGATGTGATTGAAATTGAAGGTACGGTTTTAGAAACTTTGCCTAACGCTATGTTTAAGGTAGAATTAGAAAATGGTCATACTGTACTAGCTCATGTTTCCGGGAAAATTCGCATGCATTTTATTCGTATTTTACCAGGTGACAAAGTAACTGTTGAGCTATCCCCATATGACTTAACACGCGGAAGAATTACTTACCGCTTTAAATAATTTGTTGCACTCCGTACTACCAAGGAGGTTAGGATAATGAAAGTTAGACCATCTGTTAAGCCGATCTGCGAAAAGTGTAAAGTTATCCGTAGACGCGGCAAAGTTATGGTTATTTGTGAAAACCCTAAGCATAAACAAAAACAAGGCTAATAATGAGGGAGGTGCTTTAATAAATGGCACGTATTGCAGGTGTAGATATTCCACGTGAAAAGCGTGTAGTAATCTCATTAACATACATCTATGGTATTGGAAAAAATACTGCACAAAAGGTATTGGCTGAAGCTGGTGTTTCAGAAAATACACGTGTGCGTGATTTAACAGAAGACGAACTTAACAAAATTCGTGATATCATCGATAAATTAAAAGTTGAAGGTGACCTTCGTCGTGAAATTTCTTTAAACATTAAACGTTTAATGGAAATCGGTTCATACCGTGGTCTTCGTCACCGTCGTGGCTTACCAGTTCGCGGTCAAAACACGAAGAACAACGCTCGTACTCGTAAAGGTCCACGTAAGACTGTAGCTAACAAGAAGAAATAATCGGTAAAGGAGGTACTTTAAATGGCTCGTAAAACTAATACTCGTAAGCGTCGTGTAAAAAAGAATATTGAACAAGGGATTGCACATATCCGTTCTACATTCAATAACACGATCGTAACAATCACAGATGTTCATGGAAATGCTCTTTCATGGTCAAGCGCTGGTTCTTTAGGATTTAAAGGTTCTCGTAAATCTACTCCTTTCGCAGCGCAAATGGCAGCAGAAACTGCAGCAAAGACTTCTATGGAACATGGAATGAAAACTTTAGAAGTAACTGTTAAAGGACCTGGTGCAGGACGTGAAGCTGCTATCCGTGCTCTTCAAGCTGCTGGTCTAGAAGTTACTGCTATTAGAGACGTAACTCCAGTTCCTCATAACGGATGTCGTCCACCAAAACGTCGTCGTGTATAATTTTTCTGTATAGAAAAAAAATCCCTGTCTATAATGGGATATGATAAGAACTTTATACGTTTATACAGGATCATTTTTCCAGTTGTTGTGCACATGCGGGAACGTATACAGGGGGAATTTCGGTTACAGAAAATAAATCGAAATTTCGACGTTTTGAAGGAGGGTATATTTGATGATCGAAATAGAAAAACCAAAAATCGAAACGGTTGAGATCAGCGATGATGCCAAGTACGGGAAGTTCGTCGTAGAACCACTAGAACGTGGATATGGTACTACTTTGGGTAACTCCTTACGTCGTATCCTATTGTCGTCACTCCCAGGTGCTGCTGTTACATCGATCCAGGTCGATGGGGTGCTTCATGAATTCTCAACAATTGAAGGCGTCGTAGAAGATGTTACTTCTATTATTTTAAATATTAAGAAACTGGCACTAAAAATCTACTCTGATGAAGAGAAGACGCTTGAAATTGATGTGCAAGGTGAGGGCGTGGTTACTGCAGCTGATGTAACTCACGACAGTGATGTCGAGATTTTAAACCCGGATTTACACATTGCAACTCTTGGCTCGAACGGCAACCTACGTATGCGTTTAACTGCTAAGCGTGGTAGAGGGTATACGCCTGCTGATCAGAACAAGAGAGAGGATCAACCGATCGGTGTTATTCCTATCGACTCCATCTACACTCCAGTTTCGCGTGTTGTCTACCAAGTAGAAAACACTCGTGTCGGTCAAATGACTAACTATGATAAGTTAACTTTCGATGTATGGACTGATGGAAGCACTGGTCCTCAAGATGCTGTTGCACTTGGAGCGAAAATTTTAACTGAGCATTTAAACATCTTCGTCGGTTTAACTGATGAAGCACAAAATGCTGAGATCATGGTGGAAAAAGAAGAAGATCAAAAAGAAAAAGTACTTGAGATGACGATTGAAGAATTGGATCTTTCCGTTCGTTCATACAACTGTCTAAAGCGTGCTGGCATTAATACTGTTCAGGAGCTTGCTAACAAGACTGAAGAGGACATGATGAAGGTTCGTAACTTAGGACGTAAGTCTCTTGAGGAAGTAAAACATAAACTTGAAGAGCTTGGATTAGGATTACGCAAAGACGATTGATCTAATCAAAAGACTAACGTGTCCATTCGAGCAACTAGAGATAAATGACTTCAACAAAGGAGGGAAACTTTCATGGGATACAGAAAGTTAGGACGCACTAGCGCTCAACGTAAAGCTATGTTACGTGATTTAACAACAGATTTAATCATCAATGAGCGTATTGAAACAACTGAAGCTCGTGCTAAAGAACTTCGTTCAGTAGTTGAGAAAATGATTACTCTTGGTAAGCGTGGAGACCTTCATGCTCGTCGTCAAGCAGCTGCTTGGGTTCGTCACGAAGTTGCTAACGCTGAAACAAACCAAGATGCAGTTCAAAAACTATTCAGTGACATCGCTGGCCGTTACGAGGAGCGCCAAGGTGGATACACTCGAATCATGAAGCTTGGGCCTCGTCGTGGAGACGGAGCACCAATGGTAATTATCGAGTTAGTTTAATAGCTAAAACAGACAACAAGGGTGAGAGACAGTTTACACAGAAACTTGTTCTTGCCCTTTTGCTGTAAGATGCAGATATATTAGCTATCTAAAAGTTTTAAGCCCAACGAGTGTTACGATGAGGGTGTAACAGTATTATTTCACTACTCGTCTAGCTCATGCGCCTCACTTCCTTTTGGTATGAAGAGGAGGCGCAGGCTTTATTTAGAAAGAGCATTGAAAATGAAGTCAATGAGACCATTCATTCCTGCCATCATACATATTATAATATTTTTACGGTGAATCGTCCGTGTCTTCACATTCAAAGCTCGCCAAGATTGGCGAGTTTTCTTTATAATAAAAGCAGCATCTAGTAGAGAGATAGCAGAGGGGAGATGAGTAGATTGTCTAATACCGTAGTTCAGCTTGATCAGGTTTCTTTTAAATATGATGGACAAGAGGAGTATGCATTAAATGATATCTCCCTTAACATATATAAAGGCGAGTGGCTTGCCATTGTTGGTCACAATGGTTCAGGTAAGTCAACGCTTGCTAAGCTTCTAAATGGACTGCAATTTGCAGAAAAAGGAACAATTACAATTGGTGATTTGACCCTTACAGAGGATACTGTTTGGGAAACAAGAAAAATGGTAGGTATGGTGTTTCAAAATCCTGATAATCAATTTGTTGGGACAACGGTTCAGGATGATGTCGCTTTTGGGTTAGAGAATCATGGTGTGCCACGTGAGGAAATGGTAAAACGCGTTCATGATGCACTTGAAAAAGTTAAAATGAGCAGTTTTATTAATCAAGAGCCACATCACTTATCGGGTGGACAAAAGCAAAGAGTGGCTATTGCCGGAGTTTTGGCATTAAGACCTTCCATTATTGTATTAGATGAAGCAACGTCTATGCTAGATCCAAGAGGTCGTGAAGAAGTCCTTGAAACGATCCGTGAGCTTAAAGGGGATCAGGAGTTAACCGTTATTTCAATCACACATGATCTCGACGAAGCAGCTAAAGCTGATCGGATGATTATTATGAATAAAGGACAGGTCTATAAAGAAGGTACACCTGTGGAAATATTTCAACTAGAAGACGAGTTGCTTTCGTTAGGACTTGATATCCCCTTTTCTATAAAAATGAGTAAGACATTAAGGGAAGCTGGAGTCCCGTTAGAAAAACATTATCTTTCTGAAGAAGAGTTGGTGACGAATTTATGGACATCTCACTGCAAGAAGTAGAATATAAATACCAAGCAAATACACCCTTTGAACGGCTTGCTTTAAAAGATGTTTCCATCGATATCGCATCAGGGACGTTTTTAGCCATTATCGGACATACAGGATCTGGGAAGTCAACGGTTATACAACACTTAAATGCGTTACTGAGGCCGACGAGTGGAAAGGTAACCATTGGTGATCGTGTCATTACAAGTGAGAAAAAACAGAAGAATTTAAAGGATGTTCGAAAAAAGGTTGGCATTGTTTTTCAGTTTCCTGAGCATCAGCTATTCGAAGAAACTGTAGAAAAAGACATTTGCTTTGGTCCAATGAACTTCGGTGTTTCTGAGTCGGAAGCAAAGGAACGTGCTAGAGTTGCGATTAAACAGGTTGGATTAGAGGAAAGTATTCTTGAGAAGTCTCCTTTTGATTTATCGGGTGGACAAATGAGAAGAGTAGCTATTGCAGGCGTACTTGCTATGAAACCAGACGTAATCGTATTGGACGAACCAACAGCAGGTCTCGATCCAAGAGGGCGTAAGGAAATAATGAATATGTTCTACTCATTACATCAGGATAGAAAGCTATCTACCATACTGGTTACTCATAGCATGGAGGATGCTTCTCTCTATGCGGATCAAATTGTAATCATGCATCAGGGACGTGTATATAGAGAAGGTAATCCTTTAGAAATATTTAGTGATCCCGAAGGTCTATTTGAGCTAGGTCTCGATGTTCCAGAGGTTGTTCGTTTTCAAAAAAAATATGAAGCGGTCTGTGGCCAATCTTTAGGGAAAACCTGTTTAACCATTGAGGAACTGTCTGCTGCAGTAGCAAAGCATTTGCAGGAGGGAGGTAAATAATGGATAAGATGATATTTGGTAGATATATTCCTGCTGATTCAGTGCTTCATAGAATGGATCCACGTTCAAAGCTATTACTTATC
>Ga0256853_1000080_pt1 | contig 12319 bp, 14 predicted proteins | sample BONnt6_FD_181171 | JGI IMG/M metagenome (GOLD analysis project Ga0256853, IMG submission 181171) | Terrestrial sediment cell enrichment communities from Utah, United States - BONCAT_SYTO_Terrestrial_sediment - 6 | ecosystem: Environmental > Terrestrial > Deep subsurface > Rock core/Sediment... | reverse complement strand
ATATCAGTCCTCATCCTTGTATGTTTATGGACATAGAAAAGGACCCCAGCCGTTCGACCGGGAGCCCTGTTATTAGTGGCGATGTGGGGTCTTAGCTTTAGTCGCCTTTCGGCCTGTACCCCACGCGACTGAGAGCGGCTTCACGCTGCTCCCTGGCGAGTTTGTCAGCGATGCCGAGTAGGTAGAGGATCGGAAGCTGCTTCTTGGCTTGGTGGCGCTTCACGAACTCCGCCACAGGGTTCCGGCTCCCGGTGATCTCGTCAGCGACCCTCAGACCGCCATAGAGCGCCCCCTGGGCCGCAAACGCCTTCCCTAGACTCAGAGGGTTCAGCCCAATGGCCAGGGCCGCAGGGGCTTCCATGAAGGCCCCGAGTGTCGCCACGCCTCCGATGGTGGCGTTAGAAACGTTACGGGCATAGGACGACGGATTGATGATATTCTCACCCAACCGAGAGGCAGACATACCCCCGGCGAAGTAACCATCAGCCATCCGCCCTTGTCGCTTGAGAGTGTTGAGGCTTTGAAGGTCCTCAAGGGCTTCCACAAGGCGAACGCCTTCAGAGTAAGCCCCAAGCCGCTCACGCAACGACGCAAGTTTACTCTCAGAGACCTTAGCGCCATCATTGAGCAAGCTTGTGGTGGTCGCAAGGGTGATAAGGGTGTCGTCCCCCTCTGGGGCGGTCTTCTTGATGTGCCGGAGATAGCTCTTGGCGTTTTCCTCAGCCACCCCGAGGCTTGCCCTAAGCCGCCCCTCGACACGTTGGATAGCCTGAAAGGCATCCGCCGCGTTGGTGGGGTTATCGGCTTCCAGACGGGTGAAGTGATCGGCTAGTCGGGTGGCCCGAGCCGGGTCCATGTCGGAGTACCGTATGGCGTTGACGATGTCGCCAACCCCACGGATACCCCTGATTGACCCGCCGAGTCCTCCTGAGAGCACCCCCGAACCGATGGCCTCATGAGCACTGACAGAGAGCCCCGCATCAGTCCCGGCTGTTCGGCCTACCTGTTCGATGACATTGCCCGCAGTGCCCGCCGCAGCGTCCACGGCCCCGGCTTTCACCACGGCCCCCGGGATCGCCTTCACGGCCCCCATCCCTGCGCCTCTCGTGACGCTGGTAAGGGCGTTGTTGAGGCCAACCCGACTTAGGGCAGTCTCTGCCAAGGTGGAAAGCCCCGCCGCCGCATAGTCGCCCGTGGTCGGCTGTGAGCCCTCCTTTTGGTTTGCCATCCGTGCGTCAAGGTTCGGCCCGAGATTGGCTGATGCGTTGGAGGCCAGGAACCCCAAGCCTCCGGTGAGCGCCCCAGCCGCAAGGTCTACAGCAAGCCCCGGGGCGGCCTCTGCGATCATCCTTGGGGCGTAGCTCCACCCATAGCCGCCGATCCCCTTGTCACCCGGTCGGGGATCAAAGAAGTCGGCTGACGCGGGGTGGTAGCTGCTCGGGGCGAACCCCTGGGCCGCTTTCATCACGGCCCCACCCGCATCCGTGGCTCCCAATGCCTTGGCGGTGGAGCCGTAACCAGCAAGCCGGTTAGCTGCCCCGTATTGGAGGGCTTCAAGGAAGCGTTGGGTCGTCCCCTTGTTGGCCATGGGGTCGGCAGGTGTTTGGGGTGCCTTAAATTGGCCTGGGGAGCCCGTGGGAGCCCCTTGAGCGTAGAACCGTGCCAAGCCGTCAAGAATGGCCTCAGGCCGCTCCCCAGCCTTGAGAAGCTCGTCTATGTCGCTCCTATGTTGAGGGGCGAAGTCCCGGTATCGGTTGAGGATCGCGTCATCGCGTTCCCCCTCCCCACGAAGGACGCGAAGGTCCTCATGGGTGAGGCCCCCAGCCGGAAGGTCAATGACGTAGCCGGGAGGAAGGGCCGTGGGCTGGTCTTCAAGGGAGAAGCCGGGAGGTGGTCCCTGGGGGTTCTGTGGTTGTGGTGGTGGCCAGTCCTGTGGCCTTGGTGGTGGTAAGGGGTGTGCGATGGTCAAAGGGTTCTGTCCTTTTGGCAGTACAAACAAGAAAGCTCCCACGGTGGGGAGCGGTGAAAATCACGCCTCATCTGCAATGATGGTTCGGAGGCGCGACTAATTGGATTGGGGCTTGAGCCTCGCTCATGGGCAGGCTGTGGTCTTGTGGACCTTGGGATAGACTCGACAGTCCTTCCTGCCCTCGTTAACAATTTCCGCTTGTGAGCAGCGGGGGTTGCCTTTGTGGGCAGGGTTTCTTCTATGGTTGAAAGAGAATCAGATTGGCGACATCACAGGCGTTCTCGGCGTGTTGATCTCGCTCGTCGGCTTTGTGGTGACGCTTCTGGGTATATTTCGTTCGCGGCAGGCTGCGGAACGGGCAGAAGCTGCGGCAAAGGACGCTCGCGAAAGCATAAAGTCGCTAGACACAGTAGTTGATTTCGCAGCGGCTGTGTCATTGTTGGAAGAGATAAAGAGACTCCAAAGGCAAAGGCAGTGGACTATCTTGCCGGACAGATACGCTTATATAAGAAAGATACTCGTCACACTGCGCACTTCAAGTAGGTCTTTGTCTGATGAACATCAATCCGTTATTCAAGAGGCGATCACGAACCTGACTTTGATAGAGAACCAAGTGGAAAAGTTATTAGAATCTCCTGACCAACTCAAAGCCGCTCGCTTTAACGCTCGATTATCGGAGAGCATCGACCAACTCGTGATCATCCTTGAGGAACTGAAATCCGCTAAGGTAGGCGCATAACGATGTCGATGGAAAAGCACAAAAAGCTTATTACACTTCTGGTGAAGAAGACCGAAGCGGGTGAGCTTGATTGGAAGCCAACTGCTACAGAGAACGCGTTTGTGGTTTCATTTAGCAGATCGAGCATTATATTAGAAGAGACGCAAGGCGCGACTGGTTTGGATTATCATGTTTCGCTGCTCAATGCTGGTGGTGATACCGCTGAAACGTTTAGCGATGTAGATTTAGACAGCACGGAAGATTTCATTGATACAGAGCAAAGGTGGTATCACACCATGAAGAGCCTTTTCGCTACTGCTCGTAGAACTGCGCATGGCTCCGAGAGAGTACTCAACGAGATACTTAGTGAACTAGAGGACGACATACCCTTCTAGGACCGCGAGGCAAAGCTTGCCGACAGAGCCGGTCCGCTCCCATGTTCCAATGAACCTTGCCCCAATGGACCGTTCCAGCGATGCAGTTTGGGGATGCTGTTATGGGGCTAATCGCTCTCTGGCAGTCGCCCCTCCCTCTCTCGTCTCGCCCTTGCCACGTCAGCGAGGTGCTGCTGCAAGAGTTGGTCTAATCGGCGCTTCATGACCTTGTACGGGAACCGCACCACAATCCCTGTCTTGCCCTGTTCGAGAAGTCGGAGCCGGGTCGGTCCACAGCGGAACGGCACTACCTGAGACATCACGCGACACCTTGGCTATGAGCCTTGCAATAGAAATGTCTTATGATCGCGCTTGGTTCAACCGCTTCGACTGCTGCGGTTGGCTCTGGAAGGAACACGGTCAACGGGAAGCGCCCTTGAGGCTCGACCGAATTTCCAGAGCTCACTCCACAATCTCTCATTGCGAAATCGTTGAAGCTTAGGTTTGATCCCTCAACATGAGGGGAAGACGGAAATGGCCGCTGCTGGGGACTGGTACCTTGTCGATGGTGGGCGGCCTCTAGGCCCCTTCGGGATAGATGAGCTGTCACGGAGGATCGCGGCGGGCACTCTCGGGGCTCATGATTTGGTCTGGCGTGCTGGGTTTACCGACTGGGTTCAGGCACACACCGTTCCTGGCCTTTTTGCGCCACCTCCGGTTCCCCCCACAAACTCGACCTCGCCCTCACCCGTTCTGCGAATTAGCTCCTCTGAGGAACGCTCCGCTCCCGCACCTATGCCGGAGACCGTCACCCCGTCATCGTCAGGCGGCAGTAAGCGTAGTGGCTACATCGCGCGCCATTGGCGTGGTGATCTGAGTCTTCCGCAAGCATATTGGGTAAACGGTTTTCTCCTCAATATGTTATTGACGGTAGTTGTTCTTTCATCGAGCGCGTATCTTGAAAACACATATAGCCCCAAAGCTTCCATTTTGCTTCTCGTATTGCTACCAGTTATTCCTCTAATCATCATTCCATGGCAAGTTGTTGGAATTTGGAAGTCTGCCAACCGACACACCAAACGAGGGGGCCGGGGCATATGGGCTATCCTCGCGCAAATCGCAGTGCTGTTTGGAGTCCTTAGGGCTGTAGCGGAATGGGGAGGCTTGATTCCGGTTTATTCAAAGATCATCGCCGAGAACTCGGCTGAGGACCCCCAACCGCGTGCAAACCTCGTCGTCTCCTCAGACGGGACCGTGCTCACTGTTGAGGGGTTTATCGGATCGGGTCTCAGCAAGCGCTTTGATCAGGTCCTCGCCAAGAATCCTGGCGTCAGAGTTGTTCAACTCAACAGCATTGGGGGTTGGGTCAAAGAGGGACATGGCCTGGGCAAGTCCATTCGGGCCAATGCCCTCATCACAGTCGTTGACCGTGGGTGTTTCTCCGCGTGTACGCTAGCCTTTTTGGGCGGCAAGGAACGCTGGATCACGGATCGTGGGAGACTTGGCTTTCATGCTCCGCACCGGGACGGCCTTACGTCCGGGCAACTCGCAGACCTCATTGCCCAGGAGCGTACAGCCCTAAGAGGCTTAGGTGTGCCTGAGGAATTCGCCTCGAGGGCCATGGCAACTTCTCATGAGAGCATGTGGTATCCGAAGAAAGCCGAGTTGAAGCAGAACAAGATCATCACGCACGTAGGGGACTCAGACGCTTTTAGCCGCAGTTCATCGCTTCTACCCGTCGACTACAACGCGGCTGCAGTGAAAGCACTAGAGAAAATCCCCCTCTACCCGGTTATTCGGCAGACGCACCCCGACACATACCGCCAAGTAATTGCTCGAATAAGCGAGGCAATGGCAAAGGATGAACCGACCGACGCGCTGGTTCAGGATTTACAGGGCACCATCAAGCAGCTTGTGCGACGGTCTGCGCCGCGTGCTGCGGACGACGTTGTTCTCGCAATGGGTGCAATAACACTAGACTATCTGCGTCAGTTCTCCGCGAGTGACGTTGAGGGATGCGTTGCGTTTGCAGACCCTTCCAAATCGAAAAAGGCCGCCGATGTCACCAAGTTCACGGATGTACATCAGCGAGAAATAATTATAAACACTCGCGCGATTGAATCAGCATCAAAGAGCAGTATAATTGCACCTTCAGAAAGTGACGTCAAAGTTGAATTTGACTTTGTTGGCCGCAAACTCGCGTCTCGCTCAAACATAAAAATGCATCTGTTCGACAAGGCCGTTATCCAACCCTCCGAATTTCGGGCATACTGTGAGCTGAACATTGCCTTCATGGAAGAGATTTTAGCCTTGCCGCGACAGAATTCGGTTCGGTTCCTGCGGTACCTCTTCAACTCTATCGCCTCGTAGAGGCTACCGCACGGCACTCTCATGACGCGGCTTCGGGCTCAACCTTGCCTACTTTGGGTACACCCTTGGTGAGCGTCAACAAGCGTGGCAGAAAGTGTGCACTATGGGTTGACTTAGGTGTTGGTAGACGCTTATGGTCATGGCTCTAGACCCAAAGTAGACACCCAGAGCGAGGAAGTCATGAGCCGCATCGGATACGCCCGCGTCTCCACCACCGGGCAGGACACGGCCACTCAGGTGGACCGGCTCAAGGCTGAGGGCTGTGACATCGTTCGCCAGGAGAAGGCCTCGGGAGCAAGCCGGGAGGGCCGCACCGAGCTAGACACGATTCTTGCCTTCCTTCGGCCCGGGGATGAGCTTGTGGTGGTCCGCTTAGACCGCCTGGGCCGCTCCACCCGTGACGTGCTCAACCTTGTGCATGAGTTGGACACGAAGGGGGCGTTCCTCACCGTCCTTGAGCCCCACGTGACCACCAAAGGCCAGACCGGACGCATTGTCCTCAACGTCCTGGGCATGGTGGCCGAAATGGAGCTTGGCTTCATCAAAGAGCGCCAGAAAGCCGGAATCGAGAAGGCGAAGGCGGAAGGTGTCTACAAGGGCCGCCCCGTCTCCCTTTCTCACGATAGGATCAAGTCCCTTCACGCGCGGGGCGTTGGGGCTACCGAGATTGCCAAGACGGTCGGTTGCTCACGTGCGGCGGTCTACAAGGTCCTGCGTGCACCCGTTGCCGCATAGGCATTCCCAATTGGACAAGGTGAAGGTTAACGGCCTAGGCTCTCACCGTTCGGGTTGTCCACCTGGAACACTCTCCACCTGCCCTGCCCAGTGTCATGCTGTGGCGGGGTCTTTCTTGTGGGGGCCAATGTCCGCCAATGTCCCGTCAGCTTTCGCTCTCCCTTTCCTTGAGTAGCCCCGTGCTGTCCCGCTAGAGGGCCGTGGGCTGGCATCACAGTCGAGTGGGGATGCAGACCCTTTCCGAACTAGGGTCCCCTTCTCGGGTCCCTCTCACGCAAACCCTGAGGAACGAACCCCCAGCCCCCCGTCTTTCGAAAAAGAGGTAAAGGTCCGCTGTTGTTGTTCGACCTTGGCGTGACGTGTCGTTCCCCTGTGGCGGCGATGTGGTGCCGCGCTGTTGGGGGCATAGATTGCTTGTTTGGGTGGGGGGAGGCTGCCTAAATCGTTGGTACCGCTAAGGTAAGAAGGTACTTACCTTGCGGGCACGCTGGGCCTTCTCCCTAGAAGGGAAGGATAGACAGTTTGAATTCCGGCCAAGGCTTTGGGCCTGCTTGCGAACCGGCTGATGCGATCCATGCCCACCGCTTTTCCCTTGTAGGGTAACATAGACGACCATTTCCGAGCCTAAGCCCCTGATGGTGACCACAAAACGCCCTATGCGATCCGGCTCCGCCCGTCATCCCTATTGGTATGTCATAGAGCCACGTTTTCCCGTCCAAGGTTCTATAGGAGAATCCTTTTCGGTCGATACGCACGGCACCGTTCGAGAGCTTTTCCCTTGAAGGTTGGGATAGACGACTGTTTTCCGGCGTAAGCCCCTGAACAGAGTGCACAAAGACGCCACACGAGCCGGTCCCTTGGTGCGGGTCCCTCCCGGCAGGCCATTTCCCGCCAGTCTGAGCCCGTCCAAGCGAGAACCATAGGCTCCGTTTGGGTCCCCCGATGGATACCATCTGCAACCCCATGGGGCCCCGCATTCCATGGAATATTCCACGGGTTGAATGTGGTTTAGGCCCTCTCATATGCTCAAGCTGTCCAAGGCAAATCACATACGGAAAGGTATGGACGGACATGACGGGGCAGACCAAAGCAATCGACTTTCTCATCAGCACGGACGGCTTTTCTGTGGTGATCCAAGCGGCCACAAAGGCAGCTTTAGACGCTCTCACGAGTATCCCCGTGGGGGTCCTCTCGGATGGCGTAGCAATGGTATCAGACTCTGACGCTGATACCGCGTTTGCCTTCATTGATGAGCGGGGCTTCACGTCCCGGCTGATGGGCTAACACGACGCTTGAACCTTAAGGCCCGGTCCCGGTGGTCTATGGGCCTTCTTTTCTAATTTCACCCATACCCACCACTATGAAAGAGGTTCTACCATGTGCCCCCGTTTGGCTGTACTTGGCGTCGCAGGATTGATGGTGATGACAATTCCCAGTCCGTCCCATGCTCAAACGTACATTGGAGCAGGTGGCATGTCGTGCCGTGACTACCTTCTCCTAGATAAAAGAAGCAGCACTAAGACGCTTGTTGATTCGTATGCTCAAGGATATGTGAGTGGTTTTAATGCTGTGGTTCACGCTCAAAGTAAAACAGACTTCCTACGCGCTGCACCTTCAGATGAAGTGATCCTCTATTTATCCTGGTTCTGCGAACAGAATGGCGGAAGAACGATCCTCAACGCGTCAAACGACTATATAGCTTATCGAGGGAAAAGCATGATTCAGAGGTAAGGCAGCCTCTCGCCCCCGGCTCTTCACTTGAGAGGGGTGATAGCTAACGGGCTCACAGGCCGCCCTGTTACAGGTCATACAGAAGGTCATACACACGGTTTGGCTTTTTAGCGAAACCATGAGATAACAGTGACTTACGGACCCCACCAAGTACCTAAGATGCCGCCCCTGGGCACCATTTCAATTCTGAAAATCCCAGACTTTCGAGCATCTTAGGCCTTGCACGTGGGGTCCTGTGGTCATACACGGGGTCATACAACGTGCCGAAAGTCACACTCAACGTGGGCCACCTGAGGGTCACCGTGAAGTACCTCCAACAGCGCCCCAGCGGCCTCTGGTACTACAACAGGCGTATCCCCCAAGAGCTACGTGCTCACTTCGGGGGACGGCTTCACAAGCTCAAAAGCCTCCAGACCCGCGACAAAGGCGAAGCCATCAGGCGTGCTGCCCAAGAGGCGCGGCTTGACGACGCCCTATGGCGGTCCCTGCGATCCCCGAAGGCGGAGAGCCTTGGCCTCACCACACGGGAAACCATGGACGCGGCTAAGGCACTCCTAGCGACGCTTGGGATCGCCCCTGGGGACACCCTCAAGGCCTACGCCGATGGGGAGCCCGATCCCATGGACCGGCTCACAGAGGCCCTAGAAACGAAGTACGGTGACGAGTACCTGAGCCTTCGAGAGGATGGTGACGACGTTCGGGTGGCCCGTCTTTTGAGCCCTGTGGAGCGGGAGGCCCATCGCATCCTGAGGGAGGACCCTGATAGCCCCCGTGTTCTCCTAAGCGCCGTCGTGGAGCGATACCTTGCGGACAACGCGAAAGGTCGTCAGCGCGCGTTCGTGAGCCACACAAAGGGGACCATTGCCCAACTTGAGGCGATAACGGGGGATTGGCCGTTAGAGCAATACAAGCGCACCCACGCCAACGCCTTCCGGGACCACCTCACGGCCAAGGGTAACAGCACCGGGACCGTGAGGCGGCGCTTGGCGGTCCTCAAGGCCGTGTTCAACGTCGGGCGGCGTGAGTTTGACCTCCAAAGCCTCCCGAACCCGTTCGAGCGGGTCCCTATCGCTGGTGAGGGGCAGGACGAACAGCGCCGGAGTTCGTTCACGCAGGAGGAACTACGGGCCTTAGCAGCCGCGTGCCAAGCCCGGGATGACGACATCCGGCACATCATAGCCATTGCCATGGACACCGGTGCCCGCCTTGGTGAAGTGGTTGGGCTTCGCCTTGAGGATGTGAACCTCACACACGAAACACCCCATCTATACATCCGCCCTCACGCCAGCTTGGGCCGGACCCTTAAGACTGCGGCAAGTGAACGGAAGGTCCCATTGGTGGGCCTGGCCCTTTGGGCAGCTTCCCGTGCTGTGGAAAGCGCAACAAGTAAGAAGCTATCAGGTGGCTGGCTGTTTCCCAGATATGCCACAAAGACCCGAATCAAGGCGACCCACGCGTCTAACACCATCAACAAATGGATTAGAGCAACCCTTCACGTCAATAAGACGACCCATTGCCTAAGGCACACTATGAAAGACCGCCTTCGGCACTACAATGTGCCAGAGGAAATTCAGCACGCGATTGGTGGGTGGGGACGCCAGACAGTTCCACAGGGCTACGGCGAAGGGCACGCCTTGGGGCAACTCAAGGAGAATCTTGAGAGAATCGTTCTGAAGGCGGGTTAGGTCGACCGTGGATCACTTGGAACCACCTGAGGAACATAAGGTGTCACGGTAGAGCAATCATCCACCGCCGACCTTCCCTAGACCCGGGGCTCATCCCTTAGAACCGTCCCACCGGGGCGTCCCTGCGATCACATGGCCGGAGTTCGTGTTCCCGGAAGACCATCTCCCCTCCGGTAGAGGTGTTCTTCAAGCGGTACTGCGGTTCGCCCGTGACATCCTGCGGCATCAGCCGGGTCACTTCGTACACAGCCACAAATTCCCGGATGTAGACGTTTGGGATCACCGTTTGTCCGACCGCAAGCTTATGCGACATGGGTCACCTCCTGTGTCGTTCCATGCAGAGTTCTCAAGCCCTCCACCTTGCCGTATAGCGCCGGAATGACTGGGTGGGATGGATCGAGATACCTAAGCCCATTTGCCGCCGCTTCGATTTCTGCCGGATTATCGCCCGTAATGAGCTGACGCAAAGCGTGGCGATGCGCGGCCACGTACAGCGCGAACACGTCCTTCATCTTTGGCATTCCCCCAAGCTTTCACAACGCAGGTTAAAATGACGCAGTGGTTAGGGAGAATCCATTAATCCACAGATGGTTCGGGCTTGACCGTAAAAAGTTCCAGGTTGGCTATGTCGCAGTGTGGGTCCTAGTTCGAAAGGAAGGGCCCCACCCCAGCTTCACGCAGGGATGAGGCTCCGTTACTGGCTTTGTCCGGACGGCCCTGCTCTGGCTTCCAAGCCTACCCACTACGCAATTTGCGCACCAGTAAGTGTAAAGCTAGATGCCCAGATCAGGGTTTTCCTCAGCGACGACCCTTGCTGTATCCACGTGAAGCTCAATGAACTTCCTTGGGAAATCCACGTCGATCAACTCCAAAGCGGCTGAGAAAATATCGGGATGCTTCCTGATTTTCCCAACAAGCCTTTCCCGACGCAGGGCATCCACCACATCGTTGATTAGCTTGTCTTTCCACTCGGGATCAAACTCCCGGTCCGCTTGGTGCAAACCCCATGCTTCGACCCACGTAAGGTCCCAAACGGTCTCCCCATGCTCCCTCAGAACTTGCCTCATGGTGACCACGCGCCGCTCACTGATGTTCGCCTTGTTGGCGATGCCCTTAGCTGAGACCGTATTGCCGAGGGCCTTCACCAAGCGCCATGCGCTCTCCACCCGAGAGCTTAGGGACATCGGTAGCTGGTTCCGGCTGTTTCTCTCGACAGAGACCACAAGGGCTTCCGTGAGCGAACCCCGAAAGACCTCCACTGGAACGGGTCCCTTCCAGCCAACATGCTTGTACGCCGCTACCCTGTGATGCCCATCGACAACATAGAAACGGGGTCCAATGGGTGTCACAAGGATCGGCGGAAGGCTTTCCCCTCGCTCAAGGGTACACATGAGGTCCCTGATGTGTCTCTCTGAGGCAAGCGGGTCCTCATCTATTATCCTATTCTGGAAGAACCCGTCTGCTATGTGGATCATCGGAAGCAGTAGTCCACTTGGTGTCTGCGTGATGGATACCCCGTTGGCTGCAAGCTTCTCTAGGTCCTCTCTTGTGGTGGATGTTTTCTCTAAGAAGCAGCGGCCTTTGGCTCTCTTCAGTCTCGTCTTTGGCATACGGATTGTTTGACGCTAAGTGCGTCCCTCACAATTTGATCTTCGGTGTTGCGAACTGCAATTTCAATGGCGGAGTTTATAAGGATGCTCAAGGATAGACCATGGGCACTCATCAGGTCATGTAAAAGACCCAAAAGCTCGTCCCTTAGATAAACCTGAGCTTTTGTGATCCCCTTCGCATTTCTTTGTCGCACATAATTCATTGTAAGATCGTCCTCGCTTTGATTTCATCAAGCCACTCATCGGGCACTTTGCCTCCATCGGTCCACTTAAGGCCGTATCTGTCTGTCCATTCCGCATAGGTTAGCTCTTCGCCTCCCACTTGGAGTTTCTTCGTAGCGTCCTGATAGATTATCCGTAGGTCCAGCCCATCATGTTGGGTGACTACCCGGATGAGCTTATCGGCATCCACAAGACCGGCCACGAAGTAGCCTTTCGCCTCAAGAATGATGTCACCCCCAACCACAAAATCAGGACAGTACCGAGATAGTTTCCTGTTTCTGATGTAAGGGATTTTGACGGCCTCGTATTCGTAGGGGATGCCAGCCGCTTTGAGCTGTCTCGCAATCCCTGCTTCTAGTCCGGACCTAAATCGTCCGTCTTTCGTCTTGTACAATCTTTGTGTCATTGGCTTTGTTCAACGCGTCGTTTTAACGTCGCTATACCGTTCGTCGTTGTTCTCTTGTGTGTTCTACACTGTTGCATAAAAGACACAGCCAACCTTCAGGGGTGGCTATGGGCCTGCGCCTCGCTTCCATTCCCCGGCTCACTCGAGAGGAACGCCTTGAGCATTGCTTCAAGCAGCACAGGGTTACTCGAGGTAGCCCCCATTTGCTCCGCTGCCCTTCGCTGGGCTTCCGCAAGCATCCTACGGCTCTCCCCAGACACCTTCACGTAAAAACCATAGAAGGGCGTGCTTTCGTGCAGCCCTCTTGGCTCACCATATCGTCGTGTAATCATATCAGTCCTCATCCTTGTATGTTTATGGACATAGAAAAGGCCCCCAGCCGTTCGACCGGGAGCCCTGTTATTAGTGGCGATGTGGGGTCTTAGCTTTAGTCGCCTTTCGGCCTGTACCCCACGCGACTGAGAGCGGCTTCACGCTGCTCCCTGGCGAGTTTGTCAGC
>Ga0256853_1000078_pt1 | contig 12363 bp, 13 predicted proteins | sample BONnt6_FD_181171 | JGI IMG/M metagenome (GOLD analysis project Ga0256853, IMG submission 181171) | Terrestrial sediment cell enrichment communities from Utah, United States - BONCAT_SYTO_Terrestrial_sediment - 6 | ecosystem: Environmental > Terrestrial > Deep subsurface > Rock core/Sediment... | reverse complement strand
GGCAGGGGGTGTAGCGGGAGAAGGAGTCTCGATGGGTCGGGGAGGCGGCAGAGGTGGCGCCGGCTGGGCCACGGCGACTTGGGCCATCATCACGGGAAAGACGACGGCCGCGGATCTGATCAACATCGGCTCCTCCGGCCCCCGCAGACCAACGCCAACTTGAGTTGAAGGGTTGCAGGCTGTCCAATGCAGCGCGGAATCCCCAGATAAGTGGGATGAGCCAGGAACTTCGCCGCCAGGAGCCCCTTCCGGCCTCGGCCACCCGCGCAGGAATACCGGAGATCGCCCTCTTGGATGAGGATCGCGAGGCCCTGCGGCAGGCCGTGCTCGCGCTCGAGGGGCCGAGCTACGTCGCTCGCCTGGCGGCCCTCGCAGGACGGCCGATTGAGCTGCTCGGGCAGGCGCTTCCGATGCCGGTCTCCGGCATGATCTCGAAGGCCACGCAGGCGGCGCTGACCCGTGCGTTGCGCTACGCGCTGAAGACGATCCCGAAGGAGGGCAGGGATCCCGAGACCCGCGTCCACAAGGCGCTGGCGGTCCTGTCCGGCGCCATGGGCGGGGCGCTCGGCGTCTCGGCAGTTCTCGTGGAACTGCCGATCTCGACCACGATCATGCTGCGGTCGATCGCTCGCATCGCGCAGAGCGAGGGAGAGTACCTCGACGATCCCGAGACGGCGCTGGCCTGTGTCCAGGTTTTCGCTCTGGGTGGGCGCACCGGCTCGGACAATCTGCACGAGGCCGGCTACTTCGCCGTGCGGGCCGCGATGGCGAAGTCCGTCACCCGCGCCCTGCAGCAGATGGCTGGGCGTGGGATCGTCGACGAGAGCACCTCTGCCATTGTGCGCCTGCTGGCCCAGATCGGAGTCCGCTTCGGGGTGGTTGTGTCGCAGAAGGTCGCTGCCCAGGCAGTTCCGGTTGTCGGGGCGATCGGCGGTGCAGCCGTCAACGCGGCCTTCGTCGATCACTTCCAGACGCTCGCCCGCGGACACTTCGTCGTGCGTCGCCTGGAGCGGACCTACGGCAAAGGGACTGTCCGGCGGGCTTACGACGAGATCCGAAGGAGCGAGGGCCTCTAAGCCCTCGCATATCTCTAGGCTCACGCTACATCCTTCTGTCGAGAACCAGACGATTTGAAATTCCGGAACGTGATCGAATAGCGCAGACGGTCCAAAGCCGGGATGCTGTGCTCCCATTCCGCTCGGGAAGGCCCCTGCAACAGATAAGCAGACCTCGGCTCCACTGTGAGGGAGGTACGCTCCCATGTGGTGCTAATTCTCCGTCTCAGGCGGAACAGACATGGAGAAGCGAGCGAGATGCCCACCACCTCGCCAAACATCGGTTTGTCCTTATGCCAGCCGATGCCGGCTCCAGGAGCGTACTCTGTGAGAAGGACTTGCTGAAGATTGGCAGGGGCCATGTCGGCGAACTTCGCAGCTTGCTCACGCAGGGGGAGCAGGAAATCAGGGATGGTCTCGGTTCTCTGGAGTTCCATCCTGCTGAAGTCGTACTGCCACCCGAACGAGATCACGCGGCGCTTGCCCCGATAACCCTGAAACTCGAACTCCTTGAACGGCAGCTCCGCTAAGCGTCTGACCAGCTCCTGTTCATCGGCTAGTGACAGGAACTCCGGCTGATATTTGAACCCCTGCGGCAGAGAAGGGGCGGGTGGGAACAGGTCGAACTAGTCGGGCATCAGGAGCCACCAGTCAGAGCAGCGATCTGCTCCCGTAGCGCTTGATCCGGCAACGCCTCCAAGCCAGCGTGCACGTTGCCAGCCATGTGCCGCGGGTTCGCCGTAGCCGGGATGACACTGGTAACAGCCGGGTGACCGATGACAAACTTCAGCAGGAGCTGGGCCCACGACGTGCAGCCGAGGTCGTGAGCAATCGGAGGAAGGTCACGGTGGGCCAGGCGTCGAAGGAGGTTGCCGCCACCGAAGGGGCGATTGACCAGCACAGCAACACCACGCTCAGCGGCAAGTGGCAGGATCCGGTGCTCGGCCTCACGCTCATGCACCGAATAGTTCACCTGCACGAAATCGACGGTCTCGGACCGCAACACGGCTTCCAACTCGTCATAGGCGCTCGCCGTGTAATGAGTAATTCCGATGTACCTGATGCGGCCCTGGGCCTTCCAATCGCGGAGAGTTCCGACGTGTGTGCGCCAATCAACAAGATTGTGCACCTGCATCAGGTCGATCATGTCTGTCTTCAGGAGCGTCAGTGAGCGTTCCATCTGGGCGGTGCCTTCGGCCTTCCCGCGCGTCCAGACCTTCGTGGCTAGGAAAACCTCGCCGCGAATGTGGGTATCAGCCACTAGATCGCCGAGAACGCCCTCGGACCGCCCGTACATGGGCGAAGTGTCGACGACCGATCCGGCTCCTGCAACCAGCGTTCTGAGTACCTCAATAAGCGGCGTCCGCTGGGCGGCGGAAGAGCCAACATCGAATGTCTGCCATGTGCCGCACCCGATCACCGGCAGCCGCTCCGCTGTGGAGGGAATAGCTCGCATCTGCATGCAGATCTCCAGTGCTGAGACTAGCCATTCTGTGGCTCACAGTCGTGTTGTATCGCCAGGGAGCAACGACATCAGCGGCTGGTGGGATGGGGCGCGGCCGGCCATCCTGGTCAATGGCTACGAAGCTAAAGGTGGCATCGGTGACCTTCTCGCGTATCTGGGTCTGAAAGCGTCGCGCCCACGCTTCGATTTTGATCGTCATGGATGTCCGGCCGACGCGCTCGACGCGTGTGTACACACAAAGAACATCGCCCACGCGGACAGGGCGAATGAACTGCATGGCGTCCACTGCGACTGTCACCACACGGCCTTGCGCCCGCTCAACCCCAGCGATGCCGCCTGCCTGGTCCATCTGCGACATCATCCATCTACCGAAGATGTCGCCGTTGGCGTTCGTATCGGCAGGCATTGCAATGGTGCGTACCGTCAGATCGCCCTGTGGTTCAGCCTCGTCCGTCATATATCATCCCTCCCGTGACTGGCATGCGTAGAGACCGAATGCCCATTCGGGACGCAATCAGGTGCTCCAGTCCCCGATAGTCTCCCCGCAGCTAACGGTTCATGGCTGAGTAGCCTTGAAGCTGTCACGGCCGGAGATGCGCTCCCACCACTCGCCAACGCCAGGAAGGCCAGCGAATTCTTCAAGGTGCGGTGTGAGCGCAATATAGGCGAAGAGCGGCGCAACATAGAGATCGGCGATCGAGACCTCATCGCCCGCGAGGAATGGCGACGATCCCTTGATGCGCATGAGCTCTGTCAGAACGACCCGGCTCTTGGCCAAGCCGTCCCGGTGCGCAGCCTCGTTCTTGCCGCCTACGAAGTCCGGGAAGAGGTGATAAGCCACGACGCCGCCGATTATGGGTCCGTACCCGTAGGAGTCGATGATGCTCGTCGTCATGTCCATGCGGGCTGCGTCCTTAGGGTTCGCAGGCGCGAGCGACGGACCCGGCAGGATGGCATTAAGGTAGCGCGCGATCGCAGCGGTCTCGATAATCCGGAACCCGTCGACGTCGACTACCGGGACCTTGCCGAATGGATGCCGCGAGAGGTGTTCCTCACTCTTGGGTTCTCCCTTAAGGACATCCACGGGCACCTGCTCGTAGTCCGGCACGCCCTTCTCAGCGAGAAGCATGCGGACTGTGCGGACATAGGTGGAGCCGCTGAAGCCCCACAGGGTAATTTTGGTCATCAGTTTCTCTCCTTTGTCTGCTGCCCCATGGGTTCTCACGGCTTGGGTATTAGGGACCGGCCTACCCCACCTTGTTCGAGCGCCCGGTGCGCTTGGGCAGCCTCGGCCAAGGCGAAGGTGCGACTGATCGAGGGCATGATGATACCTTGCCTGACTGCGTCGAGCACGTCGTGCGCGCGTCCGCGGTACTCCTCGACATCTGTCGCGTGAGCCGCAAGGCCGGGCCGGGTCAGGAAAAGCGAGTTCTTGTTCAGAGTCGCGATCGACACGGGATCCGGCAACCCCGAGGATGCGCCGATCGACACCATCATCCCGCGGGCCCTCAGGCTGTCGATCGAGGCGTTGAACGTCTCCTTGCCGACGCCGTCATAGACCACGTCCACCTTCCGCCTGTCGGTCAAGCGGGCGACCTCTGACGGAAGATCGCAGGCGCCCCAGACCAGCACCTCGTCGCAACCCGCCGAGGGGGCCGGTCCGACGCTTGCCTCCTTCGAGACGCCGCCGAGGATCCGGGCCCCGAGATGCTTGGCCCAAGGGGCGAGGAGTTGCCCGAGGCCACCGGGTGCCCCGTAGAGGAGGATGGTGGTGCCGGGACCGACGAGGTACGTGCTCTTGATGAGGTACTGGGCGGTGATGCCCTTGAAAAGGATCGCGGCGGCATCCTCGGTGCTGATCCCGTCTGGGAGCTTCACCAGCTGTGAGGCCGGATAGTGCCGTCCGCTCGCGTAGCTCCCGATCGGGCCGAGGGCATAGCCGACCCTGTCCCCAACCGCGACATTTGTAACGCCCGGGCCGACCGCTGTCACGCGACCGGCGCCTTCGAGGCCAAGGCCTCCTGACAAGGGGATTGGCACTGAACCGCGGCGCTGCATCACGTCGAGATAGTTGACCCCGACCGCCTCCTGCTCGACCCAGGCCTCACCGGGCCCAGGATCACTCGGTTCGATGCGCTTTAGTTCAAGAACGTCAGCATCGCCCGCTCGCGACAACCAAATTGCTTCTGCCATGGATAATTTCTTTCTGACCCCTGCGCGCCTGCCTTGACCCCTAAACAGCGAAGAGCACTGAGGGGTTCACTCCTGCAAAGCCGAACTTTTGAAACGTCGCGGATCCCGGAGAGAGCTGCCGAGCAGAGGTCGCCCGCAGACTACCGATCGCTTTTGCCGATTTTGTATGCCCAACTATCCTGGAGCCAGTGAGCCTTAAGGTCAGGTCATGGCACGCTCCGGAAGTAAGCCGAACTTCTGCAAAGGCACGACGAGCGGAGCTTTATTTGGTCCGCCCAACGTTACTCTTTGACCTATTTCGGACCTTCGCTGCCGCCCTGGCCACCATTCTCACGATCCGCACCGTTCTATGAGCAGGAACGGGTCGTCAACATTTGGGTCGAGTTTGCCCCCAGCCGTGCAATCGCGTATATTAATTCGGTGAGCGGTGCGGTTTCGAAAATGCCACCGAGAACCGAAGACAGTATTGAGTACAGACGTGGCGCAGGCTACTCGGCCCCGCTGAATGTTATCCTGCTTGCCATCTCAGGTCTGGCTCTGCTTGGGGCCGGGGCGCTTCTCGCGTTTCGGTCCGGCACCTTCGTGTCATTCGGCGACGCCATGCTTGCAGCGGTTGCTTGGTGCCTCTGATCAAGCTCTCTGACCATGCGCCAATGGATCCCCTGTAAGCTGGTCTGACTTCGCGGAGGCCGTCAATGCTCCACGAGTTTCGTCGGCTTTCCGGCAGCATGGCGGATCTCCGATCGGACACACCCTGCGATATGCTAGGTCCCTCGACGCGGGCAAAGCGTCCGATCGATACAAGGGGGTGGAAGTGGGTAAGTACGCGCACGCATTTGGATTTGTTGCCCTCTGCCTGATCGCTGTTACAACCGAAAGCCGCGCTCAAGATGCCGCAGCGGGCGAGAAGGTCTTCGCCCAGTGCCGGGCCTGCCATCAGGTGGGCGAAACGGCCAAGAATGCGGTCGGCCCCGTGCTCAACGGCCTGTTCGGCCGCAAGTCCGGCACGGTGGAGGGCTACGCTTATTCCCCCGCCAACAAGAATTCCGGGATCACCTGGGACGAGGCCACCTTCCGGGACTACATCAAGGACCCGCGGGCCAAGATCCCCGGCACCAAGATGATCTATGCCGGCCTCAAGGACGAGCGGAGGGTCACGGATCTGGTCGCCTACCTGAAGCAGTTCGACGCCTCAGGCAAAAAGGCCGCGGCGGCGCAATAGCCAAGCTAGAGCGTGTAGCGTTCTCATGACGGCTGCGGGTGTTTGGAAACACCAATGTTTGACACCATCTCTGTTTAGGTTGATCATAATCAGGCGAGCTGCGTTCTGTTCCGGCTAGTTGAGCTGGCGGGGAGCTCATGAAGGCCATGGACGTCACCCGGTCTGGTGATGTGGGGCTTGGTCATGACGGTTGAGTTGATCGCCGTTGATAAAAGAACCAGAGTCGTTCATGCCCGCGCGGCTGGGCTGAACAGACCCCGCCCGACATTTTTGTGTCAGGTCGACACGCTCTTCAGGGATTGGGCCGGAACGACCGGAGAGCACTTCCCGCAGACTTATGCGGCGCAGCATCCGTCGTGCTTCGTGATCCACCGGAATGGTCTTTTGGCGTATATCCGAGGCTTCAGCCGGAGGTGGAAGTGATGCCAATTGTGCTCGCATTGATCTTGATCGCCGTCGGCTCAGTGCTGTTTCACGCGTTAAGCCCCTGGTGGTGGACACCCATCGCATCGAACTGGGGCTATATCGACAGCACGCTCATCATCACGTTCTGGATCACAGGGATGGTTTTCGTCGCAGTCGTTCTGTTCATGGCGTATTGCGTCTACCGGTTCCGACACGGCGGCCCGGAACGTCCACATTACGAGCCCGAAAACAAACGTCTCGAATGGGCGCTTACCATTGCAACGGCAATCGGTGTCGCCGCCATGCTGGCCCCAGGCCTCTTTGTCTGGCACCAATTCGTGACGGTGCCGGACGAAGCCACCGATGTGGAGATCGTCGCGCGGCAGTGGTCGTGGAGCTTCCGCCTTCCCGGCAAGGACGGTCGACTTGGCACGTCAGACGTTCGCAATATAAGCGCCGAGAACCCGCTTGGGCTCAATCCGCGTGACCCACTTGGCCAAGATGATGTAGTAGTCGAAACCGGCGATTTGCACCTGCAGATCGACAAGCCAGTCAAGATCCTGCTGCGTTCGACCGACGTCCTGCATAATTTCTACGTGCCAGAGTTCCGCGGGAAGATGGATATGGTCCCGGGCTCGGTAACGTACTTCTGGCTCACCCCAACCAGGACCGGAACTTTTGACATTCTGTGCGCCGAATTGTGCGGAGTTGGGCATCCCCAGATGCGCGGCGCGGTCGTAGTGGCCGACGAGGCCGCTTACCAGACTTGGCTTGGAGAGCAGCGGACCTTCGCAGAGCTCTCCGGAATGACCACAATCATGAAGGCGAATTTCATGCCTGCCGAGAAGTAGCAGAGCAGGGAGGATACCCCATGGTCGACGCCGTCATTGGCTCTGAACCAATCCCACCGGCGGAAGTCGGTGAAGTAGAGCTTTACCATCCCCATAGCTGGATTACGAGATACGTCTTTTCACAGGACGCCAAGGTCATCGCGATCCAGTATTCCCTGACCGCCATGGCGATAGGTCTCGTCGCGCTCGTGCTGTCTTGGCTGATGCGGTGGCAACTCGCTTTCCCTGGGACTCTCTCCTTCGTCGACCCGAGCCAGTATCTGCAATACATCACCATGCACGGCATGATCATGGTGGTGTACCTACTCACTGCGCTCTTTCTCGGCGGCTTCGGCAACTACCTTATCCCGCTCATGCTCGGCGCGCGCGACATGGCGTTCCCGTATCTCAATATGCTGAGCTACTGGATTTATCTCTTGGCGGTACTTGTCCTCGTATCAAGCTTCTTCGTTCCAGGTGGGCCGACCGGAGCTGGCTGGACGCTCTACCCGCCACAGGCGATTCTCCAGGGCACGCCTGGATACGAAATGGGCATTATTCTGATGCTGGCGTCGCTCATCATCTTCATCATCGGCTTCACCATGGGCGGGTTGAACTACGTCGTCACGGTGCTCCAGGGTCGTGCCCGCGGCATGACGCTGATGCGGATGCCGCTTACAGTTTGGGGCATCTTCACGGCGACGGTTTTGGCCCTCCTGGCCTTTCCGGCGCTCTTCGTCGGCGCCGTCATGATGCTGTTCGACAGGGTACTCGGCACGAGCTTCTTCATGCCATCCCTCGTATCCATGGGCGAGCAGCTGCAATATGGGGGTGGAAGCCCGATCCTGTTCCAGCACCTGTTCTGGTTCTTCGGGCACCCAGAGGTGTACATTGTGGCATTGCCGGCCTTCGGGATCGTGTCTGATCTTATCAGCACCCATGCGCGCCGCAACATCTTCGGCTATCGCATGATGGTCTGGGCCATCGTAGCAATTGGTGTGCTAAGCTTCGTCGTGTGGGCGCACCACATGTATGTAAGCGGTATGAACCCCTGGTTTGGCTTTTTCTTCGCCACGACCACCCTTATCATTGCGATCCCGACAGCCATCAAGGTCTACAATTGGGTGTTGACCCTATGGCGCGGCGACATCCACCTGACAATCCCCATGCTGTTCGCATTGGCCTTCATCGTCACGTTCGTCAATGGCGGGCTCACGGGCCTCTTTCTCGGCAACGTGGTCGTGGACGTCCCGCTCTCCGATACGATGTTCGTCGTCGCGCATTTCCATATGGTGATGGGCGTCGCGCCTATCTTCGTCATCTTCGGCGCGCTATATCATTGGTACCCGAAGGTAACCGGGCGGATGCTGAATGAGGGTCTCGGCCAGCTCCATTTCTGGGTCACGTTCCTGGGCGCCTACGCAATCTTCTTCCCGATGCACTATCTTGGACTTCTCGGGGTGCCGCGGCGCTACCACGAAATGGGTTCGACTAGTTTCGTGCCGGAGTCGGCACAGAGTCTGAACGTCTTCATCACGGTCGCAGCACTGATTGTCGGAGCGGTGCAACTCGTGTTCCTGTTCAATCTGATCTGGAGCCTGCGGTACGGACGGGAATCGGGCGGCAATCCCTGGCGGGCGACCACGCTCGAATGGCAGACCCCCGAAACTCCGCCGCCGCATGGGAACTGGGGCAAGGAACTCCCGGTCGTCTATCGGTGGGCCTACGACTATAACGTCCCCGGCGCCAAGGAGGACTTCCTGCCCCAGAACCGGCCACCTGAACCCAGTCCGGCCTGAGGAGGAAACCGTCATGGGCATCACGATCCTTTTCTTCTCAGGACTGGCCGTGATCGCCGTGTGGTGGCTCTCGACGCAGAGGCTGACCTCGAAGCCGTGGCTCGAGCAAGGAGCCGCTGGGGAGTTCCCCGGCACCGGCGTATCCTCCGCCCCTATGGCCAAAGTTGGGCTCGGGGTTTTCCTTGCTGCCATCGGCTCGCTCTTCGCCCTGTTCATGAGCGCATATTTCATGCGGATGCAGCTGGCCGACTGGCGCCCCGTGCCGAAACCGACGCTGCTGTGGGTCAACACCGGCGTGCTAATGCTGAGCAGCGCTGCCCTTCAATGGGCACGTGCACGGGCGGATCGGGATGACATCGCCGGCGTCCAGACGGCTCTGCTCATGGCAGGCGGAGCGGCACTCGTCTTTGTCTCCGGACAGCTCTTTGCTTGGCGGCAGCTCAGCGACGCCGGCTACTTCTTAACATCAAACCCGGCAAGCTCGTTCTTCTACCTCATCACCGCTCTGCACGGGGTGCATGTGCTCGGTGGCCTCGTGGCGCTGGGGCGGAACGTTGTGCGGGCATGGCAGGGCCGCAAACTCGCGCGCCTCAGCCTCGGTCTCGATCTCTGCAGCCTTTACTGGGACTTTCTATTGCTGATGTGGCTCGTCCTGTTCGGTCTCCTGTTGCTGAGCTAGGAGGACAATGATGGCTCGATCCGATATAGCGGATGCAACTGTGGCGGATAGCCGACCCACGCGCTGGCGATCCATTGTGACCGACTGGGCGTCGGACCAGAGAACCTTCAAACAGGTCTCCTGGGGGAAGGCCATGATGTGGATCTTCCTTTTGAGCGACACATTCATCTTCAGCTGCTTTCTCCTGTCCTACATGACGGTTCGCATGTCGACAACAGTGCCGTGGCCCGAACCCAGCCAGGTCTTTGCCCTGCATCTATTCGGGCGAAACATCCCGCTAATTCTCATCGCCATTATGACTTTCGTGCTGATAACCTCGAGTGGCACCATGGCAATGGCGGTCAATTTCGCCTATCGGCGCGATCGCAGGAAGACGGCAATCCTGATGCTCGTGACGGCCCTGCTTGGCGCCGCCTTTGTGGGCATGCAGGCTTTCGAATGGACAAAGCTGATAGAGGAGGGCGTCAGACCATGGGAAAATCCCTGGGGCGCGCCCCAGTTCGGCTCAACCTTCTTCATGATCACAGGCTTTCACGGCACGCATGTCACGTTCGGCGTAATCTTCCTGCTCATCGTTGCCCGCAAGGTTTGGCGTGGTGATTTCGACACCGGACGGCGAGGCTACTTCACGAGCCGCAGCGGCAATTACGAGACTGTGGAAATTACAGGCCTCTACTGGCATTTCGTCGATTTGGTCTGGGTCTTCATCTTCGCATTCTTCTATTTGTGGTGAGACAACCATGGCTCAGGCTAACGACCATTCTGCGCGGGCCGCTCACGATCACGGCCATCAACCTCCGATCAGGCTCTACCTCGTGGTCTGGGCATGGCTGTTCGTGCTGAGCACGTTCTCGTACCTGGTCGACTACCTCCAGTTTCAAGGCTATCTGCGGTGGGGTCTGATCTTGCTCTTCATGCTCCTGAAAGCGGGGCTCATTATTGCTATCTTCATGCACATGGCCTGGGAGCGCCTATCCCTAATCTATGCCATTCTGCTCCCGCCGGCAGTGGTGTTCGTCTTCCTCGGCATCATGATTTTCGAGTCGAACTATACGCTTTTCACGCGCCTAGCTTTTTTTGCGACCGCCCCATGAAAAGCACAGCCCGCCACGGACCCAGGCAGTGCGTCGAGAGATCAAAGGCGCTCAGGTCTTAGACAGATCTTTCGAGTCGTCAGCCGGTTCTACGGTGCGACGATAGAGATGCCAGCTCGCATGGCCGAGGATCGGCATCACCACCGCGAGCCCGACCAGGAGCGGAGCCGAGCCGATCATCAGAAGGCCGGCAATCATTGCTGCCCACAGCGCCATCGGGCCAGGATTGGCCAGTACCGCTCTAATGGAGGTCTGGACAGCACAGATTACTCCGACATCACGGTCAAGGAGCAGTGGGAATGAGATGACACCGATACTGAAAGCCACGAAGGCGAACACAAATCCGATGGCGTGGCCAAGGATGATCATCGTCCATCCCCGTCGGGTGGTTAGGACGTCGTAGATGAAGCCCGTGTACGACTCAGGAGTCATTGCGCCATACAGCGACTCATAGAGAACCTTCGCGGCAAAGAGCCATAGGACGAGGATGACCATCAGTACAACGCCCAGCGCAAGAATCGCGGGCAGTGCGGGAGAGTGCACCACGTCGAAGACATGCCGTACTGATGTGTCCGTTCCAAGCTCCCGGCGGCGGCTCAACTCGTACAAGCCAATGGCCGCGACAGGGCCGACCAGCGCAAAGCCGGATACGAGAGGAAAGAGCAAAGGCAGCGCGTTGCTCGTGAACGTTAGAGCGCCAAGGCCGACGCCGAAGAGCGGATAGATCAAACCGAGAAAGGCGAGATGTGTTGGCATCGACATAAAATCGTCAACGCCTCTCGCTATCGCATCCTTGAGGTCCACCAGCCCAATTTTTCGAACTGGAACATGGGCCGGCGTCACTTCTGTACCTGTCAGCACATGAAAGTTCGCCATAGTCGCTCCTCCTGAGCAAGGCTCAAGGTGGTCGCGGGTTTACGTCGTACGCAGAACGGTTGGTCACAGTGCCGCAACCCTCACCGAGTGAAACTATACGCCCTTCAGCGGGGATTGTCGCCCCTGTGCTGGTGATCAAGTCTCGGGCGTCCAAGCCATCGCGCCGGCCAACAGCAGAAGTGCTCCGAGGGCAAGCAGCACGAGTCCGGGCCAGATTGCCCTGAGAGGGAAACGCGCATTTTCCCCCTTGGGCTCCAGAGTGTCGCCGGCATAGCCCTGACGAGCCGATCTGGCACCACTCAACCGACCTCGCCCTAGTGCCTTCGCCGCCGTGAACAGCACTCCACCAAGCACGAGGAGCGCGCCTATCCAGATAAGGCCTATGTTCAGCTGCATTTCAGCCTCCGAGACAAGCTTGACATTTGGTGTCTATGCCATCGAAGCCTAATCCTACCGTTGGGACGATGTCATGGAAATCTAGGATGAGAGCTGAGTAACGCTCGTACTATGCCAGATCGCAATATCAGTTCGGGCTTGGCGATTGAGCGAAGGTCCGGATGTGGCACATTTGCGAAGTAGACCGAATGTCTGCTGAGGAAGGGGTCGCAGACATTCCTGAAGCAGTGCTAATTTCCTCGAATGACCCATAGCGGCCCTTCGGCATTCTTGGACTGATTACCATCAACGTAACGATTGCTTTTCCAGACTATCCGCTCTGCTTCGATGAGGCCGCCTGAGAGACCAA
>Ga0256853_1000077_pt1 | contig 12502 bp, 12 predicted proteins | sample BONnt6_FD_181171 | JGI IMG/M metagenome (GOLD analysis project Ga0256853, IMG submission 181171) | Terrestrial sediment cell enrichment communities from Utah, United States - BONCAT_SYTO_Terrestrial_sediment - 6 | ecosystem: Environmental > Terrestrial > Deep subsurface > Rock core/Sediment... | reverse complement strand
CTCAAACAAACAACCGCATCAGCACCGGGCGAGATGGCGAACAAACTGCTGCAATTTACTTGGCGCAGCAGGGCTATACCATTCTTCGGAAAAACTACAGGCATAAACGGGCCGAAGTTGATATCATTGCGCAAAAAGGCAATCTGCTGGTGTTTGTGGAAGTGAAAACCAGAGCTACCAACAGGTACGGATTCCCGGAGGAGGCGGTTAAGCGGAAAAAGGAAGAATTGATGCTGACGGCTGCCGAAGCATTCATTCACGCTACAGGCTGGCAGCACGAAAGCCGCTTTGATATTATTGCCATCACACTAGACGAGTCACGCCCCCTGCAGCACTTCGAAGACGTATTTCACTGAAAAGTTATGAGTCCCGAATTACAAGTTATGAGTTGAAAGAGGCGAAACGCTTAACTTTTAACTCGTAATTTGTAATTCGGAACTCATAACGCTTACCGTTGGGCCTGCGGCCGCTTGTCGAACTTGTCCTTCTCGTAGACCAACTTGCCATGGCGGTCATACTCTTTGATCAGGTAGGGCTCAGCAGGCGCATCGTAGGCCGTTTCAGGATACTGGTACTCGCAGTGCCGACGCCCGCGAAAGTCAAAATACTTTATCCATACCCCGATTTTGCGCCCTTTCTCGTACTTGCCGGCCCATTGCACCTGCCCGTTCTCATAAAAACGGTAATAGGTTCCTTGTACCTCCCCATAGGCATAGGGGATCACCTCTTTGATTCTCTTTTCACCCCCCGGATAATACGATACCACCGCATCGCGCAGGAAGCCCCGCTCATAGTGATTTTTGTCGAGCAGAATGCCTTCTTCACCTTTGCGGTAGCGCTCCCAGCGCAGGTGCTTGGTACCGATGTAATAGTAACCCTCCTCTATCAGCATGCCGTCTGTTTTCTTGGCATAGGGGCCGTGCAGCACCTTGTAACGGGCGGCATCAGCCTTGGCGCTCGTTCTATAGATTTTGCGTGTTTTGGTATCGTAATAGTACTTTAGCGGAGCATAGGGATTGGCCTCCTCGGCCCCGGGCAAATAGCTGAAGGTCTCTACCGTTTCGCTGCTACTGCCGCCGGTTCTGACAAAGCCACGCTTTACTTTATACCCCAGGAAGTAGCGCTTGTTGGGCTTTTTCTTTTTTTTCTGTGGCTTCTCCTCCGGCTTCTCCTCGACAGGCAGCTTCTTGTCCAAGGAAGGTTTTGTCGTATCGGCCGAGGCCAGCGCATCGGCTTTCACGCCCTCCTTCAGGCGGGTTTGGTTCAGGTTATAGTCGCTGTTCCACTTGGGTTGCCCGCAACCACCCAGGCCCAGCAGCCAGGCAGCGCTTAAAAGCGTGCAAACCAAACGTGTATAGAAGCCCATTCTCAATTATCAGATAAAAATCAACAGGTGTCGAATAAACGTAAAGATGCGCATAAATCATATAAGCACCAATACGGCAATTGCCCCTATAACTTCAGGCGCCATACGATAGGTTCAACACCGGCACGCCAGCAAAACAAAAAGGCGATATCCTGCGGACACCGCCTTTTTGGCAGGTATGTATGTGTTAGGTACTATTCTTTGTCGATGAGCTCGAAGCTGCGCTTGACAAAGCTGGTCAGCGCCGCACCCGAGAGCATGTTCTGCGACAGCAGCGCTAAATCAAAAGCCTGGCGGGCAATGCGCGCCCTGTTTTCTTCTTTGGCGTGCAATACCCGCTGGTTCAGGCTGTGGTTGGCATTGATGGTTACCTGATAGGTATCGGGCATGTCGCCCATAAACATCATCCCGCCGCCACCGGCGCGGCTCATGTCCTTCATGCGGCGCATAAACTCCGGCAAGGTAATCACCACCGGGGCATCGCCAGGCGACATGGGCGCTACTTCTACCATCATGTTTTTGTTGTCGATGGCCTGTTCGTAAATGGCTTTCAGGTCTTCTTTCTCCTTATCGTTGAGCACGCTTTCCTTGGCCTCGTCGCACTCGATGAGCCTGTCTACTGTTTCCGCATCAACCCGCTTGAGGGTGGTTTTTTCCAGTTTCTGCTCCAGCAAGCCGATAAAGTGGCTGTCGATAAGCGAGTCGAGCTTGAGCACATCGTAGCCCCGGTTCTGGGCAGCCTCTACAAAGGCGTGTTGCTTGTCGACATCGGTGGTATAGAGCAGCACCAGCTGTCCGTTTTTGTCGGTCTGGTTGGCCTGCACCAGGGCCTTGTACGCTTCTGTTGTGAAGTATTTGCCCTCTGTGTTCTGCAGCAGCACAAAGTCCTTGGCTCTTTCATAAAACTTGTCGTCGCTGAGCATGCCGTATTTAACAAACACGTTGATGTCGTCCCAGCTGGTCTCGAAAGCCGTACGGTCTTTTTTGAAGAGCTCATTGAGCTTGTCGGCTACCTTTTTGGTGATGTAGGTATTGATCTTCTTTACGCTCGCGTCGGCCTGCAGGAAAGAGCGGCTCACATTGAGCGGAATATCCGGCGAGTCGATCACGCCGTGCAAGAGCATCAAAAACTCCGGCACTACGTCCTTCACCTCATCGGTAATAAACACCTGGCGGGAGTAAAGCTGGATCTTGTTGCGCTGCAACTCAAAATCATTCTTGATCTTGGGGAAGTACAGGATACCGGTCAGGTTGAACGGATAGTCCACATTCAGGTGGATCCAGAACAGGGGCGGCTCAGAGAAAGGGTAGAGCTCTTTGTAGAACTCCTTGTAATCTTCGTCTTTCAGTTCCGACGGCTGCTTGGTCCAGATCGGGTTGGGGTTGTTGATCACCTCACCCTCGAACTCTACCGGCACAGGCAGGAATTTGCAGTACTTGGTCAGGATGGTGCGGATGCGGGCACTTTCCAGGAACTCTTCAGAGTCCTCGGCCACGTTCAGGATCACGTTCGTGCCCCTGGTATCTTTATGCGCCGGCGCAATGGCAAACTCGGTGCTGCCATCGCAGGTCCAGTGCGCTGCCTCGGCTCCCTCCTGGTGGGATTTGGTGACAATCTCTACGCGGTGGGCCACCATGAAAGCAGAGTAAAAGCCCAGGCCAAACTGGCCGATGATCTGGCTTCTGTCGCCGGCTTCCTTGTAGCGCTCCACAAATTCGGCCGCGCCCGAAAAAGCAATCTGGTTGATGTACTTCTTGATTTCCTCAGCCGTCATACCGATGCCCCGGTCCGAAATGGTGATCGTGCGTGCCTCTTTATCCACGGCCACTTTCACCGTCAGGTCATCCAGTTCGCCTTTGTACTCCCCGACAGCGGCCAGGCGCTTGATTTTCTGCGTGGCATCCACGGCATTGCTTACCAACTCGCGCAGAAAGATCTCGTGATCAGAGTATAAAAACTTCTTGATGATCGGGAAAATATTCTCGGTGTGAATCGAAATACTGCCTCTTTCTTCCATGTTATACTTTATGTGTTTTAACAGTTCATTTACAATAGCAACAATCCGGGCAGCAGCGTTCAAATCCTGTTCCAGAGTAGCAGCAGGCCTGCAAAAGTGACAGCTTGTCAGCCGGTCAACTCCTAACAGGGCGTAAAGGGCAGCAAAGACATGCTACTTTTGGCATAATACGCTCTACTTATCGTACAAATGTTGCTGCCCTCCCAACAAATTGAGCGCCTAGATGCAACATTGTGGAATTTATGCCTTACTTTTGCAAACAAGCATCCTGTTTACGTGTACAGACTGGTCAACTATATCGCGCTGTTTTTGCTCCTGCTCTTCTGCAGGGTGATGGTGCCTGATGCGCTCCTGCTCAGCCTGCATAGCCACGGCCACACCGAGCACAGTGCCCATGCCGACACCAAGCAGGAACAACTCTCCGAAAAACACACCCACTGCCCGGTAGAAGACCTGTTCGGCGCGCCTTATCAGGGCACCATCACGGCTGTACATTTTGCGCCGCTGACGCACACAGCCCTGTACACAGCGAGTTATCAGTATCAGGGGCATACCTCCTCGCTTTCGCTTTCCCCGCTACGGGCGCCCCCGGTAGCCTGAGCCCTCCATTCTTCCTAGTTGTTAAAAGCTGTCGTGAGCAGCTCATGTAAGTTGCTGTCTCCTGCTCAAGGAAGAAGCGCTTTGCGCTAGTCCATTCAGGCAGCACCATTTTTTTGATTTGTAGGATGCTTGCGCTCTTACACGCTATCTGTATTCCTGTGTTACAAACCTTTATTTATAGCGCATCTCTGCTGCTGGCCCTCATTGTCGGCTGGTTCTCTGCCGGGGCGCAGTCGTTGCCTGCCCCGGCAGACATAACGGATCTGGAGCAGGACTGCGGCCTCACTTTGTCGGGCAAGGTCCTCGACCATGATACCCGCGAAGCTTTGGTCGGCGCCACGGTCCATATTCCGCAGCTGGGCAAAGCTACCGTTGCCGATGCCTACGGCAACTACCATTTTCACCATCTCTGCCAGGGCACTTACACCCTGCGCGTCAGCTATGTGGGTTTTGAAGAAGAGAATTTCGTGCTAAAGCTGACCAACTCTTCGGTGCGTGACCTGCAATTACACACAGCAGCCAAGCAGCTGAGCGGCATCGAGATTGTGGGCACCCATGTGGCCGCGCAGGCGCAGTCGTCGCAAACACTGGCAGGGCGCCAATTGGAAGAAACCCGGGGCTTGTCGCTGGGCGAGTCGCTCAAGCGTGTGAACGGCGTCACCACCATCCAAACCGGGCCTACCATTGCCAAGCCCGTTATCCATGGCCTGCACAGCAACCGCATCCTGCTCTTAAACAATGGTGTGCGCCAGGAAGGGCAGCAGTGGGGGGCCGAACACGCGCCCGAAATAGACCCTTTCGTAGCTTCAGAAATGAAGGTGATAAAAGGTGCTGCCAGCGTACGCTACGGGGCCGACGCCCTGGGTGGGGTAGTGCTGGTGGAGCCCAAACCGCTACGCCAGGCAACAGGCGTTGGCGGCGAGGTGAACCTGCTGGGCACTACCAACAACCGCCAGGGCGCCGTATCGGCTATGGCAGAGGGCAAGACAGAGAAGTTGCCGCTGAGCTGGCGCCTGCAGGGCACCCTGAAAAAGGCCGGCAATGCCAAGGCCCCCGGATACTACCTGAATAATACAGGCTTTACAGAACATAATTTTTCTGCTGCCCTGGGTTATACAGCGCAACGCTATGGCGGCGAATTGTTTTACAGCCAGTTCAACACCAAGCTGGGTATTCTGCGCGATGCCCACATCGGCAACCTGACCGACCTGAATTATGCCATTGAACGCGGCAGGCCTATCAATGCCGAAAACACTGATTTCACCTACAACATAGATCGACCTTACCAGGATGTAAGCCATCATTTGTTTAAAGCCAAGGGGTTCCTGCACACGGGGGAAGCCGGGCAACTGGAAGTTGTGTATGGCTGGCAACGCAATGTCCGCGATGAGTACGATGTACACCGTAGCAGTTCCGGCGGCCCGGCCCTGCACCTGGACATCAGCACCCACACCACCGAGGCGGTGTGGAAGCACAAGCCGGTGGGGAATTTCTCCGGCGCTGTAGGCCTGAGTACCATCTACCAGAACAACACCTACAAAGGCCGGCCCTTCATTCCTTTTTACAAAAGCCTGGCAGCAGGTGCCTTTGCCATCGAAACCTGGCGTAAAGACCGCCTGCAGCTGGAAGGAGGACTGCGCTACGATTACAAAAACATGCGCGTGTCGAAACGGGAACAGAACAACGACATCATCCGGCCCGAGTACAACTTCCACAATCTGTCGGGCAGCCTGGGCGCCTTGTACGATGTGGGCTACCATTTAACTTTCGGGCTCAATGCCTCCTCGGCCTGGCGCGCCCCGGGCGTAAATGAGCTCTTCAGCTATGGTGTGCACCATGCGTCGGCAACTTTTGAGATCGGCAACGCCAACCTGGTCTCTGAACAGGCTTATAACTTCGAAGCCTCGGTAGACTATTATGGCAACCGCCGTCTGAACGGTAAACTGAGCGTGTACCACAACTACATCGACAATTACATTTACCTGGCGCCGGTGCTGCCGCCAACGCTGACCATACGCGGGGCTTTCCCTACCTTTGCTTACAAGCAGGTAAACGCCACCTTTAGCGGGCTCGACTTGTCGCTGGATTTTAAGGTACTCGACCGCCTGCAATGGGCCTCGCAGGTTGCGCTGGTGCGGGCCCGAAACCTGGACACGGACGATTACCTGGTGGGCATCCCTGCCGACAGGTTCGATAATACATTGCGCTATGCGCTTGGCCAAGCAGATAAAGCCCGCTTCAGCAACAGCTATCTATCACTGGGCGGCCTGTATGTAGCCCGCCAGACACGCGTGCCTGCGCACACCGACCAGGATTATGCCCCTGCTCCGGGCGCTTACTTTTTATTGCATGCCGCCGCCGGTACCACGCTGCACCTGGGCAAGCAACCCGTAGAGATTGGCCTTACCGGCCATAACCTGCTCAATACCTCTTACAGAGATTACCTGAACCGCTTCCGCTATTTTACCGACGAGATGGGGCGCCTGCTTATGCTGCGGGTGAAACTCCCGCTGGGCCGCGCATCAAATTAATGCTTACCCATTTTTACTGTATTCAACATATTATTGCTCTACTCTAAATCATTCAAGAACATCATGAAAAAACTATTCAGACCCTACCTTGCGATCTTCCTGATAAGCAGCTTAGTCGCTACGGTCACATCTTGTGGAAATGATGACAATCCACCTCCGGCAAACGAAGAAGAAGTGATCACCTCAGTAAAGTTAGAATTGGTGCCAAATGCAGGTGCCCCTAAAGGAGTAAATAGAGTTGAAGCAACTTACAGGGATCTGGATGGCGATGGAGGCAATCCGCCGACAGTAGAAACACTAACGCTTGCTCCTAATGTCACCTATAGTGCCAAATTAACTTTCCTGGACGAAAGCAAGACGCCTGCTAAAGACATCACTACAGAAATAAGGGAAGAGGCCGATGACCACCAAATTTTCTATGATAAACTCCCGACAAAGGATGACAAAACTCTTGGCGAGAATTTAGTCGTTTCCGATTTAGACAAAGATAACAAGGGCTTACCCTTGGGCCTGCAGGCTAAAATTGCCACCGTGAATAGCAATACCGGTATCCTGCGCGTAACACTAAGACATCAGCCCGGCCAGAAAACGGGTAATGAAAACACAGATAAAACTGCAGGAGAAGTAGATGTGGTTGCTGATTTTCCGGTAATTATTCAGTAAACGTAGCTAAACCAATAAACTAAAAGGGCGCTTTTGAGCGTCTTTTTAGTTTCCGGCTCACACATTTATGAGCAGCACAACTGCGCCTGGACCTGTTCAAAACCGAGACAAACGTGACCGGCTATGTGACAGCCATTATTTTGCTTTACCGGCAATTGCCTCCACCGTTTTGCGGATGCGGTTGATACGGGTTTCAGGCCTTTTGGCTTCCAGTACCGCTACCACGTATTCTTTCCGGTGCGTAAATGCCAGCTTTTCGAAAGCCTCCAGCAACTGAGCTTCTTCCAGCGCCTTTCGCAGGTCTTCGGGAACTAGCACGGTTTTGGTGGCCCGGTCTATTCCGGGCATGTCTGTGCCAAACATAGAAGGGGTTTTGCGCTCATTTTCATGTTTGAACCGCAACGCAGACCAGGTCTCGTCTATGGCTACCTGCCGCACACCCCCATATCCCATTTCCGCCATAATTTTCCAGCCTTCGTCGCGCGTCAGGTCTGTTTCGGTGCCGGAGGATTTCTTGGGATAAGCGATCCAGAACATTCCCTGTGGCTGCAGCACAGCCAGTGCGCCCGGTGCCAGTTGTTCTAACTCCTGCCTGCTGTGGACAAAGAGCTGTACTGCTTCATAAGTACCTACCGAGGGCGCCTCATCCGTATGTGTAAACGTATAGCCTTCGGCCTTCAGTTTCTTCTCAAAGGCTTCCGGAGCATTTACAACCAGAAGCGACTGAGCAGGCTTTAACTGTAATTTACTTCCTATTGTTGTCATGATTTTCCCAGGGCTGGTATAAGATTTTGACCGCTAAACTAACACAAAATACCGATCCGGGCGCAGCAGCAGCCATTTTACTTCCGTGTAACAAAAGTAATCTTTAGAGCTATAGCAACAGATCTATATATGATGAACTTAACAAAGGGTGCTGGTAGCAACCATCGGTATCTCGGGGGCAATACTGGCCGGCATTGTGGGAGAGGAGTTTGGCTGGCGCACGGCCTATTTTAATAGGTGAGGGTTTAGGGCTGCTGCTGCTCTTTCTGCGCATTGGCGTATATGAATCGGGCATGTTCCACAACCTGAGAGGGCCGGCGATGTTACACGTGGAATTTTTTAAGCCTGTTTACCAGAGGGAAGTGTTTTTTAAATACATCAAATGTATTCTGATTGGCGTGCCTATCTGGTATATGGTAGGCATCCTGATCACCTTCTCGCCCGAGTTCGGCGCGGCCTTGGGCGTTGCAGTAACGATATCGGCAGCCAAGGCCGTGTCCTACTGCTACCAGGGACTGGTATTCGGCGACTTTGCCAGCGGCTTTTTAAGTCAGCATTACAAAAGCAGGCGTAACATTGTACTTGCTTTCCTGGCGCTTACGGCTCTTTTTATCGGCATCTATCTGCGCTTAGCCGCAATTATGCCCTGGATGGCTTCTATGCGCTGTGCAGGCGCTTGGCTTTGCCGGCGCGGCGGCTACTGGGCTGTATTTGTGACCATTGCTGCAGAGCAATTCTCGGCACCAATATTCGGGCTACAGTCACCACTACGGTGCCAAGCTTTGTGCGCGGTGCTGGGTGCCGCGCACCATTTCCTTTAGCTACCTGAAAGATGGACTGGGCCTGGTGCCGGCAGCCCTGCTGCTGGGTGGCGTCAGCTTGCTGCTCGCCCTTGTGTCTATCCTGTCGCTGGAAGAAACCTACGCAAAAGACCTCGACTATACCGAACCGATATAAGCAAAGATAATGGCGCCCACATGCGGTACTACTGCACCCGAAGTACAAGATGTACGGTGCAACGCTCCTGATTTCTTCAAAAAAACAGTTGATGCAAGGAACAACAGCTGCTTAGCGCGTTTCTACGTTGCGTACTTTAGCCGGCAAAGCCTTGTATGCTTTACTTAGCGCCCTTCTGTTTCCCCGTAGCTGCCATCTTCTCCCAGGCCTTCGATCTCCAGCGCTTCGGTACGCTTGCCGGCATTTTCCAAAGCCTGCTGTATGGCGGGGCTCCTTTCCAGGCGTTTGGTTAAGTTCGGGTCGAGCATCAGCTCCATCATGGTTTTGAGATAGGGCTTTTCATCAGCTCTTAGCCTGTATGCCGTTCTTTCCTGTGCTGTCATGGTTTCAGCCCAACGCTCTATTTCAGGCTTCAGCTTTTCGAGGGCGGGCACAAGCTCATCGGCCGCCTGGTTGATCATGCTGACGGTTTTGGCATCGTCTTGTTCGGCAAAAGCAGCTTTCAGGCTGTTCACGTACCGCTCCATCAGCCTGTCCAGCTTAGCCTCTGTCGGGTCAAGGCTTGCTGTTACCGCGACGTATTCTACTGGTAAGAAAGCTTTTGCGGCCAGCATCTGCAGAGAGCAGAAAACAAGCATGCACATGCATAAGAGTTTTTTCATAATCGCATTTGTCAAAGGTTAATCTGTTTACGCACCCCTGTGGCTGTGAGCTGCATGGCTTCAACCGAATGTAAGTGTAAGCAGCTGGAATAGCCCTGTAGAAAACAAAAAATTTAGTTGCCGCCTCCACTACAGCAGTAAATTCCGTATTTTCGGGTATGATCTTGTATAACGTAACAGTAAACATCGAGAATAGCCTGGCCGATGAGTGGCTGCAGTGGATGAAAGAAGTGCATATTCCGGAGGTGATGGGAACGGGTTTCTTTCTGCGCAACCAGATCTGCCGCCTGATGAGTGAAATAGACAACGGCGGCACCACCTATGCCGTGCAGTACTACTGCCGCAGCATGGTGGACCTGGAGGAGTACCAGCGCGACCATGCCCCGGAACTACAGGCCAAGCATTTTAAACGCTACGGAGAAAAGGCCCTGGCCTTCCGGACTGTGCTAGAGGTGGTAGCCGTAGACGTAGAACGCACCGGGCAGGAATAGTAGTAAGTCTTAAAACAGCAAAAGCCGCCGGCACAGCGCTTCTATAGGCTGTGCCGGCGGCTTTTGCCTGAGCAGCTGCCGATCTTGCTTTAGGGCTTATACTGCTGGATTTGCGCTGCCGTCATGGTGCAGTTGATCCATTCACCATCCAGCTCGGCACCAATCTTTTTGTAAAAGGCAATGGCCGGCTCATTCCACTCCAGCACCTGCCACCTGAAGCGCCTGGCGCCTGTTGCTTTTGCCTCTTGTGCCACGGCATCAAAGAGCCTGCGCCCGATGCCTGCCCGGCGCAGCCGCTCGGTTACGATCAGGTCTTCCAGATAAAGCGTTCTGCCCTTCCAGGTAGAATAAGCCGTGTAGTAGAGCGCTATCCCGACAATGCCTTCCTCATTTTCGGCCACAAAGAACTTGTAGATCGGGTTCTCGCCAAAGCCATCCCGCTCCATATCTTCCAGAGTGTTGGTCACTTCACCGGGAGCCCGCTCATACACGGCCAATTCCCGGATCAGGGTCAGCACCTGCGGCAAATCGTCTATTGTACCTTTTCTTATCTGTACCATCTGGTTTATGTTCATCCGATTTTTATCTGTCCTGTATTTCGGCATCAGGAGCACCCTGCCTACTCCAATGCCGGTAATTCGTTTTTCCACTTTGTCTGGGCCTGCACCAGCTCTTTGCCTGTATCCCGGCTGGTAAGTGTGTGCAGCATCGTGCCTGCTGTTGCGCCGGCACCTGCCTGGGCAATCACGGTATCGCCCAACATGCTCTCTGCTTTAAAGATAATGTCGAGCCCCTGCAGTTGATTTTGCCCCAGCACCTCATGCGGGAGCGTATCCAGCGCCCATTGCAGGTAGCGCGTGTTGGTCACATGGCGGTTGAGGTCAATGTCGTGCCAGCGTACGGGCACCTGCATCCCGTAAAGGGCCTCGGGCAATTGGGGCAGCTTGCCCCTGGCGAAAGGCAGCGGCTCCTGATCCGGCACCTCTGCCAGGGCCTTTACAAAGCCGGGTACAGCCACCAACCGGCGCCTTACCACATCCATTACCAGCCACACACTCGTTGCCTGTCCCAGCAAACTCCCATCTTCACTATAGAAGCGAAAATCGCGGTAAAGAAACACACGCTCGTACCCCGAAGCCCAGGTCTCCACCCGGATGCGCTCCCGGTGCTGCGGATAACGGAGCATTTCCAGGCGCAGGCGCTGCAGCACCCACGTTAGCCCCTGCTCCAGCAGATCGTACATGGAGATCCCCAGCGAGGCGGTATTCTCCCAGGCCGCCTCCTGCATGTAGCTCACCAGGGCTGGCAGCGTAGCTTGCCCCCTCAAATCTATTTCGCTGGATCGGATGCGGAAGGTTGTTGCTCCTGCCTTTGCTTCCATAAGTCCTCTGGCTATTTTATTCTGCGAAGGTAGAAAACTTTGCTTGCTGCTACACTACTTACTTGTGCAGCCAGAGAGAAAACGACCATGCCCGCCCGTTTCAGGGCATGTAGCCAATGCCTATGCCCAGGCCCAGCAGCAACATGGCGTAAAAGCCGATTACAACCAGCGTCAGGATGCCTACATACCGGAACAGTGCTTTCAGGTGCTTGTAGGAAGCCCTTACCAGCTGCTGGTCGTGCCCTTTAAAAGCCGCCTCCATTTTACGCGAAAAGCGGAACAGGTAAAACGTCGGAAAAGAATAAAGCATCCCGCAAAGCAACATCATCGGCACCAGGCTTGGGGTATGGTCGCTCTGCCCGAAACCGGTTACACTCAGCCCGTACAGCAACGGCAGCACCAGCAGCAAGATGAGCACAAAGCTGATAGCCGCCAGGTTTTTGCCCCATTTAGCCACTGTGAGCAAAAAGTGCCGCGAAACATCGTCGAGGATAAGCTGCTGCTGGGGCAACTCATAAGGATGATCGGATGCGCCCATAATAAAATGCAGATGCGCGAAAAGAATTTTGTAAAGCCGGTGGCCGCGCCGGTCGTCATACGATGAGGGGCTTTGGTAAAAACCCAGCACAACAATCGTAAGCACGCCCACAAACTTGAGCAGCGATTTCAGGTTCTTTAACGATCCCATCTGCAGGTGCTCGCTCTTCAGGTGCAGCCGGTCCTGCATGCGGGAAGAAAACTTGTAAAGATAAAATACCGGGAAAAAGTACAGCAGGGTAAAGAGCAGGTAAAAAACGGCAAAAAAGCCACCTCCCATTACCCCGGATGCAGGCAAGGCTAAAGACATGGAGGCCAGCAGCTTGCCGGCACACACGCCCAGCACCCCCATCCACCCCACGATCACAAAGCCGACCAGGGCCAGCAGCCTGCCCCATCGGGCCGTGTTGCGCAAAAAATTTTCGGAAGCATAGGTCAGGAACATGCTTTGCTTGGGCTTGGTGTTGTAAAGCTTTACTTCCATAGGCGGGCTGTTCTATTTCAATAGAGTGACTTAAAATATACATTCCG
>Ga0256853_1000076_pt1 | contig 12543 bp, 10 predicted proteins | sample BONnt6_FD_181171 | JGI IMG/M metagenome (GOLD analysis project Ga0256853, IMG submission 181171) | Terrestrial sediment cell enrichment communities from Utah, United States - BONCAT_SYTO_Terrestrial_sediment - 6 | ecosystem: Environmental > Terrestrial > Deep subsurface > Rock core/Sediment... | reverse complement strand
GAGCTTCTGGATGACCGGGTTGACCTTCTCGCCCTTGAACGCCCGCTTGGCCAGGTCGATGTTCCACTTGCACACCTGACTGTCGAGGAACAGCGTCGTGTAGGCGTTGCCCTTGCCGTCGTAGGCCGTGTGCAACGGGCCGAGGCCGAGTTCCGGCTCCGCCACGATGACGTCTCGCGGCTGGATCTTGTCCGCGAACAGATCGTCGAGCTTGCGCACGTCGAAGACCGAGACCGTGGGCGAGAGCTTGCCGTTGACCACGAAGTGGATGCCGTCAGGCGCGGTGTTGATGCCGTGCGGGCTGTTGGCCACCGGGACGTAGCGGGTGTAGGGAGATCCCTTGCGGCCGTCGAGCACGGGTACGCCGCCGATCATCTCGGCCTTGCCCGCCTTCACCGCATCCTCGATGCGCTTGAGGTTGAAGATGACGACCCAGTCCTGCTCCTTGGCCATCATCTCGGCCAGGGTGACGCCTTCCTCCGAGTTGTAGCAGGTGGCAAAGGAGTACTTGCCCTGGTAGTCCGCGTCGGTGTTGTCGAGATTGCCGTCGACCCTGATCTGCCAGGCCACCTTCATGGTGTCGCCGTCCACCGCGGTGTAGATCGAAGAGTACTTCTTCGGGTCGTCGAGCACCGTGCCGTCGTTCGGGATCGGCACGCGGTCCTCGCCGTTGCAGAACACGTAGCCGGTGCGCGGGTACTTCTGCACGCGCAGCCCGTGCACGGTGTGCTGGTTCGGGAGCTGGAGGATCTTGTCGCACTTCATCACGTCGAGCCGGATGCGCGCGACGCGGGTGTTCAGCTTGTCGTTCACGAAGAGGTAGCGGCCGTCGTAGGTGCCTTCGGTGAATGAGGGATGCGGATGATGCAGGTCGCCGGCCGTGTAGACCCCGCCCTTGTCCTTCAGGTACTCGACGCTCTGGGGCGTGAGTCCCTCGGTGAGGATCTTGCGGCTCTCGTTGGTCTGGCCCCAGCCGGTGGCGCTGTCGCGGTTGAACACCGGGACGCGCATCAGCTCGCGCATGGAGGGCAGGCCGACGATGCGGACCTCGCCGGTCTGGCCGCTGGAGAAGAACACGTAGTACTCGTCGAGCTCACCCGGCTTGACCTCGTACTTGTTGGCCACGGCGGGGCGCGCCGCGGACGCACCTGGTGCGGTCTGCGCCTCTGCGGGCGTGATGATGCCCATGCTGTCCAGGGAGACGCCGCCGGCGACCCCTGCGGCACCCGCGGCTGCGGCGGCGGCGGTCGTCCCGAGCAACTGGCGACGACTGAAGCCGCTTTTCTTTTCCTCTTGTGACACGTGGTTCTCCTTGCTCATGAAACGGTTGTCGGAACGTCGGCCGGGGTCGGCTCGACCATGGGCTTTCCGATGACCTTGCCCTTGTGGGTGATGACAGTTTTAGCGGGTCCCTTGCCGCCGTCTTTGATCTGGCTCATGGAAGGCGAAGAAAGTGCCTCGCGCTTCTCGCGCTTGAGCCGCACCTGGATCATATGCGGGCAGCGCTGGTCGTCGTGGTACAGCTCCTGGCAATGCATGCAGTAGATGCACTCGTTGACGTTGATGAAGCCTTCGGGATGGATCGCCTGCACCGGGCACTCCTTGGAGCAGCGCTGGCAAGGCGAGCCGCACTCCGGCCAGCGCTTGAGCCACTCGAACATCCGGATCTTGCCGGGAATGGCGAGCGCCGCGCCGAGCGGGCAGAGATAGCGGCAGAAGAAGCGCTCGATGAACAGGCCAGCCGTGAGCAGGGTCAGGGCATAGATGACGAAGGGCCAGTCGCGGACGAACTTCAGGATGATGGCGGTCTTGAACGGCTCGACCTCGGCGACGACCTCGGCCAAGGCGACGGAGTAGAACGACAGCCCAAACAGACCGAGGAAGATGATGTACTTGATCGGCCACAGACGCTCGTGGAGCCCCCAAGGCAAGGTCACCTGCGGCACCTTGAGCCACTGGGCGATGTTGTTGGTCAGCTCCTGAAGGGCGCCGAAGGGGCACAGCCAGCCGCAGAAGGGACCGCGTCCCCAGAACAGCAGCCCGGCAGCGACCGCTGCCCACAGGATGAAGATCAGCGGCGCGGCGAGGAAGAACTCCCAATTGAACTCGGTGATGAGGGAGTTCGTGAAGGTCAGGACGTTGACCACCGAGAGCTGGGCGTTGGCGTACCAGCCGAGCCAGACCAGCGTGAAGGTCAGGTAGCCGCGGCGTACCCAGACATGCACCTTCGGGCGGCGCACCAGGGCATCCTGGAAGAAGAAGATGGCGGTGAGGACCAGAATCGCGACCGCGGCGGTGCCGATGGAGACGGTGTTCGTCTTCCAGATCTTGAGCCAGAGCGGCTCCTCGATCTCCCCTGCGGCGAGCGCGTCGGCATCCTTCAGCGACGGCTCGGAGGGAGCGGGCGCAGCAGCCGACGCGGCAGGCGCAACCTGACCTTGAGCCTGTGCCTGCGGCTGGGGTTGAGCGGGTGCTGGGGGTGCGGGAGGCTGCTCGATGCGCAGATACTGGTCCGGGAGGGTGTACTCGAGGTTGTAGCTCAGGAAGGCCCGGTCCCGGGCGCCGACGTTGCGTTGGACGAGCAACTGCACCTGCCACGGCTCCGTGAGGTCGAGCCTGAAGTCCTCGGGCACCACGAACAGGGCGATCTCGCGCAGGTCGGGCGCACCATCAGCGGCAAGCGCCCCGATGCGGGTGTGGTTGCGGTCGCGGAAGCGGATGCCCTGGCCGTCCTGGAGCAGCTCGATGCGGTCGAAGATGCCGCCGCGCACGTAGCCGGAGCCCTTGAAGGAGTATGCGCCGTCGCCAGCCACCACGATGGCCTGCTGGTCGGGCTTCAGTCGCGACTTGAGCTGCTCGTAGGCCGTGTCCCCGAGCAGGCTGCGCCCGATGCTGGGCACGCTCACGGGCGCGAGATACAGGTCGATGAACGGATCGGCCGGATTCTCCGTTTCCGCGTTGCCCGCCGCCTCCTGGTTGCCCGCCTTTGCATAGGCTTCGTTGACCTCGCCAACGGAGAGCGACAGATGCCGGACCGAGCCGTCGCCGAGCAGGGTCTGCCAGTCGCGGACCTCGCTCTTGGTCAGGTCGACGCTCTTGACGACAGGATGAGCTGCGGCGGCAGCGGGGCCACCCTGGGCGCTGCCGAGGCGGCCACTGCGGATGAGGCGCACGGCCGAGCGCACGACGCTATCGCCCATGACGAGGACCGTCACGGTCGCCCCGCTGACGATATCGACCTGGGGCGGGCGCTCGGCGCCGCTCGAGACCGCCCTCATGTCCTTGCCGATGAGCGTGTTCATCGCGTCGACGATGCGGCGCTCCGGGATTCCGATGAGGACGATGGGTTCCTTGTGGTCGACGAGCTTGATCCCGGTGACCACGCCATTCAAATCGATTCCGACCAGCATGTGGATCGGCTTGCCCGAATACCCGACCGCGCTGGTGACGTCGGAGTTCAGGTAGACGTGGCCGAGCAGGCGATCGCCCTGCTGGACGGGGACGAGCGGCGGGTCACCCTGCGGTGTGCCGAAGCGGTCGGCTCCAGGGAAGAAGTCAGCGGGTTGAGCCCTCGGGAGGAATTCCTGCACGCGACCCGCCGCGATGGCGTCGCCGATCCAGAGGGCGGCCACCATCCACAGCAGGCCCACCATGCACAGCAGCCGAAAGCCGGTGTTGGCGAGGCGTCTGGCAGATGCGGGCGTATGCGGCTTTGGCAAAGGGGACCGTCCAGGCAGATTCTTGTTGTTTCTCAGCAGAAGGACTGCCACGACGCTGGACGGAATTGGTCCGTTTAGGGTTCGCGGCTCTTCTCAGGCCTCTGGCAAGAACTTCGAGCGGCCCAAAGGCATCATGGCGAAGGGCGGCGGGGGGCACATTGATGTGCGTCAAACGGGGCGGACCCAAGTTGTCATATCAACCTTGCGTGCCGAATTCCTGCATGACGCGGAGAACGAGATGTCGCTGTTGAGGAACGAGCCTGTCGGTTCGGTGGAATCGATCGAGGAACTGATGGCCCTCGCAGCCGCCATGGAGAACGAGGCCGCCATACGCTATGCCGAGATCGCCGAGAGGATGAGGCGCGAGGGCGATCCGGCGCTGGCGGACCTGTTCGATCGCCTGTCCGCCGACGAGCGGCATCACCTCGAAAGCGTCCATGACTGGTCGCGCAGGATGAATGGCAAGGAAGTCGACCCGGCGATGATCCGCTGGGACGCCTCGGAGACGTTTGACGACGAGGGGGCCGCGACGGCCCATCCCCGCCTGCTCAGTACCTATCGCGCCCTTTCGATGGCCGTGCGCAACGAGGAGCGCGCCTTCGCTTTCTGGAGCTACGTTGCCGCCCATGCGAAGACGGATGACGTCAGGCAAGCCGCCGAGACGATGGCGCACGAGGAACTCGGTCACGTGTCAACCCTGAGGCGGGAGCGTCGGAGCGCCTTCCATGCGGACCGCAGGCTCGCCGGTGGCGGAAAGCGCGATGAGCCAGTCGACCTTGCCGCCCTCGAGCGTCATCTGGCCGATCTGCTCGAACCCCTCGCCATGGTCGCCGCGGCACCCGAACGCATCCGCCTTATGGGATTTGTCGAGGGGGCGAGACACCGTGCCCTGGAACTCGACCGCAATCCGGTTCCCGCAAAGGGGATGAATGGCGGGCACGACCTTCCGGGCAACCCTGTGTTGCTGGCCGAGCTTCTCGCCGAGCGGTACCTCGAGATGGGGGACGATGCCGGGGATGAGGAGACGCTTGCGCGTGTGCAGTCCCTCGCCGGCAACGCCGTTTCCCGGTTGGCTTGGCTGAGGAACGACCTGCCCGAGCTGCGCGGCTAGGCGAGGGACACCCAAGCCGACCCTAGGGCTCGTGCCGATCACGGACCGACGGTGATGCTCCCCTTGAGGTTTACCTTCTCGAAGTCGTCGACGAGGACATCCACCGTCACCTTCCACGGTCCCGCCAGCGGCAGGACCAGGTTGTCCACTTCCCATCCTCCGGCCTCCGCCTTCCTCGCCTTGCGTACCATGGGTTCGATTCCGGCATCGGGCCGTGCGAGCCGGAGCGTCACTTCCTTCGGGTCGATCGGCTCGGCCCGCCCTGTCGCGATGACGATCCTTGCCCGCGTCGCTCCCGTCCTCCCGGGCGACAGGGTTAGCTGTGACATGAGGCGCTGCGCATGCAGGTGAACGCTCGCCGCTCGTGATGCCTCGGCGGCGGATGCAAGCGCGCGGGGCGGCGGGGTAACCCGCCAGAGTGCGGCCAGCGACAGGATGGCGAGGCATAGGACGATCTCGGCCTTGATCGAGCGCACCAGCCACCTGGCGCCCGAGCCTGCCGGGTCGACCATGGCAGGCGTGAGCCTCAGGCGGTTCAGGGCGGCCAGGCCGAGCAGCACGCCGATGAGCAGGGTCTTGGCGATCAGGATCTGCCCGTAGGCGGTGCCGATCAGGTTCGCGGGTGACTCCACCTGGATCATGGCCAAGGCAACCCCTGAGACCGCGAGGAATGCAACCGCGACAAGGGCACCCGCGGAGAAGCGGCGTACGACCGGGAATGCAAACCCCGGCGACTTGCGGATGATGACCGCAAGCGGAGCGAGGGCCCCGATCCAGTAGGCGACGCCGACGGCATGGATGAATACCGCGGGACGCGCCAGCCATTGCGGATCCGCGGCGCTGGCATGGCCGCTCAAGGCGAAGGTCAGTCCCGTGGTGCCCATGGCGGAAAGGCTGCACCCCCTGCGCCAGCCCGATGGCCCGCGCACGGAAAGCCAGCCCATGAGGAGTGCCTTCGTCCCAAGGGTAACCGTCAAGCCATAGGAGGTCTCCCATCCGGCCACCCATGTGTTCCATGACCTGAGGTCGAACAGCGTCACGCCGAGGGCGTCGGCCCCCTGCAATCCCAGAGATGCCGCACAAGCCAGGATTCCCGCGGCAAAGACGGCATCAAGCCAGCGTTCCATCCGCCTGCGGACGAGTCCGGCGGCAAGCCAGGCTTGGAAGAACGCTCCTCCGACCCCGGCGAACAGGCCGACGTACAAGGTCACCCGGGTCAGCAGGACGGCGATGCGGACGCCCTCTCCCCCGCCTGGGCGTTCCGGACGTGTCCTCGTCTCCGTCGGGGAGCCGGTCGAGAACACGACGGACCCGCCGATCGGATGGCCGTCGCCGGAGGTCACGCGATAGCTCAGGACGTGGCTTCCCAGGGGCAGGTCCGGCGGCAGGGAGATCTCGAGCACCTCGTTGCCTGCGAGGGTTTCGAGGCCGGGATGCAGCCGCCCCCGTGCGTCGGTCAGGCCGACGACCAAGGGCGAAACGGGCTCGTTGAAGCGCAGGCGCACCGTGGACGGGGCTTCCTCCAGCACGACGCCATCCGCCGGATGGGACTCCACCAGCGCCGCATGGGCGAGTGCGGCATTGCTGCCGGGAAGTCCCCCCAGCGCGAGCCAGAGCAGAATGAGGATGGCGCGTTTCATGGCAGCGCGGGGAGCCGGCTGACGGCCCCCCGCTCCCTCGTCAGTGAGCGCCGGCGTTGGCCGGCAGCAGCTTCAGTCCCGGAGCCGGGTGCTCGTAGTCGTCGGCGCTCTTGCCCTCGGCGGGGATCTCGATCCAGCGGTCCGCCTTGCCGCCGCCGCATTCCTGAACGGTCGGGAAGTGGAGCGTGGTTTCAGGCTTGAGGCTGTCCGTCAGGTAGGCGCGGAACACGAACTCGTCGTAGTGCTCGTCGGGCAGCTTGCCCGTCCACACGATCTCCCGCACGCCCTCCGGCATCGCGGTGCCGTAGTAATCGTAGGTCTTGCCGTAGGGAGCCTTGACGGTCTCCATCGTCCAGCCGGGCTTGGGCATCGGCTTGACGTTGATGACGCCGTCCGGGATGCGGACACGCAGCTTGAGGGTCGGTTCGCCCTCGCAGCCGTGGCCGACGCGCAGCACCGCCTTGTAGGTCGACGATACGGAAGCGCGCTGGGTCTCGAGGGTGGTGTGGGCCTGCGCCGAAAAGGCGAGCGAGAGGAATGCGGCGGCAACGGCCCCGCGGGAAAGCATCGTAATCATGGTGTTGTCCTGTCTGTAAGAGGGTTATCGCGTCGTGTCGGTCAGGACGACAACGGCGGCGCCCTCGCACCGACGGGATAGGGCGGGGAGGGCCGGACCCGTGCGGCTCCCGTGTCCTCCCCAATGCTCTGGATGGCCGAGACGAAGCGCGGCGGGATTCGGACGCAGTCCGGTGACGAGGGCAATCCGTCAAGGAAGCTCAGGATGCAGCAGGGCTGGGGATGTCCGGCAACCTGCACTGGTTCGCCCGGGTGGGAACCTCCCGCAGCATCGGCATGGTGCAGGTACCGAGCACCTACGTCGCGGACGATCCCCGGATCCGACGGCGTACCAAAGGCCATGAGGCCGACATGGACGAGCAGGGACAGGGCGGAAGCAAGGGCGACTGCCCGCCGGAACCAGATCGCTGATTTCCGAGCCTGTGCCATGGTCCCGCTACCGGGGTTCGCATGAAGCGGGATCAATGAGGGTCTTAGCCTCCGGACCCCCGTTGGAACCGGAAGCTGCCCGATCCTGCCGCCGGGAGAGGGCCAGGCTGGCGACGAAAGTGATGAGCGCCGCAAGCGTGACGATGCCGCTCCCCTTCCGCCCGGCATCCCATCCGGCGATGCCGCTGCCGACGCGCAGGGCCACCGAGCCATGCAGCAGGAGCAAGGGGACATAAAGGAACGGGACATATTGCACCCTGACCCGCGCAAGCGTCGGCAGGATGGTGAGTGCGTGCCCGAACACCGTCGAGAGGACGAACCCGACCATGACCGCGTGCAGCGCGACGTCGTACCCGAAGGTGCTGCCCGATGGACGGGCGATCAGGACGAGGCCAGCCACGGCGATCCATGCTTGCCCCGCGAGCATGCAGGCGGCCATGTAACGGTCCTGCCCCGTCCCGCGCAGGTTCTTGCGGGCAGTGTCATGCCGCACGAACCACATGGAGGTAACGAGCAGGGCGATCCCGAACAGGATGGCGCCGTTCCCGGACGGGAAGCCGTTGCGTGCGCCGACAATGAACAGGCCGACTGCAAACAGGAACAACGCCTCGCCGCCGCGCCTTTGCGGCAACGGTTGGCTGAACTCCATGCGTTCGCCGACTACGGTGGCGATCAGGAAGATCAACCACCAGCCCGTAGCGTCCGGCACCGACTGACCTGCGAGCCAGAGGATGTTGCCTGCGAGCCATGCCAGCGCCCCCAACAGGGTGGCCCCCGTCGAGAGGCTCGGCTGGCGCATCGTGCCCATGAGCGATGCTCCCGAAAGGGTTGCTGCGGCGACGGCGTACGCGCCCGCCCCGTATTCCACGGGAGCGCCGAAGACCAGGGCAAGCGAGCCCATTCCAGCGAAGGCCGGGGCGGCGTAGGCCCAGCGATGCCCGAGGGAAGATGCCCGCTCCAGACCGATCAGTGTTCCGAACACGCCCGAGATCATCAGCGGCCCGTGAACGGCGGCAAGCGACGCGCCATGGGGCAGGGTCCATCCCAGCCGCCACATCGCGCCGCACAGCCCGGTGATCAGGGCCAGTATGCCGAAGCCGAGCAGGATGACGTGCAATCTATCGGCACCACCGAAGCGGCCATCCCGGAACGAGTTGGTGGGGGAGGGCGCAGTTAACGGAGGTGAGGCGCACATCGGGGTTCCTGGATCGAGACGAGGTGCAAGGTTGACTGCGCCTCAGGACCGACCATGCCCCCTTTGTCGATGGTTTTCCTTGATGTCGCGCAAACGTGCCTGCGGAACTTTCGGCGACTTGGATAGTTGGGAACATCTCCAAGACTCTCCTGAAGCTCTCTCCTGAAGCCGCCGACAATGAAATCAGAACCACTGGAAGCGGGCAGCAGGAAGCGCGAGACGATTACGTTCCTCGTCCTTGCCGTCCTGATCTGGCCCTTCATCGCCGTCGGTGTCGTTAGCGGTTGGGGCTTCATCGTCTGGATGTACTACATGTTCACCGGACCGCCCGGTCCGGTCTGAGGAGAGCCCGGCGATGGCCGAGACCCCGGACCTCAAGCGGCGCAACTTCCTCCTCGGCAGGTTTGCTGCCGAACCACCCGAGCCTGCCGGGCTTCCCGTGGCCGTGATCGGCCAGTCCTGTTTCGCCCTCCGCAGCGTGGCCTGCATGAGTTGCCGGGATGCCTGTCCCACGGGGGCCGTGCGCTTCGAGCTTGCCATCGGCGGTGCCCGTCCCAGGATCCTCACGGATTCCTGTACTGGATGCGGTGACTGCACCCAAGCCTGCCCCGCCGATGCCATTCGTCTGGCACAGCCCGGGGAGGCAGCATGACCGCCGAGTGCCACATCTCCAGTCTCGTCGTGCACAGTCACCCCGACCGGGTCCGGTCGATTATCGAGAGCATCGGCTCCCTTGAGGGAGCCGAGGTTCATGGCGGTGCGGACACGGGCAAGCTGATCGTCACGCTGGAGACGGACACCGAGAGCCAGGTCGTCGAACGCATCAATGCCATCCAGCTCCTTGAGGGTGTCCTCGCCGCCACCCTCGTCTTCCACCACTTCGAGCCTGTCCAAGAGCGGGAGTAGACCCATGGACGTCACGCGCCGCACCATCCTCAAAACCCAGGCCGCTGCCGCTGCGGCCGCTGCGGCCGGCGTTTCCTTGCCCGCCGAGGCCCAGAACATCCCGACCGGCGAGGACATCAAGCTGCAATGGTCCAAGGCCCCGTGCCGCTTCTGCGGCACGGGATGCGGCGTGATGGTTGGCGTGAAGGACGGCCGCGTGGTCGCCACGCACGGCGACATGCAGGCGGAGGTCAACCGCGGCCTCAACTGCGTGAAGGGCTACTTCCTCTCGAAGATCATGTACGGGAGCGACCGGCTCACGCAGCCGCTGATGCGCATGAAGAACGGGCAGTTCGCCAAGGACGGTGAGTTCCAGCCGGTCTCCTGGGATCGCGCCTTCGACGAGATGGCCAAACAATGGAAGAAGGTGCTGAAGGAGAAGGGGCCGGAGGCCGTGGGCATGTTCGGCTCCGGCCAGTGGACCATGTGGGAGGGTTACGCAGCCTCCAAGCTCATGCGGGCGGGCTTCCGCACCAACAACCTCGACCCGAACGCCCGCCACTGCATGGCGTCCGCTGCCGTGACCTTCATCCGCACCTTCGGCATGGACGAGCCGATGGGCTGCTACGACGACTTCGAGAATGCCGACGCCTTCGTGCTCTGGGGCTCGAACATGGCCGAGATGCACCCGATCCTGTGGACCCGGGTTACAGACCGCCGCCTGAGCCACCCGCACGTGAGGATCGCGACGCTCTCCACCTACGAGCACCGGACGACGGACCTGTCCGACATGTCCATGATCTTCAAGCCGAACTCGGACCTCGCGATCCTGAACTACATCGCGAACTACGTCATCCAGAACGGCGCCGTGAACCGCGAGTTCGTCGAGAAGCACTGCAACTTCCGGCTGGCGAACACCGACATCGGCTATGGGCTGAGGCCCGACAACGTTCTGGAGCAGCGGGCGCAGCACGCCAACGATGCCCAGGTTTCGAACCCATCGAGCTTCGAGGAATACGCGAAGCTCATGAGCCAGTACACGGTCGAGAAGGCCTCGGAGCTCTCGGGTGTACCGAAGGAGCAACTCGAAGCCCTGGCGCGGATCTATGCCGACCCCAAGACCAAGGTGATGTCGCTCTGGACCATGGGGTTCAACCAGCACGTCCGCGGCGTCTGGGCCAACCACATGATCTACAACCTGCACCTGCTCACGGGAAAGATCTCGGAGCCCGGCAACTCGCCTTTCTCGCTCACGGGCCAGCCTTCGGCCTGCGGCACGGCGCGCGAGGTCGGCACATTCAGCCATCGCCTGCCCGCCGACATGCAGGTGGCTAATCCCGAGCACCGCAAGCACGCGGAGGAGATCTGGAAGCTGCCGCATGGCCTCCTGCCCGGCAAGGTCGGCTACCACGCCGTGCAGCAGGACCGCATGCTGAAGGACGGCAAGCTCAACGCCTACTGGATCATGTGCAACAACAACCTCCAGACGGCGCCGAACACCAACAACGAGACCTACCCGGGCTATCGCAATCCGGCGAACTTCGTGGTGGTCTCGGATGCCTATCCGACCGTGACCGCCATGGCGGCGGACCTGATCCTGCCGGCTGCCATGTGGGTGGAGAAGGAGGGCGCCTACGGCAACGCGGAGCGTCGCACCCATTTCTGGCACCAGCTCGTCAACGCACCGGGAGAGGCTCGTTCCGACCTGTGGCAGTTGATGGAGTTCTCCAGGCGCTTCACCACCGACGAGGTGTGGACCAAGGAGATCCTTGACGCCCATCCGGAGTACAAGGGCAAGAACCTCTTCGATGTCCTCTTCAGGAACGGCAACGTCGACAAGTTCCCTTTGTCGGAGATCGATCCGGCCTACGAGAACCGCGAGTCCAAGGCCTTCGGCTTCTACGTCCAGAAGGGGTTGTTCGAGGAGTTCTCCCAGTTCGGGGCCGGGCACGGGCACGACTATGCTCCGTTCGACACGTACCACCAGGTGCGTGGGCTGCGCTGGCCGGTCGTAAACGGACAGGAGACGCGCTGGCGCTACCGCGAGGGCTACGATCCCTATGTCGAGAAGGGCAGCGTGGTTCAGTTCTATGGCAACCCCGACAAGAAGGCCAACATCATGGGGGCGCCCTACGAGCCGCCGGCCGAGTCGCCGGATGCCGAGTATGACATGTGGCTCGTAACGGGCCGCGTCCTCGAGCACTGGCACTCCGGCTCCATGACCCTGCGCGTGCCCGAACTCTACAAGGCCTTCTCGGGTGCGGTTCTGTTCATGCACCCGGACGATGCCGCCAAGCGCGGTCTCAGGCGGGGGCAGGAGGTCCGCATCGTCTCCCGTCGCGGCGAGATCCGCAGCCGGGTCGAAACACGCGGGCGCAACAAGGTGCCACCCGGCTTGGTCTTCGTTCCGTTCTTTGACGCGAGCCAGCTCATCAACAAGGTCACGCTTGACGCGACGGACCCGATTTCCAAGCAGACCGACTTCAAGAAGTGCGCCGTCAAGGTCGTCTCGGCCGCAACGGCCGATGCAGGGGGGCAGCAATGAGGCGTGGGGTTTTCCTCTTTCTGGTCAGCATCGTGCCCTGTCTGGCGGCAGGGGCCATCCTCGCGCAGGATGCGCCGCGCCTGCGTGGGCCCGAACCCTTCACGAGGGAGGTTCCGGCTCCGCCCATGCAGCGGCAGATCACCGATGACGTTCGCGTGGGCCGCAACTATCCCGACCAGCCTCCCGTGATCCCGCATTCGATCGAGGGCTACGCCGTCGACCTGAACGCCAACAAGTGCATGTCGTGCCACGCCCGCAAGTTCACCGAGCAGAGCCAGGCGCCGATGATCAGCGTGACCCACTATCAGGACCGGGCGGGCAACACCCTCGGCGGCCTGGCCCCGCGGCGCTACGTGTGCGTGGCCTGCCACGTGCCGCAAACCACCGCAAAGCCGCTCGTGGACAACGTGTTCACCGACATGGATGCCATCACGGAGCCTGAA
>Ga0256853_1000075_pt1 | contig 12568 bp, 18 predicted proteins | sample BONnt6_FD_181171 | JGI IMG/M metagenome (GOLD analysis project Ga0256853, IMG submission 181171) | Terrestrial sediment cell enrichment communities from Utah, United States - BONCAT_SYTO_Terrestrial_sediment - 6 | ecosystem: Environmental > Terrestrial > Deep subsurface > Rock core/Sediment... | reverse complement strand
ATCCCGGCCACGCACGGGCCCGCCCATGTCAACAATTACTCCAATCCCTGGTTTAATTCCCCGGGAACCGTGATACAGGTTGCCAGCAATCGCAACGGTGACGCATGGCCAACATCAATCTCCTGAACTTCGTCAATCCCGGGTGGACTTCGACCCTCCTCGCGGACAGCGGATCCATCCACCTCCCGGGCGTGTACGTCGATCCGAACCTGGTTGACGAGGATCTTCACTCGGTCTCGTTCGACATCTCGTCCGCATACGCCGATCGCGTCAGCCTCGACTACACCCGCAGCGGTGACAGCCTGACCATCCATAACCTCGTCTATACGAAGGTCTCGGACTCGAACGCGACGGGCACCGTCCTTTCGTTCGCCAACCTCAATGTCACCATGTCGATCCTCAGCCTGTCGGGTTCGACCTGGAGCATCCCCGCCACACGGTCGAACGACACGATCTTCGGCACGCATATCAACGACGTCATTTCCGGGGGAACGGGCAACGACGTCATCTGGGGAGGCGAGGGTGACGACCGTCTCGACGGCGGTTCGGGGGACGATTCCCTGAGGGGCGACTATGGCAACGACCTGCTCATCGGAGGGGACGGCATCGACACGGCCGACTACTACTCGGTCTCTCGCGTCGGTCTCACCTTCAGCAAGAACCTGGACGGGACCGTCACCGTCAAGGATATCGGTTCGCTCGGCGTCCCCGCCGTCCTCGGTACCGACATCCTGACCGGGATCGAGTACGTCCGCGTCTACGAAGGGCTGTTCTCCTTGGCCGACTTGGCGCCGGGCTACACAATCATGGGCACCAAGGGCAGCGACCGCGTGGTCGGAACCGCCGAGGTCGACTTCCTTTGGGGGCTCTCGGGGAACGACAGGCTCTATGGCTATGCCGGCAACGACGTGATCCGCGGCGGTGCCGGGAAGGATATCCTGACGGGCGGCAGCGGCAGGGATGCCTTCGTCTTCGACACGAAGCCGGGCAAGAGCAACGTCGACAAGATCGCGGACTTCAGCGTGAAGTACGACTCCATCTATCTCGAAGGCGACGTGTTCACTGCCCTCTGGAATGGCAAGGCGTCGCTCGATAATCCCGCCAAGATCAAGAAGGCCAACTTCACCATTGGATCGAAGGCGAAGGACGTGTACGACCTCATCATCTACGACAACAAGAAGGGCGTGCTCTACTACGATCCGGACGCGTCCGGCGAAGGCAAGGCGATCGAGATCGCTACCCTCTCCAAGAACCTGAAGATGACCTACAAGGACTTCTTCGTGATCTGAACGGCGTCGGCCGGAGCTGGACGCATTCACGGAGCCGGGGCGGCAGCTTTCGGCTCCTTTCTTTTGGCGAACTCAGCCCCTGACCAGAAGGATCGTCGCCGGCTGCCGATCCCGACGTGATCTTCCGCTATGATCGAAGGTCGAGTTGACCGAGAATTCGGGCATTCACCGGAGGGGGCATGAAGGTTGGGGAGCATCTGCGCAGGGTGGACTGGTCGTATGTAGGCCTGATCGTGCTCGCCAACTGGCTGGTATTCGGGCTGGGGATCGCACGTGATGAACTATTCCATCCGACCAGCCCAGTGATCGCAATAGCCATCCCCGTGCAGCTTTTGGTGATTCTCGCAATTCTATACCGAAAGACGTGGGCACCAGGCTTCAAGATTGCTGCGGCCTCTGTAACGGTGCTGATTACCCCGATTGGCCTTGCCCCAGCGGATTGGTGCAGTTGGCGCCGCGATACCAGGAACGTCGTCTCCTGCCATGACGATGCTTATGCTCCCACATATGTCATAGGAACCTTTCGCTCCTTCTTGGCGGATCAACGAAGGCCAAGGTTCGAAGGCAGCACCTTCTAATTGTGCGTCGAAAGCCAGGGGTCGTGAAATGGACGACGAACCAGATAGTACCCGCAGGGCAGGACCAAGGCCGCTCCATGTGGCTCTCGCCTTCCTTTTCGTGGTAAGTGCAGGGTTCCTCGCTACAACCATCTTTGGACGTCAGCACCTTAGCGCAATGCTCGGATACCTTCCGAACTTCGCTTCGACCGACGATACGGTCCTGTCAGTTTTTGTTCTGAGCGCGCTTGTTCTCGGAGCGACCGCATTCTCAATGTGCATGAAACCGAGGGATGGTGCCACGCTCCATCGCCCGATATTGAGAGCGCATCTCGTTGTTGCCCTACTGAGTGCATTCGCCCTCATCGGAACACTCCCCGTTGGCCGCCCAAGCTACTTAGCTACTCAGCGCCCGAACACGGATGTCCATACTCTTTCGGAACCACGAGTGATCTCAACTAAGGTCTGGGTGCATTTGTATGAGGTTGTCCTGGAGGGACTTCGACAATGATCCTTCCGGCGGACAAGGAGACAAGCGTACATAAGGCTGTACCTCGCATCCTATACGGTCTCCTAGGCCTCTGCGTCCTCGGCATGATCCCACTCGGGAATGGCGGTACTCGCGGACGATCAATGTGCAATGACGCGGGGCAGGCAATCGCAGGCGTGACGGCTTCGAGCACGCTCTTTCTCCACGAACTCACTGGCTTTTCCATTTTCGATTATTTGCCGGACGGTAACTGCCCACCCAGGCGATCAGTCTTTCCATGGCGCAATCCAAGTGCCGCTGGGTTCTGAGGTGGAGCTTTCAGGATTGGGAGGGTTAACCATGAGGAAGCTGTCCTTTGATGTGCTGGCATTCCCCTTGGCGGCTGCGACCGTGCTACTCATCGTTTGCCTGATCACACACGTGAATCCCACGGATGTAATGTTCTCTCTTGTTGGCCTCGCCGCAGTGAACCTGTACAGGAGAAGACGACATGCCGCTCTCGTCATCAGCGAGAAGCTGCCATTCTCTCGTTACCCGTTGGTGACATTCGCCCTTGCTGTCGCCCTGATCCCAGTAGGGAGGGTCACGTACCAGCAACATCGGCAACCTGAACAAACTCAAGTGCCCGCAATGATATCGAGCGATAAGCCGGGTCTTACCCCTGTTCGAACGGCGTTCCTGTTCGACCTCTTCATCTGCCATGAAGGTGACTCTGAGCTGAGCCTCTTCCTTAAGTAGCGTAGCGATTTTCCACTCATCGGTTTCTGACGCAGGCCTGGCGTGTGGGGACAACAGGTTCCGACCCACAACGATCATCCCGCCGGAGCAGTCAGCGGGTGAACGAGGTGGCTACCTCCACCAGATCAGGCGAAACCGGAGGCTCCGTAGCCCCCGCATCATGTAGCCTGAGGGCCTCGCCCAGCGTCAGCCGGATCGGCTCCCCGAGTGTAGCCTGATCCCCGTTGAGGACGATCCATGACAGGCTGTGCCTGTCCTCGTAGTCGTTCGTGTAGGCGATCCCGTCCCAACCCTTGGCCTTCAGGATGTCGCCCAGCACCGCGTAGCCGTCCCCGCCCGTCTGGACGGCCTTGATGACCTCGCCGAACTCGGCACTCGAGATCACTGCGCCGGCATCGTAATGGAGGTGCGCGGCTAGGAGGTTGGGGGAGTGGTTCTTGATCTCGCCCTGAAGGTCTTCCGTGACCATGGCGGCTGCGATCCCGACCTGAGCCGGGTAGATCAGGACGGGGGCTTCCATGTCAGGCTTGAAGCCGTTCCCGTACGCAGTCCGGCAGGCGCGCGTCAGGGCAGCCCTGAAGGTGCCAAAATGGGTAAAGGGGCGGACTGCCCCTTCGATCTCGGCACCCGTGCCGTGGTAGAGGACTTCGGGGGCGGCCGCCGTGACGACCTTTCGCTTCCTACCAGCCATCGACATCCCCCATCAGCCGATTACGGAGCGGCCGGAGCCGGCGCCTCGTCCTGATCGTCGGCCGGGTAGGCGACCTCGATCTTCTCGTTGGTGTGGCAGCAATAGAGGTCCTGGTCCTCGTAATTGATTTCGACGCCCAGCGGGGTCCAATCGCGGTCGTTCACGGTCCCGTCGCCGAAGGCCTCGCGGATACGCTCCTTCTCGGCCTGGGCCGCCTTGAAGGACATGGCCTCGCCGTCGCTCATGACGAAGTAGAGGGGATAGCCACCTGGGAAGGCGTAGGGGCCGTCCGCCAGAGCCTTCTCGAATTCCTCAAAGCTGTTGATGTGCATGCTCGACACTCCCTTCTGATGAGATGATGCTGCCAATGGTAGCTTGAAACCAGGGCGCGAGACCCAAGCCCCTGAATTCTACTCTCAGAGTTCCTCAGCGCGAGCTTTGCATGCGTAGGAGTCATAAAGCGACCGCTCAAGGGTCAGGTTCATCTTTGGTTCGACAGTTTCGCCGCCGCAGGTGTCCAGGAAGTTCACGTCGTTCATCCAGGTCGGGTCGGCAGGATCGGCACCACGTCGGCACCGTCATCGGTCGTGGTGACTGCTCCCGCCTGTTAACGGGCGGGCTTCGGACCGTGTAGCGCTCATAGTGCGAGCTCCGATCCTCCGGCCCTCGCGGGCCGTCCTTCCTGCCTCACGGACCGGGCTGCCCCGAGGTCTCCACAGGCTGGGGCCGAAAGTCCTCCGGCCACTGTCTTCTTCGATTTCCGTAACTTCCTCGGCTTCGCCGCCTCGACGGACTGGCTGTCGTCCGCCTGGGCCAGAAGCATCTCCAGGCCGCGCGCCAGGATGTTCCGCGACGCGACGTGGTCCGCGTGGCCCTCGTGCCCGCACTCGACGCACGTGAACTTCGCCCGTTCCGCCCGGTTGTCAGGGCTGACGTGGCCGCACGCAGGGTTCGGGCAGGCCTGGCTCGTGTGCTGCGGCGGCACCAGCAGCACGCGCCCGCCGACCTTCTCCGCGGCTTCCTTGATGAACAGGTAGAGCATGTACCAGCCGATCTCGAGGATCGCGCGGTTCAGCCCCGCCTTCTGCGCCACGTTCGTGCCCGATTCCTCGACCGTGCCGGCCGCGCTCGCGGTCATGTTCTTGATATTCAGATCCTCCAGGACGATGAGGCCGTGGTTCTTGGCCACCGTCGCGGCGATCTTCCGTAAGCTGTCCCTTCTCCTCCTCCTGACCTTGGCGTGGTGGCGCGCGAGCGCCCGCCTTGCCTTTTCCCTGTTCCTCGACCCACGCTTCTTGCGCGCCAGCGACTTCTCCAGGCGTCTCAGCCTTTCCAGCTCCCGCTCGGTCTGCTTCGGCACGTCGAAGGACTCGCCCGTGGACAGCATGAGCGGCACCGCGACGCCCATGTCCCCGCCGACCGCCTCACCGAGATGCGGAACGGGTGCATTGACCTCTGCCTCGTAGTTGAGCGAGGCGTACCACCACTCCGCCTCCTGCGAGATGGTGATGCTCTTCACCCTGGCGCCCGCAGGCAGCGGGCGGTGCATGACCATCCGGATCTCACCGAGGTCGTCCTTGCGCTTGCCGAACTTCGGCAGGGTGAGCCAGGCGTTTCCGTTGTCGCCGACCCAGATGCGGAACTGCGAGGGATCGGGGAAGCGGAACGTGTCGCCGCCGTCGCGCTTGCGCTTCGGCTTGGGATAGCCCGCCTCGCCCTTGAAGAAGCGTTGGAAGGCGGTGTCCAGGTCGCGCAGGGTCTGCTGGAGGCAGTGGTGCGGTACCTCGACGAAGAACGGGTAGGCTTCCTTCAGCTCGGCGAGCTGGGCGGCCTGCTCGTGGTAGCCGATGTGGCGTCCGCGGCGCGAGAAGGTGCGGCGCTGCTCGAGCGCGATGTTCCACAGTAGGCGGCACGCGCCCCCGATCCGGCGCAGGCCCGAGGGCTGCGCAAGGTCTGGATAGATGCGGCAGCGCTCACCGCGCCTGATGGTCATCGTATCGCTCACGGGCTGGACGCTAGCCGGCGAATCCTGGAAAGTCCATACGGCTACGCCGTGCCGCAGCTATCCCTCCCAGTTAACGGCAAGGGTCTGCGCGGGGAGTCCTTCAGCAAAACCCCGGGTGTAATCCAAAGCTGCCCTCGAACATTGTTTTCAGGGTCTTACCGAAGGCTTCGTAGCCGCCTCCGGTTTCTCAGAGGTCGTAGCCTGCGGCGTAAGCCATAGCCTTCGCCTGCTGGTACTGTTCCTGACATGTCGCCGTCCTCCTATCCGCCCAGGGGAGAATGCGCTCCACTTCGAAAGGTACGACTGCCGTCTGGACGGCGACGGACGCAAGAGGTCAGGGCAGAGGCTTAGGGCGCGCTTGGATTCGGCGCTTCGTATTGAACCTGCTCGCTCCAGATTTCGTCTGTGCGTGCCTCGTATCGGCTCCCGACCTCAATCGCATCGGCAAGGGTCAGGTCCTTGAAAGTCTCGATCTCGACGCCGTTGAATTCCAGGTTGACCATCCATTCGGCGTCGGCGGGGTCGCCATCAACGCCCAATTGGTCCTCGATCTCGATCAGAAGCTCGAGGCGGGTAACGTGATCCCCATCGACAAAATCCTTCAACGTCTTCCCGAAAGCCTCGCGGCCGTTGGTCTCCCACACCTCATAGCCCGCGGCCTTGGCCATCGAGATGGATTTCCTGACGTTTTCCACGTGTGACATGAGATCGTCCCCCTGCTGCTCCAGGGAGAATGCCCCCTCAAGCTGCATGGGACGACTACCGTCTATGGGCGGGTGGACGCAAGTCGGGCGCTTGCCGACCTAAATCTTGTGCTTCATGGCGAGGACGCGGGCCGCAAGCTCCTGGGCGCCATCGGAGCCGGACTTTGCGATCTCGGCAGCCGCGCCATCGAAAGCGATATTCTCAACGAGATGGAAGACGCTGAGAACGCCCGGCTGCAATTTGGTGGCCAGCACGGCGTGCATCGCATCGATCGTGGGCTGATCGTGCGAGTCGCTCAGGGTGCCCTGCAAGCCAGCCTGGACGGCGTTCGAGATGCTGCGGGCAAATTCGTGTGAAAGCTGTTCGGTGTTCATGCCCCGGTTCCTTGATCTCAATTGTTGATGTTGTTCTTGGAAGGGTTCCCCCAGACGGAGCCAATGCCCTTGGTCGGCCCTCTGGGGGGCTGACGCTTGGCCAGGTTCTCGAGCGCGGTGGCCCTGGCCTCGAGGCTCCTCGCCGTCTGCTCGGCCTGCTGGCGAATGGCCGTGGCCTGACGGCGCAGGGAGGTGGCCTCCTGTTGGGCGGACGAGCTCATGGGGTTTCCTTGAGGTTGTCGGGATGGAAGATCGTGAGGGCGACCGTCACCAGCACGACGGCAGCGAACAGGGCGCCCGAGGCAGCGAAGGCCGCTCCGGACCATGACAGGGCGCAGCCTGCCCCCGCCGACAACAGCGCCAGAAGGCAGGTCAGGATGAACGGAACGCGCGAAGGCAAGGTTGCCACCGGGTCCACGATCCTGATCGGAAAGCGTTCGTTGGTCATTGAACCTGGCTCCTTGGTCCCGTCCATTCGAGGACCAACTCCCGCAGGCGCAGGAGGATGGTCGTGGTGCCCAGGAACGCCATGGCCAGGATCAGCAGTAACCATCCCGTCAGCAGGCTGGCGGATAACGCGTACAGGGTGTGCGTTTTGGTGAAGTTGTAGAAAATGAGGCTTCCCGCGAGCGTGATTGTCGTCAAGCAGAACAGGTTCGCCGCAACCCACAGCGCATTGAAGCTCATGATCCTGGCACGGGGCAGGTAGCTGGAAATCCGCGACAGGAGACTGGCAGCCCGTGAAGGTTCTGCCGCAGGGATGCTCGGTCCATGGTGGATCCGGAGGCGAATTTGCACGCGCGTCATTGGGCAGCCCTCCCCATGGGGCGCAAGAGAACGTTCATGACGGAAAGGATCGCCAAGGACAGGAGAAGCAGGGTCCAACCCGAGACGAGGCCGCCCGCCATCGTGTACATCGCGTCCGTATCCGTCCCGTCCCTCTTGTTCAGGGCGAGGACCAGGACGGCGGCCGTTAGGGCGAACGTCGTCGCGCAGAACACGCCACCCGTGACCGTCAACGTGTGCGAGACGAAGAGCCTTGCCTCGCGAAGGTGGCGGGGAGTGATCCCCGCCAGGATAGTCGACACAATGCGCATGTTCTGCACGCTTCTTACCTCATCGCCTTCTGGCGTACTGGTTTAGGCTTCCGCGGCCGGAGCAGCTTGGCCTTCTTCTTGTAGTTGAGGCGCAGCCACATCGCCGCGCTCTCAAGGTCTCGTTCACCGTTGATCCGCCGGATCAGCACGTCCAGCGCGCTGTCCAGTTCGTGTTCCAGCGCGTCCACCTTGTAGGCCAGACGCTCGGCTTCGGTTTCTTCCTCTTCCCGCACGGGGATCACGGTTTCAGTCTGATGTGCCATCGCACGGTCCTCTCGTAGGTGCCGACCCAATTGCCGGCCGAAACCCACGGGGTTATTTGACAGCCTCCCCGCGAAGGGAGCGGGCGACCGGGGGCACCTTGCCCTCCCGGGCAGCCTTCAATGCGGAATGGATGGCATGGGCGAAGGCGTGGCAGTCCTCCTCACCGGCCTGGGGGCCGTCCCAGAACTTGGCGATCCAGACCTTGCCCGGCTCCTCGAGGAACCATTCCCCGAAGTGACGGCTGTCATTATCGTCGCAACGGACGAGGGCGTATCCGCCAACCAGTTCGATCCTGCCGTCCATTCCGCGTCCCGTCCCAGCGGCGAGTCCTCGCCTGTAGGTTTCGTGTATAGGATTGGAGGCGAGCGATCAAGCGAGAAGGAAGGATTCAGTGTTAGGAAACGGGTTCTGGCGAATGGCCGTGATGGCGTCAGGCTGGGGAGGCAAAGTCCTCCAAGGGACAGCGCATGACCGAATTTGATGCACAGTCCAATGATCCCATGTCCCATCGGTCATCCTGGCTCCCAAAACTCGCCCGACGCCTCATGTCCTACATGGCCGTCATCGCCTCAATGGCATTCCCGATCGGGTTCAGCGCAGCAGGCTGGTTATTGGTTGATAAGTTCGCTCACGGTTGGGAACGTTACGTGCCGCCAATGGTCTTCCTGCTGACGGCTTTGGGATTCTTCCTGCATACCCGGATCATGGGGCTGAGGCCTCCATACGGTTTCGCCATCCTCCTTCCGTTGATGATCGCGCTCCGTATCGCTCTCGGCTTCCCTACTGGTCAGACGATTCCATGCAGCGTGACGGGCCATGCCGACAACAAAGTCAGCGGCACGTGCCGAGACGTTCCCGTGACATACTATGACAGGTACATCCGCGGGGTGCCAAAGGTGATCCCTTCAACGCAGGGAGGCGTCTCCTTCTGAAACCCGCCCCATGATCTTCCCCTCCATGACCTTCTTGTACGTCGACGCCGACATGTTCAGCCGGACGCGGAACAGGACACGCCTCCAAGGATTCTTTAGGCGCCAGTTCACCGGATCGACCGCCCCGAGGATCGAGTTGCCCACGTAGCTCGACTCCTGCGTCCAGTGGCGGAGCACGTCCGGCAAGTCCTCGACCTTCACCCCGGCGAGGTCTGCCAGGCAGTATTGGCTGTCGGGGTAGAACACGGCGACCTTGGCGGCGCGTCCCTTGCCCGTGAAGCACCTCCAGCCCCGACGCCCCGTCTCCGAATACGTGCCGAAATGTGCGATCCCGTCGACCTGTTCGCCGTTGCTGGGTCCGAAACTGATGATGTGAGGCGTGGGGGACTGGCGTCCGAGCATCCACGGGTTGAAGGCGTGGTCGACGTCCTTGAGGCGCATGATCTCGCCAGGGTAGTAGCCGAGGTCGAATGCCGTCTCCAGCTCCTCCTCTCCACCCTCGGGCTTGCGGAAGCACAGGGATTGCATGCCGCCCTCGCGGACGGCCTGGATCAGGCGCGGCAGGTTTGCGGTCACCGAGGACCGCCACCATGCCAGGACCTCGTCCTTAGTCCTGTCGAACTCGGCATCGGCCTCCCTCTGGAGGAGATCGGCGAGGTTGTAGCGGGCCAGATAGACGCGCGACCTGGTCAACTCGCCGGGGCTGCCGAAGAAGGACGGGGACAGGGCGCGGGCGTGACGGGGGAGCGTCGCCGGAACCTTGCCGTCGGGAGAGGGCAGGGCAAGCGGCTTCCCATCGCCGGGGTCCACGACCTCGAGAGCGGCCTCGTCGACGAATGGGCGGTACCGCTCCTCCATCCAGAGGTTCTCGGACCTCACCTTGCCCTTATAGGCGTCGGCGAAAGCCTCGGGGGTGGTCTCCGCGGGAGAGAGTGGCTCGATCCCGAGACCCCCTTGGGAGGTTGCCGGCAGGTTCTGCCCGCCCTTGGAGAGCAGGGCTTGGGCAAAGTCGCGGCCGAAGACGGACAACGCCGGGTTCGAGCGCGCCTCCTCCCGTGCCCTGTCGAGCGAGAGGTTGAGCATCATGAAGACCCAGAGTCCCTGGGCCGCCGGAAGGTCCGCGAGCCGGACGATAGCCTTGTAGCCGTCCGTGTAGGGCACGATCCCCTCGGAGACGATCCCGCGCCCGACCTTGAGCTTCTCGTCGACCAGCTCGTACGGGAAGGCGTTCTTGACCCAGCGCCCCTCCATGCGGCGTCCCGGCTTGCGGGTCATCTCCGCCTGGAGCGGATGCGTCCACGTGGGGCTGTCGGTCAGGGCGGCAACGGTATCGCCGTCCCTGATCCCGAAGGCGAAGAAGCTGTTCTCCTCCCGCTTCGGGTCGCGGATGAGCGCGAGCATGACCATGGGGCCGCCGTCCAGGGAGCGCAAAGCATCCACGAGAGACGTCATGTCGGCAAACTCGACGATCCTGTCGAGGAAGCGGGCACGGGCGCCGGAGGAGGGTCCGACCCGGAAAAAGTGGAGGGCAAGGTCGTGGATCGAGAGCAGCGCCTCGCGGCGCACGAGACCGGACTCCACCGGGTCGGAGACGATCTGGGCCGCATCGGGATCCGTGACCCCGTAGAACTCGACGGCGGCCGCGAGCGAACGGGAGAAGTCTTGCGCGGCCTCGATGAACTCGGGTGCCTCGAGGGCCATCAGGAGCGTGCGTGCCCGCGCGACGTAGGGAGGCTCCGTGCCTGAGATGAGCTGGGTGACCGTGAACGAACGGTTGCCCACGTCCTGGTTGAACGCGTGACGCAACAGCGCCCACGGGGAGATGCCGAGCGGGTCGAGGAAGGTGAGCTCGTGCGCCTCCTTGATCGTCTTCTCGACGTTCCAGGAGCCGACGGACTCGGGCGTCCGGCCGGTCATGGCCAGATCGCGGTAGAGATCGATAAGGTTCGCAATCGTCGACATCAGGCCCCCGTGCCGCCACGGCAAAGGATTCCTGCCGCCGGTCGGAGCGCAAGGTATGGCCGGGAACCGAATGTGTCAACAATTCAGGCGGAGCGGCGCTAGCCTTCCCCGTCCGCGGGCGCACCCTCCAGGGGGACGCGGAAACTGACCGAGCTGATGAGGGGGACGAGGATGGCGTGGTCGCCCTCGATCCGCTCCACGCTGCACGTGTAGGCCCTACGGTCGCCCGGGGGACGGTAGACGACGATTGCCCCCTCGGCGACCTCCCTCTTAAGGAGGCAGACCGGAGCACGCTCCACTGCCTCCACCTCTCCGCTATCGTCCTGCTGTGGTGGGGACTGGATCTGAATCCCGCGAGTGGCCCTGAAACGCTCCATCGCGGCGATTGCCACACGGGCTCTGTCCCTGAAGCGGTCGGTGACGACCCGTGCCATCGCCCCGTTACCGCGCCCCGGGTACCAGCTCACGCCGCCAACCTTGGCCAACTCCTCGGCAACGAATTCGATTTCTTCCTCAGTCATCGGTCTTAACGCCCCCTCTGCTCGCGTCAAAATTGTCAGACCTGCAACTTTCATTCCCCAACAAAATGCATAGTTTCGCGACAATTTCCATAAGGATCGTGTTGATGTTAAGGACAGGCTGCGCAAATTGCGGAAGTCCTGATGCGACAGGATCAAGTCTTTCGGCAGTTCTCACGTGAACCAATGGGACGCCGCGTCAAGTAAAGCGCCTAAGGTCGCCGTGTTTTGGGACGCTCGGTCAAGTCGCCTGGGGTAGGGTTTCGGAAACCACACATGATAGGAATTTTGCCGTCCTGTACGGGATTGCACCCATTTTGACCCGATTATAGTCGCATGCCGTCTCCCAGGACAGGATCGGGGCCGCTTTCCATGGTGGCCGCCAATACTATCGTGGGGATCGGAAGGACTGTCGGATACTCGACATTTCGCCCCTCTCTCGATTGAGTGACTCGAGATCGAGCAACCTGCGCTTGAGTCCCAGCCCCCATCGGTACCCGCCCAGGCCGCCGTCCGTCCGAATGATCCTGTGGCAGGGAATGGCGAGGGCAATCCGGTTGGCGCCGCATGCGGAGGCGACGGCACGTACTGCCTTGGGGGCACGGACATCGGCAGCAAGGGCAGCATAGGAGAGGGTGGTCCCCCTCGGGACGGAGCGGAGGCGGTCCCAGACGAGGCGTTGGAAAGGGGTTCCGGCAAGGACAAGGGGAAGGGGAGGCGCCCCTGTCCCATCCTTGGGCAGAAGCGCCATCCCGACTGCCGTTCCTTCGAGGGTGGCGTCGGCAATGGATTCGGGGAACTCGGCCTCAAAGGCAGAGAGAAGGCTGGCCACTGATCGTCCGAGCCTCACCTCCCGAAGGCCGTCAGAACCGACGGCCACCAGAACAGCACCGATTTCGGTTTCCGCGACGGCGTGTATCAGCTTACCCATTGATCCCTCCCGTTC
>Ga0256853_1000074_pt1 | contig 12614 bp, 13 predicted proteins | sample BONnt6_FD_181171 | JGI IMG/M metagenome (GOLD analysis project Ga0256853, IMG submission 181171) | Terrestrial sediment cell enrichment communities from Utah, United States - BONCAT_SYTO_Terrestrial_sediment - 6 | ecosystem: Environmental > Terrestrial > Deep subsurface > Rock core/Sediment... | reverse complement strand
GATAGTAACTGGCTGGGACAGGAAGTGGTGGTAGACCCCGGTACCGGCTGGGGCGATAACCCGCGGGTACATGCGCCCGGCTATAAGATTTTGGGTATGCCCGAGGACGGAGCCTTTGCCGAGTATGTGAAAGTGCCTGCTGCCAACCTCTACCAAAAACCCCTGCACCTGACTTTTGAAGAGGCGGCGGCCCTGCCCCTGGCGGGTGTGACGGCCTACCGCGCCTTGTTTACCAAATGCGGGCTACAGCCCGGAGAGCGGGTGCTGGTGACAGGTATTGGCGGTGGTGTAGCCCTGTTTGCCGCCCAGTTTGCCATAGCCGGCGGGGCAGAAGTGTGGGTAACTTCCGGTACGGACGAGAAGATTGCGCTGGCCAAAGATTTAGGTGTTACAGGCGGGATCAATTACAAATCGGCCGACTGGGGCAAGGAGTTAAAGGGGCAGGCCAAGGGTTTTGATGTGATCATCGACAGTGCTGGGGGAGAAGGCTTTGTGCAGCTGGTGAAACTGGCCAAACCAGGCGGTCGCATCGGCATCTATGGCGGCACTACCGGCATGATCGGGGCGCTGAACCCGGCAGAGATTTTCTGGAAGCAGCTGGCCATACACGGCAGCACGATGGGCACGGCCCAGGATTTTGCCGACATGATGCGCCTGGTAGCAGAAAAGGAAATCCGCCCGGTGGTTGATATCGTGTTTCCGCTCGAAAAGACAGAAGAGGCCATGCGCTACATGGAAGCCGGCAAGCAGTTTGGCAAAATTGTGGTGAAGGTAGGAGGGTGAGGATTAAATTGCTGAATGGTTAAATGGCTGTGCTGCTGCCTGTCTGCAGAACCGTACGTGCAGCAATAAACTGCTGGATTTTGCTAAAAATGACCTGAACTCGGGAATTATCCGAGTTAAAACAGGAGCATTTGATAAACAATAAGGCTAAGGATGAGGTAGAAATTTATTTAGCGTTTCACCTACAACCTTAGCCTTATGTTTGTTACAGATACTGTTAAGCTCATCGAAGTGTTTTGCTTTGTGGATGATTTTTGCAAGGAGGTGGAAAGTTATTATGCCTCTCATCCTTTACCTGCAGGTCTGACACCAAAACATGCTGCCGGCAGGAGAGCTTCTCTTAGTGAGAGTGAAGTGCTCACCATTGTGGTTTTCTACCATCTTTCCGGTTTCAAGTGTTTTGCGTATTATTATGAGCGCTTAATCCTGCGGGAGCTACATAGCTTCTTTCCCGGAGCGGTCTCCTATACGCAGTTTCTCTTTCTGGCCCGGCAAGCCTGCTTCCATGCTTTTCTGCTGGCTCAGGCACGCTGCAGCCTCTCCCAGCAGACCAACCATTATTACATCGACTCTAAAAAGCTGCCCGTCTGCGATAACAGGCGCATCCACTCCCACAAAGTCTTTGATCAGATAGCGGCTACGGGCAAGGCTTCCACCGGCTGGTTTTATGGCCTCAAGCTGCACCTGGTAACCAATGAGCAGGGGCAAGTGATGCGTTTTCTCCTCACCCCGGCCAATGTAGCAGACAACAACCACCAGGTGCTCGGGTATCTGCTCTCTGGCTTGAGGGGCAAGTGTTACGGGGATAAAGGCTATCTGACTACCCTCTTTGAAGAGCTGCTCGAGAAGGGAGTACATCTGGTCACCAAGCTCAAGCGAAACATGAAAAACATGCTCCTCACCCTAACCGATAAGCTCAACCTGCTCAAAAGAGGTTCTATTGAGGCTGTCAATGATATTTTGATGAGTGTCTGCGACATCGATCACACCCGGCACAGAAACCCGCTCAATGCCCTGGTAGAAATACTCTCCGGAATCAGCGCCTACTCCTTCCTGGAACTCAAAAATACCAGATTTAAACCCGCTAGATTGCTCGCTTAATTCCCGAGTTCAGGTCATTAAATTGTTTGCCCAACCGGGCCCTAATGTACCCCCGGGCTGGAGTTACAACCCCTCTTCGTGGAACCAGCGTGTGCCCGTTACCTTTTTAGCCTGGCTTGGCTTTTTTGTGGCCCGGTACATGGGAGCCTTCCAGCTGGGGTATATCAGCACGGTGTGGGATCCCTTTTTTGGGGAAGGCACCCGCCGCGTCCTCACCTCCCAGGTCTCCCATTCCTTTCCCGTATCGGATGCTACTTTAGGCGCCTTTTCTTACATTCTCGACGTGCTGTTTGGTTATGCCGGCGGCACCCATCGCTGACGTACCACGCCCTGGGTGGTGGTCATTTTCAGCATCCTCATTATCCCCCTCGGGGTGGTGAGCATTACGTTGGTGATCCTGCAGCCCGTATCGGTAGGCCATTGGTGCACCTTGTGCCTGACCAGCGCCCTGGTTTCACTTATCATGATTCCCTTTACCATCGACGAGGCGGTGGCCACCATACAGCTCATGCGCGATGAGAAAAGCCGGCACAACACATCCTACTGGACGCCCCTGTGGTTTGGCGGCACCATGCCCCAAGGCCGCATAGAGGAGAAAAATGACCCGGCAACGCTCCTGCAACATACCTGGACAGAAGCCGGCAAAGACATCCTGCACAGGCCATGGAACCTGTTTCTGATTATGGCTTTGGGCATATGGGTGGTGGCAGCTCCTACCGTACTGGGCTATAGCGGCCAGATGGCCGACAGCAACCACATAGCAGGCGCCTTGATCGTTACCTTTGTTGCCGTCATTGCCATGTCTGAAGTAGCCCGCCCGCTGCGGTATGTCCATATCTTGTTCGGCCTTTGGCTAATAGCGGCTCCCTGGCTGCTGGGCACTGCGACGGCTCCGGCCAAATGGAGCGGCGTAATTGCAGGCCTCCTGCTCATCCCGCTGAGCATCCCCAAAGGAAAGATAGAAGATCGTAGAGGAAGTTTTGACGCGTATCTTGTCTGAAGGACGTTGTCCAGAACCTCTTCAGACCAGCATGTTTTTCTTGCTGCTTCACAGGTGGCCCTGCAGAAAGTCACGATACCAGTAGCCGGAGCTTTTTACGGTGCGCTGCTGGCTTTCGTAATTTACATGCACCAGCCCAAAACGCGGCGTGTAGCCCTCGGCCCACTCGAAGTTATCCAGAAAAGACCAAACGAAGTACCCCTCCACCGGGGCCCCTTCCTGCCTGGCCCGCAACACCTGCAGCAGGTAGCTTTGCAGAAAGTCCACCCGCAAAGGATCGTGCACCTGCCCTCCGATCAGTTCATCGGCAAAGGCAGCTCCGTTTTCGGTGACAATGATTTTCCTGATGCCTTTATATTGGCCGTATTTGTGCAACAGGTGATAAATCCCCTCCGGGTATACTTCCCAGTTCATGCGCGTGTGGGGTACGCCCCGCTTCTGGGGCGGCACCAGGCGGGCCTGCAAGAAAGGTATCCAGCAACTGTGTTTTACCACCTCACGGGTATAGTTCTGGATGCCGATAAAGTCGAAATCGTACCGGAGCTTTGCTTCGTCGCCCGGAAACATGTACTTTTCGATACGGTGCATAAACCTCAATTCGTCGAGTGGGTAGCCCAGCCCCAGGGCCGGCTCCACAAAGAGGCGGTTGAGCAGTGCATCCACCCGCCGGGCTGCCTGTCTGTCCTTTTCGTTTGGACGCAGCGGCTCCACATGCGAGCAGGAGAAAGTCGTGCCTACTTCGGCCCGGGGCAGCAGGTCTTTCAGTACGCGCGCCCCCTCGGCCTGGCAAAGGGCGGCATGGTGCACGGCCGGCACAAAAGCCCCGAAGCCACGACGCCCAGGCGCATGCACGCCCATAAAATAACCCGCTCCGGTAAACACCATCGGCTCGTTGAGCACCATCCAATGCCCTACCCGGTCACCAAAACTTTTGGCGCACAGCGCGGCATAGTCCGCAAACCAGCCCACGATATCGCGCCTGGCCCAGCCCCCTTGTAGTTCCAGGGCCTGCGGCAGGTCCCAGTGGTAGAGCGTGAGCCAGGGTTGGATGCCGTGCTCCAGGCATTGGTCTATCAGCCGGTTATAAAAGTCGATACCGGCTTGGTTTACGGCTCCGTAGCCCTGGGGCAAAAGCCTGGACCAGGAGAGCGAGAACCGGAAGTTAGGAATCGCCAGCGACTGCATCAGGGCCACATCCTGCGGGTAGCGGTGATAAAAATCGCAGGCCTGACGGCCGTTCTGGTTTTGCTTTATCTTGCCCTTCCTGGCCGAAAACACATCCCAGATCGAAGGGCCTTTGCCGTCCAGGTTATAGGCCCCTTCGATCTGGTAGGCTGCCGTGGCCACACCCCAGGCAAATGCATCGCCGAAGGCGGCACGTGATAAGTGTGGGTATACTGTGCTTGCTGGGGATGCTGTATGTTGTTTGTCGCTGCGGACGCTCATCACTATAAAAATTACGAACTCCGAATTACCGAGTCAACTTTGGCTATAGATCCACCAAACGCCCCGTTTCTCCTGCCTTCCTACTCCGAACTCAGGACTCGTAACTCAGAACTCCATTACGTGTTTTCCCGCACAATACGGTCTACGATGGCCTGGGTCTCGTCCGGATAGTCTACCCGGATGGGCCGGCCTTCGGCGAGCCATTCCTCAATCTTGGGCAGGTGTTTCTTCTTTAGCTTCTTGATCGTGGCCACGCCCAGGTGTTTCAGGGCGGCAGCGTTGCAGACCTGCTCAAACTGGTTTTTCATGGGCACGACCAGCAGCTTCTTCTGCAGGTACAGCACCTCGGAGGGCGTGCCAAAGCCGGCCGCGCAGAGCACGCCCTCCGAAGAAGCCATGCTTTGCAGGAAAGCCTCGTTCTCGATAGGCTGCACCGATACGTTGCCCTGCCGGAAAGCCTGCCTGTTGTGCTTGGAAAATACCTGCCAGTCGATGTGCGGGAAGCACGACAGCTGCTTGATGATTTTGCGGTCCTCGTGCGCAGGCAGGTACACCGTATAGTGACCCTGGTTGCTTACTTGCAGCTCCCGTACCTGACGGCGGATGACGGGCGTAAAGATGGTGTCGTCGAAGCGGGCAAAATGGAAACCGTAGCGCGCTGTGGTAGGCGCATAATTTATGAGGATAAGCTTGCCCATGGGGTCCACCTCCCGGGGTTTGGGCACGTTTTTGTTAAGCACGGCCACCTGGTTGCTCAACCCCACGCAGGGCTTTTTGGCCAGCAGGCAAGCCCAGGCCGACACGGGTTCGAAGTCCGAAATCACCAAATCATAGTCTTGTACAGGCAGCCGGCGGATTTCCCGGTAAAAACTGCGGGAGTTGAGCTGGGCAAAGGTCCGGTAAAAGTCTACCCCGCCATTTTTGCCGAAAATAAAGCTCAGCCCCTGCAGGCGGTACTTTACCGGCTGGGGCAGGTGCAGATCTACCTGGCAACCACTCACCAGAATGTCCAGTTCGCCGTGTTGCTGCAGGGCCGGAATCACCTCCAGTGCCCGGGTCAGGTGCCCGTTGCCGGTGCCCTGAATGGCATATAGTATTCTCAAGCGCGCTTTAAGTTAAATTCCACCATCAGGCTCTGGAACAGCTGGATGCTGGTTGGCAGCAGTTCTTCGTCCTCTTCTACCACCACAGCGTCCAGGTCTTCGCGGAAATTGTACAGGCTCCAGGCGCCCCGGTTGTATTCCAGCGCCGTCAGGTTTTCGATCCAGTCGCCGGAGTTGAGGTAGGTTACCGCGCCCTCCATGTTGGTGATGCGGCGCATCTCGGGCTGGTGGATGTGGCCGCACACCACGTAATCGTAGCCTTCGGAAATGGCAATGTCGGCCGCCGTTTTTTCGAAGTTGTTGATAAACTTGACCGCACTCTTGACGCGGTTCTTGATATTGCGCGACAGGTATACTTTTTCGCGGTTAAACTTGCGGCAAAAGAAATTGACCATGCGGTTAAAGAGGATGAGCAGATCGTAGCCCTGTGCGCCCAATTTGGCCAGCCACTTGGAGTGCTGCATGGTTACATCAAACACGTCGCCATGAAACATCCAGGCCTGCTTGCCGTCGAGCTCCAGCACCAGCTTGTTTACGATCTCGAAGGAACCGAGCTTAAAGCCAACGAATTTGCGCAGCATTTCGTCGTGGTTGCCCGTGATGTAATACACCCTGGTGCCTTTGGCGATCAGGCCCATCAGGTGCTTGATCACCTTCATATGGGCCGAGGGCCAGTAGCTTTTGTTAAACTGCCAGATGTCGATAATGTCGCCGTTCAGGATCAGGGTCTGGGGCTTGATGCTTTTCAGGTAAGCCAGCAGCTCCTGGGCATGACAGCCATAGGTACCCAGGTGCACGTCGGAAATAACGGCTATCTCTACTTTTCTTTTTCTTGCCATAATGCGGCGTGGGTGAGAATGATTTTTAAGTCCTGGTAAACCCAAAAGGAGCGCAAAAAGCAGCCAGTCTGCACAAGCCAGCCTCCAGCTACCGTGCTATCCGCCTATAAAACAGGCTTTTCACCAGTGCCTCGCTCTCTATGGTACAGGTTGGCTTTTGCGATTCGGCTCTTTCAGTTTACGCCACGAAAATACAAGCCGTGTATTACCTGCAGGTTATCAAGCGGTTATGCTTGCGTTAAAGTTTTAGAAAGAGAGCCTATGGCAGGTTGAAGATGGCGCCCTTTCCGTATGGTGCATCTTGCTGGGGAATTTGTAACTTGTTTTCCAGATCGTTCGATTTCTCCTACCATGAAGCCCAATACCAGAACCATCTTGCTTGCCGGCACACTGCTGCTTGCTGTCGCTACCGCATTGCTGATCCGCGCCGACATACCTGCCAATGAATTGAAGGCCAAATACAGCACGCCGAGCTCCCGTTTTCTGCAACTGGCGGAAGTAAACCTGCACTACCGCGACGAGGGGCAGGGCCGGCCCATCGTGCTGCTTCACGGCACGGGCGCCTCGCTCCAGACCTGGGATGGCTGGGCCCGGGAAATGCGCAAAAGCCACCGCGTGCTGCGCCTCGACCTGCCCGGCTTCGGCCTGACGGGCCCTAACGCCACCGATACCTATACGATCCGCTACTATGCCGAGCTGCTGCTTCGCTTCCTCGACAGCCTGCAGCTCGACAAAGTACACCTGGCCGGAAGCTCCCTGGGCGGGCAGATCGCCTACGACTTTGCCGCCGCACACCCCGAGCGGGTACAAAAGCTGATCCTTATCTCCCCTACCGGCATTACCAATGCCAACGACAAAAGCATTTCGATGCCTTTCCGGCTGGCCCAGATGCCCCTGCTCAAGCATACGCTCCGCTACATTACCCCGCGTTTTATTGTGGAAAAAAGCCTGCAAGAAGTATATGGCGATGACAGCAGGCTCACGGCAGCAACCATCACGCTAAGCCATGATATGCTTTTGGGCGCGGGTAACCGCCAGGCATTTATCCACCGCATGAATACCCGCGATGCCGATAACCTGCAGCAGCTGGCCCGTGTGCAGGCGCCCACCCTCATTCTTTGGGGCCTGGCCGATGCCTGGGTGCCCCTGTCGGACGCCTCACATTTTCAGCAAAGCATAAAAGGTGCCCGGCTCATTACCTACCCCGGGGCAGGCCACATCCCGATGGAGGAAATTCCGCAGCCAACCGTATCCGATGCGCTGCGCTTTCTGCAAGAGGAACTGGCCCTGCAGAAGGAATAAGGCCTGCCGCCTGCTCGACCGGCAGCAGGAAGAGCTGCCCTCAGGCCTGATCCAGATCCACGGCACGGCCGACAAGGTGCTGCCCTCTTACGAGCGGCCCGGCATCATCAAGATACCGCAAAGGGAACATTTGATGATCCTGCACCGGCCCGATGAAATAAGTGCTATCTTGAGTAAAATTTTAGAACAGCCATGAACAAGCATAAATTTATCGTCACCACCGCCGATGGTCACCAGGCCGACCTGACCCACGCCACTACGCTCAAAAGCAACAACCTGTATCCTTTCGGACGGCACAATTATGCGATTTACCAAACGCCGGACGGCCTGTTTGTCAGGGGCTTGAACAGGGGCGAAAGAGAAATCATGCTCACCCACTTCGAACTGCTCGACGAGCAGACCGCCCGCAACTACAAGCACGAATACGGCCGCCAAGACGATTAAGCTATGCAGCTCAGCTTTTGGGAACTAGATACCTACTTCAGCCACATCGACGTGCTCATCATCGGCAGCGGCATTGTGGGCCTTAATGCCGCCCTGCACCTAAAAAGCACACAACCGCAACTAAAGGTGATGGTGATAGAAGGGGGCGTACTGCCCAGTGGCGCCAGCACCAAAAATGCGGGCTTTGCCTGCTTCGGCAGCCCTTCCGAACTCCTCGACGACCTGGCGCGCCACGCCGAAGCAGATGTGTTTGGCCTGGTAGAAAGGCGCTGGAGAGGGCTCCAGCGCCTGCGCCACCACCTGGGCGATGGCGCCATCGATTATCACTGCTGGGGTGGTTACGAACTGTTTACCGAAAAGCAGGAAGCGTTGTATGCCGCCTGTATCGACCAGATACCTTACCTGAACCGGCAATTGCAGCAGATCGTAGGCGAAGCTAACGTGTTCCGTGCGGCGGATCATAAAATCAGCCGCTTCGGCTTCAGGGGGGTAAGCCACCTGCTGGAAAGTACAGCCGAAGGGCAGATCGATACGGGTAAGATGATGCTGGCCCTCACCCAGAAAGTACAGGCATTGGGCGTGTTGCTGCTCAATGGGCTTACGGTGACGGCCCTCCGCGACGAAGGCTCGGGTATCAGTGCCAGCACGGCACAAGGGCTTAACCTGAAAGCCGGAGCGGCCCTGGTGGCTACCAACGGCTTTGCCCGGCAACTGTTGCCCCAACTAGCTGTGGTGCCGGCCCGCGCCCAGGTACTCATCACCTCCCCTATTCCGAATCTGAAGCTGAAAGGTACTTTTCACTACGACCAGGGCTACTATTACTTCCGCAATATCGGCAACAGGGTGCTCTTTGGCGGCGGCCGCAACCTCGATTTCAACACCGAGGAAACCACAGCTTTCGGGCTAACGGAAGTCGTACAAAACAAACTGGAAGAGATGCTGCACCAGGTAATACTCCCGGATACGGCCTTTGAGATAGCACATCGCTGGAGCGGTATTATGGGCATGGGGCCTGAAAAAACCACTATTGTCCAGCAGGTGTCGGAGCGGATTGCTTGCGCGGTGCGTATGGGCGGCATGGGTGTGGCCATTGGTTCACTGGTAGGAGAAGAAGGAGCCGAACTGGTGCTTTCTCGGTTATAAAGCCGCAGGCCTGCACACAAGCGAAACTGTATTTTCCTTTCTGCTAGGCTAAGCATGCATCCATTTGCCCGTTCTCTGTTGCCTAGCAAGCGTAATCTGCTGCTGCGCCTCCCTTTCGGCCTTATAGAACTGCTGGTACTCCTCTTCGCCAAGTTCTTCACGCAGAGCAATGTGATACAGGCTCATGGCCGGAAACAATTTATACTGTTCTTCCCGTTCTTGCGGAATACTTCTGTTAAAGTCATAAAAGGTTCTCATAACTCCTATATCACAACAAACATTTGGCTTACAACACGTTAACCAAATAACATACTCCTGAGCTGGTATTTTGTTTTTCTGCCCTGTGGAAAGTGGGCGCCTTGGATGAGCTGTACTGCTCTTTGTACTGGAATAAATCGGCCACACCGCCGTATATAACCAATTAACTACAAATCATAAACGTCCCAATACAATACAACATTTTCCGGCAGCTTTTTTGTGTTTGTATGGGCTACTCCTTCAAACAGTATAGCGACCGTTTTTAGTTCTGCATAACGCTTTTACAGGATCTTGCACTGGCTGTTTGTTCTACCCAAAAGTAAAACCCGGCCTTTGGAGCCGGGTTCTGTTATGTAGCTGTCAATACTTTTTATTTGAGACTGAGCACATCGACGCCCTGCTCAAAGACAATGTCTACCGGAATGTTGGCTTGGCTCAAGCGGTTCAGGTCTTGCTGCAGCTGCGGGCTGATCCGGCCCTGCTCGTCCAGCAGCCTGCCCACGCCGGCATAATCACCCGTCCCCTGCAGGGTCAGGATCTTTTCAGACAGCTTGTTCATGGCCTCGCGCATCTTGGCGTAGTTTACCCGGTACTTACCCGTCTGCGCATCGCGTTCAAAAGCGCCATGGTCTTTAAAGAAGTTGAAGCGCACCATGTTGGCCTTACCATGCGCACTGGCCGCTCCAAAGCGCACCGAACGGAAAATACCTGCTAAGAAGGTGGTATAAAAGTCTTCCAGGCTACCTTCTATTTCACCTTTCTCGTGCAACTGCGTGATCATGTAAAGGCCCAGGATATCGGCCTTGCCTTCTTCCAGCGCCGAAGCGTGCTCTTTGAGCGCCTCCCGTACCGTACCTTTTCCGTTGATGGTATTCTTGATGCCCAGCCCGTGCGCCACCTCATGGAACATGGTGTTGGCAAAAAAGGCATCGAAAGTGACATGCTTTTGCTGGTCTTCTACAATCAGCTCATCGGCAATGGGCTCCATGATCTTGTCGAACTTGGCACGCATGGCATTTTTGAGCTGCAGACGGCGCGTGCCTTTCTTGAGCTGTACTTCCTCGTCGTTAGGCAAGTTGATGGCGATGGTTTTGCTGCCTGCATTGCTGTCGCCGGCATAAAACACCACATCGTAAGCATTCAGGTCCGAGTCCGTACCCGGCGTTTCTTTCTTAAACTTCACATCTACCGGTAACCCGCGTTGCAGTTCGGGCAGGAAAGCGGCATATTTGGCCAGGCGCTTGCTCCACTCCATGTCTTTTACCAGTACGTAGGCCTCGTGGGCTGCCTTGTAGCCGAAAAGCTTGTCCTCGTAAGTCTCAATAGGGCCGATCACCACGTCGATGCGGTTGTTTTTCATGTCCATCCAAGCCAGGTCACTTGGCTGGTAATTATCTGTCAGCAGTGCCTCGGCCCGCAGGGTAAGGTACTTTTTCAGGCCGGCGTCTTCTGCCAGGCTGGCCGCCTGACGGAGCAGGTCGGCTGCACGCGTCACTTCGTCTTTAAACTGCACATGGTATGGCACGGTGATGAGCTTGCCCTGGGCGTCGCGCCGCAGGAAGGTGTATTGGCTGGTCTTATCGGGCAGGTTCGCCTTTTCAAACTCCTCCTTGGTCATATCCTGCGGATAGAAGTTGGCTCCTTCGGGCTTAGGCCCTACACCCGGAATAAAAGGTGCATTGTTGTTGAGGCGGTCCCAGGGGCCATAGTTGATCTTTACAAAACGCTTGGCTGCCTCATTATCCAGCGCCGTTAACAATGAATCGCTTTTGCCATAGGCCTCATACCAGAACAGTTTGTTCATGATATCCCCGGCTTCGATTAGCAAAGGGATCATCTTTTTCTCGTTTTCTGATAATGTGCTCAGGTCAGCCGTCAGGCGTACGGTGGTGTACATATCCAGTTTTTGCTGCAGACTGTCGCCAGCCTGTACAGCCGTAGCGGTGGCCGGTGTATTTCCTTCGGTAGTTTTGCTTGTGCAGGCGAAGCTGCTTGCTGCCAGGGCCGAAGCCAAAAGGATGTGGCGTGAATTCATGTAAGTTTATTTTTTGTTAGTTCGGAAATGAAGGTAGGCATTTTTGCCGTATGGCGAAAGCTTTCACAGCCCCGGGTCCTTCTTGTTACTGGTCCGCAACCGGTTGCTGCTTTATCCAGCAGCATCTTGAAAAGCTTCAGTCTAACAATAGTGGGCAGAGCTATAGCCTGAACATGCAAGCGCATAAAAGACAAAGGGCAAACAGCTCCTGCCGTTTACCCTTTGTTATCAAGCGATCTTTCCGGCTAGAAAAGCCCGAACAGCTCACGCTGTATTTTTTCGATGATGGTGCCCAGGTCTTCGGGGTTGGCTACAAAGTCCAGGTTGTTTACGTCTATTACCAGTTGCTTGCCCAGGTCGTAATTGTTCATCCAGGTATTGTAATGCTCGTTAAGATTGCGCAGGTAGTCGATCCGAATGTTATTCTCATAATCCCGGTTGCGCTTTTCGATCTGGCCGATGAGTTTGGGCAAATCAGCTTTCAGGTAAATCATCAGGTCAGGGGCTTTCACCATGCTGATCATCGACTGAAAAAGGGAATAATAATTTTCGTAGTCACGCGTGCTCATCAGGCCCGACTGGTGCAGGTTTTTGGCAAAGATGTGGGCATCCTCATAGATGGTGCGGTCCTGGATCACACTCCGCTCGTTCTGCTGGATCTGCCTTACCTGGGCGAAACGACTGTTGAGAAAGAACACCTGCAGGTGAAAAGCCCAGCGCTCCATATCCTCATAAAAATCCTTCAGGTAAGGGTTGTTTTCAACCGCCTCCAGGTATAAATCCCATTTAAAGTGCTGTGCCAGTTTGGTAGCCAGGGTGGTTTTGCCGGCGCCAATGTTGCCGACGATTGCAATATGCATGGTATTCTGTGGTATTAGGTAAAAGCCGGAGGCAAAAGTAAGGCTTTTTCGGCGAACACCGGCCCTGTGTCTCCTGCCAGTTCTCCACCACTTATCAACACCCTGCCCTCCTACACCAAGGCTGGCTCCTAACCCAGTTGCCCAAGGTCCGTAGTTAATACAGAACTAACCCACGAAAGCCATGACAAAAGGACATAACCAGGAGCGGCACAAGCAAAGCAAGCCGGAAGCCCGCGATAAAAACAATGTAAAAGAAAACCGCAGCCAGAGCGATCAGCCGAAAAACAAAAGCCCCAACCA
>Ga0256853_1000073_pt1 | contig 12838 bp, 14 predicted proteins | sample BONnt6_FD_181171 | JGI IMG/M metagenome (GOLD analysis project Ga0256853, IMG submission 181171) | Terrestrial sediment cell enrichment communities from Utah, United States - BONCAT_SYTO_Terrestrial_sediment - 6 | ecosystem: Environmental > Terrestrial > Deep subsurface > Rock core/Sediment... | reverse complement strand
AATAATACCTGAGACAAAAACTGTCAATGCTACTGTATCAGTTGGGATTTCTAAATAACCAAACAAATAGTTTAATAGATAACCTATAATACCAAACGCTCCACCAATTAATAGAGAAACCGCATCGTTGTTAATGGTGCTCGGTGATGTTAAAATATCAAGCCCATTTGCGAGTGTTTTCTTTTTATTCGCCTCATAAGCTGCTGCCGCAACCCCACCAGCAAATGCAATATGTGGACCAAGCAATGTTCCAAATACGACACTTCCTAAGATCATATCGGATCCGCCACCAGCAATAATTGCCACACCAATTAGTCCAACTAAACCTGTGAAAATAAAGGCCGGCAAGGCCCCGATTAATGCACCTAAGACCCCGCCACCAAAAGCTGCAAGTATAATTGAATAACTCATCCTAATTATCCTCCCTTAATCTTGCCTATTTTCTCTATCTAATTGATAATCCATCAACTAAAACACATCTTCTTTTTCTAGCGAAGTTTTTAGCTGATGTTAGCCCCTCACCCGTTGGTCCGGCAATGGTAAAGGTTGTATACCCCTCGCCACCAACTCCGATTCCAGCGAAAGACGGTCCATTTTTTACAAAGATCGTTGTTTGGATCTCTCTAGCAAATTTCGTTAAATTGTCCACATTCTTCGAGTGCATAATGGCCGTATGTCTAAAGCCATGCTCAACCTCAACTGCAAGAGCAATGCCTTCATCCACATTTTTCACTCGAACAATCGGCAAGACCGGCATCATTAGTTCAGCAAGTACAAGAGGATGACGACCTTCGTCTTTCACATCAACAATAACTACACGAACATCTGGGTCTACATCTATACCGATCTGCTTTAAGATATAACACGCATTTTTCCCAACATAATCTTTATTCGCATGCCCATTTCTAACAACTAAATCAACTAGTTGTTGAATTTGGTCAGGATCTGTTAATTGATATGCACCATGCTTTTTCATATTTTCTATGAGGCAATCTGCTACGCAATCAACAACAATGACCTCTTTTTCAGCTACACAAGGCAGGTTATTATCAAATGAACATCCATCGATAATATCCTTTGCAGCTTTAGGAACATCAGCAGTCTCATCAACTAAAGCTGGAGGATTTCCTGCTCCTGCTCCAATTGCCTTTTTACCGGTAGATAAAACTGCTTTTACAACAGCAGGCCCACCTGTTGCTACAAGCATTCTTACTTTTTTATGGTTCATCATAATATTAGCTTGTTCAATAGAAGGCGAAACCGTGCTAGTTATAAGATTCTTTGGCCCACCAGCTTTACAAATTGCCTCGTTAATGATTTCAATCGTCTTTAACGAAGTCTTTTTAGCAGTAGGGTGTGGACTAAATACAACAGAGTTTCCAGCAGCAAGCATCCCGATTGTGTTACAGATAATCGTTTCGGATGGATTCGTTGTTGGCGTGATTGAACCAATTACACCGTATGGGGAAAGCTCCTCTACAGTTAGCCCGTTATCACCAGAGCAAGCGGCAGTTGCTAGATCCTCAATTCCCGGCGTTTGATTTACTGCAACTAAGTTTTTATTAATTTTATCTGCTACTCGACCCATGCCCGTTTCTTCAACGGCCATCTCAGAAAGTAATTCAATATTTTTTCTGAACTCACAACGAATGGTATCAATGATGCGCCCTCTTTCTGAGAGTGGAAGTTTCACAAACTCCTTTTGGGCAATAAACGCCGCTTCAATCGCGTCATTCATATCTTCATATAAGCCATTCTTTCCATCGTTCACAGTTACCTTCGGGGCCTCCTGATTAGATAGACCTTCTAATACCTGTTTGACAATGTCTTCAATCTGTTTTACTTCAATCATTTCATTCCACCCCTATCCATCTTTCAAAGACCTCGATTGCACACTTTCCTAAGATGATATCTTCCTCAACCGTTCCACCACTCACGCCAATCCCACCAATTACTTTTCCGTTAACCTTTAATGGGAACCCTCCTCCAAATGGAACAATTCTATTTTGGTTAGATTGTTGAAGGCCATAAAGATCAGCACCTGGCTGAACAAGTGGAGCAAGGTCATGAGTTGGTGCTTTCAAAGCAACTGCAGTATAAGCCTTGTTAGGTGCGAGGTCACTGCTAACAAGCAAGGCTTCCTCCATTCGATGAAGCAGGAGAATATTCCCTCCCTCATCAACAACGGAGAACACAATTGGAACCTCCATTTTTTCTGCTTTCTCTACCACCGCTCTTGCTAGCTTTCTAGCAAGGTTAAGATCGACTTTTAATGCAGGGGGTGAATGGTTTATTCGTTTCAGAACCTGAACCTTGACTTGATGAACAAGAGAAAAATATACTTCTGCTCTTGCTAGCATGAATAGAACATCTGACAAACGATTGATATATTTGATTAGCTCCGCTCTTACCTCAGAGGTTTTGCTCAGCTCCACCATAAGTCTTTCTGCTCTCCGAATAATGGATCTAGCTTGATGTATATGCGCAGAGGCAGTCGTCTCACCAGGAATAATAAATTCAGTTATCGGACCTAATACCTGATCATAATGGTCAATCAATCTTTCGAATTGATCAATGTCTTCCTGAGCAATTGGTTTCTTTATATAGTTCCTGCCTTTTTCATCACTAGCTAATTCAGCACCCACGACAAACAACTGGTGCTGAATATCGTGAATAGATACTCTTAGTTCTTCTTTTGTGATCATTGAATAAGCAATACCTAACACCGCATTGGCTTCATCGAGTGTGCCGTAGCTGGATACCTTTAAGCTATCCTTACCTATTCGACTACCACCAAGAAGCCCTGTTTCACCTTTGTCACCTTTTTTTGTATAGATGCTCATTGACTACACATCCTTATTTACTTCTAGGCTATCAATGATTCCAACAATCGCAGCATCGATGGCCGAATCAGGTTTGCCGAATACAGATCTTGCAGCACTTCCCTTAGTCACAAGCACTAACTCACCCGTACCTGCACCCACTGAATCTACAGCTACTTCAGGGTGTCCAAGGACTTCTTCTTTATCATCAATTGGTTGAACGATTAAAAGTTTTTTCCCTACAAAGTCCTCTTCTTTTCTAGTTGCCACAACCATTCCAATTACCTTTGCAATATACACTTTGTCTCACCCTTTATTTTTCCTGATGAATGGTTACACCAAATTCAATTGCTGCTTCTCTCGCTAAAGGTGTAATAATGGTGTTTTTCGAAACGATCAAATCCGAATGAGCTTGTTTTGCTTCAAATACTGTAATTCGACTTAAAATCCGATCCTTATAATAAATGACCGAATTCTTTTCAGGCTGTTGGATTTCTTTTTTTTCATTAAACTGAAAGGTGACACTCTTCGAAGCTTCAGCTATATCCTTCGCTCTCACTAAGCTAATTCCATATGCACGTAATTGGTCTAAATAGCGAGAGTTCATATCAAGATAAGCTTTTGGCGACTTATGCATTTTATAATTCACTCGAATAGGATTTTTTAAATCGCAAGCATCATCAGCAGCAACAATAGGAGTTCCGGTCGTAATATAATGGGAAACTAAATTAGTTACAGCAGAATCAACAATTCCAAGTGCAATTTTCGATGCAGAATTTAATGTAAGAGTCGGAATGATTAAGAGGCTAGTATCTTTATAGAATTCTGCTAAGCCCTGTAGCTCTCTTTCATAGAACACTTCATTCGTACCAAGATCTTTTTCAATCGAACCTGGTAAAAATACATGCTCTGCACTGCGGGTTAATAGAATTTTAAAGGACCAGCCTTCTTGCTTCATCATTTTCAGTTGTTCAAGAGCATCCTCAAAGCCTAATGCCCCACCTGTAAATACAACAATTGCCTGTTTTAATTTGTTATTTAGTCGACGAATCACTTCATCAACGATGTCATTTAAAACATTTTCGATATCCAACTATGTCCCACCTCATTTCACACAGTTCATGGCAATCCCTATTGGTGTGATAAAAAGAGGATTTTCTGGCTTAATTGTATCAATACCAATTTCCTTTAAGAAGACGCTGACAAATTCGTCGAAGCAACAGGCTCCGCCAACGACATAAATCTTTTTCGTATCGTAGTTTGCTAGATGACGCTCTACAATCGAAGCCATTTTTTGAATAACAGGCTTAACAACAGTAAATATTTCATCTTGCTTACTCGGATCTTTCTTAAGCTTCTCTGCCTCTTCAAAGGAAATCTTATAATTACCAGCAACAACTAAGCTCATATGCGTACCACCTGTTGGTTCATCGGCCGTATAGATGACCTCCCCATTTTCAAGGATACTGATTCCAGTTGTTCCGCCACCAACATCCACAACTGCCCCATCCGTCACACCCATAAAAGTGGCAGCGGCTGTGGGTTCATCCAGAACATTGACTACTTCGAAACCTGCAGATTCAATCACATTAGCGATTGCCTTTGCATTTCCGCCTATCGTTCCTGGAGGTACAGCTGTCGCAGCATACAATAAAGGAACCCCAAGTAAATCCTCCACCTGTTTCTTTAAGTCCTTTACTATTTTTACTGCCCCTACGTAATCCACAACTAAGCCATCTTTCACTACAGAAGCTGGATAAAGAGCACCTGCTACGGGCTGATCTTTTTCGTCTAAAACCGAAAGAACGATATTGGCCGTTCCAAGGTCAACACCGACCTTTAGCTCACCCTCATACTTATTGACTTGCTTGTTTTCAATTAAACTCGCAAAATCACGAATGTACTGGTTTACATACTCTAAGTTCACAGTCATCTCTTTTTAACCTTTCATGATTTTTCCAAAGGCTCCAGTACGAATTCCTGCAGCATTGGCTTCATCTGTGTCCAAATGCATTTCCTCTACAAAGTGCTCGGATATTCTAATCAATACATTTTGGAAAGTTACTTGGCGAATTCCATCAAAATAAACACTAACCATTTCCTTATCTTTCAGGTTAAATCTCTCTGCAAATTGTGGAGACACATGAACATGCCGAAGGGCGGCGATGACTCCTTCTTTCATTTCAAGCTTTCCCTTTGGTCCAACTAGAGTGATACCAGGTGTCCCTGAAATCTTTCCTGACTCTTTAACTGGTGCATTTATTCCCAATTTAAAGCCATCCGTTAAGCTAACCTCTAATTGAGTTAAATTTCTAACTGGACCCAAAATGCGAACATTCTTAATTTCCCCTTTTGGTCCAACGATTGTAACGGTTTCGTTTGCTGCAAATTGCCCAGGCTGTTTAAGATCCTTCATCTTTGTAAGCTCATAACCTACTCCAAACAAAACTTCTAAATCAGCCTTACTTAGATGTAGATGGCGGTTTGAAACACCAACAGGCACGTATGGTTGCTCTTCTAGCTCTTTAATCCTTTTTACAACCTCTTGAACAATGACCCCATAGTCGTTCATGCCATCATCTCCTGAATTATTAAACTTCTGCTCTTACTGCCTTTGGAATTAACAGTTCAATATCAGAGTGTGGTCTTGCGATGACATGAACGGATACCACTTCTCCAACTCGCTCTGCAGCAGAAGCACCTGCATCAGTAGCAGCCTTTACTGCTCCAACATCACCACGAACCATAACTGTAATCAAACCAGACCCAATTTTCTCATAGCCTACTAAAATAACATTTGCTGCCTTTGTCATAGCATCTGCAGCTTCTATCGCACCGACCATGCCTTTTGTTTCAATCATACCTAGAGCGTCGCGCATACTATTTTCCTCCTACTGTTGCATGATAGTGGATACACATTGTTCTTGCTTCACCTTTTCTTCTTGTACAAGCTGGGTCTTTGCAAATATTGCAAACCTCATGATCACTCGTTACTTCGGGTGAATTATCACTTTCTATTTCTTCGTTATCTGAACCAGTAGACTCTTCTTCCTCTTCAATAGTCTCCTCGTTTTCAACTAACTTTTTTCCATCTTGATCCTCTAGCACCACTTCTTCACTTTCTTCAGAAGTAGCTATTTCTACAGAGGGCTGTTCTTCAACCTCTTGTGAAGCTTCGATGGTTTCTTGCTGTTCCTCCACTTCCTGGGAAGCTTCGACGATTTCTTGCGGTTCTTCTTTATTTTCTATTGTCAAGCTGGGTTCTTCTTTAGCTTCAACCTGTGTAGCTTCCTTTTTTTCAGGCGGTGCTTGTTTTTTCGGTATTATTTTTTCTAGTTCATCACTCGGTCTAGGGATAAAATGCTTACTGACGACTCGATTGACTTTCCCGGCTTCTACGCTAGCAGCATCCAGTGCAGCTTTTACAGCACCTACATCACCCTCGAACTTAATAGTGATCATCCCGCCACCTTTTGTTTTTTCATAACCTAATAGCTGGACGTTTGCAGATTTAACTGCTGCATCTGCTGCGGCAAGCGCTGCTGCCATGCCAACAACTTCAATGAGACCTATCGCATTTCTCGGCAAAATACTCTCCCCCCTTTACATCAGATTTGATAGTCGCTGAACTACCGCTTGAACAATAAAGGAAATTTCCTCTTTTGAAAGCACACGCACTTCCTCATCAGATTTCTCCTCCGAATGACATACTTCTTTAAAAGGAATATTTTTTACAATTCTAGCCGCATTAGCTCCTAGCGTTCTTAACAAATGTTCACTCGACTGTAATTCGAATTGAAAAAGCGGCTTGTCGACTGGTAATTTATTATAGTGAACAACGCCATGGCCCTCTTCACTAATTCCAATACCTACTCCAAGATTGGAGCTCACAGCCGCTTTATACCCTAACGCTAGGGCTGTTTCAGCTTCATGCAGCTCAACAACGTATGGAACCCCTTCCTCCTCCATTCCATATAAGAGGTGGTTCACTAAGGCAGGCTCCTGTATCGAGCAGCAATAATACACATGGATGGTAGGGGAGTGTTCTTTATCTAGCTTCAATGAACTCATCTCCCTTCCTTCAGTGCCATAATCAATCCTGTTGCCACCGCATTTCGAGGTCCCTCTGTCCCTCTAATATTCCCTCTTCCAGCTACCACACCATAGTGGGATAAGGAATCAGTAACTAACTGTGGCACTTCGAAATCCAATGCAGAGCCTCCTACTAAAACAACAAATTCGATATCTCGAATATTTCCTGTTGGACAAACCATACTCAACGCTCGGATCGCGTTCGTCACAAAAACCTTTTCCTTAGCAGAACGACGAATCAGCTTAATTTTTTCAACTGAGTGGTTCCCAGGAATCGGAACAAGATTTCCATCTTTTAAGATGACTACACGGGCAAAAACACGAGGGTCAAGCGGATTTTCAAAAAATTCTACCGTACCATTTTCATGTCTTATATGAAATAGACTCTCAACTTTCGCAAGCGGATATTTTTTTATATCCTCCGCTAAGTCTAAGTCTTCAAGACCTAATTCAGAATTGATTAACAAAGTGACCATATTTCCAGCACCAGCTAAGTGAACTGAATTTGTTTTTCCTTCAGTCACCATAACAGAAGCATCCGTCGATCCAGCTCCCATATCTAGTATGGCAATCGGTAGATTTGTTCCTGGAGTTGAAAGAGCGCCCCGAACGGCCATATCGGCCTCGACTCCGCCAACTTCAACCTCTACATTGATCTCACTCTTTAGTTTCTCAGCGATCATCTGCATTTGAAGTTTATCTGCCTTAACCATGGCAGCTATTCCAACTGCATTTTCCATTGAGAATTCTTCAGCAAGACCTCCTTTTACCATTTGTGGAATAAAGGTGTCTACTGCTAGTAAATCCTGAATCATAATATCATTAGGATTTTGCTGTGTTAGTTCAGCCATTACTTGTCTGACACGTTCAAGCATTCCCCCAGCATTGGTACCAGGCTCACCTTTAATGTCTTGAACAGGAGCAACAGAATTCAATACTTCCATGATCCGGCTAGCCCCTTCATCAACATCAACAGAGCCTCTTTTCCGTGAACCAATGATTTGAATTTTCCCTGCAGGAATACTGCGTGCCTGCACATCACCCGCCGGAGTTTTAATAACAACAGCAGATCGGTTACCTATGATAGCACGCGCAATGGGAACGATCATTTTTGTTTCTTCCGCACTTAGCTCAAATACAGTGGCAATTCCATAAGGATTCGATAAAACCTCTACGACTCCTCCGGCTGAAGCAACCTCAATGGCAGCTCTCATTCCCACTGGAACTTTTTCAAGTAAACTGACTTCATCGACAATTGGAATTTTATTTTGAAGACGATTGTTTATCAGAACTCCATCGTCCTTTTGGACAATCGCTCCTGTTACATTAATTCCTTTAGCGACTGCTGCATTAATTAATTCAGCAGCAATAGTAAAATCAATATGCTTTCCTATTAAGGGGATAATTTTACTATCTGGTTTTTCTTGTTGGAGTTCTTCGATTGGCACCGTTTTCCCAATGCCAATCCCTAGTCCTCCAGGTGTAGCTGGGTTATGTCCAATCATTGTCGATTCAGTAATAATCGTTTCCGTAATTGTTTCCATTGCGACATCGCCTATTACTGGAGCCGCTTCATTGATTCGAATCAAGTCAAGATCTTCTAACTTTTTTCCCACCTTGTCTAAGGCCTGCTTAAGGGAAGACAAGACACCCTGAATATTTTGTCTTGTTCCCTTAATTCCGGTGGTTTTGACAATGCCTGTTGCTAAAAACTTTATCTCGTTAGTTGAACTGACCTGAGCGAGTGCTGTTTCTGTGGTGGCATTCCCTATGTCCACACCTGCAACTAGTTTCATTTTTCAGACCTCCTGGTATCGTCCAGGAAAGATTAATCCTGTTTCAACCTATTTCTATCTTTGTACACATCCGCTGCTTCTCTTACAAGACCAGCATTGATTGGTGCATTATACTTCACTTCTAATTCCTCTGCGATCGCATATAATTCTTCTCTTGTAGAACGATATGGACGAAGAGCATTATATATTTCTAGCATTCTTTCATCTGGAACTTTAATTAATTCCGCTGCTCTACGAAGATTGCGAGCAAAAGGCTTTCTTCCAACTGAATCGGCAATTTGCGCCTGGTATTCAAGAGTTTCTGGAGAGATACGAACGTCCTCTGGCTTGACTGTGCCATCAAGTACGCCTTGTAGATCAATCTCGTCAAATCTCTTTCCAGTTGCAGATTTTAATAGTTCTGGACGTTTTTCTGCTAATGGATAATCAAGAGTAGCTGATAGTTTTTCAGCACATTTTTCAGCTGTCACTACAGATGATGTTTGAGGTTTTTCACCTCCCATGGAAGCCATAACCTCTTTTACTAATTGTTCAATTAACGCTTGATTCATACCTTTCACCTCCGCTTAAATGAAATTAACTTCTAGTTCAATTGGCTTTGCATTTTGTACAACATGTTCTGTTTCTTTAATATGAAGTAGGGCAGCCTTAGCTTGGTACTTAGGTCTAGCCATTTGGTCATTCCTTGTTGGAACTGGGTCTGGAGATTCCCCTTTTGCATACTTCGCTGCATTTTTACCAATTGCTCGATAAGTTTCTAAATCTAACAATGGAGCTTGAGGGAATAACTCTAAGTTACTCAAAATGAGCAGATCCTTTTGGTGAATAACCGTTGTACCTTTTGACTGAATTCCGATTCCGATTCCAGATCCACTAAGCTTTGCTCCTTCATGTGCTATAAATGCAACGTCAGAGCTTCTCTTAATTTTTACAACACGTGCCTGTAATCCTTCTTCCTCAATTCCAGCAATGACTTCTTTTAGAACGTCAGCGTGTGGAATATTTTCAATCGTTTTTGTTTGGAATTTTCCAAATGCCGGAGCAACTGCAATGACCACTTCATCTTTACGTGTACCAACCTTTGCATTGCCTAGCTCATTAAGCTTTAGCCCTTTTGCATTGGCTGCAACAGATACTGGTTTAGGTGCTACCGCTGTAGTACTATCTTGAGATACATAGCTTTGTAACACTTCTTCAATCACACTACGAATTAATTTTTCACTAATTTCCATGCGTCCATCGCTCCTTTCTATTAGTTGATATCCTCAGCACTAATTGCATTTGGAATATTCTTTATTTCTTCCCAACGAGCTTCGCTTAACTGGTAACCAGTTCCTGGGCCCATATAGTCGTTACGGTTATTAACTGCGCTAATAATGTTAAAGTCCTTATCGATAATTGCTGATGTATGAAGATAGTCACCTGAAATACGTTGTTTAAGCATGTTCAGTACGTTTTGAGCAATATCCTCAAAGCCGTGTTTACTTAGTGCTTTCACCACTTCAATTCCTGTAACACCTTTTTTCATCATTTCTTCAGCTGCACGTAAGTCTTCTACTACGTGACGGTCTGGCATATCCTTACTTCCGTTAGCGTAAGTAGCTGCCTCAACTTCTTCATCAGTGATTGCTGGCAATCCAAGCTCTTCAAATACTGCTTGAAGTGCACGAGCTGCCTTATTTCTCACTGCGATAACATCTTCTTCTAAAACTGGGCGTAAGCCTCCATCAACCTTTAAGTCACGCTGAAGAACGTTGTAATCGTCAAAGTCTTCTGCGTCAAAGTTTGAACCTGCAAACATGTTATCGTAGTTAGGAGTTGCACTGTAACCAGAGAAAATAAAGTCTGTTCCTGGAAGCATCTGCATTAACAGACGAGCCGTTCTACGAATATCTGAGTGAGAGAACGTTTGGTCGTTACCAGAAGCAACTTCCATATCCAACATTGTTGTAATTAAGTTTTCAGCTAGAACTGCTCTAATTCCAGAAGGAACAGCACCTGGAACACCAATACAGCTGATTGATCCATTTTGAAGTCCTTGTGAACCTGCACCTTTAGCGATAAAGATACAACGAGCTTCTAGATATAGCATTGATTTTCCTTCAGCATATCCCATTTGTACCTCTGAACCTGTACCAGAAGTAAAACGCATTTTTAGTCCGCGTGATGCGTACGCAGATGCAAGAAATGCCTTAGAATATGGAGTATCGTCTCCATCAACGAAAACCGGCTCAGTTCCATATACAGATACTGTTTCAGCGTAGCAAGTTAATCCTCTCATACCAAGCTGAAGCTCTGCAGCTTCCTCAACCGCACACTGAGTTAAAATACCACCGCGACCAACTTGGGCTCCTACTAATAGAGAAAGAGCATTAAACGGTGCATAACGTACGATACCTACTGTAGTTTCCTGCTCATCAAAGCCACGAATAGCTGCTTCTGCAGCATCTGCAGCAATCTGAACTGGATGATCCTTTACGTTTGTTACGTGACATTGGTTAGATGGAGTTTTTCTAGCTCTCATCTTTTGCATTGCCATCATCATTTCAACTACGTTCATATGTCCAACCACTTCTACAATTTTTGCAGGAGTCATTGAAGTTGTTAGAGGAATAATTTCATCTCTTGAAACATGAATGTCAACTAACTTTCTTGCTAGTTCAAGAGAGTCAATTTTCATAACTTCCTCTGCGTGGTCAAGATTAATTCCATAATCAGCTACAAATGTATCAATAAAGTCAAAATCATCTCTTGTTTTTCCATCAAGTTCAACAATCTTACCATCTACAATTTTAATGCTTGGCGTAGGGTCATTTGGGCTATCCATTGCAATAAGACCAACTGCTGGCCATTCTGCAACGAAGCCGTCTTTATTAACCGGACGTTCAGCTAGTGCTTGAAAACGTTTTGATTTCATAAGTTTACCTCCCTCTCTATGTTCTTTTAGATGTAAGGAACTGTATCAGTTACAGGAGCGCTTCCTAGTGCACCTAATAATTCCTTACCAACTTCTCTTGCCGCAATAATTGCTTGTCTAACTGCTCCAGAATCTCCAGTAACTGCTAAGATTACTTCGTTCGAGAAGCTAGTTCCATTAGCAGGTGAACTGTAGCTTAATACATCAACGTTTGCAGCCTTTACTGCAGTATCAGCTAACACTACTCCGATAGCTGCTGGTGCGCCAACAAGTAGTCCGAATGCTTTTCCAAGTGGTGCTCCGAATGCTTTTTCACAAGCTAAGCTTGCACGAGCAGTATATTGGAATTCTAAATGTCCTGCTTCATTTGCGTAAACATCACCAAATGTACGGTCAAGCTCTTTAAGAGCAACTTCTACAGCACGTTTAGCATCTGCTACATCCTCTGCTCCGAAGATAATTAAGCTTCCGTGTCCTGCTCCGCCTTTTGTATCACGAGGAAGCTCAATAGCAAGGATTTCAGTATTAGTTGCCTTAACAGCTTCATCAGCTGCCATAATGTGTGGTCCAGCTCCAATACGTGCACCAAGAATACCGATTGAGCGATATTTCTTGTCAAGCTTCATTGCTTCATGAACACTAGGATCCACGTTTGCGATAACCAGTCCGATAGTATCTCCTCTACCGATACCAACAAACTCTGTTAATCCGCTGTACTTCTTTTCTATAACAGCTTCCACAGCCTTTGGCTGATCCACCTTTTTCATAACTTCTTCCATTACTTTTTCAATAAGAGTCTCGTTCATTGATCTTCACCTCCGGATTTTTATGCGTGGATAAGTTTTGGTAAAACTTCTTCTACTTCTGAGTGTGGTCTTGGGATTACATGAATAGATACAACTTCTCCAACCTTAGAAGCTGCTGCTGCTCCTGCGTCAGTTGCAGCTTTAACAGCCCCAACGTCACCTCTAACCATTACAGTTACTAGACCAGATCCGATTTTTTCGTATCCAACTAGAGTAACATTTGCAGCCTTTAGCATTGCATCAGCTGCTTCAATGGCTCCGATCAAACCTTTTGTTTCCACCATTCCTAAAGCTTCTTTAATCATGATTAAGCCTCCTTTATTTTTTGTAAGCGTAACCAAGCTATATTTAGCAGTTTCGCCCACACTTTGCTTCTCATTTGAAGCTACTCTAAATGTAAACGAT
>Ga0256853_1000072_pt1 | contig 12940 bp, 14 predicted proteins | sample BONnt6_FD_181171 | JGI IMG/M metagenome (GOLD analysis project Ga0256853, IMG submission 181171) | Terrestrial sediment cell enrichment communities from Utah, United States - BONCAT_SYTO_Terrestrial_sediment - 6 | ecosystem: Environmental > Terrestrial > Deep subsurface > Rock core/Sediment... | reverse complement strand
AGACCGCATGGCTGATCACTTCAGCCGGGAAGCGGTGACGGGCATAACGGGGAGGATGGGCCGTTTTCATCCTTCACCTATGCCAGCATCCCGTCACCTCCTGGTTAAGCTGACGGTGCCCTGGAAAAGATGCGCCCGATTCAACTGGAATGTCCATTGATCAAGCGTAGTTCGGTTGCGCTCATCCGATAGCCGATACCCACGAAACTGGCCTTAGAAGCCCACACGCTGAAGCGGATTTCGAGCTGATGCAAATCCACAGCAGTGGGTTGAGCGTTGATTGCTCGCGCGGAAAGCTCATGTAGACCAACACCTCTTCCCGCGAGCGGTCCATCAGCTCGGTGAGCTTGGGGCAGCGCTCGCGCAGGGTGTCCGCCACCGAAGCCCATTGCTCCCGCGCCGCCTCGGCCGTTTTTGCCTCCGAGGAGCTGGAAGAGATGGCAAAGTTGCTGGTCACCCTTCGTTCCATCCCGTGCCGAATGCTGACGTCCGGCCAAGTGGATGAGCTTCGCCAAGTGTTCGGTGCAAGTTGAAGAAAACGTCCGGTCATCCCAACGGGTATCTAGTGTTATGAGCAGTTGGCTGAGCTATGAAGCCGGTTTGATCTGGAATATGGCCTCAATCTCGACGGTCATGCCATTAGGCAGAGATCCCTGTCCAACAGCCGAGCGTGCATGTCGACCTGCTTCTCCGAAGACGTCGACAAAGAGGTCCGAACAGCCGTTGATGACACGAGGATGGTCAGCGAACTCGGGTTCAGCATTCACCATTCCGAACACTTTCACCACCCCAGCTACGCGGTCAAGATTGGTGAGTGCTTGCTTGGCGACGGCGAGAAGCTGCAGACCTGTCGCGCGTGCATCTTCATGCGCCGTCTCGACAGTGACATCACGTCCGACACGGCCGGTGCTGTAGGTGCCGTCAACCCGCCGCGGTCCCTGGCCCGACAGGAAGAGCAGATCGCCCGCGATCCTGTAGGGCGTGTAGTTGGCGACTGGTTGTGGCATCGCCGGAAGGATGATGCCGAGCGATGTGAGGCGTTCTTCGGATGTCATGACTGACCTGTCCATGTTGTTTGATGCCTACGCGACGCCTTCCTCCACACGGTGACAGGCGGCGAACCCACCGGTGTCGTTGGGAAGGAGCGTGGGGACCTCGCGTCGACACCGCTCGTTAGCGAGGGGGCAGCGTGGATGGAAATGGCAGCCGCTCGGTGGCGAGATGGGACTTGGCACATCTCCTATGACCGGGATGGGCCATGAGCCGTCCCGATGGGGGCGGACCTCGGGAACTGCGGCCAGAAGAGCCTTCGTATAAGGGTGTCTCGGCTCCTCGAACACAGTATCGGAAGGGCCAGTTTCCACCACGCGGCCAAGATACATGACTGCGATGCGGTCACTGACATGCTGCACGATACCGAGATTGTGGGCGATGAACACATAAGCCATTCCTTGCTCAGCCTGCAGGCGTATCAGGAGATTGATCACCTGCGCCTGAATGGACACGTCGAGGGCGGAGACCGGCTCGTCCGCCACGATCACGGACGGCTCAAGTGCAAGTGCGCGGGCAATCGCCAACCGCTGGCGTTGACCTCCTGAGAACTGGCTCGGGGTATTCGCAATCTGGTCGCTCCGGAGACCGACGCGTGCGAACAGCTCCTCGATGCGGTCCCTTAATTCGTGGCCTTGAGCGACACCGTGGACGATCAATGGTTCTCCTACAATGTCGCCGGCCCTCATCCGGGGATTGAGGGAGCTGTAAGGATCTTGGAAGACCATCTGGATCTTACGCCTGATGGGGCGGACCCGGTGCTCCGGAAGGTGGGCGATGTCCATTCCGTCGATGCGGATCGTCCCTTCGTCGGGCTCAATAAGACGCATCATCAGGCGACCGACCGTCGACTTTCCGCAGCCGGATTCACCAACGATGCCGAGGGTTTCGCCGGGCATCACGTGGAGCGACACCCCGTCGACCGCATGCACGAACGCTTTACCGGCCATGCCGCGGCTGACGGCGAAGCGCTTGCGGAGGTTCTCGACGGACACGATGGGGTGCGTCAGCGTGTCCATACGGCTTCCTGCGCGTTGGTGTGGAAACAAGCGACGCGTCGGCCGGGCGCGATCTGCATGAGGGGGGGCCGCTCGCGCCGGCACCTCTCCGTGGCACCCGGGCAGCGCGGCGCAAAGGTGCAACCGGTGGGCAGCGCCCAGAGGGGCGGGACCGCGCCTGTGATCTCCGGCAGCGGTGCACGACGGGCGACGCCGTGCCGGCGGCCCACCCGGGGGATCGAGGCGAGGAGACCCTGTGTGTATGGATGGAGCGGGTCGTCGAATAGGGGCTCCACCGGCGCCTCCTCCACGATTTCGCCTGCATACATCACGGCCACGCGCCGCGCATTCTCAGCCACCACCGCGAGGTCGTGGGTGATGAGGATCACGGCAGTGCCGGTCTCGCGCTGGAGATCCTTGAACAGCGACAGGATCTGAGCCTGGGTGGTCACGTCAAGGGCAGTGGTCGGCTCGTCGGCGATCACCAGGTCAGGCTCGCAGGCGAGGGCTAGCGCGATCATCACGCGCTGGCGCATGCCTCCAGACATCCGGTGAGGATACTCATGGATTCGGCGGGCGGGATCGGAGATCCGCACCTTGCGGAAGAGTTCCTCCGCGCATGCCATCGCCTGCGCACGTGGCATGTTCCGGTGCAGCTCGAGAGACTCTGCGACTTGCTGGCCGACCCTCATGGATGGGTTGAGGGACGTCATCGGCTCCTGGAACACCATGCCGATGCGATCGCCGCGCAGGCGTCCGAGCTCGGCCTCGGAAAGCCGGGACAGGTCGGCTCCGCCGAAAACGATGGATCCTGCAACCGGTCTGATCGTATGGCCGGGAAGCAGGCGCGTGATCGATAGAGCCGTCAGCGACTTTCCTGATCCCGACTCTCCCACGATGGCGAAGGTCTCGCCCCTGTCGACGTGAAACGATACGTTCCTGACCGCATCGAAAGCCCTAGCTGTGGTCTCGATCCGTAGGGTCAGTCCGTCAACGCGAAGAACAGGCTGGCTCATCGCCTAATCCGCCGCATTCGCGAGAGCGGTGACGGCGCGACGCGGGAACAGGGAAAGGGCATTCTCCCGGAAGATCCGCCGCGTGTCCTCTGCCAACAGGAAGTCGGCATGGTCCGCCAAATAGCGCAGCGACTGTGCATAGGTGCAGTAGCGCTCCACGTTCGGCATGTCCGATCCCCAGAGGAGGCGGTTGCTGCCGTAAGTTTCAACGAGCTGGCGAGCGTGGTTCAGAGCGCGCGGGTAGGGATAGGCCATGCGTCCGCCCCAGGCGATCGGGTAAAGGAGCTCGGCGAAGACGGGAGCCTCGCGCAGCAGCCGGTCAAGGAGTGGGGGCAGGGCGATGCGTTCACTCTCGTCCGCGTAGAGGGCCGTTGGAACGCCGTGGACCAAGACGTGGCGCAGTGCCGGGTGCCGCTCCACAATGCGCGACAGGTGGCGGATCTCATCCTCATAGGTGCCGATCGGCGAGTTGGCGGAGTGGACCCAGAACACCGGAACATCCCGCTTCGCCACCTCTTGCCAGAGCGGATCGTAGACGGGATCGTCAGGCAACGTCCGGTATCCGTTCCGGAACAAGCCCGTGGTGGTGAAGTACAGGCCTGCCATGCCGAGCCGGTCGATCTGGTCGATGAGGCCCGTCAGCTCGCGGTCCTCAAAGGCGAAGGCCTCTTCCACCTGCGCGAGGCCCAGGAACCGCCCCGGATGGGCACTGCTCGCCGCGGCGAAATCCTCGGCGAGGTTGCCGTAGATGTGGTCGTTCTGCAGCACCGCAGTAACGATGCCCGCATAATCCATCTGACGCACGATGGTCTCGGCCGGCGCCGATAGGTCCTCCATGTACGGGGGAAGAAACTGCACGTAATAATCTTCTCCATCCTTGGTCCACTCGAACCGCCCGTGACGTCCGATGCGGAAGTCGACGTCGGTTGCACGCCCAGCCTCGGAGGGGTCTTGAGGCGACCAGAGAGGGCGCAGCTGCGTGACAGCGTTGTCGCGCCGCCGCCGATAGGGCTGGTTGCCGTGGACATGCATCGCGCGCTGCTGGTGGAGGCGATGCGTCTCAACATCCCTGAAGCCACAGGCACCCGCGAGGGGCGGAAAGATGTGAGCGTGAATATCGATGACACCGAAGTCGAACATAAAGGCCCCTAGAGAACGAGATTGGGATCGAAGCGGTCGCGCAGCCCGTCGCCGAGCATGTTGAAACCGAACACCGCGACGGTGATCGCGAGGCCCGGTGCCATGGCGAGATGAGGCGCGACCTCCAGAAACTCGCGGCTAGATCCGAGCATGGAACCCCATTCCGGGTCCGGTGGCTGGACGCCGAGGCCCAGGAAGCCGAGCGCCGAGCCCACGAGAACCGCCTGTCCGGCAAGGAGGCTTAGCTCGATGATGATCACGCTTACCGCATTAGGCAGGACGTGCCGCAGGAGCAGGCGGCTTGTGCTCATGCCGATGGTTCGCGCGGCGCTGACGTAGTCTTCCTCGCGCAGCTCCAGGACACGGCCGCGCACGAGCCGCGCCAGGGGCGGCACAAAGCTTGCCGTGATTGCCACCGTTAGCCCGGTGGCACTAGCGCCTACGACGGAGACGACCGCGATCGCCAGCACGATGCTTGGGATCGTGAGGAGGAGGTCGATGAGGGCGGTGGCGACCCGGTCGACCAAGCCGCCGAAGTAGCCTGCGACAAGGCCGAGTGCGATGCCGAGCACCCCGGACGCCGCAACGGAAGTGATGGCGATGAGCAGTGTTAGGCGCGTGCCGATGATGAGTCGCGAGAGGATGTCGCGTCCGACCTGATCCGTGCCAAACCAATGGGCAGCGGACGGGCCCTCCAAGAGCGCCAACAGGTCCTGTTCGTTTGGGTCGTAGGGGGTGAGCAAGGGTCCGAGGGTTGCCACGGCGGCGAGAAACCCCAAGACGGCGACGCCGAGGATCAGGAACAGATTGCGCCGGGCGCGACGGGGCTGTGCCGGGGCTGCATCAAGGACCAACTCAGACATAGCGCATTTTCGGATTGATGAACACGTAGAGGATTTCCACGATGAGGTTGATGAGAAGGAACCCTGCGACGAAGAGCACTGCGATGCCCTGCACGAGAGTGTAATCGCGGACGTTGATGCCAGCGAGCAGGAGGTCGCCGATGCCGGGCCAGGCGAACAGCCGCTCCACCACCACCGATCCGCCGAGAAGATATCCGGCCTGCAGCCCGATCACGGTGACAGTGGGGATCAGGGCATTGCGCAACACGTGACGCGACAGGGTGGCGTTCGCCGAAAGGCCTTTAGCCCGGGCAGTGCGGACGTAATCCTTACGCATTTCCTCAATCACCACGCCGCGCGTCATGCGCGCCACAAGCGCGATCAGGCGTGCCGCCAGGGCAATGGTGGGCATGATGAGTGAGAGCGGCCCGGTCGCTCCGAAGCTCGGGAGCCAGTTCAGCTCTACGGAGAGAATCGCGATCAGCACCATTCCAAGCCAGAAGTTCGGAATGGCCAGAAGCCCGATCACAACCGACGAAATGACGAAGTCGGGCCAGCGTCCCTGGTTGGCGGCGGCGGCGACGCCAGCTGGGATGCCGATCAGTACCGTCAGAAGGATCGAGGCTGCCATGAGGGCGAGGGTAGCGGGCACGCGGTCGAGGATGTGCGGCAGCGGGTTCCCGCGGAAGGTTGAGGAGTAGCCGAGATCGCCTGTCACGAGGCGGCCCATGTGGACGACGTACTGGGTGAGCAGCGGGCGGTCGAGGCCGAGCTGGACGCGGATCTGGTCGATCTCGGCCTGCGTTGCCGTCGCGCCGGCCACCATCGTTGCCTCGTCCCCCGGAACGGACTTGAAGATCACGAACAGAATGGTGATCACGCCGAATGCGACGACGGGGATGAGAGCAAGCCGGAAGGCAATGAAGCGCAGCATTGGAAGCGATCGGCCGCGGGCTGGGAAACCCGCGGCCCTCCTATGTCAAACGGTTGAGCGACGAACGTTGGTGAAGACGATCGGCCAAACCTCGACGCCGGCGACGGACCTGCGGGCGGCCGAGACGTTCTCGTTGATTTGGAGCCAGATGTAGGGCGTGTCGGCCCATATGAGCTCCTGCGCTTTACCAAGTGCGTCGGCCTGCCTCTTCGGGTCCGGAGTCTTGTCCGCTTCATCAAGAAGCCGGTCGACCTCCGGATTGCGGTAGCGGCCGATGTTCCACACGTCGGGCCGTCCGGCATCGTCGGCATTCGACTTGAACAGCGATGCGAGATGATACAGGCCCGAGGCGTTGGACGGGTTGAACCCGAACATCGCGATGTCCCACTTCGCGTTCGCCCGGTCTTGGCGGAGTGCATCCCAGTAGGCGCCGCGCTCGATCTTGGTGATAGTCGCGTCAACGCCCACCTGCTTGAGTGCGCTTGCAACGATCTCAGCGACCGAGACGTCGCCTGGGAAGAGCCCATCCGAGACGAACAGGTTGAGCTTGAGCGGATTAGCCGTCGTAAACCCGGCCTCGCTGAGGAGCTCCTTCGCCTTAACTTGGTCGTAGACGAGTTTCGAGACGGACCGATAGCCGGTCGTGTTGAAGGCGAGGGGTGAGTCGGGAGCTTTGGCGAGACCGAAGAACACCTTCTGGGCGATGGTCTCCACCGGCACCGCGAGGTTGAGCGCCTGGCGGACTTTGAGATTCTTCAAAGGCTCTCGGTCGAGGTTAATCGCGAATCCAATCGGCCTGAGGCCGGGGCTTGTAATGATCTGGAGGTTCGCATCCCGCCGGAGCTGCTCGACAAGGGCAACTGGCACCGCGTCGATCACATCAACGGAACCTGTTCGCAGCGCGCTGACCCGTGTCGAAGGCTCCGCGATGAACTTGAAGATCAGCGTCTTCGTCTTGGGGGGGCCGCCCCAGTAGCCGTCGAAGGCCTCAAGGGTGAGCTCTTGGCCGGGCGAGAACGATTTGAGCTTGAACGGCCCGGCACCGACGGGGTTCTGCGCGATACCTTTATCGCCGTGCTTCTCAATGGCAGCCGGTGATACGATAGCGCCCGAGCCGTGTGCCAAAGTGTTGGGTAGCTGTGAGAAGGGCGCCCTCAGACGGATGATCACAGTGGCGGCGTCGGGAGCATCCACCCCAGCGATCGGGTCCCACAACGGCCGGTTAGCCGGATTGCGGGTCTTGTCCATCATCCGCTCAATGTTCCCCTTCACGGCCGCAGCATCGCACGTGGTGCCGTCGTGGAAAGTCACGTTCTTCCTAAGTGTCAGCTTGCAGGACATCAGGTCGCCTGCCATCTCGTAGCTCTCTGCAAGCTGCGGTACGATCTTCATCTGAGCGTCGAAGTCGAGCAGACGGTCGTAAAGGCAGAGCGCTGCCTCATAACCCGATGGGTAGCCCGTGAACGCGCCGTAGGCTGGGTCAAGGGTCACAATGCTCGTGCTCTGCCCGAACGTTAGTGTCCCCGCTCCCGTACTGGACTGAGCGAGGGCCCGGATACTTGTTCCGAGGACGGCCGGTGCAACCGCTCCGGCTCCTATCATGGTCAGAAAGTCGCGACGTTTCATTACTCTTCCCTCCGCTTTTGGTGATTTTCGGCTTAGGTGCCCTGATATGCCTCCGGCAGCCAGAGCTGATTCCACGAGAACACAGCCGGGTTCCCTCCGGTGTGGACGAAAACCAGGACGTCATCCTTCGTATAGCGCCCCTCACGGATGTGGCTGATCATCCCGGCGGCGGCCTTTCCCGTGTAGATTGGGTCGAGAATGACACCTTCCGTTCTTGCGAAGAGACGTGTCGCCTCGACGGCCTCTTCGCTCGGAATGCCGTAGCCGGCGCCGACGAAGCGGTCATCGTTGTGGATTTCCTCTTCAGTGATCACGATGTTGAGGCCCAGCGCCGCCGCGGTTTCGTTAGCGATCGCAGCTGTTCTGGACGGGACGTGAAATTCGTCGGTCGCCGTAATGCCCTGCATTTGAAAGCCGGCGTTCGTCAGTCGCTGGGCCAGTACGATGCCTGCCTGACCCTTACCACTGGATGACATGTAAATGGCCGTGGGGCGCGTCTCCGCTGCATCCAAACCGTCGAGGATCTCAAGTGTCGTCTCGATGTAGGCGAGGGCTGAGGCGATATCGAACATCGGGTTGTCGTTGAGGATATGTGGTCGGCCGCCGGCGCTGCGGCATTGCTCTGCGAGACTATCGAGGAGACGGCGCTGCTCGTCCCGCGTCTCAGCGAAGTGGACCTCCGCGCCAAGGAGGTAGTCCATGAGCAGATTGCCTTGCACGATATCCGGGCGGCGACCCTCGAGGACCAGAATTGTCTCCAATCCAAGCTTGTTGCATGCGCCGACCGTCTGGCGGGCGGAGTTGGACTGCAGATCAAGACCGACAATGACGGTGTCCGGGTTATCGGCCATCGTCCGCGCCAGCCGGAACTCAAGGTTGCGGAGTTTGTTGCCCCCGAGCGCCACACCGGTGAGATCGTCCCGCTTGATGAAGATCCGCGGCCCCCCGAGGGCCTTCGAAAGGTTAGTGGCCTCTTCCAGGGGCGTGGGCGTGATGGCGATCTTGACGCGTGGGACCTGCGCGATGCAGTCTCGGATCCACTGAAAGTTGGACGGGGCGGGATGATGAAGCATCATTTGTCTCGTGGCGAGGAGGTGTTAGTCGGAATGCGGCGCCGCCGGATTGCTGCATCCATCCGGGAAAAGCGCTCTTCGATGACAGTCGGCGGAGACAAGAGGCTGACTCCGACGACCAGCGCGTCGATCACCGTGAGCTGTGCGATGCGCACTGTCATTGGGGTGAAGATCTCACGGGATTCGGAAATCTCGATCGGCAGCACAATCGAGGCCATATCAGCAAGCGGAGAGTGCTGCCGGGTGATGGCAATAACGGTCGCTTTGTTCTCCTGCGCAAGGCGCACCGTCTCTATAAGCTCGGCGGTGGCACCCGTATTGGAGATCGCGATCAGCACGTCTTCAGGACCAAGCGTGGACGCCGCCATGGCCTGCATATGCGGATCGCCGTGGGCCACCACCATAGCGGCAAGACGATAGAGCTTGTGCTGAGCGTCAGCGGCTACCGTAGCCGATGCGCCGAACCCGAAGACGTGAACCCAGCGTGCCTTGAGAATGGCAACGGCTGCGTATCGAATAGCTTCCATAGGTAGCGACTTGCGAACCTGTTCCAACGCTTGAATGGTGAGGGCGAACGCCTTGTCGGCGGCCTGCTCGACCGTGTCGTTGCTGGTTATCGCGGGGACCTCGGGTGATACGCCCGGTTGGGTGATGTTCTGGACAAGGTCTTGGCGGAACTCTCGAAAACCGGCGTACCCCATCTTGCGACAGAACCTGATAACAGTCGGCTCGCTGACGCCAACACGCTGGGCAAGTTCGGCTATCGACAACTGGGAGGTCGCTTCCGGATTGGACGAGACAAAGTTTGCGATCCGCGCATTGGCGGCGGTTAAGGAGCCTGAGAACGATCGATTATTGATCAACATGATATAAGTTTTTTATAATTTATGTATTTGTCAATCGGCCTTCGTTATCAGGCAGCAAAATGATATTAAAGTTTACTGCTTTTGAGGGCGCGGCACGTTTAATGAAGCCATAGATGTAGTCCTATGATAGTTATGCTGCGAACGGGATCGCGCCGGTTGCTGTGGCTTAACGTTTCGGGGTATATCCGGAAGACCTTGTCCGCTGGTGATGTCGCGGCAACCTGAGGAGACCGCGAGAGGCACCGTCAACTTAACGCTTTACTTGCCCTTCCCGGTGCTTAGGTCCGGGAGTCTGCCCCGCATTTTCAATGGTTTTGACCCACCTCAAAGTCACCAAGAAGGAGGGAAGATTGCCTCCACTCAGTTAAGTTGACGGTGTCACCAGTGTGGCCCTATACATCCTCTCCAACATCAATAAGCCGACTGCCCGGCCGAGCAGCTCCTCTCCGGGGCTCATGAGAGGGACACTTCATGTCAACTGCTGTGGCGACCGTGTGCGACGAGGTGGCGCATCTCGATATCCCTCTCGAGCGCGACATCTTCTTACGCACGTTGCTGCGCGAGTTGGCCGGAACATTGCAGGATGTGGTCGGCCTCGACGAAGCCTCCGGCTACATCAGTGTGGTCGGTGGCGCCATCGGTGAACAGATCGATCAGGGCTACCGTCAGGCTCTTGCAGTCGACCGGCTTAGCCGTGAGCAGGTGGCCCAGGTGTTGGTCGATCTGAAACGCCGGATCAAAGGTGACTTCTACGTCCTGGAGGAGACCGAAGACCGCATTGTGTTCGGCAATCGGGCCTGCCCTTTTGGCGACCTCGTTCGTGATCGCCCATCACTGTGCATGATGACCTCAAACGTCTTCGGCTACATTGCGGCTCAGAATCTTGGCTATGCCGGGGTCGAGCTGGAGCAGACGATTGCCCAGGGGCATTCCGGCTGCCGGGTGGTCGTGCACCTCCGCCCGGCCCCTGACGCAGAGCCGAACGCTCGCGAGTATTACCGGCGCGATGATGCCGCTCAGCGCTGATACCGTTGCCCTGCTTAATGCCCTACCCGATCCCGCCTTCGTTCTGACGGCGACAGGACAGGTTGAACATGCCAATCGCACCGCCCTGATCCATTTCGGGCAGGGTATCGTCGGAGGCGACCTGCCGGATCTAACCCAGGACCCCGCCGCGTTCCGGGTCTATCTCAGGCGCGCCTCAGGCTCCCGGCAGCCGCTCCTTGGCAGCCTGCACCCAGGGCCAGACCTCGGTCTCGGTCACTTTCGCGCCCATGCAAATCTGCTCATTCCTGCCACCCAGGAGTATCTGGCCCGCCTGCTGGTCCGGCTGTCACCCATTGAGGACCAGCGCTTTCTGGCGCTGACCCGGAAGGTGCATGAGCTGAATGCCGAGGTGCGTGAGCGCCAGCATGCCCAGGCTGTGCTCGAAGAAACCCTGCAGCAAAGAAACCTGCTCCTGCGCGAGCTTCATCACCGGGTGAAGAACAACATGCAGATGCTGGCCGGTATGCTGGCGGGCGCGCAGAGGGAAGCTACAAGCGACGAGGCGCGGGCAATCCTAGGGGACGCCTCGCGGCGGCTGATAGCCGTCGGGGCTGTTCAGCAGATGCTATATGGGTCGGAGAGCCTTGCGGCGGTCGGGACAGAGGAGCTCCTTCAAACCGTCACCTCAGCGGTGCTGCAGGCCTCCGGGCAGCAGGTTCACCTGGTCACTTACGCCGATCCGTCCCAGCTTGCGAATGATCTGGCGGTGCCAGTCTCTTTGATCCTCAACGAACTCATCGCCAACGCGCTCAAGTACGGCCGTCCCGCTCAAGGGCAGCCGGAGATCCGCGTGAGGCTGGAATCGGCTGGGGATAGTTATCTGCTGTCGGTCGAGGATAATGGACCGGGCTTCAGCTTGGTCGAAACCAGGAGGCGTGCATCAGGTTTAGGACTGGTGCGAGGTCTGGTGCGGCAGTTGGGAGGAAGCCTTTCGGTCGATTGCACACCTGGGGCTCGCGTGTTCGTGCGCTTTACGGACCGGTCCCAGTCGAGAGTAGAGAAAGCCGCCTTATGATCAGCGTCTTGTCCGTCAATCCTTTTCACCAGCTTGCTTCGGGATTTGGCAAGAAAGCCGGCATCAGCTTCTGCCCGGACGGAACGGCTGGGGCGGCGGCGCAAGAGAGGCGGGCACGGGTGCTCGTAGTTGAGGACGACTACTTTGTTGCCATGGAGATCGAATCCACCCTGATCGAGATGGGGTGTGATGTGGTCGGGATCCTGGCAACAGCAGAGGACGCTATCGACTGCGCCACACGGGAGAGACCTGACCTAGTGCTGATGGATATCCGGCTGGCGGGAAGCCTGGACGGGATCGAGGCGGCAACGGAGATTTATCACCGCATCGGCATCCGCAGCCTGTTCGTCACAGCCCATTCGGACCCGGACACCCGAAGAAGGGGAGAGGCGGCCAACCCTCTGGGATGGGCTGCAAAGCCCTTCACCTCCCGTCAGTTATCGATGTCCGTCAATGCTGCGCTCGATAGCCTTGGCTCAAAGAACTGAGACCACCCGGCGCTGAGGCTGCGTGAAAGTGGTGCTTGGGGCGATCGGGAAGAGGTTGTGTTGCCTCCGATGCCATGGGCTAATGCCCTCCTGTTCCTGTTGGGCCTCGGCGCGCCTCGCTGCCGCGAGTGCCGACATGAGTGATATTACAGCAGGCTTGCGCCGGGTGGTCTGCCTCCTGAAAAGTGATCCTCCCTGAAGTATGGCTTTTGAGCCGAAGGAGGACTGAGACATGGGCAAGAAGAGGCACACGGCTGAAGAGATTGTTTCCAAGCTGCGCCAGGTGGACGTGCTGACCGCACAGGGTCGGACGGTGGCGGAGGCGATCCGGCAGATCGGCGTGACGGAGGTCACGTACTACAGGTGGCGTAACGAATACGGCGGGCTCAAATCCGACCAGGTCAAGCGGCTCAAAGAACTCGAGACGGAGAACGCCCGTCTGCGCCGGGCTGTCTCGGATCTCACCCTGGAGAAGCTGATCCTGAAAGAGGCCGCCTCGGGAAACTACTGAGCCCCACCCGCCGTCGCGCCTGTGTGGAGCATGTGATTGCCAAGTATGGCGTCTCAGAGCGGTTGGCCTGCCGAGTACTGGGCCAACATCGCTCCACCCAGCGCAAGATCCCCAAAGAGCCGGAGGATGAGGCGGCTTTGACGGCCGACATCATCGCGCTGGCCACCCAGTATGGCCGCTACGGCTACCGGCGCATCACGGCTCTTCTGCGAGAGGCTGGCTGGAGGGTGAACAAGAAGCGGGTCGAGCGGATCTGGCGACGGGAGGGGCTGAAAGTGCCGAGTAAGCAACCCAAGAAAGGTCGGCTCTGGCTCAACGATGGTTCGTGCATCCG